>Ga0105053_10004767_pt1 | contig 19710 bp, 15 predicted proteins | sample BON01_FD_78093 | JGI IMG/M metagenome (GOLD analysis project Ga0105053, IMG submission 78093) | Freshwater microbial communities from Lake Bonney liftoff mats and glacier meltwater in Antarctica - BON-01 | ecosystem: Environmental > Aquatic > Freshwater > Ice > Glacier meltwater | place: Lake...
ATTAAATTACATCAGGAGAAATATAATGCGAATTCAGTGATTCCACATAATGTTCTTGCTTCTGATTACCTCACGGATTGCCATCAGGCTCTTTTCTTTCAACAAGATACTCTTGTTTATTGAGAAATTAGCATTTTATCCACTACTAGTAGTGCTTTAAAAAAATCGATTTTTGTTGTTTAAAAAAAAATTCGAATTTCAAAAGTTTAATAGTTGTTGGGATCCTGTTTGTTCAATAAAAAAAAATAAAAAAAAAATAAAGATTTCGCTCAAATGAATTGTGCGGGGGGGCTTTATCTCGAATGAACTTCTCTAAATAAGTGTTTGAAAAAGGCGTTTTTACTGTATCAAAAATCGGCCTCCTTTTGTTTATCTTGGAATACAGCTCACGTTGTTCATTAGAATTCAGATCGTCGTATAATGAGATACATAGAACATATCATAGAGAAAACATTAATTCAATATGGAATTGGGTTGTTGGCTTGTTGGTGACGCTTTCACCCATTGGAGCCAGCATAGGAGGTCCTAAATTTCAACCGTTAATTTAACGGTGCATACCACAAAATACTGAAGACTCGAAATGATGTAGGTAAAATTTCAGTAGTTTGTCCTTTTGGCTGTAGTTTGGTTTTAGTGAATCGGTAGATAGTCTTAGTGATGAAAGGCACATACACGATACACTGTCTTGTTCCGGAAATACGATTGAGGAACAATAGCCAAATCGATTTCACATGAAGAGTAGGACACAACAAGAGACTGCGCATAGAACACGACAAGACGGAACAAGCATGATAGATAGCACCAAGAACCAATTGTTTAAAGACGGGATGGGCATGGAAGATAGTAACAAGAAACAATCATTTAAGAAGAGCATGAAACTTGGAGGGAAGAAGGAGATATTTAACAACAGTATTTTACGGGTACGGAATTCGTTAATTGGTGTGATACCAGTGATGGTTAGAAAGAATACGTATATCACTGTCAAATCGCCTCAGCCTGTTGACTCCTGGAAAACCCGCTTGTTTGAAAACTTGACCGCCAAGAATCACATGGCGAAGGAATCGCGTTTGAAATTAAGTATCCAAGGTAAACTGAAAAGCGGACATAGCATTACACGAACCACCAAAGAGATTGAGATATTGCTTTACGGTGAATCCAATATAGGAGTGAAGAGGAGCAATATGGAGTCAGTCCGACCATCTGCTCCATCATCAGAATCTCCTGACTGTGAGATTGAATGTTGTCCTAGGTCCCTCAGAAACGTTTCTACTTGTATTCCTATGTTGCCTCAGGATTCAGGGCTTTATTTATCGCCTTGTATGGACACGTTAGTTATTTAGAAGTGGTGATTATTATTAAATGAAAGTTGTATACAGTTATTCAGATTTTTTTGGTTCGTATACTAGGAGCTCGACTTGAAGACTGTTGCTGAAAGGAAGTTTCACTCCAACTGGCTCGACAATCCATTCTACAAATGAGCTTCGACTTGCATCAGCCGCTGAATTCTCACTGGATGTTTTCCATTTTTCAACAAATTTTGATGGTTCCAGCAAATTTGATACTTGAACAACAATCTCAAATGTTGCCGTTTCGGTCTCTGCAGCCGTACAGTTCAAAAGTTCATTGAACAATTCGTTGGTGGAATGCTTACTAGTAGGGTTGCCAATGGAGAGTTTGAATGTGAATATTTTAGATAATTTGCCATCCATATATAAGACGATGTTTATATTATGCACAAACTGACACAATGTCCAATCCGAGATAATTTTCAAATGAGTGTCAATGTAATTACACAGCGACAAGCTTTTACTTTTCCAGAGTTGAGCGCCGTCAGAAAGAAATGGTTCAAAAGAGTCACGAGGATACACGTGGTGGCCCCATAGAATCAGATGCACGGCATTGACTAGCGACTCGGTATCCATCCTATTTTCCTATGGCCAACTTCCTCCCTTGGTAGAGGCATAAAGCCACAAAACCAATTTGTTAGTATCGTTAGTATTGTTATGTTACTATTGTTACTAACGTAAATTAACGTTAACACATCGAAGAATATGTTGCGGGTAGCCCCCTACAACATATTGTGGGTGGTGGGAAGTGGGAGCACCTGATTGTTAGTAACAGTGTTAATAACATCTTACTAACGTTAGTAACGTTACTATCGATACAATTGTTGTTACTAACACATCATTGCACAAAACAGAAAAAAAAAGTCCTCTTAGGCCCCTCAGAAACGTTTCTACTTGTATTCCTATATTGCCTCAGGATTCAGGGCTTTATTTATCGCCTTGTATGGACACGTTAGTTATTTAGAAGTGGTGATTTCAACATAGGTACTATGGAAATGTAGTGTTGCACAAGGTCCGAAATCTCTTATTATTGAAATGGATGGTTTAGCTATTCCTGCTGATTTATTTGTAGCTATTCTCTCTCTTATTCACGAAGTTTTACAGTAGTTTGCCGATGCTGACGAACGAATTCATTTGTTGCTTCTTGAGATGTCCCGTGAGAGCAATTGTCGAAAAAGGTCGAGGCGTCTGTTGTCACAATATCAAAAAACAAGTTCTTCTTGATGCTATTTTAGAATGGAATCCTCGTGTTGATCAACTGAAGAATGATTATTTATGCTGGTTCCTTGACGAGCTGTCATGGAGCTGTATTAAGTCTTCTGGCGAAATTACCTCCTATGATTCGGAATAAACGCAATTCTATAGAGAGTGAAATCCAGAAGTCGCTGACCACTGTCAATAAACAAGTTGATGTATAAAAGACAGATAAACACACCTATGGGTTCCTATTTAAATAATCAGTTAGTTTCATTCCCGAAAGTCATCGATGTGATGGAGCTCCGAAGGGACATAACTTGGTTTTCAAGATCCCGGACACGAGCACGTTCTAGCAACAATGCATTTTTCATCTCTTCTACTGGGTCTTGGAGGTCCCTACGATAGGCTGGCTTCAGGTCTTTAAAGGCGTGTTTTGTGAGTGAAGGGGAAGAACTAAAGCGCAAAAAGAACGAATCCCATAACTTTACTTGACGAGCCACGCAAGATTTGCTTGGCAATACTGGAACTCGTGTATTTCGAGACGGATCATAAAACGAATTTCTAAACTGCTCTAGATTCTTGTCAATATGATCCCACAGAGAGACGCATGAATTGGTGACTCCTATTTGCAACCGCTCATATTCATTATCACAAAGAAAGTTTCCGTATTTACATGAAAAGGAAGCGTCTACAATAAAAAGCAACAAATCTTCATTAAACTCGAATATCGCAGGAAATTGATTTAGAAGTTGCCAAACACAATCCATAAACTGCAAAAACACAGGTGATTGCTCTTCAGCGCCAGCTTCCGCGCCATGACCGATCCTCGTCTGGAACTGAAAGCCGAAGGACATAAAATCTTTGGTAATGAGACTTTGTAGCCCGTGAATTGTGCGGTAGTAAGGGTCTACCATCAGTTGGGCAAGAGCACACACTTGAGCAGTTCTATCCCATCCATCAGAACAATGAACCATCACTGCAAATCCATTGTATGAAACATATCGAGCAACAGTGATTGAAGCCACTAATATTGATCGTATGTGATTGAGCCATCCAGTTGCTTCGATGGACGAAAGCCATCCATGGGATGCATTTCCTGAAGAAGAACTTGCAGGAGCAGTAACCACCCCTAACAGTTTGTCAAGAGATGTTCTAATGGTGTGAATATTCTGAATATTGCCAAACACAATTGAAGTTTTTTCATATCGAGTTTCATCTTCATATCCAAAACCTTTCGCTTTATTACCTAGAGCACTTTTGAACGGTCTGCAATCAAGAATTCGACCAACGTAGCTTTTAGTAGAAGTCCGGACATTGTTCCAAAGTTGTTCATCTTCACGACAAAAGTTGCTCCCTATTCCCACTTTAGGTTGACTACATCGCCAAATGGATCCTCCTGTTTTCTTGTCGTACCATGTCAATGCAGGAATTCTGGCTCTACTTCGAAACCCCGCAACAACTCCAAGGTCAGCATCACTCGTGGCAATAGGAACCACTACACTGCTAGGGTAACTGTTTGAAAAGGCGAAATGAGAATTAATGTTGGACACACGCCAGTGCTTAGAAGCCCCTTGATCATCAAATACTCCTTGCCTGATCCATTCTTTCATTGGATCGTAAACAACATTCCAGGAAGCATTTGGTTGAGATTTGCCATAATGATATGCGAACAACCATTTTGCTCCTTGACCCTCTGTAACAGGAAATGCGGACATACGAGAAAGGTCATGAATTCTAGATGCGTCTGCAATAGACACAAATCTAAACTGCAACTTACGCATATCCTTGCATTGAAAATATACAGTGACAGAATCCTTACTACGGTTCCCAGCGAAAGTTGTTTGTATCGCTGCGACGCGGGAGATTCTTTCAATAGTACCATGGGGCATGTCAAATTGCTGGGAATCTAAAAAGTACCAGTTGATATTTTCAATCACAGTTCGTTCATCCGGTTCAAAATGCACCCTGAAATTAGTAATGCGCAAAATGCCTTCAAATGACTCTTGAGTGGGAGATATGTATGTTACGTTGTTCATAACACCTAGAACTTGTTCACCTGCCAGTTTCAAATCATCAAATAATTGAAACCCAGTCGGGACTGTAGGAGGAAGTTCAGGGGTTGAAGGTTTCGCAACTGGTGGCTTTTCAATTACATCTTGTATCTCTTTTGATATATTGACTTCAGTGTCTGTTGGTAGCGGCTCTTCCACGGCAACAAATGGGTTAAATAGAGATTCGTTGTTTTGAATAGCTAGCGACGATAACGGATCCCAATCAACACTTTCTCGTCTTGACTCAGTCATCCCCTTTTTTTTAACTACGGGTTTGTGGTACTATTTTTGATGGGTGTTCGGGCGTCTAAAGTAGTAGCAGTCGAGGCAGCAAAGGAGGGTCTACTTAAAGATCTTGGATTAGAAGCTGCTCTTATATCTTGTTTCTATCAAGGAATCTCAGAGTAAGTTGATCTGGAACTCCTTGATGCGTTCATTCATCCCCACAGAAAATGGAGCTTGAATGTTTTTGCAGAGCAGGTAGGTTTAAGTGGAGGTTTTATGTGGAGTGGCAATGAACCTACACTGAAATCTCGGTTCCAGCAGGTGCTTGTTTGCAATGAATCTTTGACTTTTGAAACATTTCTTTGTCTTTTACACATCTGCTCCACTCGAAGTAGCACGCTTCGATATCGAGTCATCTTCAATATCTTTGATGTTAGTGGATCCGGGCAGATTGATAAAAAGGAATTCAAAATGGTATCAAAAATATTTTTAAACAGTGCTTCTTATACTGGTACTTTGGATCCGAAATTCACACCGTTGTTAGACACGATGGTTGAAAGCGCAGTTCAAATATATGATTTAAACAAAGACGGAAAATTGAACTTTGAAGAGTGGATCGTCTATGCTAAACAAGAACCCCTATTAAATGATGCTGTAAATCAACTCATAATACCGGATTTACCGGCACTAGTTTCGAAGATTGAATCGTTCAAGTCGGAGCAAATGATCGAAGAGGAGTATATTGCTCATTTATGACCATAGTTTTAAATCAAGATATTTTTAACACAACAAAAATCGATTTTTTAAAGCACTACAAGTAGTTGATAAAAGCCATCAAATGCTAATTTCTTAATAAACAAGAGTATCTTGTTGAAAGAAAAGAGCTTGATGGCAATCCGTGAGGTAATCAGAAGCAATAATATTATGTGGAATCACTGAATTCACATTATATTTCTCTTGATGTAATAAATTTTATTTAGTTATAGTATTTGAATCCATTCTGCTTGCCAGTTTTTGGTCTTTTTTTTGGTACCTGGTATACAGAAGTAATTAAAATTTAAACCCCCCCAAATGGATCAACCTACAACAACTATTAAACTTTTGAAATTCGAAATATGGCGACACAATATCTCTGAAATAATCTTCGAACATTGAAGATGAGGAACTCTTAAAATTTGTTTGGAGAAGCGAGACCACATCAAACCTGAAAGACAAACTATTGTCAAAAGATAGCACAACAACCATAAACGACCTTCAAAAGCTATAAGTTCTTGTAAATCAACCACAGATTGAATTATGTGTTCTAAAACCTTTGGTACTTTTCCATCATTCTGTCACTCAAAGAGTCTGAACTAAATTCCGGAAAACTTCGAAGTGCCCCCAGTAGTATTTGATCCACTGTAATGATAACGTCTACGATTAACGCCTGTGCAATGATTTCTCTACCTTCAAAATGGGCAGCATGGGAGACCACGATCAGTCGTGTAACCTCACCTAACCGTCAGATTTTTTTTTTTAAATGTGGGCCTGGACGAAGAAGACCGATGCAAAGCAGGACGACCCCGACCCCCATGAATATGAGCGATTGGTTCTACTGAAGGAGATGAAGCACTCATTGCAAGCAACAGTGGATCTCTTCTGCACTGGTCTGAGAGAGGATCGTATGGATGAAAGTAATGAAGTTGTCCAATTGATGGTCGTATGGTTGGACAGATGCATGTGGCACGGACTTAAGTCGGAAGCGAAGATTCGAAAAAGCATCGGTGGTAAAATAGGACTTGTAAAAGAAGATAATGTCACTTTATGGAACGTTATTAATCTGATCCCACCATCAGTTCGTGACACCGATAAGGAAATGGACTCTTTGATCGAAAGTGTGCTTGTCATCAAGTCGCACGGATGGCCTGAAGCATGGTGTGCTAAGGTGAGTTTAACGCATCTTGCGTGTGTTTTTATTTATAATTCTTGATAGGTATTCACTTGCATGTTGTTGAACCGTAGATTATTTTCTTGTTTTCTGCATGTACTATCAACCACATTGAAAGGTGCTCTCAATATTTACTATGAAGATTTTGCATTGGTTCGAAATTCCGAAGCTTTCATGATTTTCCAGGCTACGGTTGTTAGTCTGAATGGATTAGAATTCAATATTTCATGCGATTCAGAATATTGTCCTGTTCCGACCCCGATTCGAGGGATTCGAAAACAAATCACAGCATCATGGAGTGAAGTTGCGAAAAATTTGCTGTTTGATAAAAGGAAGAGAGATGAATCTGAACCTGCTGTTAAACTTCAAGTACGAGCGATGAAGATGGAGAGAGAATTAGCCACAAGTCGGGCGACGCTAGAACATGAGATTGTTTTGTTCGGTTGTCGTTTAGAAGATATCTGTAAGAGTAGAAAACTCTGCATATCAGCCTACCAATCTCCAGATCTTGCTCTACCGGATGTTGTTATTCGCTGTATCGCTGTGACGTGGTCTGGTATTCATTCAAATCATTCATTCACTTACGACACTCGTCGATCAGCCAACGACAAGTTCAGTTTATTACATCTGGAATTGGAACGCATGGGTGGCGAAGGCTTGTCAATATTTAACCATGTTGATGTGGATATTGATTTTCGATATGCTTGTCTTTCTATTTCAGAAAACAGTCGCTACGCTGCTGAAGGGAATCTAGGGGATATTGGTTTTCTACTCAAGTTTTTAATTCATTTTCTGGAGGAATTATCGGAGCCATTAATACCCACTGAATTCGCTGAGCCGTTACTGTGCTGTACAATGATGGTAAATGAACAAGATGTCATCCAGAATTTGTCGAGCATGATACAAGCATTTCCCACAGTGCATGCTCGTTTGCTTGATTTACTACTTCGGTTGGTCAACGTTATTCCAGGTACTGCTAAAGTGGCAGTGATCAATGATCTTGCGCTTGCGTTGCGTATTAAACCATCGTGTTTGAATCGTCTCCTTAGCTTGCAAATACCGGTTTTCGCTACTTTTCGGAATCAGATGAAAGATCTCGCTGAGCATCTTGTCAATAAGAATACTAGAATCAGAGTTGCTTGTGATGGTCTGAACCGCCAGATCTCATTCATTGATTGTGAGCACACTCAGGATGTTGAGATCATTCTAAGAGTTATTTGGGGTATTCTTGGCACCAAATGGATTGAAACTGGTGGGTACATATCTGAAGTGCCGGTTGAAGGTCCAAAGAGAATGACCCTGGAGTCATCGGGATGGCTATATCGAGGTTCCACTACTGAGAATATAACCTTGGAATTTAGAGCTGGAGGCGAAACATCACTGCGGAATGTAGCTTACTTCTGTGGAAAGCATAGACGAAAAGCACGTCAGATTGTCGCCAGTGACAGGTACCCGTTTATGCAAATAGGAAGTCAGATAGGAAAGATCAGTGCAGATGTTCTCGAGGTTAGTTTGTCTGGGTTGAAACTGTCAAAGGAGATGGCCAGCAACCCATGGTGGGATATGCTGGACGACGAAGACGCTCTGGATCGCGTGTATTGCATGACCTTTTTGTTATTTGATATTCATTTTGTGAATCTTGAGAGTATCAGTAAAGTGCTTCAAGAAACAAAATCGCAAATGTTGGATTTATTAAAATTAGGTCCGCGGAACGTAAATGCTTTATGGCATTCGTGGATTCAGTTACGAGCTGAAATGAGCCACCAGTTTGAGCAGCGTCCATACAACCGGTTTGAGCAGCGTCCATACAACCGTCCGACTCTACCACCTCCCATTCCTAAGCCTGCTAGAGTGGACCCCATCGCAAGTCAGGTCATCCCTAAACTCCTTGGTGAATCCAGAATAATGAACGAGCAGCATATAATCAACTTGGAGGTTTCACTTCCAGCCCAGTATCATGGCTATGATTGGAAGTTGGTATTTTCGAATTTAGACAATGGTTATGATTTAACGAAGCTTTACCAACAGGCTGGGGAACACGATTCTCTGATTCTATTGATAAAAGATTCGAATGGATTTATTTTTGGAGGATTCACGGCAACTCCATGGAAAGTCTCTCCTGGCTATGTTGGAACTGGGGAGAATTTTTTGTTTAGTCTAGAACCAGAATTTAAAGTTTATGGCTGGACAGAAGTGAATATGTATTTCATGTTAGTGAACGAAGATTCGTTCGCTTTAGGCGGTGGTGGTGAATTTGGGATCTATTTAGATGCTGATTTACAAACTGGAACATCGGGAGTGTCTGGCACATTCGGAAATCCCTGTTTAGCATCGACTCCAGAATTCACTTGTTCCTCTATTGAATTATGGGCTTTTGAAAGAAGAAATTAAAGATTATTCAATTGCCATCAACGTTTCATTTTCTAGTATTTCATAATTAGTTGGTGGACACTCCAGCATCGAAACCAGTTTGGGGTTTAGTTGTATACTTGGATATTGCAATCGAATCTGCACGATCTGATCTATCAGAAGATCTGTCATAAAAGTATCTTTTTCCTCCATTGTGAAGTTTCGATTGAACCTCCATCCGTTGAAAAGCGTCAGGGATAGTCCAATGAGCAATGATGCACCAATTCCTATCAGTTTAGCATGTTCGGCATAGGAGTTGAAGGCTGTAAATACTGCGACCATATCGCTCATAATAGCAAATCCATAAATGTACCGGAGAATATGGGGAGCTTGCACCCAGCGAAGAAATTGCAGCCAGATCACATACTGCAACAAGTTCCTCGCAATTTGAAAATACGACTGCTTCTCTTTCGTTAGTATCTCAATATAGGTGTAATACTTGACGATGGTATTGCTCAGATCGTTAGTCGCTCTTTGGAGCTTGTTGTCAAAGTATTCAAACTTAGCTTCCAGTTCTGCGGCTGCTTTTGATGACGCGTTTAAGCTTTCTTCTGATTGACGCGTTATTATTTCAATGGTCGTTTGCGACATGAAACTCAGCTGATTTAAATTTGAAAGGGTTTCTTCGTAAGTTGCTTTGTTTTTGACGAAAAAAACTTCCAACGATTTGTTTTGTCTTGTCATTTGCAATTTTAACCGGCGTTGCATTTTCATTAGTGTGGTCATTCGTTTTTGAAATGATGTTGACATGGTGTGCACCTTCATTATTGTGTCAAGACTGGTTTTGGAGCTATGAAACAGTTCGGTTATCAATACTTCAGTACTAACTTGCCATTTTTCATGGTCCATTTCCCTCACTATTGCCTCAACAGCGAGCAGAAATTGCGTGTATATACTGAATACATGTGAAGGCATCTCTAATTGTGAGTTGTAGCTTTCATCTCTTCCGTGGTTCACTAAGTGGCAATTCGTCAAGCCCAAGGCTACTTGCTCATACACGATTTGCTTCTCCTCTGGAGACGCTACTGCGAGATCTGCTACTTCATTCAGAACAGTTTCTCCCAGCATTTTCCGGCAGGTGTCAAAAGGTGTCAGTCTCTTGAATATCATTTCGGGTATCGCTTCTGAAGTAATACGGGGTTTTCTAGGTATTCTGTAGGTTGATTTCACTGGGAGTACTCGGATGTCGTTGGAGAGAGAAAATAAATTGTTAAAGAGACCCACCGATGAAACTATTGGAACAAATAGAATAGAGAAGATCATTGTTTTCGATTTGAATTCACCATGAACTCCTGATTTTTAAAAGTATAGAAGGGGAACGGGAATAGCATCAGGAATGGGAGAAAAAGGAGTTTTTTTTTTACCGAAGAACGTTTCAACGGTCACTCTAGGATGGGAGAGTCAATTCATCCAATTGTTCACCCAGAAAAAAAAGAAGACCAGGAGTCGGCAGGTCTTCCAGCGGCTGATATCGAGGAAGCTCTCGATACTGCAATAGAGACGGTAAAAAGAAAAAAAATCGAATGGAAAACATTTTTCACTGATGAAGAATGCAAGAAGCAAAAGCCAGAGTCAGTAAGTTGGACGATTACAAGATGGTCATGTAAATAATTAATGGATGTCTAAGCTTATATTACCTGTGCAGCAAAATCTGTTGATCAAATACCTGGAAGAAGATTCCGATGGCGCTATATATCTCGTGGGCACTATAATACAGAAGGTTCTTGGGTGTAATATGGATGACGAAGGATCATCCTATTTCAAATATAGATTCAATGATTTTGCAACCAGCGATGATTCTTTTATGTTCCGTCGATCACGTGTTCAATTTGCTGACGGCAAACCCATTCCAGTGTCTACTTTTTCTGTACGAATTCCTCTGATGATAGATTCCGAGTTTGTTAAATTCCCGTATATTTTGAAATCCGCGAAATGCACTATTGAAATGTCAACTTTTGAGCATAATAATGTAGAAATTCGGCCTTGCATGTTCTTTCCGAGAGATGTCCTGGAGAAACCTGGTGCTGTATACGGCAGAGACTTCTTGTCAGTAAAGAATGTCACGCCCCGATCTGTGGATAGAATGAAAACATATGATTTTGTTACTCCAAATCCATCCATTAGGATGGAATACGAAAACAAGGGAGGGGGGTATTGTCCAAAGATCGTTTTGCAATTTTGGTTGTACGAACCTTTGTCAAAACGGATGCTGAATTTGATGGCACCTTTTATAATTATTATTGTACTAGGGGTTTTAAATATATTCGCACTGCAAGACCTTTCGGCACTTATTGGAAATACATCGTCCATTGCTTTGACACTTGTATTTCTCATTCCTTCTTTGAGTGCTGATTCGAATACCCCCATGCCTATTAGCTTGAACGATATGCTTATGGTTTCGGTCTTCATTGGGTTGTTTATAAGTTGCATCAAAGGTTTCTTTTTCGATTATTTCATGATGGAAGCTGCAACTTTAGAAAATACTACGGATTATTTTGCGACTGCGTTGGATTCGCAAGGCGTTTCCAACTTTAGGGACGTTTGTATTCCATTCATTTCACTGATGTTTTTCCTCACAGCTTTCATCATCCCATTTATATCTGGTTGGCAATTCAAATGTCTCTTAAACGACATTCGGCGACAGAATTATCATAAGGGTAACGAGTCTAAGAAGAAAAATGAAACGAGTCGTGTACCTGATACTTATGTGCGGTACATATCACAGAAGCAAAAGAAAAAAATCGACGCAACCAAGGGGATAAAGCTGACAGGTTTGGTTACTCCCAGAGCTACTTTTCATTTTGGGTTCATTAGTTCATTCGACAAAGAATGGAATTAATAGAAAACACTAGCTATTGTATTTCAATTCCACTGTTCAAGTTCGTCAGCTAGTACTCGATCAACTATTTTAGAGTGCCAAGAGAGAGATTCAATTTTGAAGCTGTTTTTATGGATACTGAATTTTAGTTTAAATAAAAAGGGGCTTTAAATAGATCTCGACAATATAATTCAATTCAGAATTTGGCATTTGAATTCTCACACATTTTTTGCTTCTAGTCCGGCAGTAGACACTAGGTGGTCGTTGAGAAAATTTGAAATTTGAAATAACTGTAAGGACTGCACAACTAACTGTATGATGCTAGAAGATGCAGATGAAGAAGCAATCTCCGTCTCGGTTCGCGTGAGACCTCTTAACTCCAAGGAGAAGAAGTCGAACTGCAAAGATGTGTGGACAGTGGATGACACGTCGCTGTACTCTACAGTGGAAGGCAACATGCAGACTCACACTTTTGACAATGTGTTTAATCACAATGTGAGCACGGAAGAAGTCTACGATAAAGTAGCAAAGGAACTAGTGTCGTCGGTTCTCCAAGGAATGAACGGAACGGTCTTCGCGTACGGGCAGACTGCTTCTGGCAAAACATTTACCATGCAAGGAGAGAAGAAGGCCCCCGGAATTTTAAGTTTGGCAGCAGAGCAGGTATTCAACGAGATAACGGAGATGCCGCATTTTCAATTTTTATTGCATGTGTCGTATATTGAAATATTCAATGAGCAAATAAAGGACTTGCTTAGTGACAGCAATGCATCATTGCGAGTGAGGGAAGACCGTGATAAAGGTTTTTTTGTAGACAATTTGAGTATGCGATCCATCACATCTGTAGCCGAATTACTTAATTTGAAAGAAGAAGGAGAACGTAGACGTCATGTTGGAGAAACAGATATGAATTTGAAATCGAGTCGATCACATACTGTTTTCACTCTGAAAGTGGAGATGAGAGATTCAAGAGTGACAGAGGATGACGAAGTAGATGAGAATTTGGATACTTTTAACAAAAGACGGCATTCAAACAATACAGGAGATTTGAAATTTGGGGTTTTGATTGGCAAGTTAAATCTAGTGGACCTAGCTGGCTCGGAAAATGCACGAGCTACTGGAGCTGAAGGTGATCGATTGAAAGAAGGTGGAAATATCAATAAAAGTTTGCTGACCCTTTCTAGAGTTATCTCACAATTAGCAAATGCTAGGGGTAAAGCAGTGGGATTCATCAATTGGAGAGATAGTAAGTTGACTCAGATCCTCCAGCCTTCTTTAGCAGGCAATTGTCGCACGGCGGTAGTTTGCTGCGTAACCCCAGCTTCCAAGTATCTCGAGGAGACTAAAAGTACTTTAAGTTTTGCAAGTCGAGCGAAACAGATCACAACTCACGCGGTGGTGAATGAAGTTCTCGACGGTGAAGGAGAGATGCGCAAGTTGAAGATGACAGTACGATCATTGAAGGATCAACTAGCGAGTCAGTTAGCAGCTAATGCTGAACGCGAGGCGCTGGAGGAGAAGATCAGCAGTATGACTGCATTGCTCGTTAAAGGAGGACCTGCAACACCTACAAAGAGTGCAAAGAAGAAAAGAAAGAAAAACCATCGAGAGACTTGGTGCCCAGGGGATTTTGTGGCGGAGTCGAATGCTGTAAAATCTAATAGACAATCTAGTGCCTCTGATGGAGTTGTTGAGTTGAAAATTGAACTTTCGGACATGGTCGAAAAGAATTCGGAGATCTCGATGCTTCAAAAGCTAGCTGAAGAAAAGGACAATCAGCTGAAAAGTGTCTTGATGGAAAAAGATGTTGTGGTTAAGAAGAATACGGAGTTGGAAGAATGCGTGAATAATCTTCGCGAGAAAATTCAAGAATCTACTGGGATTATTGCAGACCATGCTGACGAGAGACGCGCATTTCAAACTGCTATTCTGGCGAGTGGGACGAAAGCAGAGGCTCTAGAACGAGAAATAAAGCAAATGCAAGAAGACGAGTCCATGCTACTGGAATCCATCAAACTAGGCCAGCAAGAGATGCAAGAGCAACTCAACGGGTACAAGCAGGAGGTTCGAAATCTTCTTTTGGAGCGAGAATTACTTGAAGATACTCTAGAACAAGAAATATCTTTGGCGAAAAAGTTGAAATCTGATAATGAAAGAACCGCGAAAGAGTCAGTGAACAAAAAGGAAGATATCAATTTGTTGAACCAACAGTTGAAGGAAGAGTTGAAAATCATGCAGACTAAAGAAGCAGAATTGGAGAAGCAACTTGCAGGCATGGAGAATGTTTTGGTTGATTTGGAAGTTGCAAAAGAAGGTCTCGAAACATCTTTGCAAACAAAAGATATCCGATTAGAAAACATGGCTGCCAGCTTTGCAGAAACCCAAAATTTAAGGCAACAGCTCGAGCAGCAAATATTGACACTAAAATCTGAATTTTCGAATCAGTTGGAAGAAGTTGTTGTCGAAAAAGATGCTTTTTGTGCAGCATTTATTCATGAATATGAAACAAAAAATATCGTTACAGAAAATTCCGAGATTGAACAACTGAAATATTGCGTTGCTGCATTGGAGCGATCGGTGTCAGAAAAAGAAACGCTTATCGAGGAAAATGAGGCATCGTTGGCAGGCATGCATCAAAGATTGATAGAATTGGTTTCAGAGCATTGCAATGCTTTTATTGAAGAGGATGAAACTACTGGTGAACTGCAACAGCAGCTATTGGTTCAGGCAGCAGAAAGGGAATCTCTTTTTGATAAACTAGAATCTACTTTAAAGGAACAAGATGGACATATTCAGCGCATCAAGTCTGATTTCCGGAATGCAATGAACGCTGAAGAGAAAATTCAAGCTGAAAAGATGATGGCTTTGGCTGAGGCCAACAAGTCTTTGGTGGTAGATATGACAGTTGAAGCTGTATTGGAAGATATCATTACCAAAATAGAAGTGGAATCAGTTGAAAAAGGACCCGATGATGTAATCGAGAGTTTACGCGATGAATTGAAGGTACTGGAAGCTGGTAGACTTGAACAGGCAGATATTCTTGCTTCAAAGATACGCAAATTGGAAGACGACTGCCATGCCTTTATGGAACGTAACCAAGAACTTGAAGCAGAGTTGACCGAGAAATTTTCATTGCGAGAAGAAGAATTGCGGCTACAAAGCAATCAGCTTGCTGAATTAGAAGTATCTAAGAATGAGCTGATTCGTCTCGAAGCTATTATTGCCGTTTTGAATTCAGATATCTCAATCGATAAAGAAACGATCATTCAGCGCAATTCTGATATCACAAGTCTTGAGGACCAAATCCAAGAGATGGAAACACAAGTAGCCAAGTTTTCGACTGGAGGAGAAGACGTGAATCCAGAACTTTACCAAAAGAAGATTTCTCAGTTACAAGTCCGAGTGGATTTAACAACTCAAGAGCTTGAACAGGCCCGCGAAAAAATATTAACTCTGGAAGCCGAATGTTCAGATATCATTTCCAGAGCAGATCGCGATTCAATAATGTCATCTGAACTTTTGCTGAGTAAGGAATCTGAAGCTGAATCATTGAAATCAGAAAAGTCCAAATTGCAACTGCGTCTCGATGAAACTTTGACCACGATAAACACTTTGGCACAGACTCACGAGGAAGACATGAATAGTCTCCAGCTGGTTGTGGATCAGATGAAGTCCGCGAATGCTGTTTTGGAAACAAATGTGAACGACAAACGGAACAAAGACATCAAAGATGAGACAGAAGCTCTGGCCAATATGAAAGCCTCAATCGTCGCATTGGAGAGAAAAGTGAACGAATTGAAAACCGAGATCGACGAAAGGAACCAAGCAGTTGCTGAGCTAACTGATGAAACGGCACGTTTGTCAACTCAACTTATCGAAAGTGAATCGAAATTGGCCACATTTTCGAGTCCCAATAACATTGTTGTTGAACTTGAAGAGATGAATCAAGTGTTGCAGGACCAGTATTCACAATTGCAAAAGGATTCCAGGAAGCAGCTAAAAAGCATGAGACAGCAAGTGGAGGAGCTAACCACAAGGTTACAGAGGCAAAAAGACTCATCTCATCAGCTGGAGTTGCATGTGGTGGAGCACGATGCCATGATTGGTTGCAAAGACGAAGAGATATCCAGACTACGATCGGAAGGAGTTTTACTCGAAAGCAAATTGCAGGACATGGTAGAGGAGCTCATGCAGATGCATTCTCAGATGGAGGAGAAGAATAGAGCCACGGAGCAAGTAGCTGCATTGAAGATACAAGTATCGGAACTGGAGGTGGAGGTGGAAAACGCCAATAGAACACGGGAATCTCTTGTAAAGAAAATACGGGAAGAAGTCAAGGAGGAGGCAAAACGGAAACTGGAGGATATTCGTAAGGATGCCAAGGAGATGATATTGGCGTTGCAGTCTGAAGTGAAAATTTTGGAACAGAAGATGGAAGAAAAAGACGCTTTGTTATTGAAGAATCGTGGAAGAATTGAGAAATTGGAGCAAGTAAAGCTCACGAAGGAGTACGCTCAGAGTGTGATGGATCTGAAACGAGACCATAAGGAATTGCGTCTTCGTTTCACGCAATTGCAAGCGACGAATGAGTCATTTCGAGGTTCCGACTCAACTAGTAATCCTAAACTCGTTCAAGCGGTTCTTTCAGTTTCAAGAGATTGGGGTATAGTTGGAGATATGGATCCTACTGATTTACTTGTTATGTTATCTGACAAATTAAAGGAAGTTCAAAAACAACGTAATGCATTTCAAGCAGAATTGAGAGAATTGGATTGCTCTGCAGCCGAACTGGACGAGAAAGAAGATGCTTTGAAAGATCTGGAAGGTATTCGGTCCAAACTTCAGTACAAGCTTTCGGGATGCCAGGATGATATTATTAAGTTGAACAAGTCTCGTGAGGCTGACAAGGTTTACATCACCGATTTGTCCAAAGAACTGGAAACGCTAAGAGAGGAGAATAAGACGATTAATGCAAGTCTAAATACTTCGGTTGAGGAGCAGAAAACAAACATCCGATTTCTGGAGAAGGAAAATCTTGATTTGATGGTAGAACTACGAAAAGCCAAGGAGAAACTAAACACAAGTGCCAAGAAGCAACCTCTGGCTAGAGTTGAACAAAATGTGGTTCGAACGGAAAATGTCGCTACTAAAAAATCTGTTGCTGCACCTCAGACGAATTCCATTGTGGATGAAAACCAAGCTGAATGTAAACAGCAATAAAATTTGAATTTGTTTCTTTTTGAAAAAATACGACGGTAAAAGAAATAAATGCTCCATGTCGTCTATTTCTAATACGTGCGTTTGAATTTTCAAATTAGTAAAACTCTTAATTAGTTTGAATATGTAGAATGCTCCTGTGACGAAACAAGTTCAAACAAGATGAGACAAGTTGACTATCCTAGAGCTTGGGCAATACCCATGAACAATCCTTTTCCAAGAGCATGTTTCCATCAGGTGCATTCTGACCTCTGCATACTTTTGCAAAGCCATTGTTGCCCCAATGACTTCCCCAACTATTTCGAATCACCCAGTATTTCAAACCATGTTCCTCGCCCCAACCAACAACCGATATATCGTGATCGATGGACCACTTCTTAGGCTCTGTGGTATTATCACATATAATAGAATCGCCCACGAAATCTTCACTGAGTGCGGAATTGGTTGCGATACCACAATCGATGGGTCCGTGGGAAAATAGGTCATTCATCATGGCTTGTTCGCCTTTGAGGTGACCAAAATCTGAGGCAAAGTAGGTGGTAAACTTGGTATCCTCGACATCACTGCATATTCCTTGAGCATCACATGATGTGCAACCAGTGGCTGAACACAAATTCCTTTCACCAGTTCCTAACCAGGAGTCACATGTTTCGTCAACAGACCCATGCTTGACGAAGAATTCAAAGGCATCATGAGCGTTGCCCCCATTGCAACCGTCACTCTGGGAGGTCTTCACACAGTCAACGGTAAGTTGCGGAGACACGAATACATCAGGGACACTCAAACCTCCTCGCTTGATTTTCAATCTGTCGGAGAACGTTGAGCTACTTGCCATTGCCCAGCAAGCACCACAATAGCCTTCTCCATTGTGATGGCTCTGCATTGGAGTTAGCAAGCATTTGCCACTTTGATTTCCCCAGTTGAATATCGGAGGGAGCTCATCGATGGGTAGCAAACGACGACGGGACTTTGACATTATCGGTTGGTCATTGCGATGAGAACACCTGGCGTAAGAACGGATGCTGTTATTGTAAGAGTTGCCAAGGAGATGCTTTGGAACGTGGTACCGATATGGTCGATTCACAGTGACTTGAAAGCAACGCTTAATTCCGCCTTTGATGACGAGGTCAAATCCTAAATCACCGTGGTAAACGCCGAGATCACGCTTAACTGAAAAGTAATTCTTTCTAAATCCAACTAATGTCCCGTGTGAACCATCCACAAATTCACAAGCAACAGGACCATTGGTTTCAATTTCCAACTCCACCAACTCCATGTTCACTTCCCCAAAGTCAGAAATGGGGTATTTGATAAAGGAGGTCCGAGGTGTACAGTGTGCTGTTGGATTTCCAGGCAAACAGTTGACACAAGTGTTTTCAACGGAACACTCTTCCTTTTTGGCTCTGTATCCCATGCAGGTCCGGTCAGGGATTCCATCGGATGCGTTGATGTGCTGAAGAATGGTCTCTAGTGGAAGAGAGTGAATGCAAGAATCCGTTGATTGATTCGCCACACAATTCAAAAGAATCTGGTCTGACAGAGACACTCGAGGAACGCCAGGTTGTAAAATAGAAAGCCGATCGGCGATCATTGAAGTGATTGCAAAGACACTACCTGCACTTGGGCATCCTGGAATACCAAGAAAGTTCTTGACACTAGTGAGGAAGTAAGTGCCTTCAATGTCTTTCCAGTCAAATCCATTCACCAATAAATCTATCTTTGTAATCAACAAAAAGAAACAACCCGCAACGACTCTCATTCCTAGATCTGATTTTGAACTTCTATTTTTTAGTCTACTGAGCCCCCCGCAATCACTGGTTCAAAACACAATGTCAGCAATAGCAGAAGCCACCGAGCATTATACCACCGGGCAATTACTGGAGGAACTCCGACGCAGAGTAAGATGCGCGGAACGAACTAACAAGACCAGGTCGATTCTTGTTGGGCCTCCGGGATGCGGAAAGGGAACAGCCTCGCCTCGCATTAAAGCAGATTACTGCGCGTGTCATTTGGCAACCGGTGACATGCTTCGAGCAGCAGTGGCAGCTGGAAGTGAGATGGGCAAGGCTGCCAAGGCTGTTATGGAGGCGGGCAAGCTGGTGAGCGACGATATCGTCATCGGGATCATCCGAGAAAACCTTAACACCCCATCTTGTAGTAAGGGGTTCATCTTGGACGGGTTTCCTCGGACGGTTGGACAAGCCAAGGAGCTTGATGATCTGCTAGCTAAGCAAGGAGAGAAGATCGATTCGGTGATTAACTTCCAAGTAGACGATGAAGTATTGGTGGAACGAATCACAGGTCGTCGTGTCCATCCTGGAAGTGGTCGTAGTTATCATGTCAAGTTCGCGCCGCCAAAGGTAGAAGGCAAAGATGATATCACTGGTGAACCACTGGTTCAAAGGAAGGATGATAATGAAGAGGCTTTGAGAACTCGCCTCACAACGTTTCATGACCAAACTGCACCTGTACTTGCACACTACAAAGATGTTGCCAAGGACATTAATGCAATGCAGCCGA
>Ga0105053_10004774_pt1 | contig 19675 bp, 11 predicted proteins | sample BON01_FD_78093 | JGI IMG/M metagenome (GOLD analysis project Ga0105053, IMG submission 78093) | Freshwater microbial communities from Lake Bonney liftoff mats and glacier meltwater in Antarctica - BON-01 | ecosystem: Environmental > Aquatic > Freshwater > Ice > Glacier meltwater | place: Lake...
ATGTTCTTGCTTCTGATTACCTCACGGATTGCCATCAGGCTCTTTTCTTTCAACAAGATACTCTTGTTTATTAAGAAATTAGTATTTGATGGCTTTTATCCACTACTAGTAGTGCTTTAAAAATCGATTTTTGTTGTGTTTAAAAATGGTGCTTTAATAAAATCGATTTTTGTTGTGTTTAAAAAAGATTCATTCGAAATTGTAATAATAATCATTCAAATTTGTGTAAATCTGCTATTCATAAGGGGAAATCCAAGCTAGATGAGTTAGTTTAGAAAAGAACTTGGGAATATATACTTACTCGTTTCTCCAGTGATGTTGTTGTACCAATACGGCGCTCCTGATCCTGCATCAAAGAATTCTTCCCATTCTGATGACGCTATCGTGGGGTCTTCCCATGAAGTAGTACCTGTACTTTCATTGTACCAGTACGGATACCCTGATGATTCATCATAGTATTGTTGCCACTCACTACTTTCAGCACCATAAGGGTCGGTCCAAATAGTTTCACCAGTTGATGAATTGTACCAATAAGGAAATCCAGATGTTTCATCAAAGTATTTTTCCCATGAAGCATTAAGTGGTTCTTCTTCCAGCGGTTCAGGAGCAAGGCCTTCTTGATACCATTCAAAAGAATGTTGTGCTAGTTTGCCTTTGACATGAATGATCTCAAAGCAATTATCGCAATAACCATCTTCACACTCATTGCACATTCTAGTTGCTGCTATTTCTTCACATTCAATGCATTTAACAAGGTTTCTCTCTTGTTCTCTTCTCGCAACAACAACAGGGTCTTCAATGACTTGTCCGTCTAACAATGCTAAGAGCCCATCTCGTTTCACGTATCCATCGGGAGGCGGTTCTACAAGTGACTCGCCAGTGTATTGATTCACAAAGCTCCACATTTGTTTTGCATCATCAAATGTTTCAACCCAGCTTCGAGCCCATCCGCACATTTCGTCACGGTATTCAATCTTTCGAGCAACAGCTTTCTGACGGCCTAACTTCCCTCTGAATAAAGATTGAACCTTCGAAATCGATTCTGATTCTACTTCCATCAACGCATACTTTGCTTGAAGTCGCAGTTGAAACATAATCCTACCTCTGTGACCTCGATAGATAGATTGTAATTTGAGTGCAACCAATTCTTCTTTAAACCGTTGTTCTAAAACAATCTTTCTTCGCTCGCCCATATTCCGTCGTCCGATTCTTCCTCGGTAATTCCTTTGGATTAACGTCACCGCTTTATCCTTTCGATGTTTGTCACACATAATCTTCGTTTTCCTAACAGCAGTTCTTCGCCGTTGGACAGCCTGCATCCGTGTAGCAGCTGCATCGCGTTTCGCTTGTTTTAGTATATGATACGACAGCTGGCCTTTCTTACATCTCCATGCTGTCTGAACCTTTAGTGCAGCTCGAGCTTGTTCTTCTAGTCGCTTTCGCTTGTCGATAACCCGCCGTTTTGCCAGACGTTGTCTACATCTAGTCTGGAGTAAAACTGCAGCCTGACCTTTTTTTCTCTGTTCCTGTTTTACTGATGTATCTAGTCGAGCCTTCTTTCCTCGAAAAACAGCTTGAAGTAGTGTAGTAGCTTTTATTTGTTCTTGAGCTCTTATATATCGTTGCAACTTGAAAAACCGATTCCGTCCGAGATGACCCCGGTAAAACCGTTGAATGCGGAATGCTGCTTGAATTTCAAATCTGTGATTCTCGTCCATTTTCTGGTACTCGGTATCAGCGTGCCATTTAAAAAACGCTTTGGAAACTTGCTTCAATCGAATTCGAAGTTCTATTTTAGAAAGTCTATTCGACCCTTGGAACTTTTGGTACAATCGGCGCTTTTCTTCCAAAGTAATGCTGTCATTAAACTTGCGCCACTGCGTAAAGCCTTTTGTAGTGATTCTTCTATTGAACCTAACAAAGATGTTTTCAAGTTTGGCCAAGCCCCACTGCCGCATATATATTTGAGCTTTTAAAGAGTGCACTGGATATATCCTATGCAACTCAGCAATTTCTTCATGAACTGTCGAAGTAATGCTCTGAACAGATTGGATCGACACTTGCAACTCCTTTCTAAGTTTTACGAGAGTTTCCTTTTTGCCAGATTTAGTTTTGCTCTGTCTCTTTTTGTTGCTTAGCGCAGGGAAATTAGCATATGCTTTCGCTAGAGCTGAATTTTTCTCAATCCTTGTTTCACATTGATTGGTATGTTTACTTTCACTCTGCCTAATAACCTGATCTGAAGACGGCATTAACTCAATCATATCACTTGAAGTGTTGAGTTCAAACATTTCAAGTTCTTGGTCGGTCAATCCTAGAACCGTTTTAAGTCTCTCTTTTTCCTGAATCGCTTCTTGTTTGCTTCTCTTTTCTTCTTCATTCATATACTTTGGTAGCGTATTTACAATTTTGCTCTCTGAAGATACTTTTGGAAGTTGGAAGATAGGTAACGTATGAGGAACTGCAGTATCATCTTGCAGCCCCACTTCAAAAGGTAGTTGGGCTGACTGCGTTAATATTGGAAGCATTTGAGCTGGCTCCTTGTTTTTATCAAATTCTTTTATATTTTTCACTATTCGTCTTGCATTGTATGGAATAGACTCTTCGGGAAGAACAGCCTCAATAAAAGCTCGGGAGGCACTTGATTGCATCTTCTTTTTTAACCGGGCACGGGTGCTTTCTAATTGTTCCATCAACTCCTTTTCTTGGAGCTCTAAAGCTGAGATGTTTTCATCTTTTTCTGCGTTGTTTTCCAAGGGTGGAGCTACCCGCTCAAGTATCACCGTTCCAAACACAAACATCGTAATAAATAATCTGTCGTTATTTTGTTCAGGTCGAGGAGAAACGGATAAATATATTGCGGAACGGTCCCCTCTCACCTAAGTAGAAAATGACAACATACAGGGGGAATAATAGTATGAGCAATAGAGATGCTTTGTTTGGAAATCGCGAGCCTACCAACTCGGCAGAACAAACTAGATTGATGTTTGAAGAAGAGAATAACCGCCAAACAGCCATGTTAGGAGAGCAAGTAGGTCGTTTGAAGGAGCTCTCAATAGAAATCAATGGGGAGGTCAACGCACAAAACGAGTTCTTAGGGAACATGCAGGATACATTTGGTCAAGCAGGTAGCTTAATGTCTGGGACAATGAAGAAGCTTCAGCACATGATCGACACTGGAGGCAGTAAACACATGTGTTATTTGGTGGCGTTTATTGTCGGTTTGTTTCTCTTTTTGTACTTTTTCTTATCCAAACGCTAGTTCTAATTTACTATTTGAAATTACAATGTACGATTTGTGAGTTCGCGCTAGTTTTGAAAATGAAATTATATTTTTGGTTTTGGTTTCACGTGGTGATCTTTCGTGGTTCGTATCACTACAGCGTTTCTCTTTTCTTTAACAGGATCTTCACCATGTTCGAAAGTATAAGAAACAGCAATAGCTAGTAAGGAGCCGGTTGAGTTAAAATCTAGAGAGGAAATTGAATTGAGATAATGAGAGGCCAAATTCAATCGCCGTTGGTTTTCCCAGTCCCAAGTACATACGCTGGCATCGCCTCCTCCAGTGGCAAAGGTGCCGTATAGTGGATGAAATGCAATTGCATTCACAGGAAATATATCACCATTAGCACCTCTATGACACTTAAATTTGAAAGGCTTGTTTGTTTGAGTAACATAGTCAACAACGACTCGTCCCGCCGAAGATCCAACAGCAAAACCAGAACAATTAGGAAACAAACGCAAACATCTAGTTTGAAATTGAAGCGTAGTATCACCAGTGAATAATGGTTCTTCTAATTTGCGAAGATCGTATAGACGCAAACTTCGGTCAGCATTGGAAACCAACACTAAATTTTGAAGACAGTCCATTGAGAAAACCTTATCGGGTTGATCAAGAGAACGCACTGCTGATTTAGATGCTCGTGGATCCCATAAGTTGACCAGCTTGTCCCATCCCCCGCTTATTATCAATTCTCGTTCTTCCGAGTAACCTAAACATCGGATGGCTTCATTGTGATTGCCTATAGTACTTGTAGTTTGTGTTTCAAAATCATGAAACCTAATTACTTTATCCAATCCACCAGATACTGATGTATTTGGTCCTGTAAAGCAACCACATAGAACAGGAGCATTATGTTTAAAAGCATCAATCAACTTGTCGCTGTGCACATCGTTTAGTGAAACAGTTTTATCCCAACTGCAAGTTAATATCCTATCAGACTGAGAGGAGAATTTAATGCATGATATACTTTCTTGCACATTCACACTGTTCAAAACTTTCTCGTGAGATGGTAACGCTAAAGTCGTTGCGAAAGTCATTAAACTCAGGATATATTTTTTTTTTCAGTGCAGTTTTGAGTGATGGCAGAGACGTCTAGCAATGTCTATCCCATTGTCATTGCATTCTTTTCTTTCGCCTTAGTCGTGCTCATGGTGGTCTATCATATATCGCACATGCCCTGTAAGAAGAAGAAAAGTAAGAAAAAGTCTGAAAAATACGAACATCCGATGAAACTGTATTCTACTATCCAATCTGTCGAAATTGGTTTCTTGCATAGCACGAAAGTTTAAGAATAACATTTGGTGTCAAAATAGAATTCTTGAAGAGCATTAAATGTAATACTATTCAGATACTGTAATAAATTAAGACCAAAACTTGCTGTAAAATGGTTCTTTCGAAGGTTTCGATTGTACTTGCCCTAGAACCCATGGATGCTTCAAGGCACCTCCCACTGTGAGTCTATTTCTCGGGTCAAATTCTAAAAGCTTCCTTACAAAGTCGATCGCTTGAGGAGATAAATGTTCCCAATCTGCTTCGTATCTGAATGGGCAGGTATGCGGGGAAGTGTAATCTCCAGCTCTAAACTCCTTCCATACTTTAGTTTGAAGATGAGGGAAGGGCAAGTATCCTTGAAGAAGCACATAAGTCACTACACCTAATGCCCATGCATCAGAACGTTCACTATAGGTGGTCTCGAGTACTACTTCAGGCGCAGTGTACGAAGGACTACCGACAGGTCTTCTCAAAGTTCCTGTTGGGAAACCACACGATGAATGTGGATGCACCTCTTTTGGCATATCTCGGGCATGTCCAAAGTCAATAAGAACCAACTCATCAGGATCCAAACCTTTATTCGCACGTCGAAGCATGATGTTCTCGAGTTTAATATCCAGATGAACAATATTCTTATCGTGACAAAACTGTACGACACCTAAAAGCGCCGCCACTGCTTTTCTGGTGACTTCTTCGTCTTGCTGCACAAAATCAATTGCATTCAAATAATTGAACAAATCTCCACCAGCAAGCACTTCACTGACAATGTGAATATTCATGGGAGATTCGTAGACACCATGGACTTTGGCAAGGTTCTTGTGAAACCCCAACTGTTTTAAAATTCGAACTTCGCGACGAACAGATCCAATGTCTTCTTTTTTCCAAAACTTTTGATACTTGGCACAAGTTTTCACTGCACCACTTACTCCATCGTGTTGCCCAGCAACTCCTATACATGAGTACACGACGCCCTGTCGACCTCTTCCTAGACAATTATTCTTATCAACTTTAAAACATCCCTGCAATTGTGGGTTATCATTATCGTGGAGTCGGCGTGCAATTCTCATAGCTAGAGTTTGTAAACGAGATGGAGCAGCCTCTTTTTTCAAATTTGGGTTTTTGTTTTCCTTGCCAGAATTCGTTACGAATCTATCGAAAATCGTCTTGCTTCCTCCATCTGTGTTTTCTTGTTCTGTATATTTATTCTCTCCAGCCCACGCTTTCCATTCCCCTTCCACTACAAGCGGACTAGTGGTGATAGAATATGGTACTCTGGTTCTAGGAGCAGCAATTGGATTAGCCCACGCATTCTTATACACTGTGGAATCCGCAACAGAGAGTGCTCTCAGGGGAGGCGGTTTGCTAAGTGGTTCTCTCCAATTTCCCTGTCGATTGATAACAGATGACCCCCATCCAAAGTGCATCCGGGCATAACTAAGTCGTCTCATTTTATAAATATTACTAGCCCCCCGCATTCTCTTTCGTATGCGTCGATCCTTGCGAGTTGGTAGTCGAGTAATGGATGAAGTCCCTTTGAAAAGAAGGAAAATTCGAGCCACACACTCCTCTTCACAAGTTCATGATAAAGTTGATGTGCCAGGTAATTCAGTTTCAATACCTAGCAATCCAATTTCAACGTTCGTGCCGGATGAATGTAAACCGATTGAAGAAACTCCAACGAAGAAGAAGACATTTCGAAAGCCTGTTGTTTTTAAGCCGCCTGAAAATTGGAGCTCAGACTTGGAAATGATGAGATTCATACGATCGTAAGTTCATGCTATTTCAACTTCCAAGTACATTTACTAACAAGGAGAATGATTAGCGCACGAAATGCTCCTGTTGATTCGATGGGGGCGGAAGCATTGGGAGATAGAAACGGCGAATTTGAATTTCACATTTTGATTGCATTAATGCTTTCCAGTCAAACGAAAGATCAAGTTGTTGCGGAGGCCATGAATAAACTCCACGTCCACGGCCTGACACTCAAGAATATCCACGACACGACATCTGAGGATTTGAACGAAATCATCAAGTCTGTTGGGTTCCACAACAATAAAACCAAATACATAAAAGAAACGGTCCGAATTATACTGGAAGAACGGGACGGGAAAGTCCCTGATGCTTTAGATGGACTTTTAAGCCTGCCTGGAATCGGTCCAAAAATGGCTATTCTAATATTAAACTGTGCGTTTGATAAGCCATACGAGGGCATCGCCATTGATACACATGTGCACCGATTTTGCAATATATTGAAATGGGCAAAGGCTTCGAGTCCGGAAGGCACTCGAGTTCAATTAGAGTCCTGGCTTCCAAAAGAACATTGGAAAGATATTAATTTAATCATGGTTGGAATTGGTCAAATGATACAGCAACCGTTGAGTAGAGACAAAATGATTGAACTGTGTACTTCATGGGAAGAAGACAAGAAAAACAAAGCCTTCAAATTGCTTCGAAAATTGGGCCTGAAACACTTTTAACTAGTCATCATGAACTGCTCTTTGATTATGTTATAAAATGTACCTAGACTAATGAATTGGAAAAAGAAAACAAACTTCAAAATGCAACTTGGAAACATATTAATGCGGGGGACTCTTCGAATCAGATTAGTAATTATCAAACGAATATCATGACTATCCGTGTTGGCATCAATGGGTTTGGGAGAATTGGGAGACTGACCGCACGCTTTCTATTAGATTCATCGCTTCTTGAGCTGGTTCATATCAATGAGAAAAACACAGATGCTGAAGGGTCTGCTTACCTCCTTGAATTCGATTCCATTCATGGCAGACTTGACAAAACAGTTGCGGTGATTGATGACAAATTGCAAGTAGACGGCAAAGAGATCACTCACTCTAGCTTTGGCGAACCAGGTCTAGTCCCTTGGAACGAATACGGAGTTGATTTGGTTCTCGAATGTTCCGGAAAGTTCAACACAAAAGAGGCACTGCAATGTTATTTTTCTAAAGGGGTAAAACGTATTGTTGTTTCTGCCCCTGTTACTGGCGTTGTCAACGTAGTTTTAGGCTGCAATGAAGCACTTATTACCCCGGAAGAGAAAATTGTCACTGCCGCCAGTTGTACAACCAATTGCATCGGACCAGTGATAAAAGTAATTGATAGAGAATTTGGTATTGAACATGGCAGCATAACCACTATTCATAACATCACAAACACTCAATCTATCATGGATGCACCAAATACCAAGAAGAGTGATCCCAGACGTGCACGCGCAGGAATGCTAAATTTGGCCCCCACGAGCACTGGTTCCGCAAAAGCTATAACTATGATATATCCACATTTGAAAGGAAAGTTAGATGGGCTTGCAATCAGAGTCCCTCTTCAAAATGCCTCAATTACTGATTTGACTTTGGAGTTAAAGAGGGATACTAGCGCCGAAGAAGTTAATCGTGAGCTTGAAAAAGCTGCTGACAATGTGATACTTGGTTTTGAAATGCGCCCATTAGTCTCAACAGATTATATTAGTGATACTCGTTCTTCAATTGTAGATGGGTTATCTACTATTGTGATCAACAAACGGCAGGTTAAGATCTATGCGTGGTATGATAACGAATACGGTTATTCGAAGCGAATGTGTGACATTGCTGAAATAGTTGCTCGTCAAATGCAGCAATGATTTTATTTTAGGCATACCAGCAAAGGAGTCTTATTTTCACGAACCCGTTTTTAAAAAAATAGTATACCTGATATTTAGATTGTTATTTAGCAAACGGAATACTGTGAAATTTAGATCCGTTGAGACACAATTTCTCAACCATGGGATCAAGTGCTTCGGTAGCCAAGAAGTCCAACTACGCGGCTCCCGAGTCAGAAGCTGAGTCCAAATTTGTGATGGGAGAGGATACAAGTACCATGAGCAACGACCTATTTTCAAAGATGAGTAAAGTGTCGATCAGAGATTTTCAGATGTCTCGACGAATGTCGGTTTCAAAGAATGGTTCTTTGTTCAGGAGATTTATAGACCAAGCAGATGACTTGGATAAATTTGTGCTTGATGTTAACAATGAAGGCTCTCAAAGTAGAAACAGTTTCATGAAGAGTACTTTCTCTGAATTGAAACGTCTTCTTCAAGTGAATACACTTGCAAGAGAATTGTCACAAAAATCAAGTTCAGCAGAACAATATGCAAGTATTATCAGAACAGTTAGTGATATTGTTAAAGCCGATAGAGCGATTCTATATTTGAATGATGGTACCAGAGGGGGATTGAAAGTCCAAGTAGCGAGACAGAAAGAGGGCAAATGCGATTACAGAAGTATTTTGAACCATGTATTTTCAATTGAAGAAGGCGCTGTGGGAAATGCAGCGCAGTTATTGGAAACTGTTAATATTCTCGATTCTTCCACTGACCCAAGGTTTTCCCCAGTTTTGGACGAGTTATCCAATTACGAAACCAAATGCTCCCTGGCAGTTCCTATCATTTCAAGTTCAGGAGCAGAATTTGAGCGACAAGCCAGCGACTATAGGGCATCGAGCGGCAGCACCAGTCGCTCTTCGGGTACATTCATTAGAAACCTACTTGGAGTCATAGAAGTGATCAACAAGACCGAAGGAACTTTCACTGCTGATGATGTACTCGTCATGGAATCTGTTGCTAATATCGTTTCTGGTTTTATTGATAGATCAGTGCTGCAAGAGAAGGAAATTAAGGAACGTGAAAGGAAAGAAGCCATTTTAGAACTCGCCTCTTCCATTGGATCGGTTTTAAACGCCAAGACGTTGGTGCAAGTTGTGACGCAAACAGTTTGCAAATCATTTTCGGCTGAAAGATGCGATCTATATATTCATGATGCAGATACACAAGTATTATGGACCATTGCCGATGATGAATCAACTCCAAACTCGCAAATCGAAGAATCTATCGAGAGTATTCCATGTAGTAGCGAGTGTATTCCAGCACATGTATTCCGCACTGGAGAAACATTAAACATTCCTCTTGTTAATCTTGATGACCGATTTCGTAAACATACAGCTTCGTTAACCAAATCGGTGCTTTGTGGTCCAATTCATGACAGGCATGGAAAAATAGTTGGTGTTCTTGAAATCATCAATAAAATACCCCCGGTTTTCATGGAATCTGAAGCTCTTGGCGAGCTTAATTTGAAAAGATCGCATAGTTTCGGGAATCGATCTACTCGAGGATCTAGCAGTCCTGACAAGCGAGGTGCCAGTGTTGCCTATTTCCAAAGTGACCTAGATGTGTTGGCATTTGATAAAGATGACGAGGAGTTAATTAGTGGTCTTTTCTCTATGCTTGGTATGTCCATTAATGTTACTACCATGTTCAATAACTCGATAGTCCATCAAAAGCGATTGGAATGCGTCCTGGAGAATATATCTGATATCGTCCTCACAGTGAATACCGATGGTCTTTTGGTTTCATGCAATAGACCATCAGATGTTGTAAATTCCGTATTTGGACTTGAAATATCTGGCGGTATGGCATTGCAAAAGCAACTTTATGAATGGATAAACGACGTTGCTATCATTGCAGATATTAAATCAGTCTTAGAATATTCCGAAGGAGTGACTCGTTCTGAACATACGTTATCAACTGGAAACACTGTCAATTACACCGTCAAACCTCTCATGGGTGTAACTAATTACTACAGTAAATGTCCTACACTTGCTCTTGGTAGCCATATAGCTTCCAGTACTGCGCAGGGCAAAGGCAGCGGACCGCTTGATCAGGTTATTGGGGCAGTCATCTGTGTAGATGATAAAACTCCTGAACAGAAATTGAAAAATACTCTCAACAAATACTTGGCGCCAGATTTGGTGAATCATTTACTGCTTGATGGGAAACTCAAACTTGGAGGTACGAAACAAAAAGTGAGCATCCTTTTTGCCGATATACGAGGGTTTACTACTTTTAGTGAGAGTAATGGAGCATCGGAAGTATTTCACACTCTAAATGAATACTTTTCATGTATGGTCGAAGTCATAACCTTGAATGGGGGCATCGTGGATAAATTTATCGGGGATGCACTGATGGCAGTTTTCGGAATTCCTAATCAAAATCCAAAGGACAGCAACAACGCTGTAAAGGCAGCATTGGGTATGCAGGTAGCTTTGCTAGATTTCAATAATGCCAGAATTCAAGCAGGAAAAAAACCAATTAATATTGGAATTGGGGTGTGTACTGGAGAAGTATTTTGTGGAAACATTGGTTCGGAAAATCGTTTTGAATATACTGTTATTGGAGACTCTGTGAACATCGCTTCCAGGCTGGAATCAAGTACCAAGGAATATGGGTGTGTGAATTTAGTAAGCTCCTCAACTTTCGATGATATCGTTGAATCTGGATATCCTGTCCGAGTACTGAATGACAACGATCCTTCACCAGATACCTCCGATTGTATTTACTTCCGTGAAGTGGATCTTATTCGAGTAGCTGGTAAAGAAGACACGACCAGAGTCTATGAAGCCATAGGGTTTGATGGAACTATTATAAACGCGGAAAAGCAAAGCGCAATGGTCATCTTTTGTTCTGGTTTGGATTCTTATCGAAATGGGGAAATAGAAAAGGCTCTGGAGAGTTTTCGAATTGCTGCGGATCTCGCGAATGATGGTCCGTCATTGTTGTTCGAACAACGATGTGAGTATCTTTTGAACAATCCTCCTCCAGACACATGGGATGGTGTGTGGGATATGCAAAAAGTTAGCGTATGGACCTTCAGGGGAGACACCCACAACGCAAAGAACGACTCAATCGTCAAACACGAAAAAGCAACCACTAACAGGTTGAAATCGCAATCCATTATTTTCTAGTAACGAAACACCAATTTGATAATTTAAAAAGAAAATCTCTTTTTCCTCTAATTGAAGAGTTAAAGAAAATGTGTATTATTTAAGCAACAAGAGCGGAAGCCGTACTGGATTCGTATTTCCAGTTAGGAGGAAGCTGCTTGACTCTTTTGTAATAGCGAGAAAGTCGATGGATTCTACTTTCAACAAGAATCAATCTGTACTTGGAGTCCTTGTCACCTCTGTTACGTTCAAGATGCTTGCGAACTGAAACAGCTTTCTTGATCAGGCAGTAAAGATCCTCAGGGATTTCAGGTGCAAGTCCATTCTTCTTCAAAAGTCTAAAGATTTTGTGTCCGAGAACACTCTTAACTTGAGCGATTCCGTGAGAATCTCGTAGGATAACTCCAATTTGACTAGGGGTAAGGCCTTTCTTAGCCAACTTGCAGCAGTGTTCTTCAACCTCAGCTGCGTTTACCTTCAACCAACTAGGAGGAGTACGCTTGTAAGGAAGCGCTGACGAACTCATACCTTTTCCATTTCTACAACAAGCATATCATCAGCAAAGGAATATCAAAACGACTGGAGAGATATATAGCAGCGTCAACACAACACATCATGTACTGACCCCGGCTATAAACGTGCCTCTCCTTAATACTTCTACTTACCCGTAGACTCGTCCCATAGTGCTATGTGATTATCCAATAACAATTTCGATGGACACTAATTATTTCGTGCTCTCCCAACCACTAATTGATACCCTAGTATTTACTAGCAATGTACTACCAATCAACTGAATATTTACGGCATTATTGTTTTTTTATGGTCCTAATTCCTAAAACTAATTTTGAAACTTTGAAAAATTTGTCATCGTTCTTCGAGTTTAAAGACTTGAATGATTCTGGGGTCTATACTCTTCATATGATGAGTTTAATGCTGAGTTAGATGAAGTAAATACTAGTATCATAGGTTTCCTTACATCGCTACCTTTCGGAAATGGTTAAAATAGTCGAAAGGAAGTCTCCTTTAACACTTAACTTGAATCGAATATAATTCATGTTTCATAACAAATTAGAAATAGAGGAAAGAGTTTAGTAACTAAAAAAAATGGAGATAGCAAATTAGAAATAGGGAAAAGAGTTTAGTTATTAAAAAATTGGGAGGAAATCATTAAAATCTGAAAACGCAACAATTGGGATGAGAAGTATCATGTGACTACTAGCTTGAGAAGCTTCCCTTTCATGTGGAGCAAGAGCCACGTTCATTAATATGTAGTGGTTTTCGCCATCCTAATTATTTATATCTTATGCAGCAGCTTTTGAGGTCTCTCCTAAAGTCACGATTTAGCCCTTGGTGTCTGTCTTGTTATATTACTCTAAAAATAGAATCGTTTTAGAAAACATTTTGTTTCCAAGCGCCTTCGACTATCACATCCATTATTGCGTTGTTAAAATCGTCAATTGAGGGGTGTTCTTTTATTGCAGTATTTATTCGGAGAGTTGGAGTGTTGGCCGGTTGTATTCCCTAGTAAATGACTTGGAACTATATAAAGCAAAATAAAAACCTTATCTATAATCACAAGCGTTAATTGTTTAGTTGCTGAAATCTCCATGTTTTTCCATGTAATCATAGAATGCCATCGTGCTGCAAAGAATTGCAATGACGCTTGCTTGTCCCATGACACGTGTGTTCATGACCCGTTGACTAAGACTAAGATGGCTCTGTCCGTTGAGCATAAAAAGACCAAACACAGTAGGAACGCCAACATATGCAATTACTTGAAATGGTTTGTGATGAATGTAATTTGCGATTCGATGATGAATAGGCATGTTTTGAAGCATCACTTGTCGTTCTTTCTTAGCATACAAATCCGGATTTGCAGCATTTGTAGTATGAGACTCAGCAACATAAGTATATGCAAACAATGGAGGCATGAAAGCTGTCGCTACTCTTCCAGAAGTACCAAGATTTCGACGAAAACCTGGGGAGAATCGAAGCGCACCAAGCACTCCTAGAGTACTGCATACTCCTACTACCACGAAAGCCTTGGCCCCTTCTTTGAATGCGCTGCTCACAACAGCGTCATTCTGGTGACCCATACCTGGTGATTTAGTTGCGGACATCTTCTGATCGATTAATTTGTGATATGAAATGTGAATAAGCTGTTTCGCGAAGTGTTTTCACCTTCTGGTTTTGGAATTCGGTTCGTCGTTTTTCTCACCCCAAAATTACTACGACTTGAATACGTAAAACTCTAGGCTTTCTTTCTTTTGGTGAAAAAATATATTAGAGCGGAGAATTCCAGGAATTGAATTCAAAGGAAAGGCCCCCCTCCTGACTTGCTTTGAAAACGATCAAACTTCAAACTCAAACTAATAACTGATACACTTGAAACATATTCACACGGCGGGTGGAGTTTATAATACCAAAGTCACTTGATTGCTGAATTGATGTAGTAAGAAGTGGGTGTGATGAGGCACCCTTTTTTGAAATAATTTTCAGTGGTCAACCACAAAGAAGAGAGGAGAATTATTTGCATTCATCCTATCGGATGCTTCTTCTGGTTTTACACATACTTGTGACGCTTCGTCGCCCTAATTTTTTTATTTGAGACGCTCTGTTGATCATATTGCCTTTGGACGCTAAGGTATCATTCATTGTATTCAACTCGATTGATTCATCGCGGTCAGGATCACTACTATTTTTGCTCTGCCGATAATATTCGCTGTCAATCCACCAATTTGTGGGTCACACTTGCTTCAACCGTGTTCTTGGTTGACTGAGGATCATTGCCTTCTTCGTTAAGGATGTACATAGTTTGGTCATCAATTTCAGCACCAGACCATCTCACCTTCCGAGGGATTTGAATGTAGCGATTGCTGAACTAGATGCATTCAAACTCTCGGACAGCATGTTCGTAGTATGATCAAGAAATTTGTCATATTTTGTTTTAATCTTAAAGAACACCATTGAAAGAAGGCAAACTAATAATAAAGTAACAAGTTCATAAATCAATTGCAGCAAAATGCACCCCGACGATTGCCTGATGAGGTTTGAATTCCTTTAGCAGAATTTCCAGCGATAGAGCCCTTGAGGCTGCAATGGGATTCACTTGACTATAATCAACGTGCTCCAATAAATTATCGCAAGATCGATAAGGTATACAGGCTCGAACTTTCGTGAGTTGATGCAAATACCCATCCGAAAACTTAACTACATCTCCCATTCGAAGGTTTGATAAAGCAGATTTTGGCAAAACTACGAAAACCGATTGCTTCCCGAGTTGAATTTGTGTCAGAGCATCGTTTGGTATTGTCGGAGCAACAAATGGCATCTCGGTGGAATAGGTTTGAAACGATTGGCGTCGTAATTTCCATTCTTGCTGCTTCAATTTTTGTATACGTTGGCGTTCTTCTTTTGATTTTTTTCGGGATGCTAGCTTTGAATTATTTGTATGCGAATTCGAGTTCGATAACCGTTGCATGAGTGATTCGCACAGCGATTCAAAATCAGCTTTCAATGCCCAAGAAGCGATTTCAGTGTATAATGGAGTCAGGTGTTTCCAGCCATTTTTCGAGATTGGTTTCTTTGACAATGAAGAATCTCTGGTCAATTTAGCAGCAATGCACTTGGTACTGGGATCAATTTGCTGAAACAAAATATCGCGAAGGAGAACAATTTGCTTCAATATGAACGAGGCTGAGGTTATACCGCATTCAGGAGACAGTTCCAATGCAAGCACGTCTTGGCCTTCCATTCCATAGAGAAATACATAGCGGTCTGAATGTTGTATGACAAATCCAACAGTATCTGAAAGACCAGCTTGCGCCATTCTAGATATTGGAGTTACGTTTCTAGTACAAACGCTTAGCCTGTTGAGAAGAGTGACTTTAGACATTTTTGTAGTTCTCAAGCATATTACATTTGGCTCGGGAGATGCAACTTTTGAAACAATTGGATATACAATTCGGACCTTGCATCCTTCACTAAAACTCTCATCGACGAAGTCTTCACCGGGATTCCACATAGACACTTCGGCAATGGATGAGCTCTCGGGTTCTTGTATTTGAAATCGGAGGACACGACTTACGTGACGTGAACCTGGCATTCGAGGATCACGGGTCATGGCATCTGCTATCTCATTTTCATTAGGATGTGATGATCCTTCCATTTCTTGAATGATGGTCTCTTTGACTCTCTGCACCATGGCTTCGTGTATTCCTTGCTCGTGAATTTCTGCGTCTTCGTTTCTAAAATGCCACTTTTGAAATATCACTTCACCATATTGTAGCTGAAATTTACGGATAACAGTGCCACAGATACTGGGAACCACCCCTCCGAAAGCAGCATCGATATTGCAAAGTCGTTTCGTAAATAAAGCAGGATTCTGGACTCCTAATTTAGAATCCCATCGCGCAGGTGATGTACAATTTTTCCAGATATGAAGACAAGGTTGTTTTTCAACTCGCACAAAAGGTAGAATATTACAAGCACAGCTTAAAGGATTTGTTCCGCTGTCATTGAAAACCATAGCTGCTCCACATATCCTGATTTTATCCCCAACAGATAGTCGGCCATTACTTACTTGATCACATAAGAATGAATCCATTTTTGCTTGGATGGAATACCATCCATCCGTTAGAATCACTTCATCGCCACCTAATACATGTACCACACACAAGATCATATGTTTGGTACTTGGAAGATCATTTTCCAAGATTTTTCGTATGACTGGCCTTTCAGCCCTGTTGATTTCACGCTCGTATCGGTATTGTAATTCATACAAGACGTTTTCAAGATTGAATGCATTTCGGACAAATGGGATTTTAGGAAACGATCGATGGAGAGAGCAAAGTTTCCATGTTATCCATCGAAAATGATTTTTTACCCAAGCAATAGTTGCACAATCTGGATTAACACCCGGGGTTTTCAAAAGAAGTTCTCGAACAATATCCAAATGAAATTCGCTTTCATCAAGCCTCAAAGGAAGTCCTGTTTTTATATCAAAAACAACCTGGTACGCATTCATGGCATTAACTTGATACAAAATCCAAGGTGGTATTCCGGATAAATCATTTATGGATGTCGAGGGCAGACCTATGTCTTTGAACCTGTGACGATGTATACCAACACGTGAGAGATCAAAAGCAGCAACTAAATTGGCTTTTAACTCAACTGATCCCCCTGTCGAAGGAGTTGTTATACGACCTACCGGTTGACTATGTCCCGTTTTAAACGGCGTGACAAATTTCTTTGTTCGTAATTTGGGAGGGTTTGAAGCTGGTGTTCGAAATAGTGTTTTGGGTTGCAATCTAGGGATTCGAGGAGTTCCATTCTCTTCGATTTGACCGAAGATTGCCATATTCGTATTTTCAGCATCCACAGCTGTCCCTTTATTGTTCAATTCATGTCTTGCTTTCTCGAGAGATGCTTTTGATAGTGGCACTTTACCTCCACTTCCGGTAGCAAACAATGATTCAGAGTGAGTTTCATTGCTCAATTCATGTCTTGCTTTCTCGAGAGATGCTTTTGATAGTGGCACTTTACCTCCACTTCCAGTAGCAAATAATGAATCAGAGTGAGTTTCATTGTTCAATTCATGTCTTGCTTTCTCGAGAGATACTTTTGATATCGGCACTTTCCTTCCACTTCCAGTAGCAAATAATGAATCAGAGTGAGTTTCATTGTTCAATTCATGTCTTGCTTTCTCGAGAGATGCTTTTGATATCGGCACTTTCCCTCCACTTCCAGTAGCAAATAATGAATCAGAGTGAGTTTCATTGTTCAATTCATGTCTTGCTTTCTCGAGAGATGCTTTTGATAGTGGCACTTTACCTCCACTTCCAGTAGCAAATAATGATTCAGAGTGAGTTTCATTGTTCAATTCATGTTTTGCTTTCTCAAGAGATGCTTTTGATATCGGCACTTTCCTTCCGCTTCCAGTAGCAAATAATGAATTGCCTTCAGCGGTAGGATCTCTACTATGCGCTCCTCCCCGAAAGTCGGCCTCATTATTGCTTAGAATTTTTGTAGTTCGTGTTTTCGTTTTAGGAATCGCTTCAGTGCGCAAAGCTTCATTCGGTTTGAAAGATTTTTCATGGTTGTAATTTAATGATTCTGGTTTGGACTCCAGCTTCATTAAAGCTTCAAGGGCCCTCCTGTCATCCTCAGAAGGAGTGCATGATTCGTAAACTGGACTCTTGTTGTACAAGGTTGGTTTTGATTCATCTTGCGTAAATTTCAATTTTTTTGCAATCTGGCTGTTTGGGAACTTATTTTCTTGTCCAATACTTTCAGAGCGAGGCAGCTTTCTCGATGACAAAGGCTCCTCCCTGGATGACTGTGACATATACTCGAATTCAATAGCTGTCAGTGGTAGTTTTGTTTCCTCTACACTATCTGATTCACTGTGGTCTTCGTCATCACTTTCTACTCTTGCATTTTCTGACCAAAGATCAAGTAGATCGGGGCTAGACGATGCCATACTCTCTCTCTCAACTGGGAGGAAAAAACCCACACTAATAATCATTTCAAATCACAAAGTAGACACTGAAATAAGGTATAGAGTTTTACGTATATGTTACTATGAATGGGTCGAGAAGGTTCTGGATCAAATGAAAAAATAGAATTGGTCTCGTCCATACAAAGAGAATCCACAAATGTCAACTAATAGCATGTACCCAACTATTGGGCAGATTGTGAATGGAGAAGAGCATATGCCTACAGTAATTGAGAGTCTATGTATGAACTGCCACGAGCAAGGCACCACACGCTTGCTATTCACTACTATTCCATTCTTCAAGGAAGTCATCATCATGTCTTTTCGTTGTCCACATTGTGGTTATTCCAGCAATGAAATTCAGCCAGGTGGTGCAGTGCAAGATCGAGGATGCATTTATAATTTTTCTCTCAATAAGTCGGAAGATCTGCAACGACACATTGTAAAATCCGAATCAGCTGTCATTCGAATTCCGGAACTAGAATTCGAAATTCCGAAAGGAAAAGGTGTTTTAACTACTCTCGAAGGATTATTGTCCACTGTGATTGAGAATCTTTCTGACTCTCAGGAAGATAGAAGAAAAGCAACCCCAGAAATAGCTGATCAAGTAGAATTATTTATGACCAAACTTTCTGGGTATTCTCAAGGATCATCTTTGCCATTCACATTAGTAATCGACGATCCATCAGGAAATTCATTTTTAGAGAACCCAGATGCTCCTAAAACTGACCCACAAATGAAGATAACGGAATATATTCGCACCAAAGAGCAGCAAGAGGGTCTTGGATTGTCACTGGAGGAATATGAGGTGGATGAACTTCCTGTAATAGATGAAGGTGATGAAGCCCCTGCAAAGCATGTAAAAGATGGAAGTACAATGAAACACGATGAGAGTTTTGTGAAGGACAAGGAAGTATTTCAAATGGAATCCGATTGTCCTAATTGTACGAGCCCTGGCGTATCTAAAACCTGCTTGACGGATATTCCTTTTTTCAAGGAAATTATCATTATGGCATTCAAGTGCGAAGAATGTGGGTTTAAATCGAATGAGATTAAAGGTGGAGGCGCTATTCCCACAAAAGGAAACTCGATTACCCTTCGAATCAATAAGAGATCAGATGACCCCGAGACATTCGACTCTGACATGCAGCGAGACGTGGTAAAGAGCAATACAGCGGGAGTATTTCTTCCTGAGCTTGATATTGAAGTAACTAATGGTTCTTTAGGGGGAATGTATACAACAGTTGAGGGTCTACTTACGTTGATAAAAGAGAAGCTTTTTGATGGACAAGCATCGGAAATGTACAAAGGGGACTCTGCCATGGAACATACTAGAATCAAGTTTCAGGAATTGGAGACTCGATTCGATCAATTATTAGCTGGAGAATTTGCTTTTACTATTGTTTTGCATGATCCATTAGCCAATTCCTATATATACAGTGAATGTGCACCAGAGCCGGAAGAAAGACTAACTGAAGCTGAATTTGAGAGATCATTCGAAGATAACGAAGAACTTGGATTGAACGACATGTGTACTGAAAACTATGAAGAAATGGTTAACACTCCTGACATTAGAAAGCCTCAAGTTGTTTTCGACAATGATGATCATTTGGACTTTGAAGGTCCCTTCGATACCTTTCAAGGATCGCGTCCTAATATGGTGTTTCGCTTGGGTACCAAAGGTGTTGGATATTATTCAGAGAATCAAGAAGCATCTGTGTTTGCCAAAATGCGATCTTTGCAAGAAGATGGTAAAGCGACACACCCTCGACACATCGACGCCCCCATTTAAAAAGATGGCTTTTATCCACTACTAGTAGTTTTAAAAAGAAATCGATTTTTAGTTGTTGAAAAAA
>Ga0105053_10004778_pt1 | contig 19656 bp, 15 predicted proteins | sample BON01_FD_78093 | JGI IMG/M metagenome (GOLD analysis project Ga0105053, IMG submission 78093) | Freshwater microbial communities from Lake Bonney liftoff mats and glacier meltwater in Antarctica - BON-01 | ecosystem: Environmental > Aquatic > Freshwater > Ice > Glacier meltwater | place: Lake...
CGGGGTGGGGGGGCCGGGGGGGGGCGTGGCGCCTGGGGGGGGGGGGGGGGGGGTGTGGTGGTTTTTTTTTTTTTGGGGGGTTTTTTTTTTTTTTTTTTTGTTTGGGGGGGGGCGTCAAGGAAGGGGGGGGCGGGGTTTTTGGGGATGCGGGGGGAAGGGCATGGGGGGGCCGACCCCGGGGGGGGGGGGGGGGACAAACGCGAGCGCAGCGACGCTCTCTCTCTCTCTCTGAGGAAAAGGGAGAACCCCCCCGCGCGGCGACGCTCTCTCTCTCTCTCTGAGGAAAGGGACAACCCCCCCCCGCGCGTGCTCAAAACGACGCGCTCTTGTGTTCTTTCCTTCTCTTTTTTTCCTCACCGTCCCACACAAACTCCTTCCGGTGGCTGTCCATGCGCGAGAAGTACTCCTTGGCCTCGGCCGACGACGACGTGCCCAGGCCCTTGTAGTACTTGACGTCCCAGCCCGCGGCCAGGCCGGGCGCGGGGAGCGAGTCGACCCACGCCTGTCGTTTGTTGTTTTTGTCGTTTTGGTTTGGATTTGTTTGGTGAGCGTGTTTTTCCGCATATCGGGGAGAAAGGGGGGCAGCGGACGGCGGCGGCTATGTGAAAAAAACACGCCAGCCAAAAGCTGGGGACCGACAGAGGGCGCGGGGCCATCAATAACCGTTAAAGGGATGCAACAAACACAATGGAAAAGAAGCAAATGAAAAAAAGAGCGCCGCACCTCGTACTCGGGCATCGTGTAGAACACCTTGGCGCGCGCCGCCGCCGCCGCCGCACCGCGCCCGCCGCCGCCGCCACCGCCGCCCCCTCCTCTTGTGGGCCGCGCTTTGACGATGGGCGTGATGAACTCGACGAGGAAGCCCGGAACGCGCAGCAGGGAGGGGTAGAAGGTGTGGAGGAAGTTCATGATGAGGCCCTTGATGTGGGAGCCGTCGTGGTCCTGGTCGGTCATGATCATCAGGCTGCCGTACCTGTCTCATTTTTCGAATTTTTGTTTTTTTTGTTTTTTTGTGTTTTGGGGGGGCTTGAGCAGCGAAGTTTTCGCGTCGTGGAAAGCAAGGGCGGGGTTGGTGGGCCAGGACGAATGCGACACGAGCAAAACGAGATACGAGAAAAGAAGCAAAACAAGAACAAAAATGCCCACTTTGGCCAAAATGCCCGCTTTGGGGGAAAGCGGGGGGCGGCGACCCCTTCTCCCAAGACTCACCTCAGCGTCTGCAGCGTGCGCTCGTCCGTGTAGATCTTTCCGTGCTGCAGACCTAGGATGCGCTTGATGTGGTTGATCTCGGCGTTGTCCGACACCTGCTGGGCGGTGGCGTCGCGCACGTTGAGCAGCTTGCCGCTGTTTGTTTGTTTGCGCCGTCGTTTGGTTTTTTTGATACCAGAGGGTGAGCGTTTTTGCGCTGTCGAGTTTTTTGCATTGGTTTTTGCCGTCTTCCCCCTCAAAAGAAAAGAGCGAGCATCCCCTCCAACTCACCGCAGCGGGAACACGCCGTAGCGATCGTGCCCGACCACCGACAGGCCCGCCATCGCGAGCGACTTGGCGCTGTCCCCCTCGGTCAGGATGAGCGTGCAGCCGCCCGAGGCGCGCGTGCCGGCCTCGTTGGCGTCGCTGAGCTTGGTGATGCCTGTTTTGTGTTTGGTTTTTTGTTTGGTTTTCGTCTTGTTTTGTTTGTTTGTTTGCGGGGTGTTGTTGCCGGTGTTTGTGGTTCGTTTGTCGGTCTGTTCGTTGTCGATGCGTGGTTTTTTTTCTCGCCCCGGAAAAAGGCGCCGGGCGGAAAAAGCAACGGGTCGCTTTTTTCGGCTCTCCGCGTTAATGGCGCCGACGCTCGCTCCTCTCTCGCTTCAATCGACGTACCGACGAGGCGCGACTTCTTGGCGCCGTCGCTCTTGGTCAGCTGCTTCTGGTTCTTGAAGTCGGCGAACGACAGGACGTTGTCCAGGAGGCCGCACTTGCTCACGCGCTCGAGGAAGGCCGGGGCCAGGTCGACGCGGCTCCCAAAGGCGCCGGCGCGCTTTTTTTTGTTTTTTGTTTTTTTTGTTTTTTGTTTGGAATTTCGTGTTTTTTGTGTCGTGACGATGGGCGGTGAGCCGTGCGATTCTTTTGGGAGGAGGCCGGGGCAACGACGCACCTTGTCGCACTCCTTTCCTCTCTGTCTTCGAGCCTGAGAAAAAAAGAGAGCACAGCAAGCATCGGAGAAAAACACATGCCGCCGCCGCCCGCCCGCTCCCGCTCCCCCCGCCTCTCTCTCCTCCCCTCACCGTCGTCAGCGTCTCCTTGGTCTGCGAGTCGAACGCCGGGTTCTCGATCGCGGCGTTAATGAACACCCACAGGTGGTTCTTGACCATAAAGGGCTTGACGTTGGCGGCCTTGTGCTTCTTGTTGAGGCGCTCGACGAGGAACCTTTTTTGTTTTGTTTTGTTTTGTTTTGAGAGGGCGGCGGTGAGCGTTTGTCGGCCGGGGGGCGTTCCGACCGCCCCCACCTCTGGCCCCCAAAAAACAAAACAACGGGCCGCAAAAAGACTCACTTGCAGACCTGGTCCACCACCGCGTTGACGTGCGTCCCGCCCTTGATCGTGCACACGCCGTTGACGAACGACACCTGCTGGAACTGCCCCTCGGTCGCCGCCACGCAGACCTCCCACCGCGCGCCCACGCGCTCAATCACGCGGGGCACGGCCGCCGCCGCCGCGCCCGCCGCGCCCGCGCCGTCGGCCGCCCCGCCCTTTCCCGGCGCCGGCCCAAGGTACAGGTCCACGTACTCGGCGAACGAGCGCACGGGCACCCGCTCCCCGTTGAGCACCACCTTCACGCCGCGCCCGAGCACCCCGGCCACGTCCAGCACCCGCTTCTTCATAAGCGCCACAGTGTCGGCCTCGAGCGGCTCGCCCTCGCGCATGTCGAATTTTGGCAGGTCCGGCGCGAAGGCGATGCGCGTCCAGTTCTCCTGCCGGGGGCAGGGCGCCAGCTCGGGCGCGGAGCGGGACGACATGTTGGCGCGGAAGACCTGGCGGTAGCGCAGGCCCGAGCGCGCGCCGTCGGCCGTCTCGACGACAAACTCAGACGAAAAGATGTTGGCGAGCTTGGCGCCGTAGCCGTTGCGCCCGCCCGTGACCTTTTTTTCGCCGTCGTCGTAGTTCGAGGAGGTCAGGAGGTGCCCGAAGATGAGCTCGGGGACGTAGACCCCCTCGTCCTTGTGCATCTCGACCGGGATGCCGCCGCCGTTGTTCTCGACGACGATCCGGCCGGCGGAGGCGTCGATGTTGACGCGCAGGGTGTCCATGCGCGCGTCGCGGACCTTGTGGTCGGCGGCGTTGACGAGGATCTCGTCGAAGATCTTGTAGAGGCCCGGGGCGTAGGTGACCTGGCGGAGGGTGAGGCGGGGCCCGCCCTGCGCGGCGGCCGAGGCGGAGGACGAGGCGCCGGCGCCGGCGCCCGCGGAGGACAGCGAGTCGCCGTCAAAGACCCAGAGCGTGGCCGTCTGCTTCTCGGTGGAGCCGATGTAGGTGTCGGGGCGCAGGAGGATGTGCTCGAGCTGCGACAGCTTCTTGTAGACGTCCTCGACCTTGCGGCCCTTGTTGTTGTTGGTGGCGGCCGGGCGGGATTTCTGGGGGGCGGCGGCAGCGGCGCGCGAGTCGCCGTCCTCGTCGCCGTCCTCCTCGTCGATGCCCTCCATGGCCCCGCCGCAGGCGCCGCCGCCGCCGCCGCCGCCGCCGCTGAACTCGGACGCGCCGCCGGCGTTGTGGCTGGTCGTCGCGCTCAGCGTGGCCTTCTTCTTGGCGGCCGCGCCGGCCGGAGCGCCGGCGGCTTTCTTCGCGGCGGGTGCCTTGCCGCTGCCGCCCTTTCCGCGCGCCGCGGGCGCCGGCGAGTTCTCGCCGTCGTCCTTAAAGTCCGAGTCGGCCTCCGAGGAGGGCGGGTCGGACGAGCAGTCGCTGTCGGACATGTTGCTTGTTGTTCTGGGGTTTCTGTTTGTGTTTGTTTGGAGGGGGCGTTTGAGACGATGGAGGGAGGGAGAGTGAGAGAGAGATTTTTCAAAATGTTGGTCGCAGCTGTCGTTCGCGGAGTGTGTTTCTTCTTCTTCTTCTTCTTTCGACCCCGGCAGGGCCGCACCTCCAACAGGGGATGCCGCCGACGGGCGGGTCGGTTGCGGCCGCGCAAGGAGCACGGGCGGCGGCACCCGGGCGCGCGCGTCGCAGAGAGGAGAGAGCCTCAAGCAAACGGGCAGCTTGCTGCTTCGTGCCTTTCGAGTGATTGGGGGCCTCTCGAGTCGCGCGCGCGCGGCCAATGGAGTCGTATGTCGAGCGCGCGCGTGTCTGTGTTTGCGTATGTTGGCGGACGCGCGTAAGGCGGGAACCGTATGTGGGAACTGTGACTGGGAACTCTTGCCTCATGCCGCGTTTTGAGACAGACGCCGTTGGTCTCCACTGCCTCTGCCGCCTCCGCCGCCGCCCGTCCTAAGCGTCGGACGGAAAAAAACAGAAAAAGAGACGAGAGGAAGACGGGTTTACAACGCTCACTTATTCACACCGTGATGCGCGTCGGCCCGCCCTTGAACCACCCCCGCACCACCCCCACCTGCGCCGCCCCCACCCCGAGCGCCACCCCCACCTCGAGCGCCGTGTACCAAAAGGCGCGGCGGTTGCTCGAGCGCGCGGTGGTCATGTGGCGCTCCTGCGTTTTATCAGTTGTTTTGTTGTTTTGTTTGTTTGTTTGTTTGTTTGTTTGTTTGTTTGTTTGTTTGTTTGTTTGGGCGTTTCGTTTGTTTGTGTTGGGACGTGTTTTGGGGGTTCGTTGGTTGCGTTTTTGAGCGTGGGAGGGAATAGAAATCGCGCGCCTCTCGTCGCCCTCCCGAACAGCGACGTAAAAAGGAAACCGGACGCCGCCGACGGAAACAAACAAACAAAGAGACGCCCCCCCCTCTCTTCTTCGTCGGCGAAACGCACCAGCTTGCGCGCCAGGTACCGCTGCTCCCCGGACAGGATCTCGACCAGCTCCGACACCACCAGCACGTTGCGCTTGACGCCGTCCAGGTGGTCGCCCGAGGCCACCTCCTTGCCTCGCGACTCCTCAGTGCCGCGCGGCACCTGCACCACCCCTGGGCGGCGCAAATGGCCTAGGGTGAAGTAGACCAGGTCGACGACGACGTCGACGCGCGACTCGTACGCAGAGTAGAAGCTTTTTTTCGGTGGATGATGGACGGTTGTTTTGGTTTGTGCGTTTTTGTTGTTTGCCGCGCGTTTTTTCCGGCGTGAGCAAGAAGGTTCTTTGTTCCTGCCTCCCGTTTGGCATTTCGATCGACCAGCCTTCCCCCCCGCCTTTCGCCCTCCTCTCACCAGATCTTGTACGTGCCCGGTCCCCTGGCCGCCAGGTTGAAGTGCGCCTCGTTGTTGATCGCCGAGGTCCACATCTGCTCCCCGCCGGGGGGAGCGTGCAGCCGCATCGTCACGCTGGGCACGTAGTGCGAGTGGCGCGAGGCCACGGTGGCGACGCCCTCGATGCGGGGGCCCCCGGGGACCTTTTTGGAGGGTTTGTTGTTTGTTCTTGTTTTGTTTGGGGTTTGGTTTGGGACAGTTTTCAGCGAGAGCGAGACGGAGGCGCCGTTCGGCGGCGCGCGCGTACGTCGGTTTGGCGCCGGCGGCGTTCCCCTTCTTTCGCAGCGTCGTCGTCGTCGTCACGCAAGCCCGCCTCCTCACCTCAAAGTGCTCCGCGCCAAAGTCGGACGAGATGCACTCGGTCTTGCCCGGCGAGATCACGACCTTGGCGCCCTCGGCGGGCCGCGCCACCATCATCAGCAAACCCATCACCAACACCACCCCCCGTCCCTTCCTTCCGTGCCTTCCGGCCGCCATCTGTTCGACCTGCTGCCTCGACTGGCCGGCAGCCGTGAGGGATCAAGACGACGCGCCCGCCCGCTCAAAATTGGGGAGGAGCAGGCGGCAAGAGGAGGCCGTGGCGCGTGTGGAAAAGGAGGCGAGGGAGAGACCAACCGCTTGTCGGTGAAGAGAAAGAAACACGTGCGCGCGCGCTCTTTTGTGTCGTTGGTGTCGATGTTGGTGTTTAGCTTCTCCGGCTGTGTGTGTGTCGGAGATGCGAGAGGGTGGGGGACGCGAGCTGATAAGGGCGGCCTCGTTTTAGCAACTGCGCGCAAAACGGCCTACCGACGGGCGCGACACTGGGGCAAGGGGGTAAATTACAAGTGAGGGGCGGGAGAAAAGGGTGCCGCGCAGCGCGCACGTGTGTCTTGTGCGAAGTGCTCGTTCATTCGTCGTATCGAGGCATTCGTTCGTGTCACCAAGGGGGAGGGGGAGAAACAAAGAACGCGGGCGCCAAACGCCGCGCGCTTTTTCGCAGTCCGAATCAATCAATCACGGCGCCCGCGTCCACTGCACCTTGTTCCGCGACGTGATCGCCTCGAGCACCTCCGGCGGGTACTGCTGCGGCGCGTACGCCTCCTTCTCGGGCGACCACGCCGCGTGCGCGGCCCAGATCGTCGACCCGACGAATGCCAGCGCCACGCCGAGCTGCCTGAGCGACGAGGCCGGCGTGTGCAGGGGGTCGTCGCCGACGCCGTCGAGCGTGGCCTGCTGGTGGAACTGGCCGTCGTCCCACCAGAGCTCGTCCCACAGGGGCATCTGCCGTTGTCCGGTTGCGGTCGTGGGTGTTGGTTGTGGTGTGTGAGAAAAGGAGGGGGCGTTGTTGCACAGCCCCTCTTCTGCGGGCGGGGGAGGAGCAGGAGAAACAACATTGTCTCACCGTCTGCCGCAGCTCCGGCGCGTACTTGATGGGCCCGCCGCCGCCGCCACGGGTCGGCATCGCGTCCTTGGCCCGCAGCACGAGGCCGCGGCCGAGTTGCCGCAGCGCCATGTCTCCGGCTCGCTGTTGTGTGCGTCTCCTCTTGAAACGATCTGAGAGGGGGGAGAAAGGAGGAGGCGCCCGAGGCTCTCAAGTGAGACGGGACGCTGCGTGCGTCGTGGTGTCGCGCGTACGTGTGTGTGTGCACGCGCGTGCTCCGATGCAGCAGCTGCACTTGACGCGCGGCGGCGGCGGCGGCACTGCCGCGCGCCTCCGTCGGCGTCCGTCCGGCAAGCCGCCTCGCGTTCGGCCGCCGCCGCCGCCGTCGTCTCGATTGTTCGACTCTTTTTGTTTTCAACTCTCAAATGTAGCGCCCCTCCTCATCCTCCCCAGCATCGCCACCGTACGCCGCCACCCTCCCCCCCCGACCCGCGGCAGCAGCAGCAGCAGCAGCAGCACGAACGCCCTCGACAGCAGCGCCGCCGCCGCCGCCAAACGACGACGACGCCGCGGACGCCGGAGCGACGGCGGCCCTCTCGCCCGCCGCCGAAGCAGCCGCCGCCGCCGCCGCCGCCGCCGCCTCGAGCGCCGCGTAGGCGTCTCGCAGCGCCTGCACGTCGCGCGCGTCCAGCTCGAGGCGCCCCGCGTTGACGGCGGCCTCGTGAGCGTCCATGAAGGCCTCCCCCGGGAAGTGCCCCAGGGCCGCGAGGGCGGCGGCCGCGGCCACGAGCTCGGGCGGCGACAGGCGCGGCGGCGGCGGCGGCGGCAGCGGCGGCTGCGCTTCGCCCGAGCGCCCGCGCCCCCCGCCGCCGCCGTAGATGCCGGCCGCGCGGGGCGGCGGGCGCAGCGCCGGCAGCAGCGCCTGGGCTAAGGCCTGCACGGCCGGGGCGTTGACGGCGCGCCAGGCCTCGAGGGTCGAGGAGGAGGAGGAGGAGGAGGAGGCGCGGTCACCGCCGCCGCCGCCGCCACTGCCCGCGTCGGCCGCCGCCGCCGCGGCAATCAGCCGCGCGCACCCGTCCAGCGCGAGCACGACGTCCTGCGGCCCCGCGCGCGCGCGCGCCTGCGCCATGCGTCTCAGCGCGGTCGTGGCCCAGCCGATCGGCGGCACGTACCCAGGGGCATGATTGTTGCCGCCGCCGCCAGAAACGCCGCCAGAAACGGCGCCCGAAAGAGACGCCGCCGGCGCCGCCGCCGGCAGCCACTCCGCAACGGACGCCGCCAGCGCCGCCAGCGCGCGCGGCTCGGCCGCCGACAGCTGGCCCGCGGCCGCGTCGCAGAACTCCTCGCAAAAGGCGCGCGGCGGCGGCCCGTGCCGCCACGACGCCAGCGCCCACGCCGCGTTGGCCAGGGCCTGGTCGCCGCCGGCCCCCGCTCCTCCCGCCGCGCCGGCCGCACCCGCGCCCGCCCGCCCGCGCGGCGCCGGCGCCGCCAGGCTCGGCAGCGCAGCGCGCAGCGCCCGCACGTAGTCCGCCCGCCAGGCGGCCCGCGGCCGCGCGTCCATGCGCGCGAGCGACCACCCCAGCGAGGCGAGCCCGCGGGCGGCGAACGACGGCATCTTCACGTGCGCCTCAAGCACCAGCGAGTCGAGCGCGTGCGGCGGAGGGCGGGCGCCCAGGACGGCGGCGCCCCAAAGCAGCATCGACAGGTGGGAGGGGCCGAGCTCGGGGACGCGGCTGGGCGACGCGGACGGAGAAAGTTCGGAGGCGGCGGCGGCGGCGGCGGCGGCGGGGCTGCCGTCGTCGTTAAGTCCGGGTCCGGCGCCGCCGCCGCCCCGTGCTCCTCCTCCTCCTTTTCCTCGGCCGCCGCCACCGCCGCCGCCGCCGCCGCCGCACAAGGCTGACCAGTAGCGTCGCAGCCACGCCTGGGGCGGCAAGAACCCGAGCTTGGCCGCGGCCCACGGCAGGACGGCCAGCTCGAAGGGCGTCAGGCTCGCGTGGCGGTCGAGCAGCTCCTCCATGATCGCGGCCATCCAGGGGGGGGCGCCGCCGCCGGTGCCGCCGCCGTTGCCGGCCGCCGTCGCGTCGTCGTCGCCTTGCTGCTGCTGCTGCTGCTGCTGCCCTTGCCGCCGCGCCCTCACCGCCGCGTCGCCCTTGCTGCCGCCGTTGCCGCCGGGAGACCGCGCGTCGGCTCCGAGCAGCGCGGATGACGGCGGCGAGGCCTGCGCCAAGGGCCGCATCGGGGGCAGACCAGCCTCTTCTTGCCTGTCCTCCTCCTCCTCTTCCTCCTCTTCGCCCGTCTCCGGCGCAGGAAAGACAACGGCGGCGGGGTCGGCCGCGCCGCCCGCCCCGCGCCCCCCCCCCAACGACAGCGCAGAGTCCCCCGCTGGGCCAAACGCGCCCAGCGGGTCGGCCGAGTCCATGGCCGACACGGCCCCGGGCGCCGCGCCGTGCCCCAGCCGCGCGGCCGCCCACAGCAGCGTCGCCAGGTCTCGGGCGGCACAGCAGGGGGGGTCGATCTCGAGCGCCCGCGACAGGACGCGGTCGACGAACGCTCCCGTGTCCTGCCCACCGCGGCCGGTGGGCGGCGGCCGGATGCGCATGCGCGCGGCCGCGCCCAGGGCGACGGCCAGGTCGGCCGAGGACGCCGTCGGCAGCGCGCGGTCAAAGACGCCGAGCAGCACGCGGGCGGCGGCGGCGGCGACGGCGCGCGCCGCCGCCGGCGAGGCGGCGTCGGCAGCGGCGCTTGCTCCTGCCGCTGCTGCTCCAGAAACCGTCTTTCGCGCGGCCGGCCGCGGGGAGCGGGTAGGGAGAAAAGAAGCCCGACCCGCGGCCGCCGCGGCCGGCAGCAGCAGCCCCTCGCGCTCGGCGCAGCGCGAGAGCGCGTGCAGCGCGGCGGCGGCGTGGCGGGCGTTCATCTCGGACGCGCGCTCGCGGACGAGGGCGGCGACCTCGCCCGTGGAGGCGGCCAGGGACAGGCGGCGCGAGAGGCGGCGGGCCTCGACCTCGGCGTCGGTGCGGTCGCTGGGGTGGGTGTTTTGAAGGGGGGGCGCCGGGTTGTGGCTGGACCGTCGGCGCTCTTGGGGGGGGGCGGAGGAGGACGGCGGCGGCCGCTTGCGGGCGGCGGTGGCGGAGACGGCGGGGACGGTCGCGGCGGGGGCATTGCCGCCGCCGCCGTCGTTGTCCTTGGCGCCGCCCCCGAGGAACAGATCGCGGGGCGGGCCTCGCCTGCGGGCGCGCTGCGGCGGCCTCTCGCTCTCGCTCTCTGGGGAGGGATGTGTTGTCTTTGCGGCGGCCGCCCTCGTCACCGCGACCCGCCCGCTGCCTCGGGTGCGCTGCGCCGTTGCCGTCGTCGTCGTCCCTGGCCCCCAGGTCCCGAGCGCGCGCATCATGGTGGTCGCCACACCTCTCGCCTCGAGGCGCTTGCGTGCGCTATGCTTTCACCGTCGGTGCATCGGCGCGGGGGGTCCGTGGGTCCGGGGAGGCGCGCGTCGCACGGATTGTGTCGATTGAGTCGCGGCTGAGTCGAGTTGGCGCGCGCTTCGGGCTGAAGGGGGTGCCGGCGTTCAAGGTCGAAGGCGATCGTCGTGATGCGAGTGTGTATACCACCGCGATTGTGGAACCCCAGCGTGATTGGATTGGAGGGGGCGCTCGTTCAGGAGAGCGAGACGGAAACTACGCGGCCACTTGGCGGCGGCGAGCGGGCGGGCGACGGCGAGGACGACGACGCCGCCGCCGACGACGACGACGGCGGCCCTTGCTTCCGCGTAAAGTACCTCCGTTTCAGTCTTTCTCGCCCGCAAAGAGCTCTGCCGTCCGTGTCCCCATAACCGACGAGATATCACGCGACTTACATCCCCGACCAGAGAGAGAGAGTGTGTGTGAAAAGTGTTTGCAAAAAAGCCCTAAACCAATGTTGCGCCAAAGCGCCCGGCTCCTGGGCCGCCTGGCCCAGGGTGGCGCAGTCGCACCTGCAGAGGTGAGAGGTCCCGCGATCGATCGAGTGGGTGGGGTTGCCGCCTCGCGCGCGCGCGAAGGGGCGCCAAAGAAGGAGGGCGAAGGAGGCAAAACCCTCTTTCGGCGTCACTTCCTCGCAAAGCCGTACGCGCCCTGCCTCTGGCCGCCGTATATCCCGTGTACGCGCACGCGGACGACCTAGTCACCGCGCCCCAGAAGAGGGCCGCAGACAAGCGACACAGCGACAACCAGCGAAACAACAAGAAAACAACAGCAGCGCGGCGCTGCTCCCCCGGGCGCCGCTCCTCCCTGCCCGCCCGGCGTTCGTCTCACGCCATCCGCACCCCCCGATAAAAAAAAACACATAGGCCGCCGCCGCCCTCGACGCCCGCATGGCCGCCGCCGCCGCCGCCTCCAGCAGCAGCGCCAGCACCAGCGCCCGCAGCGGCCTCATCTACACGGGCCAGCAGCCCCTGCTGTCCGCCCCCCACGCCGCCGCCAGCGCCGCCGCCGTTTCCGCCGCCGCCGCCGCGCAGCCCTGGCACGGCGGCGCGGGCCGCGGCGGCGGCGCCGCGCCCTGGAACGCAGACCACCTCGGCCGCGGCCGCGGCCTGATGACCTACATGCCCTCGCCCGGCGACGCGCGCCCGCACACCGTCACCCTCATCCCGGGCGACGGCATCGGGCCCGAGATGACGTCCTCCGTCATCGCCGTCGTCGAGGCCCTGAAGGCTCCGATCGTCTGGGAGCGGCACGACGAGCTTTCCGGCGCCGCCGCCGACGGCTCGCCGCCGACGGTGGTTCCGCCGGAGATTCTCGAGTCGATCCGCCGCAATAAAGTGTGCCTGAAGGGCACGTTGTTCACGCCGCTGAGCAAGAAGAACACGTCGACGCAGAGCCTCAACGTGCAGCTGCGCAAGGACCTCGACCTGGTCGTCAACCTGGTGCGTGTGTCTCTTTTTTGGTCTCTTGTTTTGGTCTCTTTTTTGGTCTCTTTTTTGGTTTCCTTGTTTTTTTCGCTCCGCCCGGCGTTGCGTCTTTTTTGTGCCCTCGTCGCTGTCGCCGCCGCCTTGTTTCGGGCGTCGCTCGCGTTGGTCCTCCCGATCCCGGCGCCCGCGCGGCGTCGCCCCCTCACCGCCACCCCACGAAACGCACGATTAAAAACGGAACTAACGAATCAAACAACAAAATAACCGCGCCCCCAAAAACAACAAAACGCAACTAGAACAAAAAACAAAAAAACAAAAAACAAAAAACCGACGACAGATCCACGGCTTCTCCATCCCGGGCGTGAAAGGCATCCGCCACGGCGACGAGCTCGACATCGTCGTCGTGCGCGAGAACACCGAGGGGGAGTATTCGGGGCTGGAGCACGAGGTGGTCGACGGAGTGGTCGAGTCGCTGAAAGTCATCACGGAGGAGAAGAGCCTGCGGACGGCCGAGTACGCGTTCGAGTTTGCCTTTTTGGTGAGTGGTGTTTTTTGTTTGTTCCACTCGGCGTCCGTCTCGTTTTTTTGGGGGGGCGCCGGGCCGTCCCGCAGCACCATCGCCGCTTCCGACGCACCTCGAACTAGAACGCCTCTCCCAGCAGCTCCTTGCGCCCGCACCCTACTCACCCCAACCCTCCCTCTGTCCCTCCCAAAACGCAAACACGACCAAAACCAAAACCAAAACCAAAACCAACACCAAAACCAAAACCAAAACCAACCCACCACCAAACCCACAACCCAAAACCCACCAAATCCAAACCAACAGAACAACCGCCGCCGCGTGACGGCGGTGCACAAGGCCAACATCATGAAAAAGGGCGACGGCATGTTCCTCAAGGCGTGCAAGTCGGTGGCCGCGCGCTTCCCGACCATCGAGTACAGGTGAGGGAGAAGGGGGCTACGGCTGGCGCTTTTTGGGTGGTTGTTTTTTGGGTGGTTGTTTTTCGGGTGGTTGTTTTTTGGGTGGTTGTTTTTTTGTGTCGCCCTCCCCCCCTCACGAAGGAACACCGGGAAAAAAACTGGGCGAGAAAAACAAAGACCGCCCCGCGCTCCGCTCACAGACAAAAAACCCACCGATTCGCCCCCCCCGCCTCTTCAAACACACCGCCACAGCGAGATGATCGTCGACAACACGTGCATGCAGCTCGTGTCCAAGCCCGAGCAGTTTGACGTGATGGTGCGTTATTGTTGTTTTTTGGGCGGGGGGCGCGTTGCCGCCGGGGCGCTGACGAGCGAGCGACCGGGGGGGCGCAACGAATGGAGAGGCCTCTTTCTCGCCCCCCACCCTCGAACCACCGATCGACTTCGTACCAAACAAACAAAACAAACTCAAACAACCCCCCTCCCCCCCCCCAAAAAAAAACCTCAACAAAACGACAAAACGCGCCGTCGTCGGACACGACCCAATCCATACAAAAACAAAAACAAAACAAATCAACCGAACAGGTCACGCCCAACCTGTACGGCAACCTGGTCGCCAACGTGGTCGCCGGCCTGTGCGGCGGCGCCGGCGTCTGCCCGGGCGGCAACATCGGCAGCGGCGTCGCCGTCTTCGAGCAGGGCGCCCGGCACGTCAGCGCCGCGCTGGCCGGCAAGAACCTGGCCAACCCGACGGCGCTGCTGCTCTCCACGTCGATGATGCTCCGGCACCTGCAGCTGCACAACTTCAGCGACCGGCTCGAGGCGGCGGTGCTGGCCGTGTACGCGGCGGGCGACGACTCGGTGTTGACGCCCGACGTCGGCGGCACCGGCACGACGACGCGTTTCACGGACGCGGTGGTGCGCGCGATCGAGGCCTAAGAGGCACGGAGTGAGAGAGGGAGGAGGAGGCGGAGGAGAGAGAGAGGAAGAGGAGAGAAAAAAAGGCCGGGCGGGGGGGCCTGGGGCGTGGGGGGCGGGCGGCGGTCCCCCCCCGCCGGCGGCGGGCGCGGCGCGCGTTTGGGGTCGTTTTGGGGGGGGGGGACGGGCGGCAGACAGAGAGAGAGAAGGGGAGAGGCGCGGCGGCGGGTCGGCGGGATCTCTCTCTGTGTCTCTGTCTCGGTCTCTCTCTCTCAGTATGTCGGTATCTAGGTGCGGCTCGGGGGGGGGCAAGGGGAAGGAGGGATCCAATGCGCGCGCGCGCCGCGTTGTCCCAAGGCCGACGGCGCTGGCTGGCCGCCTGGCCGCTGTTGCAGGCTTGCCTCGCCCGAGGGCGGTGGGCGCGCCGCCTGTTTCTGTGTCGGTTGCCCTGGGTCGTTGCCCCCCCACCCTCCCTTTTGCAAATCATGATCGATCGCGCGCACGGGAGCCGGCACGGCCGCTCGCTGCTCTTTGCTCCTGCTTCGGTCGAGCGCCTGCCGCATTCAGGGCCGCACGCCCCGGCCGAGGCGGCGACGGCCCCCCCGGCCCGAAGAACGCGCACTAGCTCCGACGGCCGCCGCCGCCGACGACTTGCCGTCGCGAGATTTGACGCGTCATCATGCTCGCTCTCTCCCTCCCCCGCGCGATTCAAACACGAGACGACGTCCCCCGACCCCCCCACGAATAACACAGATCCGCCGGAGAGTGTATCGCCGCCGCGTGAGCGCAGAGCTGCGAATCGCGCTGCGTTCCAAGAAACGGACGAAACAGCCTCCCCTTCCCTCAATTCTCGCTGAGGACAAGCTCTTCCGACATCGCTGCGGGCCGCGGGCGGGCGACACCGCTGGTGCGCATAAACTCGGTCGCGTCCCGTCGTCGCGCCGCGTTACAGCGGCCTGGCCCATTATTGCCCGGGCTATTTCAGGTCGAGACGGAAACATGGGGAGGAGGGGGCCTCGCCTCGCGCCCTCCTCCTCCCCTCTTTCGCCTGCTCGCAGCAGCAGCAGCAGGCGACGCCTCGGGACGGCGGCCGCGGTGCTGCTGCTCGCGTCGCTCCTGGCCCTGCCGTGCATCGCCGCCCAGCACGGCCCGCCCCACCACCACCACCCTCGGCGAAAGCTGCTCATCGGCGACGCCCGCGCCGCTGCCGCCGCCGCCGCCGCCGACGCGGACGCCGCCGACGCCGCCGACGCCAACGCCGCCGACGCAGCGGCGGCCGCCGAGCCCGCCGCGGCCGGCGACGCCTCCCCTCCCCCCGGGCGCCTGGCCTTTGCGCGCACGGGCGCCGAGCTCGTCTCCCTCCTGTGCGAGCAGCAGGACGTCGGCACCATCGTCCTCGCGTCCGACGTCACGACCCTGTCGCCCAAGGTGTTTGACGCCTACGGACTGGATAGCCCCTGCGAGGTGCGGCGCGACGTCGACGTCGCCGGCGCCGCCGCCCCCGCCAACGCCGCCGACGCGGCGCCCCCCTCGGCCACTGCGCTGTCCTCCGGCCCCGGGCGCGACCCCGTGCGCGTCTACAGCGCGCGGCCGCTCCTGGACTTTGGCTACACGGCGCAGCGGGTGCGGCTGGCGCCCGGCGTGTCGCTGACGCTCCGGGACCTGGCCGTGTCGCGGACGCGCTACGGCGCCGGCATCGCGATCGACCTGCTCGTGCACTCGCCGCGCGCCTCCGTGCGCGAGGAGGGGCTCGTGGTCCTGCGCCTGGCGTGCTCCCAGTCCCTGGCCAAGGACCCGGCGTCGGCGCCCGGGTACGAGCGGCCGCCCGGCCTCGGCGGCGGCGGCGCGCAGCGGCTGGTGCCCGTCCGCAAACCGGTCTGCGCCGCGTGGCCGCTGGGCGCCGAGATGGCGCGCCTAGCCGGCGGCGGGGACGAGGGCGAGGTGGCCGCCGCCCCGCGCCTCGGGGGCGACCCGTTCCGCCTGGCGCCCCGCGCCACCAACACGGTCCCCTTTTGCCGCGCCGTCGGCGCCGAATGCGGCTCGGCCGACGCGGCGCGCCGCGCCGCCGACGCCAACCGCGCGGCGGCGGGCGCGGCCGCGGCCGCCGCCGCGCGCGCCCCCGCCGCCAACGGCAGCGCTCTCGCCGCCCCGGGTTACCCCCCCCCGCCCCCCCCGCCCCCGCCGCCGCCGCCAGAGGAGGGCACCGAGCCGCTGTGCTTTGCGAGCGGCACCACGCAATTCGACGACTTTGGCTTTTTGGCCGCGGCCTACCCCGAGGACGCCGCCGTGAGCGGCGGGTACGCCATGCACCTGACCGGCGCGGTGCAGGTGTGCATGTCGCTCGTCGAGCCGGCGTGCCTGGAGAACGCGTCGCCCGACCTCTGCGTCCAGCGCGCCATCGACGTGGTTTTGGGGGGGTCGCAGGAGGGCGGCAGCGGCGACCCGGGCGCGGCCGGCTCCTCGTCCTCGGGCCTTTCCTCGCAGACGGCGGCGGCGATCGCCGTGCCCGTGGTCGTGGGCGCGCTGCTGCTGGCGGTCGGCGCGGCCGCGGGCGCGCTCGCGTGGCAGCGGCGGCGGCGCGCGTCGGAGCCCAGCGCCGGCGGCGCCGGTGGCGGCAAGCGCAGCGGCAGCGGCAGCCAGGGCGGCCAGGGCCGCGGCGGCGGCGGCGGAGGCGGCGACCTCGAAAGGGGCGCCGGCGGCGACAGCGACGGCGAGGGCGACCGCTTTGACGGGACGGACGACGAGGACGAGGAGCTCATCTACTGGGCAGGGCCCGGCGGCGGGGGCGGGGGCAGCAGCAGCAGCGCGGCCGGCGGGGCCGCCGCCGCCGCCGCGCTGGCCGGCGCTGGCGGCGCCGGCGGCAGCGGCACGGGCGCCCGTGTCGGCGCCTGCGATGACGCCGGGTCTGGCCGTCTCGACCAGGGCGGCGGCGCGGGCACTTTGCACTCGCACTCGCCCTCCGGGGGCGGGGCGGGCAGGCTGACGCGCGCCGCCGCCGGCGGGAGCTTTGGCGCCGGCGCCGGCGGCAGCACCAAGCGCGCCCGCGGCGCGGCGGGCGCGGCCCTGTTCGTGCCCCGCGCGGCCGACGGCTGGCACGCCATCGCGCGCCGCACGGCCCCGGGCTTTGACGCGCCCGAGCTCGCCGCCGCCGCCGCCGCCGCCGCCGCGGGAGGGGCCGCCGGCAGCCCGCCGCCGGCGGGCGGCGGCGCCGCCGCCACCGCCCCTCCCGACCAGGCCCCCCGCCGCGCCCGCCACGCCATCGCCCTCGGCCCCTTGCTGGGCGTCGGCAGCTTTGGCCGCGTCTACCGCGGCACCTTTGACGGCCGCCCTGTGGCCGTCAAGACCATCCACCACACGGCGCGCATGGCGCCGCGCGTGGCCAACGAGGCCGCGCTGCTGATCTCGCTCGCGCACCCGCACGTTATCGCCGCCTACCACGGCGTGACGTGGGCGCAGCGGCCGCACGAGCCGCGCACCGCCCCCTTTTTGCCGCCGCCCCTGTCGTCGCCGTCGCCGGGGCTGCCGCCGTGGGCGGCGGCGGCGGCGCCGTCGCCGCTGCAGCAGCAGCAGCAGCAGCCCCAGGCGCGGGCGGGGCCGGCGGGCGCGGGCGCGGACGGCGCTGGGGCCGCCGGCGGGCCGCAGCAGCAGCAGCAGGATCTCGTCGCGGCCGCGGCGCCGGCGCCGGAAGAAGCAGCGGCAGCGACAGCAGCAGCCTCGGAACCAGCACCAGCGGCAGCAGCAGAAGACGCAGCAGCATCAAGATATGCAGCAGCAGCAGCGCCAGCGGCGGCAGCACCAGAAGACGTAGCAGCGGCAGCAGCAGCTCCAGCACCAGCAGCGCCAGCACCAGCACTAGCGGCAGCAGCGCCGGCGGCAGCAGCACCAACAGCAGCAGCCGCAGCGACGGCCGCCCCCGGCCCCGCCGCCGCCGCCGGCCCCGCCGCCCACGGCAGCAGCAACAGCTCTGCCCGCGGCCTCGAGTCGCTGATGGACCGCCCCGTGCCGTGGCGCCGCGGCCCCTCCAAGTCGCAGCAGCAGCAGCAGCGGAAGGAGCAGCGCTGGATGTCGATCAACTTTGTGCCCATCACGTCGCCGCAGGCGCTCGAGCAGGCCGTCTCGGCCTCGCAGACGCGCTCGTCCGCCGGCGGCGGCGGCAGCGGCGGCGCCGGCGGCGGCGCCGGCAGCGGGGGCGCCGGCGGCGGCGGCGCCGGCAGGGGCGCCGGCGGCTTGTCTCCGCGCGGCATGACGGCGGCGGCGCCTCCGCCGCCGCGCGCGGTCCAACCGTCCACCGCGAGCCCCGTCACCGGCTACTTTGACGTGCCCGTGCGCGCATCGGCAGAGCCGTCGGCCAACTCGGCAGTCGCCGCGGCGGCCGCGGCGGCGGCAGCAGGAGCCGACGGCGCGCCGCCGGCGCTGCCCACCGAAAACTGGGCAGACACGTGGCTCGGCGGCGCGGGCAGCGACGGGAGCAGCGACGCCGGCGCGCGCCCCTCGGACGCCGTGACGTGGATCGTCATGGAGTACTGCGGCATGGGCTCGATGGCCGACGCCGCGCGCACGGGCCGGTACGGCGACCTGACGGGCGCGGGGCGCTTTGGCGGGCGGGCCGCGGCGGCCGCCGCCGCCGCCGCCGCCGCCGCCGCCGCCGCCGCCAGCCACAGCAGCGGCGACAACGCGGCGTCCTCGTCCTCGGCGGCGGCGGCGGCGGCGGCGGCGGCGCCCCCGCCCGTCGCCCAGGGGCCGGGCCTGGTGACCCTCCTGCGCCACCTGCGCGAGGTCGCCGACGCCATGGCCTACCTGCACCGCTGCAACGTCATCCACGGCGACCTCAAGGCGGCAAACATCCTCCTGACGGCTGCGCCGCCATTGCCGCCGCCCTCGGCGCCGCCGCCATTGCCCGCGCCGCCGGCCGCGCCGGCAACCGCCCCCGACGCCGCCTCCGCCGCCCCCCCCGCCGGCGCCCTGGCGGGCGCCCCCCCGGTCCCCAACACCTCCCCCCCCTCGTCGCCGGGCGACAGCGGCCCGCACGCCCTCTCGTCCTCCGGCCCGCTCTCCGGCCTGCTCTCGGGCGCGCTCTCGGGCGCCGCCGGCAACCCCCCGCCGCGCCGCGCCGTGGCCAAGGTCACGGACTTCGGCCTCAGCCGCCTGATGGCCGCGGGCCAGACGCACCAGAGCACGCGCACCATGGGCACGGTGAGCAGCATGCCGCCCGAGCTCCTGCGCTGCGGCAAGATGTCCACGGGCGGAGACGTCTACGCCTTCGGAGTCCTCATGTTTGAGGCCTTTTCCGGCACCGCGGCCTTTTCCGGCAGTCACTACGGAGAGGTCATCCAGGCCGTGGTGTTCGAGGGCGAGCGCCCGGCCCTGCCCGCCGCGTGCCCGCCGGACTACGCGTCCCTGGCGGGCCGGTGCTGGGCGCAGGACCCGGCGGCGCGGCCGGCGTTCCCCGAGGTGCGGGCGGACCTCGACGCCATGCTTCTGGCGCGAGGGGTGGCGCTGCCGCCGCCGCCGCCGCCGCCGCCGCCGCCGCCGCCGCCGCCGCCGCCGCCGCCGCCACCGCCACCGCTGCTGTCGCCGCTGCCGCTGTTGCCGTTGCTGGCGCCCTCGCCGACGCTGCCGCCGCTGCCGCCCGCTGGCGGCCCGCCGGCGCCCGGCGCCGCCTCCGCCGAGCGGCAGCGGCCGCAGCCCGAGCGCGAGGCGTCGGCGACGGCGCCGGCGCTGGTGCTAGCCGCGGGCGCCGCCGCGATCGGCGGCGGCGGCGGGGGCGGCCATGGGGGCGGCGCGGCGGCGGGCCCGGGGCTGGTCGGCGCGCTCAGCACCACAGTCCCCGCCTCCGCCGCTGCAGCGGTGGCCTCTGAGGAGAAGCTGCCGTCGTCGGCCTTTGTCTGCGACCTTTGATCGATCCGTCTTCCTTTTTCCTTTCTACCGGGGTTCTCCGCTTTGCTCTCGTTTGCCGCGTCGTTTGCCGTCGTCGCCGTCGTTTGGCGTCGTCGCTCGCCGTCGTCGTTTTTGGTCTTTCTCCTATCCTCCCTTTCTCAGAAACCGCTTGGTCCCTTCTTTTTGCACCGCCAACACAATCCGCCCCCCCCCCCCCCCCCCCCCCCCCCCCCCCCCCCCCCCCCCCCCCCCCCCCCCCCCCCCCCCCCCCCCCCCCCCCCCCCCCCCCCCCCCCCCCCCCCCCCCCCCCCCCCCCCCCCCCC
>Ga0105053_10004783_pt1 | contig 19645 bp, 19 predicted proteins | sample BON01_FD_78093 | JGI IMG/M metagenome (GOLD analysis project Ga0105053, IMG submission 78093) | Freshwater microbial communities from Lake Bonney liftoff mats and glacier meltwater in Antarctica - BON-01 | ecosystem: Environmental > Aquatic > Freshwater > Ice > Glacier meltwater | place: Lake...
AAAAATCAGTTCTTGCCTGGCATTTTGTCGGCGAGACGTTACGAGACGGCCAGCCTATCCCAGACGATGGTGTATGGCTGGAACACACAGAGCCGCTTAGGATATGTGAAAGCGGTCTCCATGCCAGCCGACGCCTGATCGACGCCCTTTCATACGCTCCCGGCTCCACAATCTGCAGGGTCAGACTTGAGGGCATAGGCGAAGAGGAAAGAGACAAGCTAGTCTGTAAACGCCGGAAAATTCTCTGGCGCATCGATGGCGAAAAAATTCTCGGGGCATTTGCGCGGTCTCAGGCGCTATCGGTCATTCACCTCTGGGACGCTCCGGGAGTTGTGAAGGATTACCTCGAAACCGGAGATGAAACTTTACGGTCCGCGGCGTGGGTTGCGGCGGCGGCGGCGTGGCCTGCGGAGTATGCGGCGAGGTCTGCGGAGTATGCGGCGTGGTCTGCGGCGTGGTATGCGGCGGATGTGGCATGGTCTGCGGCGAGGTCTGCGGCGAGGTCTGCGGCGTGGTATGCTGCGAAGGCGGGCGCGGAAAATACAGACTTGACTAGACGGGTGTTTGAAGCAAGGAGAGAACTATGACAACGGAGAACTTGGGGCTATTGGAGCTCCTTCAACGGAATTGGGACGCCGGCATCGCCGGCTTGCCCGACGACTATAAGGCGCCGCCGATCGATGAGCGTCTCACCGAGGAAGCGGCTCGGCTGCATGCGAAGGCGCATCTGTCGGACCCCTTCGCCTATGGCCGCATTAAGACGCACATAAGACGCGGCTTGATCCGCGCTGAGGAGGCGCGTAGCGATGCGACCGGTCGGATCAATGCGGCTCCCGGCCGCCACCCAGCATGGAGGCAAACATGACAGAACTTATCAAGGTCCTCACCGATCCTCTCAGCGATCCGGGGCCGATCGTCAAAGGCCATGTCGTGGCCTTCCTCAATAAGCAATCGGGGACAGTCACGACACGGCAACTCGCCGACGGTCTCTTTCCCGCCGAGGTATCGGCGAGGGAACTTCTCCCAGCGAAGCAGAGGCTATATAAACTGATCCTCGGCTTGGCACCGCTGATGCCAGGCTATGCCTACAAGGGGCCAGCGATCGTTAAGCGCGGCGCTAGTCGACGCCCATGGCTCTGGCACGCGGAGGAGGGTAAATCTGTTTGGAGCATCGATGAGGCCGGCGGCGGCTGGCTTCAAGTCATGAAGGATGGCGTATTTGCTACCACGGAGGAGGTCATGGAGAAACTCAATGGCTAGGAATTATGGCATCAGGGCCAAGCCGATCGAGATCGTCGAGCACAAGACGTTGAGGAGCCACCTTCTGGCCGATCTGCGCTGGTCATGGACCGACTTTGTCTGTCGCGTAAAGACTTTTCTGCGGTTCAAAGTCCGCTAGCCTTCTCTGAACCATACCCATTCACGACCAAGTTTCTGACAGAACTGGCCATCGAACTTGTCTTTCGCCAGAACTGTCAGGCTCTTGACTGCCGCCGCCACTAGACGCTCCGTCTCATCGTGGTCCCCTGAGGCCGGAACTAAGACCCTGGCGAGAGCGATCGAAGAGACGGAGTTGTCAATCCCCACCGCCTTTATGACCCTGAGAGCCTCGGCGATCTTCTTCGAGGTGATGCCGCCATCGGCGCTCGTAAGAGCTCTGTGCTCTGTCCGTGTTGTCGGGACGAGCACAGCCCCCTGGCCGAGCTTCTCGACGCGGAAGGTCCATGGGTTTTCAGGCTCCTCCGCGTCCTTGTGCTGATTTACGCGCACTTCAAGTGCGTGCACATCACGATACGCTTTTGCTTCGATCGTCGTGCCAAAGCCAGCGACGAGGGCCGATGATCCCCTGGCGCCACGGCTCTCATCCTTGCCCGTATGGTGAAGGACAAGGGTACTACAGCCGAAGGTTTCGATCAGGCTGTCGCAGAGCTGAACGAACTTGCCGGCGTCCTGAGCATCATTCTCATTCATGCCCGCCATGGCCCGCGCAAGGGTATCGATGACGATGAGCTTCGGCTGTTCCTTTGCGCAGTAGCGGTCGACCCTGTATTTTATCAGGTCTCCCCACTCCTGGATCTCCGGCTCAGAGACGCATAAGGGGCCAGCCATTGTGAAATATTTGTCGCGGTACTCAGCCCGGTTTATTCCACGGGAAGTTTCCCACGCTCTGCGACGCGCCTTCTCGACGCTGATCCGCCCTTCGCTCGTCGCATAGAACACTGGACCACTCAGCAAAGGGGACGTGCCGAATGTCTCCACCCGGTTCGCGATAGACAACGCCACATCCAAAGCAATAAAGCTCTTGTAGGAACCGCTCGGCGCTACGAGGAGACAGCTTGTAGCCTCCGGTATCAGATTGGGTATCAGCCATGTCGGGTCCGGTCCCTCCTCCTGCTCATCGACATCCTTTGGCCAGTATCTCGAGGCCCGCATTTTCTTGTCGAGGTCATCGAGGGAAAGCGGCGGTTCCTGCCGCTCGCCTTGCGAAGGCAACTTATCAAGAGCTGCACCTTTGAAGACTTCAGCGGCAGGAACCGCACCCTGTGAACCAGTCTCATTCTGCTTGTATCGTTGAGCATTTTCGATCTTGTCGATCAGCTCATCCGGGTCCCAAGGAGGCCGGCAATGCGGGTTCCATAATTCCTGGATCAGTTCGTAAACCTTGCCCGAGGATAGCCCCTTGTCAAACAGCCCGCAAGCGACTTCATAGGTTCGCTGATCGCCGCCCTTCCCGGTGATGGCAAAATCCTCATTGCGGACGTAGGCTTCGAGGAGTTGCTGCCCCGCAAAGATATTTCCTTTGGTGTCGAGGTCATCGCTGACGGCTTCGACCGGCACGGCTCGACGCTTAACCCGATCGGCGATCCACCCTGGCAACTCGGCTGGGTCCACGTCCTTCTCGACGGTGTAGGGATGGCCCCCATAGACGGAGGGGGGAAGGAGGACATGAGAGCCGCTTCCCCGTGTATCGACATGCTCCGCCAGCTTGCTCGCCGAGGGGCCTAGTTCACCGATGAAATAAAGATGCCGCCCTCCGCTCGGAGACCGGACAGTAAAGGTCTCGGGGACTGCGCCGTTCTCTTCTTGCAGCGCTTCCCAGTTCTTGTCGCCCCTCTTTCCGTTGCGCACATCGTACTCGATGACACACCAGCCGACGGTCGCGGGGCAGAAGCCGATGTTGTAATCGGCCTCGCTCCACCACGCATTTATCTGGTCCGCATCGGTGGTGCTGTCCTTGTATGCGTGGCTTCCAAGTGGAGGTATCTTCTCCCCAGGAAGCAAGGCAAACACCGGTATTCCAGCTTGCACATAATTGAGCGCAGCTATGTGTCTTGGCGATCTGGGTGTTGACAATTATAGTCCTCCGTGAAACAAGACCTACGCTCAGACACCGGAGATGTCAAATGCAAAGCCTCCTCTACGATGAGATCATTAAACGCCATACGCCCCGCGGGTGGACGGTTTGCTTGTCCCCGGAGGGCGCCAAGTGGGCATGGTGCTTTGTTGACAGCCGCAAGATTATGGTGCCCCGCATAACCGGGGCGTCTACCCTGTATGTGTTTTTCCACGAGGTCGGTCACGCTGTCCTCGACCATGAGCACCGGAAGCAGTTGCGGTCCGTCGAAGAGTACGAGGCTACCCAGTATGCGTTCGGTCTTCTCAGGGTTTATGGGGTAGTGGTTTCCCGCGGACTTGTGCAGGAAGCAAAAGCTTATGTGAAGACGTATATTGGGCCGCGGACCCCCGACTACGTTAAGCGGTGGGCCAAGGTATGAAGCTCGAATACATCAAGAAGACAGCCTCGTTTGTGCTGCGGGTTCCGCGCGGAGAGCATGACATTCAGGCCCTCATGACTGAGCATGGCCTGGACTTCTCCAGCTCCGCCAGCGGTACAAGTGAAGCGGTGCTTTTCACCAAGGAGCCATATGCGGCCGCGCCCTTCTACCAGTACGCGGTGAACGGGGCCCGCGCCGAGTTGGCGCCGATGATGAAAGAGATCGCAGCCTCCTCGAAGAAGACGAGCAATGCACACATCAAGGTGCCAGCCGATCGAGAGCTGTGGCCCTTCCAGAAGGCTGACATCGAGTATGCGCTACGCCGACAGAATACCCTCGTCGGCGATGAGCCCGGTCTTGGCAAGACACCGATTGCCATCGCCTTCGCCAATGAGATCGATGCGAAGCGGGTCCTTGTAATCTGCCCCGCGTCGATCCGGCTGCAATGGGTTAAGCGTATCCGTGAATGGACCACGATGAGGTGGCCCTATTACATTCACCCTATTCTCAATGGCCGGCATGGGACTAACCCCGCGGCCCAATGGACGGTGGTAAGCTACGAATTGGCAAGATCGGAAGGCATTGGACGCGCTCTCGCAAAAGGGTTATACGACCTCCTCATTCTTGACGAAGCTCATTACCTCAAGACAACTGACAGTCGAAGGACACAAGCAATTTTTGGCGGCGGAGAGAGAAGTCTTTTCGCGCCTCTCGCCAGCCGCTCGGGGGCTATACTCGGTCTTACAGGAACGCCTCTCCCTAATCGACCAAGGGAGGCTTATACTCTTGCTCGCGCATTCTGTTGGGACGCAATCGACTGGCAATCCGAAGACGCCTTTAAGCAGCGCTTCAACCCCTCAAAGCGGATTGAGCGAATAAATCCACGGACTGGCCGCACCATGGTGGCGATCGATGAGCGCTCCGGGCGTCATGGTGAATTACAGGCACGGCTACGAGCCAACTTCATGACGCGGCACTTGAAGCGTGAAGTGATGACGCAACTCAAATTGCCGGTCTATGATCTCATTCAGCTCGAAGAGACGGGCCCTGTGCTGGCTGCGCTCAAAGCGGAACGCCTCCTTGACATTGACCCTGAGACGCTCGAAGGCGCCGACGCATCCATCCTTGGCCAGATCTCCACAGTCCGGCAGCAGATGGGGGTAGCGATGGCTCCCCAGGTGGCGGACTATGTCAACATGCTGATCGACGGTGGCGAAGAGAAGATCGTCCTCTTCGCATGGCACATCGAGGTCCTCAACATCCTCGAGGAACGGCTGAGGAAGCACAACCCTGTCCGCGTCGATGGGACCACGGGGGCTGCACGGAAGCAGCTCCGCGTCGACAAGTTCATCAACGATCCGGACTGTCAGATCATCATGGGGAACGTCTTGTCCCTCGGCACCGGCACCGACGGCCTTCAGGAGGTTTCGGCGCATGCTCTGATCGCGGAGCCCGACTGGGTCCCCGGCCACAATATTCAGTGCTTCGATCGCCTCGATCGTGGCGGCCAGACACGTTCAGTTCAGGGGGACATCTTCGTTACCCCCGGCTCGATTGCAGAGAAGGTCTTAGCATCGGCCCTCCGTAAACTTCAGATCACTCACAAGGCGCTGGATAGGGTATTATGATGGGGAATTATATACTTGAATACCTCGCCTAATAAGGGTAGTTATCTACTACCGAGTTGGGGAGCATATTATGAGCCGTTCGACCATCAGCCTCTATCAGCTTTCCAAGTTGTATCCGAACGAGGTGTCTGCTCGGGCATACATGGAGTCGCGGCGGCCTGCGTCTTACCTACAAGGAATTGATCGCATGAGTGATGGGTTGGCGGCTCTTAACACGGTCATGGATACCGTTCTGGAATATCGACCACGCGGCGCCAAGGGAAAGTCCCCATCCCCCCAACCTATCAAGCGCAAGCCACGGCTCTTGGATTTGTTCTGTTGTGCTGGCGGGGCGGGAGTCGGCTACAGCCGTGCCGGGTTTGAAGTCGTCGGCGTTGATATTAATCCTCAACCGAACTATCCGCTCCAGTTCATTCAAGGGGACGTACTCAAGCTCGATCCCAAATTCATTGCGCTTTTTGACGCCATTCATGCGTCACCGCCGCGTCTGATTGACCCGATCCGCGCGCTCCTTGTGCAATCAGGTCGACCCTACGTTATCGAGAATGTCGAAGGTGCCCCATTACGCGACCCGGTCGTTCTTTGCGGGACAATGTTTCCAGGGCTTCGGGTTCTGCGGCATCGTCTATTTGAGGCTAATTTCCCGATTGAGACTCCCAAGCACGGTAAGCATCCGAAAGTGCACACTTTCGATAAGCGCAAATCGCATTTCGGAAAGACTAACGATATGCGCGATTTTGTTCAGGTAACAGGCGGCGGAAATTGCACCATCGCCGCCGCCAAGGACGCAATGGGCATCGACTGGATGACGAAAAACGAACTAAACGAGTCTATCCCGCCAGCCTACACCCAGTTAATCGGCAAACAACTTCTTTCCCATCTAGCTTGGTCTTGACAGGGTGGAATCCTCCGCGTACAAAGGCATAGGTGGACTGGCCGCATGGAGCGGACAGATTGCGGGGACGAGGCGCCGGCAGGTTCCACAGGCCCCGGAACTTTCTGAAAATGGAGTGGTTCGCGACTTCGCCTGGGACACCATGCCCGCGGCCCATCAGACAGGAGAAATCAAAATGTCTATCACAGGTGGATTTGTCACATTCGAGCAGTCGCGAAAGCTGGCTGACTACGAGAACCGGAAGGCCGCGGTGTCGTTCACTGTCAGTGAGCCTGAAGGTGAAGACGCGGAGAAACAAGTTGGCCATGCCCTCGACCTTGCACGGCATCTTGTCCTCGTCCAACTTGGTATTGAACCGCCACGGCATGCTGTGTCGGTGTCGGAGGAAGAGGCGGAGCCCGAGAAGAAAACACGGAAGCCGCGCACAAAGCGGCCCGAGGTTGTCATCGTCGAGGTGACGGAGGAGGACAAGGCGAGGCATGCGACGCCGGCCAAAGATCCTCTCGAAGTTGACGACGATGTCAAGCCGGCCATCAGCACCGGGGAGGAACGTGTCGACCCGGAGGCTGATCCCCTCGATGTCGAAGAGGACTGGCCTGCGCCGACGGAAGTCACTGACAAGGACCTCCTCGACAAGATCGGCCGGAAGAACGCGGCCCTTCTCAAGAACGACACCGGGGCCCCTGTGAAGATCCGCAAGCTGATCGGCACCTATGTTCAGGCACCGAAGAAGGCTTCGGATATTCCTCAGGAGGTTCGACAGAAATTCCTCGACGAGCTCGATGCCATCACGGCATAAGTGTGGAAGAGGGGGCCTTCTGGTTTGCCCCCTCGACCATTCCCAGCATGGAGAAAGATCATGACGGAGTTACCGGCACATAGCAGTCTCGGCGCCAGTGGCGCAGAGAGGTGGATGAACTGCCCCGGGTCAGTGGCGCTCATCAAGGAACTAGAACTCCCTGACAGCGATGAGCCTGACTACCGGGCCGAAGGCACCGCGGCGCACGAAGTCGCTGCCCGCTGCCTTGAGCAGGACATCGATGCGTGGGAAGCCATTGGCACCCCGACCGAGAACGACGTTGAAGTCACCTCCGAGATGGCTGAAGCTGTCCAGGTGTATCTCGACGAGTGCCGCAGTCTCATCGGGGACGCTTCGCGGATCTACATTGAGCACAAGATGTTCGAGCCGGACTTCCATGACAGCTTCTTCGGCACGGTCGATTTCGCCATTCTCACAGTGGAGGGGGATGAGATTGTCCTCGACGTGAACGACTATAAGCATGGCGTTGGCGTAGTGGTCGAGGCTCACTGGAACCCGCAGATCATGTACTACGCCTACGGCATTCTTCTGCGCCACCCGGATGTGACGAAGGTCCGGATGCGGATCGTCCAGCCCCGCGGCTTCCACCCCGAAGGGCCAATCCGGCTGTTTGAGCTGGACGCGGAGACCCTCCGCAAATGGGCCACCGGGACACTCCGGCCAGCGATGATCCGCGCCGAGGTCGACAGCCACCTCGACGCCGGCGACCATTGTCGCTTCTGTCCCGCGAAGATTGTCTGCCCCCTCCTCACCTCGGTATTCAGGGCAATGGCGACCCATGATCCGAAGGAGGAGATCAAGACAACGGATCAGTCTCTCGGCCAGCTCTACAAGCTGATCCCCGCGGCGAAGCATTTCCAGAAGGCCCTCGAGGGGGAAGTCTTCCGCCGGCTAACCAGCGGCCTCGAGGTGGCCTACACCAAGCTCGTTTACAAGAAGGCGAACCGCATCTACAAGCCCGGCGCTGAAGCCGTCATGAAAGAGAACTTCGCCGCCGATGCCTTCACCAAGCCGGAGTTGAAAAGTCCGGCGGAGATCGAGAAGCTGGGCAACGGCGCCAAGGTGCTGATCAAGGAGTGGGCCTATACCCCGGAGAGCGGCTTGACGGTGGCTCTCGAAAGTGACAAGAGGGTAGGGGTCAAGGTACAATCAACCGCGGACACGTTCGCAAAAGCAAACTTAGGGGGCACGGATGACTAGACAAACAGAACGACTATGTGCATGGGGCATCGTCTTGGCGTTTGCCGCCAGCATTGCTATTCTCTTCACGGTTTCAGCTGTATCAGCGCAGAAGCCCTCGGAGTGCCCCCAAGGGGCTTCTCTTGCGGATTACCTTGCAAAGGGGAACGCGGCCATCGAGAGTGGGAAGGCCGAGGAGATACTTCTCCTTCATGGCAAAACTGCCGCGGCCTATATAACAGAAGTCAATGAGCTGGTGCCCGGGCCGGGGATAGACCCGGAGGGTAAATCCCTTTTTGTGTTTATCCGGGGATGGGCCTGGCCTGTAACTGTTGTCGTGTACGACGCTGCGACTGAGTGCAGCATGGTGGTGACCGATATTCCCCACGCGACGCATGTCTGGATTTATGGGCGCCGCACTTGACTTGATTATTTTGTTGGCGTAGAGTTCGCTGGCAACCCGAAAGGGTAACATCCTGGAAAGGACAGTACAATGAGCGATAAAGCCAATTCCCGCTTCGCAACGACCCAGACGTGCGTCATGTCTTGGCCGAAGCTGTTTGAACCTGAACAGTTCACTGACAAGAAGACGGGCAAGACGAGCGGGAACGCCTATTACAGCGCCCAGTTCACGATTGATCCGAACAGCGACGACTTCAAGGCGCTGAAGGCGGCGTCCGCGGAAGTGGCCAAGGCACGATGGCCTTCACGAGAGCTGAAGGAAATCCGGTGGCCATGGGTAAACGGCACGAAGAAAGCCGATGACCGCAAAACCAAGGGGAAGGAGGACGGCGAGTATCAGCGTGGCAAAGCCGTCATCACCTCAAAGTCCGGCGAAGAGTACCGTCCCCGTCTCGCAGTATGGGACGGCCGATCAATCGATTTGACGGATGACATCCTCATCTCGAAGTACAAGAGCTGGTTCTTTTCTGGGGCCGAAGTCCTCGTCGAATGGAACCTCAAGGCATACGATGGCGTCGGGGCCAACCCCGATGGCATCACCGCGTACCTGAACCTCGTCTTGTCGACGGGCAAAGGTGATAAGCTGGCTGGGGGTGGAGCCCCTGCGAGTGAAGTATTCAAAGGCTACGTCGGGCATGCGACCGAGGAAGACCCGACAGACATCCCGTTCTAGTCGATCGAATTGCGCAGGATACTCCTCGTCCGAAATCCTGCGCAGGCTGGGGGGAGTTTTTCTCCGGGCTTCCCCCAGCCCCTTACGGAGAGAAATACGCCTTGTCAAAGATAGTCATCGACTTCGAGACGACGAGTAACTGCGACCTGAAACAGTGTGGCTCTCGGCGTTACGCCGAAGACCCGACCACTGAGATCCTCTGCCTCTCCTTTGAGGGCATAGGCAGTCTCGAAACATGGGTCCCCGGCGGCAGCACGGAGCATTTGCTGGATCTGGTGCAGGGTGACAGCATCTTCGTTGCCCACAACGCCGGCTTCGAGAAGGACATTTGGCGCTGCATCATGGTGCCACGCTACGGCTTCCCCGACATACCCAATGACCGGTGGGAAGATACGCTGGCGGTGTGCGCCATGAAGAACCTTCCCCTCGACCTCGACGGCGCTGCCCGCGTCCTCCACTTAGCAACGAGCAAGGACCTCGATGGGCGCCGCCTCGTCATTGGCCTGTCTCGTTTCAACAAGAAGGGCTACCTCCCCGAAGTTACGCCCCAGGTGCTATCCCGGGCCGCCGCCTACTGCGAAGACGATGTCGCCGCGGAGAGGTCCGTCTCCGATCGCGTCGGATCGTTGACCCCGGAGGAGCGCGAGGTGTGGCTCCTGGATCAACGCATCAATGAGCGTGGCGTCGGAGTTGACCTTGACTATGTCCGCGCCTGCCGGAAGATTGTGGCCGAGGCCAGCGCTCCCCTTGCGGCGGAGTTCACCGGGCTGACCGGCCTCAAGGTGACGCAGACGATCAAGATCAAGGGGTGGGCCAACAGCCTCGGCGCCAGGCTCCCTGACCTGACAAAGGATACCCTCGCCGAGATGCTGGGCCGAGACGAAGACGGGCAAGTTGCCGGCCGGGACGATTACACGCCCCTCCCCGACGAGGTCCACAGGGCCCTTTCCATTCGGCAGCTCATAGGCTCAGCAAGTATCAAGAAGCTGGGCCGCATGGAGGACGCTGCGGTTGGTGGCCGCCTCTACCGCCTTCTCCAGTACCATGGTGCCGGCCCGGGACGATGGGCTGGACGCATAGTCCAGCCTCAGAATTTTCCCCGCGGCTCCCTGAAGCTAGGCGGCGAACCGACCCCTGTCGATGTCGTTGTCTCTTCCCTGATGACCGGCGACTGGCAATACGTCGAAGCTACTCTCGGGCCAGCGGTTGAGAGTGTTCTGTCCGGCCTCCGCCATGCCCTCATACCCGCCGACGGCTGCGCCTTTATCTCTGGCGACTTTTCCCAGATTGAGGCCCGTATTACGCTGGCCCTCGCTGGCCAGTGGGACAAGGTAGAGATCCTGAAGAACGGGGGAGACATTTACATCGATATGGCGGAGAAGATCTTCCGCCGCCCCATCAGCAAGAAGAACGATCCGGAGGAGAGGACCGCGGGCAAGTCGGCCGTCCTCGGTCTCGGCTTTCAGATGGGGGCTCCGCGGTTCCACCGGGAATACGCGCAGAACCGCGGCCTCGACTTCTGCAAGGAGATTGTCCGCGTCTACCGTGAAGACTGGGCCCCAAAGGTGCCCGAGTTGTGGAATGGTCTCAACCAGGCGGCGCTCTATACCGTGTGGGATGGGACGCCCCATGAAGCCTACGGCGTCACCTATGCCCTTGAAGACGGGTGGATGACTGCCCGCCTCCCGAGCGGCCGGAAGCTCTGGTACTTCAATCCGCAGAAGGCGACCAAGGCCATGCCTTGGGACGAGGATGATGTCCGCAAGACGTGGACCTATCAGGCCAACAAGACGGGCAAGTGGACAACAATCTATGCCTTCGGCGGCCTCCTCACGGAGAACGTGGCCCAAGCCTTGGCGAGGGACCTCCTTGTGGCCGCGATGTTCAAGGCAGAGAGCAACGGCTTCCCCGTCGTCCTCACCGTTCATGATGAGGTTGTGTCGGAGCCGCTGGAGAAGGATGTAGATGAGGTTGCATTTCAACAGCTTATGTGTGACAGTCCGGCGTGGGCAGCAAAGCTGGGTATCCCGGTTGCCACTGAAACCTGGGCGGGAAACAGGTACAGGAAATGACCATAAATAGCCGGAGCAAAGGGAAGCGTGGAGAGCTGGAGCTGGCGGAGTTCCTCCGGCGGCGCGGCCATGATACTCGCCGCGGCCAGCAGTTCGCCGGTGGCGGAGACAGCCCGGATGTCATGGGGCTCCCCGGATTTCACGTCGAATGCAAACGGGTCGAAGCGGGTAGCCCCTACAAATGGCTCGACCAGGCGAAGCGGGACGCTGAAGGTTCCGGGAACGTGCCCATCGTCATGCACCGGAAGAGCCGGCGAGACTGGGTAGTCATCATGGACGCTGAAGATTTCCTCAGCCTCATAGCTGTGCAGGGAATGTAATCATGTCCGATGCCCTCACAGAAAATGATCTGATCGAGACCCTCAAGCTGATTGAGCTGTTCGGTCCCGCTGGCGCCGCGGAGAAGCTCGGCATCAGCTCCGGCGTACTTCGGCAGCGTCGAACAACTGCGAAGCTGCGGGGCCTCTCTTCCGCCACCAGGGTCACAGATGAGTTGGCAAAGGCGCGAACCAAGCTCATCCTTGCCAACGCGGAGCTCAAATCAATTAAGCGGGACAACGTCACCGCGGCGGAGGTTCGGGAAACAATCTATGGGCTCAGTGCCCTCACCCCAGATCCGCCCGAGTGGATTGTCGATGCGGGGCACATCGGCCCTACCGGGGTCCCCATCACCTTCTGGTCCGACTGGCATTGGGGCGAGAAGATCGGCCGCGAAGAGGTCGGCGGCGTCAATGAGTTCGATCGTAAGATTGCCAAGGCCAGAGCCCGGAAACTCGTCGAGACTGTGACCGAGTTGGCGAAGTGCCACATGGTCAATCCAGACTACCCCGGCATCGTCGTTTGTCTCGGGGGCGACATGGTCGGTGGCAACATCCATGAGGAGCTGCGCGAAACGAATGACGGGCCAGTGCAGCAGTCCCTCCTCGAAGTTCAGGAGATCCTGATCTGGGCCTTGACGACGATGGCCGATGAGTTCGGCAAGGTCTTCGTCCCCTGCGTCGTCGGCAACCATGGCCGCACCACGATCAAGCCGAGGGCAAAGCGCCGCGTCTATGAAAGCTACGAGTGGAACCTCTACTGCCAGCTTGAACGCTGGTTCAAGGCGAAGGGGGATGACCGTGTCCAGTTCTCAATCCCCGGCGAAACCGATGCCCACTTCACCGTGCTCGGTCATCGTTTCCTACTCACTCATGGGGATACGCTCGGGGTTCGGGGTGGCGACGGGATCATCGGGGCCATCGGTCCGATTGCCCGTGGCGCCACCAAGATTGGGCGAAGCGAAGCGCAGATTGGGCGGGACTTCGATACCCTGCTCATGGGGCACTATCATACTTATATACCCCGCGGCGACGCGACCCCGGTGCTCGTCAATGGTTCCCTCAAAGGCTATGACGAGTATGCGCGGCTAATGCTGAGGGTCCCCTATAGCCGCCCTTCCCAGGCGCTCTTCTTCGTCAATGAGAAGTACGGCATCACTGCCCAATGGGCGGTCTATCTTGAAAAGAAAGTGAAATCCTCGGACAGCTCGGAGTGGATAAAATGGGAAAAGAGAAACCCGTAAGCCAAAGCCGGATACGCGAACAGGGGAACGGAGAGCCCCTCATCTGCCCCGTGTGTGAAGGGCATCGGCTCAAGGTCCTAGCTACGCGATCGCATAAGGGAACTTACCGCCGCAGGAGAAAGTGTCTACGGTGCGACTTTCGCTTTTACACCGCAGAGTACATCTGCGACATCGATGGAGAAATCGCATAACAAAATTTGTATATCTCGCCGGCCCCGTCCTCGGACAGACGAAGGGGCAGGCCAACATATGGCGCCAACAGGTTGATGCGGCTCTCCGAGACTGTACCGACGGCCAGATCGTCGGTATCAGTCCGCTGCGCTGCGAACCGGCAATTGGCAGTGTCTATGCTGCCAACTACGCCGACCCGAAGTTCGGCTCCGCTCGGGCCATCAGCTCGAAGAACCTCTACGACACGAAGAACTGTGACATTACCCTTGTCTATCTGCCACCACCGGTGAAGGGGCAGCCTGTGTCCCTCGGGGCGATCATTGAGCTGGCTTGGGCCTATGCGCTCGGAAAGCCGACAGTCCTAGTGACCGAAGATCCGCGGATGCTGAGCCATCCCCTCGTGTCGACGTGTTCAAGCTGGGTCGTCCCTAATCTTGAGGACGCCATAGTCCTCATCATCGGGATACTCGATGGCTATGAAGGGGGAAAGAATGTCTGAGAGCAAGGACACCAACCCGAAGGACGCTGTAGGCGTCTGCAAGGTGCCGTTCTCAACGGTGCCGGGGCCAGTCATCGCCGAGGTGGGACTGGCCATGCTCGAAGGGGCGAGGAAGTATGGCCGCCACAACTATCGCGCCATGGGCGTCAGAGCCTCAGTCTACTACGACGCTCTTATGCGCCACGCTACCGTGTGGTGGGAAGGGGAAGATGTGGACCCTGACAGCGGCCTGAGCCACATCACCAAGGCAATCTCTACTCTCGTCGTTCTGAGAGACAGCATGATACAGAAGAACTGGATCGACGATCGGCCCCCAAAGTCAGAGGCGTGGCTCCCTCAACTCAACGAGAAGGCAGGGAAGATTATTGACCGGTACCCGGAACCGAAGACTGCGTATACCGCTGCTCCTCAAGCCTCTCAAGACGAGCAAGGTTCCGATTAACCCGGCCGGTGAGCCCTTCGATCTGCTCCTGCCCCCTCGCCATGGAAATGGCCAGTGTATGGATGCCCGCGTTGGCCACGGCTACACCCGTTCGGATGTCGCTCAGGATGACATTCCCCGTGTAGGCGAGTGCAGGGAGAAATAGGATTATGATCAGCCTCGCCGCGAAACGCATCCAGAGGCCATCTACGACCTTGGCCCCCTCCGTTATCGTCATGCCCAGGCCCCCGCCGGGTTATGGATGGGCCGCAGGGTGAAGAAGGTTCCCCGAGCAATGGTCGGAGCGCCCCCCGGCGCCGCGGAGTATATGAATTGCGGGATGAAGGTGCCAGCGGTACCGATGATGACAACACCGTCCACTTCGATGATGGTCTGCTCCGTCGTGGAGGTTGACGCGGCCTTGAGGACGAGGGTCGTTGCGGCGCTGCCGAAGAACCCTGACACGTCCGCGAGAGCGTTGGTGTTCCCCTCCTTGCCCTTGCCGAGGTAGTCGATATTCGTGATGGTAGCGGTTCCCCCAAAGGAGACGCCAGTCGTATGACTTGTGGAGCCAGCGGCCCGGCTGGTGCGGAGGACGCCGTGGAATAGGTAGGAGCCGGCGGCAAGTGTCACTCCCCCAGCACTCGGGAACCACGGCTGGGCAGTGGCTACATTTGTGCCGGTGGCGTTGGCGGTCAGTGACTTGTGGACATCGGATGCGACGTATGGGTTGAGGAGTTCCCAACGAGTATTGCCGAGGTCATAGCGAAGGAACAACTCATGGCCTACGCCGGCGATGTCCCCGGCGACGAGGGCAAGGCCACCGCCTTTGACGATCGTTTTCGCTGTGAGTGTATCAGGGGAGAAAGTCGGCGTCGTCGTAGCGTTGGCGAGAAGGGCCCGGACACCTACGATGAGGCCGTCGACAAGAGCCGTGATGGTCGTTCCGAAGGCAGCGGTTAGAACGTCCGCGGTGCCAGCGGCTTCGGCCCATTGAACCGTGTCCACGTCAGTAGATGTGGCGGCGTTGTTCTGTAAACCAGTGGTTGTAACTTGGACCATTTCCCGACCCTTGCTTCAAATAGGCCGTATCCGGGTCCGGGGGCCTCCTCAGGATATATACGTTTCTGCCTTACCGGTCAAGGCCGACCGCTGCGCGGCCCTTGGTAATCAGAATCTCCAGGGGGCTGGACTTGTCGATGTTGATGCTGTTGATGATTTCGAGGCCGGCCTTGGCCGTCGCCACCATGCCGTAGGACATCTCATCGACCCGCTTAATCTTCTCCTCGTCTGTCATCGGGGTATCGTCGAGGGCAAGGGCCCGGACATAGGCCCTCATATTGGACAGGGCCTCAGTTACACCTTCCAGCCTGAGGAAGGCGCGTTCATCCCTCGCCGAGAACTCAATTTCCGTTTCGTCGCCACGCTCAATTGCCAAGCGAAGGTTGGCACGGGCTTCCTTCACCGCGTCGTACTTCGTATAGAAGTCGGAAACCTTCTGGCCGCCGATCGGGTGGCGGGCAAAGAAGTTGCCGACTATCGGTATGTCGGCCCATTCCCCCGGCCGGATCGGATCGTGCCACGGCTTCTCAAGCACCTTGAGCAGGGCCATTGGGAGGGTTCCGCCCCACTGGCGGATATAGTTTTCCATGATTATGGGAGAAGCGTCGACGATGTTGAGGTTCATCGGGCCGAGGATGTTGGTGATCAGCTTGGCGGTCTCGGTCGTGTCCGGCGTATATTGCATGTGGCCAGAGGCTTCTTCAAGGTAGCCGGGGATTAGGGGCCGGTCCACGGAGATGCTTTGCTCAAACCGATCCTCGAAGAAAGGGATGCCAAGGTTCGGGATGATCGGAGGGAGAGCCATGTCGATCACGCTCTTCCAGAAGTCATCGAAATGTGGATCGCCAGTGACCATCCACTCCAGGATCATCTCAGGGACGAGAGCGAAGGGCACCGCGGGAAGGAAGGGTCTACGCAGCTTGAGGCGTTCCCCGTTGGGCAGGGGCGGAGCGACCCAGAAGGCGTGGCGCATCCACCGCGGCTGATCGAAATACTTTTCCCCATCCGGCAGGGTCTGATCCGCAGCCATATTGAGGGCAAAGTTGAGGAGGGTTGTAGTGGTCATCGAAGCGCCACCGATCAGGGCGAGCTTCCCGACCTGCTTGGCCCCCTTCTTCCCTCCGCGTCGAAGCGGATCTATGACCCGTTGATTGAACTGCTGAGCATCCTTGAACCCCGGCGCCATGAAGGCCACCATCCGGCCCCATGTCTGGACCCACGGCTCATTGAAGCGTTCCCCGAAGTCGAGCATCCCTTTGCGGGACCGCATCGCGGCCTTCATCTTTGGGACGCCTTTGGCCACTTCCACCTTGTATATCCCGACACGAGGCATAGCCTCTAGGGAGGCGCCGAGCATGCGGACAGCGTTGATCGGATGCTTGGTGCTGTTCCATACCATGTCGAGGGCCTTGTCGCCACGGTGCAGCCGTATGAAATCGGACATGACGATGTTCATGTCCATTTCCACAAGGGTAGCCCCGGCCCCGCCTTTGAGCCGCCATTCCTTATACAGGTCGGTCTTGACAATAACCTCGAAGAAGCCCTTGCCGAAGTTGACGAAGGGGATGTGGCTTCCGGCCTTCGACATGACGGCGGCGCCAACATTCGACTGGAAAAGGGTACGGGCCTGAAAGTCGAGCATGCTGGTTACACCGAGGCGGACGAGACCAGCCGACTTGATGGCAAGGGCCGCGAATATGTTGACCTTCCCCGGCCAGACGTGGCGCACCAGAGCGGCGAGGTCAGGGTCCTTGGCTCTCCAGCTCTCTCGCTTCCCTTCGCGGTAATAGACAAAGTCATTCGGTCCGAGCCCTGCGCGGACCTTCTCCTGCGCGAATAGCCATTCGGCGGCTTCCTTGGCCCTTCCTTCAAGCGGATTGCCAAGCTCATCCGTCCACTTGGATTCAAGTATCTTTCCGGTCTTCGTGTCGATGACCGAGGCGAGGTCTTCACGCCGTTCAAATTCGATCCGCCGCTCTGGGGGCAGGGACTTGTTGACGGCTTCGATCCGGCCGATGATGTCGCCGACTGCGCGATTATGATCGGCCATTGAGACCATGGTGTAGACATTATCAATGTCAGCGACCCAAGGGTCCGTGACTTTGCGCTTGCTGCCTTTCATCTTCTTGACGACGCCTCCCCCTTGACCGAAACGGTGGTTCGGATCAACGGCTTCGTAGGCGGGGTCCATGACGCGGCGATGGACGATGTGGAAGCGGTTAAGCTCCTTCATAGCCTGTCCGCCTTTGATGGAGAGGCTTCCGCTCTGGACCATGTAGTCGACGACGCCATCCTTGGCTTCGGCATAGGCTTTGGCGGCACGGGCGTACTTGGCCTTGACCCCGGGCATTCCGATAAACCGCTTCGCGATCGTCGTGTCGAACCCGGTGTCTATGCCCTGCCCCGCCTTCTCCACGGCGCGTGAATTGAACAGGAACGCCTGGAACCCTTCAATCGATCCGCCGTCTTCACGGACAGCGACGAGGGCCGCCTTCAGGCTCTTCTTGTTGATCTGCTTCATGGTGATGGGATCGACGCCGCCCTCATGGATGAAGGCGTAGCCGCGTTCCCGCGAAGCGAGGGTCTGGCGCATCATGTCTTCGATCGTCAAAGCGTTCGGGCTGCGCTCCCCGAGGCTGTCTTCGATGCTGCGGTCAAGGCGGCGGCCCGAGGAGAATTGAAAGTCGAAGACCCGCCGGACACGAGTGGAGGCGTCGACGATCTTCTGCCCGGCGGTCAGCGGCTCCGGCGTCTCCACCATGCCGAGGGTGCGGTCAATCAGTTGGTCTTCGGACAACCGAAGAACATCTGTCTCCACCTTTCTCGGCTGGCGCCCCGGCTCCTGGATCCCAGGATCACTCCGCGGCCCCCTCGGCGGAGGGGCCCAATTTCCACCTCCGCCATTCTGCAGCGCAAGCTGAGCGTCGAGGTCGCTCCAGATAATTCCTTCGTCGATCTTCCCCGCCAATTCGGCGCGGCGGAGATAGTCCTGCGTTTCTCGTGGAAGGACCTTCGGGTCACGGCCGGCGCGGATATAGGCGTTGGCGCGGCCGGGGCCGCCATTGTAGGCGATGGCGATGAGGGCCGGATCTCCGTTGTACCGCTTAGCAAGGTCAGCGATGATCGTCTCGGCCACGTCCTTGTTGTACTCAGGATCAAAGAGCCGCTTCGGATCGAAGCCGTATTGCCGCGCCGTGCCGGGCATTATCTGGTGTACTCCGATGGCGCCAGCGGAGGAGACAACCTCGTCCGGTGAAATGCCTTTGCGTTTAGCGAAGGCTTCGGTGCGCTCAAGGCCGACGATCATCGTCCTGAACTCTTCGATTTTGTCAAATCGCTCCTGAACGGCTTCCCGCTCCGTCTTCGCGGCGGTGTCACCTTCTTTCGGGGCGGGCTCCTTGAGGACCTTGAACTCGCCTTCGATCGTCTTCGCGTTGATCTCCGGCTCATAGGGGTTTGGGTTCTTCGGATCTTCGAGTTTCATCTCGTCGAGCGTCGGTGTCCTCTTCTCGCCCTGGGCATTGCGGGGAGCGAACATCTCGCCTTGGAGGACCGTGTCCATCCGGGCCGCCTCCATGACGTCCTTCGGGGGGAGGCCGGTTTCCTCGTAGATCCGGCGGAGATTGTCAGCGACCGTCTCGGCCCGTTTATTGGGGACGAAGCGCCGCGCAGCGCCAACCGTGTGGCCCGCGGCGGTGAAGCCGAGGGCAAGGATGGCACCAATCATAAAGTCTTCGGCGTCGGGGACCTTGCCTTCAAATGAAGCGTGGAGCCCCGTGGCCGCAGCGGTGAAGGTCACCACATTGGTTACGCCGCCTGCAATCTTTGAGGCGGTACTCCCCACCACCGGAGCCAGAGCACCAGCGGCCGCGGCCCCTGCCTTGACGCCAAGGGCCATGCTCACTCCACCGACGATGCCTTCGCGGAGAGCGCCCCACTGCACGTCGAGGACATGGCGGAAATAGTCCGCGGCGGTCTCTGGCCCGTCCGGGTTTTCGTACTGGTACATCATCTCTTCACGATAGATGTATGGGACGATGGCCATGGCTGCACCAGCGCCGATCGCTGCGCCCGCTGGGCCGCCCACTGCGAAGCCCGCGGCACCGCCAGTGGCGGCGGCGGGGAGCATGAGGGGCATATCACCCGCCATGGTGCCCAAGGCGGATAGTGTCTTCTCGCCGAAGGAGGCGTCTTCTGGAACAGTGAGGAACGGCTTGTTGAGGGTAAGACCGGTTCCGCCCATCTGCCAGCCGGCTTCGAGGGCCTCCATCGGCCCCTTCGAGGCGCGTTCACGCTGTTTCTCATTGAGGGTATCGACTGCTCCGCCTATAACGGCGGCGGCCCTCTCCGTGTCCGCGTGTCCGGGGGCGCCAAAATACGCAGCCACATCTTCAGGCTTGGCCCCGCCGCGGTTGCGAGTCTGGCG
>Ga0105053_10004785_pt1 | contig 19638 bp, 24 predicted proteins | sample BON01_FD_78093 | JGI IMG/M metagenome (GOLD analysis project Ga0105053, IMG submission 78093) | Freshwater microbial communities from Lake Bonney liftoff mats and glacier meltwater in Antarctica - BON-01 | ecosystem: Environmental > Aquatic > Freshwater > Ice > Glacier meltwater | place: Lake...
ACGATGTCGTCGAGGTCGACGGCTTCGGTTCGAGCGAGCGGTGCGATCTCATCGTGTCGTGCGAGCACCAGGAGGTCGTCGACGAGTGCTTCGAGGTGATCGAGGTCGTCGAGGATCTTGGTGTGGGTGGCCATCAGCTGCGTGCTGTCGGCGTTGGTTCTCTGGTCGACTTCTAGATGCCCGCGCATGCGGGTGAGCGGGCTGCGCAGCTCGTAGCTGATGGCCAGCAGCAGCGCGCGCTTGGCCTCCAGCATCTGGTGAATGTCTTGCCCCATGGTGTTGATGGTGGCCGCCAGCTGGCCGAGCTCATCGGGCCGTCCCGGGCGCTGCACCTCGATCGGCTGGCCGAACTCGCCCGCGCCGAACCGCAGGGCACTGGCGCGGATGGCATCCAGTGGACGCAGCAGGCGGCGCGCATACCACCAGGCCAGCAGCGTGAGCACCAGCAGCGCAGCGATGGCGGGGACAACCAGCCGAGGCCGGCGCTCTAGCACCGCTTCGTTGATCCCAAACTCGATGGTGTGGCCGTCGGCTGTGCTGCGCTGAAGAATGCGCTGCCAATCCCAGTCGCCGCGCCCACGCTCGCCATCCCAACCGGGGCTATCGGCCCGGTCCCAGTGCTCGCGCTGCCCATCGGACCGCGCTTGCTGCGGGTGAGAAAACCAGTTGATCTGCGGTCCAGCGATGCGTACGGTGAGCGGCAGGCGTTGGGTCAGCGCCAGGGCTGCGTCTTTGTTCGGCGTGGCGCTGCCCAGCGTGATGTCGGCCACGAGGTGGTCCACGTAATCCATCAGCAGCGGGCGCGCGGCCTTACGCCAGCCGACTGAAAAAGCCTTTTGGGCGCCGCCAACAAACACGGTTGTCATGGCGGCGGCGAGCAGCAGGAACAGCACCACCAGGCGCAGCTTGATGGAGCTGCCGAGCGCCTGGCGCGCGCGGCGGTGCCAGGGCGCAGCCACTGCGTTGTTCATGCCGAGCGCCGCAAGGCCAACGCGTAGCCGGCGTTGCGCAAGGTCTTGATGCAGTCCAGTGGGTCGAGCTTTCTGCGCAGGCGGCTCACCACGATGTCGACCGCGCGGGTCAGCAGCTCGGCTTCGTGGCCGCGCAGGTGGTTCAGGATGTCGTCGCGGCTGTGTACCTTGCCCGGCTCGCGCGCCAGCAGCAGCAGCAACTCGAACTCGGTGCCGGTGAGCTCGACCGGCTCGCCCTGGCGCAGCACGGCGCGGCGCACCGGGTCGATCACCAGGCCGTCAAACACCAGCTCGCTCGGTGCCTGGGCTGCCGACTGAACAGCGGCGGTGCGCCGGCGCAGCAGCGTTTTGGATGCGCGCGACCAGTTCGCGCGGCTCGAAGGGCTTGGGCAGGTAGTCGTCGGCGCCCAGCTCCAGGCCCACCACGCGGTCCATCACATCGCCACGCGCAGTGAGCATGACGATGGGGATGTCGCTTTCCTTGCGGATGGTGCGACACAGCTAAAAGCCGTCCATCTCGGGCAGCATCACGTCGAGAATTGCGGCGTCAAACGGCTGGCGCCGCAGCAAGGACAGACCGTCGCCCGGCTTGAAGGCGTGGGTGAGGCCAAGCTCAAAACGCTGGAAGTAGGTGGCCAGCGGCGGGCCGAGTTGTTCGTCGTCATCGATGAGCAGGATGCGGTGCATGGGGCATTCTCACACCGCTGCGCAGGCCCAGGATTCAGGGCGCCGCGCAACGGGTGACCGCTGTACGCTCAGTCGCGGCCCCACCAGCCGCGACGCTTGTCCAGACGCTCGCGCACCTCGGCTTGCTGCGTGGTGTTGAGGCTGTCGTAGAAGTCGGCCATGGCGGCAATCACCTTCGGGCCGCCGGCCTGCACCACCTCGGTCTTCTGCGTCAGCAGGGTTTCGGCGCGGGTGCGGTCGAAGGTGTTGCCAGCGATCATGGTCTTCATCTCTGTGCGCGGATCGATGCTGCCACTGCGCATGGCCTTGCCCTGCGCGATCATTTCGTCGGCCAGCGTGCCGAGCTTTTGCTTCTGGGCTTCGCTGAGTTCGAGCTTGTCGCTCACACGCTCGATCACCTTGCCGCGCATTTCTTCCACGCGTTCCTCGCTCATGAGGCCGCGCTCGTGGTGTCCGCCGCGCAAGCCGTAGGCGGTGAGACCAGCCACAAGCAGGGTGGCGCCGGCAAAGCCGATGAGGGTTTTCTTGATCCAGGGTTTCATGATGGTGTTCCTTTCAGAACGTGTTGAACATGACCGCCATGGTGCGCATCAGGCGCTCTGCGCAGGTGTCAGCGGCGTCGCGCTTCTTTTCGTTTTGTATCGCCGCACCAGGCGGCCATGCGCAAGCGCTCCCTCTTTCATCCCCCCTTGTTGGCCGAGGTTGATTGCCTGCTGATGGCCTTGCCCGCCATCGCTGCCGGAGGCGTCAGAGACGGTGCGGACGAACCCAGACACGCCGGCATCATGGCCTGCGTGCAGCGGCAGCAGCAACTGGCCGAGCGCGAGCAGAACGACGCCGAGCTGCGGCTCAGGGGCGGTTTGCAGTTGGCGGAACAGGCCCTGCTGCGCGCTGCGCAACCGGCCAGGGCGCGATTCCAAGAGACGAACTGCGCGTTTGAAGTCTTGGGCTTGGCAGGCGACAGCGTGGCGCCCATGGTGCGGGCCCAGTGGCTGTCGTGGCCTCAGCCGTGAGCGCGCACAAGCGCTGCAACGTCAGCTGGATTGCGAGAAACGCGATATTTCTTGCGTGCGGCTCACGCGGCGCTGAGTCGCTGAGCAGCGCAGCCGCTCAACCCCGCAGCGGCAACCAGGCACCGATCAAAACAAACACACCGCCGCAGGCCTGGTTAAAGCGCTTGCCCACCCGCTGCAGCCATGGGCGCAAGCGGTGCGCCATGCCGGCGATCAGCCACTCGGTGAGAATTTCCACTAAGGCAAAGGTGCCCGCCAAGACCACAAACTGGAGCCACAGGCTGCGCGCTGGGTCGATGAACTGCGGTAAGAAGGCGGCGAAGAACAGCACCGCCTTGGGGTTGGTGAAAGCCGAGAGCGCACCCTGCTGAAACAGCGAGCGTGCGCTGCGGTGGCCGGCGCTGCCACTGAGCGTGAGGCCAGCACCCACCGACGGCGCGCGCCAGACCTGCACACCCAGCCACACCAGATAGGCGCCGCCCACCCACTTCATCACCAACAGCGCATGGGCCGAGGTTTTCAGCAGGGCGCCAATACCGAACATCGACAACGCGATCACCGCCACAAAGCCCAGCGCGCCACCAAAGATGGTGAACAGGGTGCGCCGGTGGCCGTGCAGCGCACCGTGCGTGAGCGCAAGCAGGCCGTTGGGCCCGGGCGAGAGCGACAGGCCAATGGCGGCCAGCAGGTAGATCAGCCAGGTGTCGAGTGCCATGGGATTAAACCGAGATTGTCCATTGGGGCGTGAGTGATTGGCGAGTGCAGTTGGGTGGCAGTTTTGCCCTGACTGAGGCGACCATAGCTTGGGCTATGGGCAGCGAAGAAGGGCAGAAATAACCCCAAATATGCCGCCAATCGCCGCGCAGCACCGCAGGTGCGCCCAATGGAAAAACTTGGTTAAAAGTTTTCGGTGTCCACTTCGCGGTTGGCCTGATCGGTGTAGCGGTTGCCGGCCACGGTGTTTTGGTTGATGAGCTCGTCAAGCTGCTGCACCACCGCTGGGCTCAGGCGCACACTGGCGGCGCCGATGTTGTCTGTCAAATGCTCGACGCTGCGCGTTCCCGGGATCGGCAGGATGTGGTCGCCCCGGTGCAGCAGCCAGGCAATGGCAAGCTGCGCGGGTGTGCAGCCCTGTTCGTTGGCCATTGTTTGGAACGGCACGAGCAGCTTGACATTCGCCGCGTGGTGTTCGGGCGCAAAGCGGGGCAGGCCACGCCGAAAATCGTTGGCAGCGAGCGTGTCCAGATCAATCTCGCCGCACAGAAAACCGCGCGCTACCGGGCTGAAGGCCACCAACGCTGTGCCCAGCTCGCGGCAGGCGTCCAGCATGGCGATCTCGGGGTTGCGCGTCCACAGTGAATACTCGTTCTGCACTGCGGTGACAGGGTGCACCGCATGCGCCTTGTGCAAGGTGGCGACCGACACCTCGCTCAGGCCAATGGTCTGGATTTTGCCAGCGCGCACCAGGTCGCTGAGGGCGCCCACGCTGTCTTCGATCGGCACCTGCTTGTCCCAGCGGTGCAGGTAATACAGGTCTATGACATCGGTGCGCAGGCGCTTCAGCGCCGCTTCGCAGGTGGCGCGTAGGGTGTCAGGCCGGCCGTCGATCACCCGCGCCAGCTTGCCGTCGCCATTCACATCGACGCCCTGCATGCCGCACTTGCTGGCCAGGGTGAACCGGGAGCGGTGTTGAGACAGGAACTTGCCCACCAGCGTTTCGCTGGCGCCAAAGCCGTAGAGCGCGGCGGTGTCGAAATGGGTCACGCCAGAATCGAGCGCGGTGTTCAACAAGCGCTCGGCCTCGGGCTCGGAGATGGGGGCGCCGTAGGCGTGGCACATGTTCATGCAGCCCAGGCCGATGGCAGAGACGGTGAAGGGGCCGAGTTGGCGTTGTTGCATTTTTTGTTACCCGTGAAACGCATATTGGGATCGGAGCACACCGCCGCGTTACGACGGGAGAACCGACCCCATTTTGCTTTGGGCAGGCGTCAGGCTGCCAACTGTTGATCCATCTGGTTCAACACCTGGTAGCAGTTCAGCACCTGCGCCACGCTGCTGTTGGGCTCGCGGCCCTCTGCAATGGCGGCAAAGAACTCGCGGTCTTGCAGTTCGATGCCGTTCATGGACACCGCCACCTGGCTGACATCGATCTGCTCTTCCCTGCCGGTAAACAAATCGTCGTAGCGCGCCAGGTAGGTAGCGGTGTCACCGATGTAGCGGAAATAGGTGCCGAGCGGGCCGTCGTTGTTGAAGCTCAGGGAGAGCGTGCAGATCGCACCGCTAGCAGCTTTGAGCTGGATGCTCATGTCCATCGCAATGCCGAGCACTGGGTGGATCGGGCCTTGCATGGCGTTGGCCTGCACGATGGGGCTGCCGGCCTGGTGGGCAAACAGGTCCACCGTGTGGGCGGCATGGTGCCACAGCAGGTGGTCGGTCCAGCTGCGCGCCTGGCCCAGCGCGTTGGTGTTGGTGCGGCGAAAGAAATAGGTCTGCACATCCATTTGCTGGAGGTTGAACTTGCCGGCCTGAATCTGCTGATGCACGTAATGGTGGCTGGGGTTGAAGCGGCGGGTGTGGCCGCACATGGCCACCAGCCCGGTCTGCTTTTGTAGGGCCACCACGGCCTCGGCGCCTTTCAGGCTGTCGGCCAGCGGAATTTCCACCTGCACATGCTTGCCCGCTTTCAAACAGGCCAGCGTCTGCTCGGCGTGCATCTGCGTTGGCGTGCAGAGAATGACGGCGTCGACTTCTTTCATCGAGAGGCTTTCGCCCAGATCGGTGGTGACATGGTCGATGCCGTATTGCGTGGCCACTTCCTGAGTCTTGCCCAGATCGCGCCCGATCAGCGAGACAACGTCCACGCCATCGATGTGCTGGATGCCATCGAGGTGTTTGATGCCGAAAGCACCGGCGCCGGCGAGTGCGACTTTGATCGTCATGTCATGGTCCTTATGCGTTCTCAAGAATCAGGTGGCCCACCGCCGTGTTGCTGGCGGGCACATGGTAGAAGCGGTGCTTCACCAATGGTGCCGAGCCTTGCACCTTGCCCTCGACCACATCGCTCATGGCGCCGCGCGCGATCAGCCACATGACCAACTCAATGCCCTCGCTACCGGCTTCGCGCAGGTAGTCAATGTGCGGCCGGGCGGCGCAGGCGGCGGGGTCGGCAACCAGCTGGTCGAGCCAGGCGTTGTCCCATTCGCGGTTGATGAGACCGGCGCGCGCGCCCTGGAGCTGGTGGCTCATGCCGCCGGTGCCCCAGATGTGGACGTGGAGGTTGTCGTCAAAGCTCTCCACCGCTTTGCGGATCGCCTGGCCCAGGGCAAAACAGCGGCGACCAGACGGTGCGGGGTATTGCACCACGTTGACCGCGAACGGAATCACCGGGCAGGGCCAGGCGTCGGTCTTCGGGTCGAGTGCGCCGCACATCAAAGACAGCGGCACCGTGAGGCCGTGGTCGACCGCCATCTGGTTGACGATGGTGAGATCAAAGTCTTGCTGGATCACGCTTTGCGCGATGTGCGAGGCCAGCTCGGGGTGGCCGATGACGGTGGGCACCGGGCGTGGCCCCCAGCCCTCGTCAGCCGGCTGAAACACCGCTGCGGTGCCGATGGCGAAGGTGGGAATCATCTCCAGGCTGAAGGCGGTGGCGTGGTCGTTGTAGACCAGGAAAATCACGTCGGGCGTGTTGTCCTTCATCCACTGCTTGGAAAAGTCGTAGCCGGCGAACACCGGCTTCCAGTAGTCCTCCTGGCTCTTGCCGAGATCGAGTGCCGCGCCAATGGCGGGCACGTGGGAGGTGTAGACGGATGCGGTGATGCGGGCCATGTCAGTGTTTTCCTTGGGGCTGGTTCTTGGCCTGGGCATCGCCTTCTTCGCCCAAAAATCGGTTGCCTTCGACCGAGCGGCCCCCGCCCACCATCATGTTGCGGTATTCGGCCTCGGTCATCCCTGTCATGGAGCCGGCCATCTGCTGAAAGCTCAGGCCATCGGTGGCACCGATCTTGGCCAGGAAGTAGATGTTGCCGCCGGTGCGCATGCACCAGTTGAGGTCGCGCGCCAACACCGCCTGCTTCTGCTCTTCGCTCATCGCCCAACCGTCGAGGTAGGCGCGCTCGTTGGCCTTGAATAGCGTGCGGTTGGCCTCCTTCATGAGTGACATGCAGAACTGGTTGAGCCAGTAGCCTTTTCGGCTTTGCTCGGCGTCAAAAATGAGGGTGCCGGGTACGTCAAGATAGGGTTTTTCAAGTGCCATAAACATCCTTCGATCGGTTGAGGACAGAGCAGATTTGCTTCGAAATTCCTGGTCTGTCCCACAAAAACTAGACCTCCTCTTTCCAATAGAGACGCATCGGGTTGGTCACCAAGAGCTTGTGTTGCAGCTCGGGCGTGACCGCGATCTGCGGGATGAAATCGACCAGCAGGCCGTCATCGGGCATGTGGTCTTTCAGGTTGGGGTGCGGCCAGTCGGTGCCCCAGAGCACACGGTCGGGGAACTGCTCGACGATGCACCGCGCAAACGGCACCACGTCTTGGTACGCCGCCTGCTCGCCGTTCAACGCTTTGGGCCCGCTGAGTGACAGCCGTTCGGGGCAGCTCACCTTGCTCCACACGTTGGGGTGCTCGCGCATGAACCGCTCAAACAGCGCGAACTGCGGGCCGTCCACCGGACGCGACACATCTGGCCGGCCCATGTGGTCGACCACCACGGTGGTGGGCAGTAAGGTGAAAAAGTCCCACAGCTCGGGCAGGTCCACCGCCTCGAAATAGATCACCACATGCCAGCCCAGCTTGTGAATGCGGCCAGCGATCTCCAGCAGCTCGTCCTTTGGCGTGAAATCGACCAGCCGCTTGACAAAGTTGAAGCGCACGCCTCGCACACCCGCTTCGTGCAGCGCCTGCAGCTCGGCGTCCGAGATGCTGCGCTTCACGGTGACCACACCGCGCGCCATGCCTTGCGCCTGCGCCAGCGCATCGAGCAGCGCGCGGTTGTCGGCGCCGTGGCAGGTGGCCTGCACGATCACGTTGCGCGCAAAACCCAGCTGATCGCGCAGGGCAAACAGCTGCTGCTGGCTGGCGTCGCATGGCGTGTATTTGCGCTGCGGCGCAAAAGGGAATTCAGCGCCTGGGCCAAACACGTGGCAATGGGCGTCGACGCTGCCAGCGGGCACCTGAAAACGCGGCTGGCTGGGACCGCCGAACCAGTCCAGCCAGCCAGGGGTTTTGGTGAAATCGCCAGAGGTGGGTTTGCTCATGTTGGTTGCTCAGTCGATGTATTTCAGGCCAGCCTTGGCCAGCGGCTCGCGCATGTTGTACATGTCCAGCCCCAGCACACCAGCCTCGAACTTGGCGCGCTTCTCGCCCTCGAAGCTCTCGCGTTTTTCCGCCGCGTTGGCGACAGCCTGTGCCATCGCGGCGGGCACCACCACCACGCCGTCGGTGTCGGCCACGATCACGTCACCCGGGTTCACCAGCGCGCCGGCGCAGACCACGGGGATGTTGACCGAGCCCAGCGTGGCCTTGACCGTGCCCTTGGCGTGGATCGCTTTGGCGAACACAGGAAAGCCCATCTTCTCCAACTCGTCCACATCGCGCACGCCGCCGTCGATGATCAGGCCGCGTGCGCCACGCGCTTTGAACGAGGTGGCGAGCAGGTCGCCGAAAAAGCCATCGGTGGTGTCGGTGGTGCAGGCGGCGACTGCCACGTCGCCGGGTTGCAACAGCTCGGCTGCCACATGCATCATCCAGTTGTCACCGGGTTGCAAGAGGATGGTGACCGCAGTGCCGCAGAGCCGGGCGCCGGTGTAGATCGGCCGCATATAGGGCTTCATCAGGCCAACGCGGCCCATCGCTTCGTGAATGGTGGCGACACCGAAGCGCGAGAGTTTTTCGACCGCCGCCGCGTCGGCGCGGATGGTGTGGCGTTTGACGATGCCGAGCTGCGTCATGTCAGCGTCCTTGGGTTTTCAGGCGCGCGTCCAGGCGCGGGAACACGCGGCGCGTGTTGGCCTCGAACACCTTGTGGCGGTCGCCGCCGACGACGATGGTCGAGTTCTCGATGTAGCGCTTGGTGTCGTCGAAATAGTGGCCGGTCTCGGGGTCGATGCCGCGAACCGCGCCGATCATTTCCGAGGCGAACAGGATGTTGTCAACCGGGATCACCTGGGTGAGCAGATCGATTCCTGGCTGGTGGTAGACGCAGGTGTCAAAGAAGATGTTGTTCAGCAGATGGTCTTTCAGCAGCGGTTTTTTGAGCTCCTGTGCCAAGCCACGAAAGCGACCCCAGTGGTAGGGCACCGCGCCGCCGCCATGCGGAATGATGAATTTGAGCGTGGGGAAATCGGTGAACAGATCGCTGGTGAGGCACTGCATGAAGGCGGTGGTGTCGGCGTTCAGGTAGTGCGCGCCGGTGGTGTGAAAACAGGCGTTGCAGCTGGTGCTCACATGGATCATGGCGGGGATGTCGTGCTCCACCATTTTCTCGTAAAGCGGGTACCAAGACCGGTCGCTCAAGGGCGGCGAGGTCCAGTGGCCGCCCGAGGGATCGGGGTTGAGGTTGATGCCCACGTTGCCGTAGTCGCTCACGCAGCGCTCCAGCTCGGGAATGCAGGTGGCGGGGTCTACGCCCGGGCTTTGCGGCAGCATCGCCACCGGCACGAAATGCTCGGGAAACAGCTGGCTCACCCGGTAGCAAAGTTCGTTGCAAATCGCCGCCCAGGTGCTGGAGACCTGGAAGTCGCCAATGTGGTGCGCCATGAAACTGGCGCGTGGGCTGAACAGCGTGATGTCGCTGCCGCGCTGTTTCATCAGCCGCAGCTGGTTGGTCTCTATCGACTCGCGCAGCTCGTCGTCGCTGATTTTCAGATCCGACACCTTGGGCTTCAAGGCCGCGTCCTGGATGCCGGCGATCTGGGCGTTGCGCCAGGCCTCCAGCGCTTTCGGTGCGGTGGTGTAGTGGCCGTGGCAATCGATGATCAGGGTCGGTTTCTGGCGCATGCGGGCATCCGTGACGGGAAAAGGTGCGCCTATTTTGACCAATGCAGCAGCCAGCTGCCAGCCCAGCCAGGGGCTAGCAGCTATCGCAAGGCGCGATACCTATCATTGAGAGATAAAGAAAACAGCAAAACACACCATGGACCTCAAGCAACTTGAATACTTCGTGCGCGTGGCCGAGCTGGGCAGCTTCACCAAGGCGGCGCAGGCGCTGGACGTGGCCCAGCCCGCCCTCTCGCGCCAGGTGCGGCTGCTGGAGGTGGAGCTGCGCCAAAACCTGCTGCTGCGCAACGGCCGCGGCGCCAACCCGACCGAGGCCGGCACGCTGCTGCTGGCGCACGCACGCGGCATCCTGCACCAGGTGGAGCGGGCCCGCGAAGAGCTGGGCCGGGTGCGCGGCGCGCTGGCTGGGCGGGTCGCCATCGGGCTGCCGCCCAGTTTGTCTCGGGTGCTCGCGGTACCGCTGATGCGCGCCTTTCGCCAGCAGCTGCCGCAGGTGAGTGCCTCCATCAGCGAGGGGCTTTCGGTCAACATGCAGGAATGGCTGACCAACGGCCGGCTGGACATCGCGGTGCTCTACAACGCGCAACCGGCGCCGGGCCTGGAAATCGGCCTACTACACGAGGAAGAGCTGGTGCTGGTGCAGGCGCGGCCGCCCGGCCTGCCTCCACCCCTAACCAACGGGGCGGCTTCCGGCCCGATTCCCATGCGCGAGATCGCGGCGCTGCCGCTGGTTATTCCGAGCCGGCCCAACGCGATTCGCATGCAAGTGGAGGCCGAGCTGGCAAACCTGGGCTTGCGCCCGCAGGTGGCGCTCGAGATCGACGGCGTGGCCGCCATCCTCGATCTGGTAGCCGACGGCGCCGGCGCCGCCCTGCTTTCGCACAACGCGGTCAGCAGCTCGAAAAAGCCTTCGGCCTACCAGGTGCGCACCATCGTAGAGCCACCGCTGCGCACCCGGTTGTGTCTGGCGATCAGCTCGCAACGACCCGCCACCCTGACCCAGAAGGCGTCGCTGAAGCTGCTGCAAAAGACCGCCCTTCAGTTGCTCCAATCGGCCTGAAAGCACCAGACCATGCGGGCTCCAGCCCGATCGGGATTTTGGGGTTGACAGGAAAAGCAGGCAACGCGATAATATCGACTGTCATCTGCTGTCATTTGTGTCGAATTATTTCGGCGCTGCTTGGACTAACCCTTTTGATGTCATCAATTGGGCAGTCAAGCGCTGCTGCAGCAGCCTTCGAACCAGGCGCTGGTTAACCCATTTATTTCTGGCGCCGCTTCGATCAAGGACCTTTCAGGTTGCTTGACTTCTTTTGTAGGCCGCCCGCCATGGGAGGCCGCCTGATCCGCTTCGGCGTCAGCAGACGTGTTTTGGGGTGGATCTGAGTCGGGGCTGTGCCTTTTCCGAAGGTGTGGTCCCGGCCAGCACCAGGGATCCCAACGCATGAGCAGTCCGCAGCCAGAAGCAACACCCACCGGCCAGCCCCTCCATTTCCGCAGCGCCAGCGCGCGCGATGGCGCGCCCTTGTGGCGTTTGGTGCAAAACACCGGCGCGCTGGAACCCAACACACCCTATGCCTACCTGCTGCTGGCCAGCGATTTCGGCAGCACCTGTCTGGTGGCCGAGCAAGACGGGCAGGTGCAAGGCGCGGTGATCGGCTACCACCCCCCCGAGCAGCCCCGCACCGCCTTCGTCTGGCAGGTCGGCCTGATGCCCGCCCTGCGCGGCAAGGGCCTGGGACTGGAACTGCTGCAGCGCTGGATCGCCCTGCCCGCCAACCTGCAATGCGAATGGGTCACCGCCACGGTGGCAGACGACAACACCGCCTCGCAAGCCCTCTTCAAGCGCTTTGCCGCAGTGCACGGCGCGCCCTGCGAGGTACGGCCCCACTTCACCGCCGACCTGTTCCCGATGGAGCATCCGCCGGAGCCGTTGTACCGGATCGGTCCGCTGCAGCGCACACCCGTCGCCACAGAGCCGCAGACCGCAGCGGCGTCCGGTGTTGCCTGAATCCGCGACGCCACCCTTTTTTCTCGTCCCTGCATTTCCCACAACAAAGGAGTCCCCATGAAAAATCTTTTTGAACAACACGAGTCCGAAGTCCGCGGTTACTGCCGCAATTTCCCGGCTGTTTTCACCACCGCCAAAGGCGCCTGGATGACCGACCAGGACGGCCGCCGCTACCTTGATTTCTTCGCTGGCGCTGGCGTCATGAACTACGGCCACAACCCCGACAAGCTCAAGACCGTGTTGATCGAGTACCTGCAGAGCGACGGCATCACCCACACGCTGGACATGTACAGCAGCGCCAAGCGCGATTTCATCGAGCGCTTCCAGCGCGTGATCTTGAAGCCGCGCGGCCTGGACTACAAGATGCAGTTCCCCGGCCCCACCGGCACCAATGCGGTAGAAGCAGCGCTCAAGCTGGCGCGCAAAGTCACCGCGCGCGAGCAGGTGGTGAACTTCACCAATGCCTTTCACGGCATGACGCTGGGCGCCCTGGCCGTGACCGGCAACGGCTTCAAGCGCGCTGGTGCTGGCGTGCCGCTGCAGCACACCTCATCGCTGCCGTTTTGCGGCTATATGGGCGACGGCCTGGACACGCTCGATTACTTCGAGGCCATGCTGAAGGACAACGGCAGCGGCCTGGAAACGCCGGCTGCGGTAATTCTGGAAACGGTGCAGGCCGAAGGCGGCGTCAACGTCGCGTCCACCGCCTGGTTGCAGCGTCTGCGCAAGATCACGCAGGAACACGACATCGTGCTGATCGTTGACGACATCCAGGTCGGCTGTGGCCGCACCGGCAAGTTCTTCAGCTTTGAAGAAGCGGGCATCACGCCCGACATCGTGACCCTGTCCAAATCGCTCTCGGGCTACGGCATTCCGATGGCGCTGGTGTTGATTCGGCCCGACCTCGACCAATGGGCGCCAGGCGAGCACAACGGCACCTTCCGTGGCCACGCACCCGGCTTCATCACCGCCACCAAAGCGCTCGACTATTGGGAAAACAACGGGCTGGAAATGGCAGTGATGCACAAAAGCAAGATCGTCAAGGAACGGTTGCTCGCCATGGTCGAGCGCCTGGGCGTGAAAGCCGAGGTGCGCGGTCGCGGCTTGATCTACGGTGTGGCGTTTGAAGACATAACACTGGCCAACCAGGTGTCACAAGCCTGTTTCGACGCCGGCATGGTGGTCGAGACCGCTGGCATGCAAGACCAGGTGCTCAAGCTGCTGCCCAGCCTAACCATCAGCGAAGAAGACCTCACGCTCGGCCTCGACACGATCGAAAAAAGCCTGGCCATGGTGCTCCAGCGCAACGCCGGGCACGGCACAAGCCACCACACCGCAAAAAGCGCTCAAACCATCGAGACAGCAAAGACGGCCGAGACGGCCGAGATGGCCGAGACGGCCGAGACGGCCGAGACCGCTGACATTGCGCTCATTTCGGTCTGAGTGGGCAAACCTCCAACAAACGAAAAACAAGAAAACAGGAAAACACCATGATCGTCAAACACCTCGACCAGATCCTCGGCACCGAATCCGATGTGGACACCAACGGCTGGACCAGCCGGCGCCTGATCCTGAAAGACGCGGGCATGGGCTACTCGGTACACGACACCGTGATCAAGGCCGGTGCCGAGCTCGACATGCACTACAAAAACCACCTGGAAACCGTGTACCTCACCGAAGGTGCAGGCGAAATCACGGATCTGGCCACCGGCCAGACATACCCGCTCAGCGTGGGCTCGATTTACGCACTCAACCAGCACGACCACCACATCCTGCGCGCCAACAAGGGCACGCACATGCGCATGGTCTGCGTGTTCAACCCGCCGATCACCGGCAAAGAGGTACACGACGAATCCGGCGCCTACGCGCTGGTTGACTGAGCCGGGCGCCAACAAAAAAGGAACAGAACCATGACAGAAACCACCCTAAAACAGCAGGCCAGTGGCAAGCCACACGCCACCGTACCCGACCGCTACCGCTCGCGTCACGCCCCCCGCGCCAGTATCACCAACCGGCTCGACCCGGTGGTGCACGGCCGCGCCGAGACCGGTCCGCTGGACGCGGGCCAGCTCGGCTTCTACCAAGACAACGGATACCTGAATTTGGACCAGCTGTTCAGCCCCACCGAGCTTGCGGTTGGCTTGGCAGAGCTGCACCGCCTGCGCAGCGACGAGGCGGCCAAAGACACGCCCGAGGCGGTGATCGAACCCCAGAGCCGCGAACTGCGCTCCATCTTTGCGGTGCACCAGAGCAGCGAGGTGTTGCAGGCCCTGTGTCGGCACCCGCGCTTGGTGGCGATTGCGCGCCAGCTGCTTGGCAGTGAGGTGTATATCCACCAGTCGCGCATCAACTACAAGAACGGTTTTCGGGGCAAGGAATTTTTCTGGCATTCGGATTTCGAGACCTGGCATGTGGAAGACGGCATACCAGCGATGCGCATGGTGAGCTGCTCGATCAGCCTCACGCCCAACACCGAACACAACGGCCCGCTGATGCTGATCCCCGGCTCGCACCACCGCTTTGTGTCCTGCGTGGGCGCCACGCCCGAAGACAACTACCGCGCTTCGCTCAAGCGCCAAGAGATCGGTGTGCCCGACGACGCCAGCCTGACCCAGCTGGTACACGAATTCGGTATCACCGCGCCCCGGGGCCCAGCCGGTTCGGTCACCTTCTTCGAGTGCAACACGATGCACGGCTCAAATTCGAACATCACGCCGATGCCGCGTTCCAACGTGTTCGTGGTCTACAACAGCGTGGAAAACACACCGGTGGCGCCGTTCTGCGGCTTGGCGCCAAGGCCCAACTACATCGCCGAGCGCCACGACTTTGCGCCGCTGGGGCTGCCGGGCCAATAAGCAAATCCACGGCAGATGCGCCAGCGCAGCATCCAAGGCACCATGCAAAACAACGACCCAAGGAGATCCCATGCGACAACTCAACCTCAGCCTCAGCCTTAACCGCCGCGTCATCGCCGGCATGCTCGGTGCCAGCGCCCTGCTCGGCAGCGGCCTGGCCATGGCCGAAACCACGCTGGAGCGAATCCAGAAACAGGGCTATGTCCGCGTCGGCTTTGCCAACGAGGCGCCCTACGCCTTCGCCACGTCAGACGGCAAGCTCAACGGCGAATCGCCCACCGTGTTCCGCCATGTGATGAAGCAGCTCGGCGTCAACGCCGTCGATGGTGTGCTGACCGAATGGGGCGCGCTGATTCCGGGCCTGAAAGCTGGCCGTTTTGATGCCATCGTGGCCTCGATGTACATCACGCCCAAGCGCTGCGAGCAGGTGCTGTTTGCCAATCCGACCTATGGTATTGGCGAGGCGTTCGTGGTGAAAACCGGCAACCCCGACGGCATCACCAACTACAACGACGCGGTGAAAAAGAACCTGAAAATCGCGTTTGTGGCTGGCACCGCCGAGATCGAACACGGTCGTCTGGCCGGCATGAAGCGCTCGCAAGAAGTCACCGTGCCCAACTTCGCCGCCTCGGTGGCGACAGTGAAAGCCGGTCGCGCCTCTGCTGCTGCTTTCACCTCGCTCACAGCCAAAGATCTGGCCAGCAAGGACGATGGCATCGAGCGCGCCGAGCCGTTCACCTTCGAGCACAACGGCAAAAAGTACAAGGGCGAAGGCTCGTTCGGTTTCCGTCTGGCAGACACCAGCCTGCGCGATGCGGTCAACACCGAACTTGCGAAATTCCTCGGCACACCCGAGCACCAGAAGATGGTGACCGTATTCGGTTTCGACGCCTCCAACATGCCCGAGAAAACCGCCGCCCAGCACTGCGCGGGCGAATAAGCGTTCGCTGAAAAGGCCGACGCTTGCGCTCGACCCATTCAGCGACGCTGGTCGTGGCCATCCTGTGCTTCGGCGCTGGCCTGTGGGTCACCGGCTTCTCCAGCCTGCGTGACTTCCTGCCCGAGCTGTTGCGCGGCGTGATTGTCACGGTGCAGGTGACCGCAGGCGGCGCGGTGGTGGCGGTGGTGGCCGCGTTCGGCGCGGCGCTGGCACGGCTGTATGGCCCAAAGCCACTGCGCTGGTTTGCCTCCACCTACGTCGAGGTGTTTCGCGGAACCTCGGCGCTGGTGCAGCTGTTCTGGTTGTTCTTTGTACTGCCCCATTTCGGCCTCACGCTCTCGCCACTGGTGGTGGGCATCGCCGCGCTGGGCCTGAACATTGGCGCTTATGGCGCCGAGGTGGTGCGCGGCGCCATCGGCTCGGTCGGTCGCGGCCAGTGGGAGGCAGCCACAGCGCTCAACCTGACACGCGCGCAGGCGCTGCGCTGCATCATCCTGCCGCAGGCCTTCGTGGCCATGATCCCGCCCTGGGGCAATCTGTTCATCGAACTGCTCAAAGCCACCTCGCTGGTGTCGCTGATCACGCTGTCTGATCTGGCCTTCAAGGCGCAGCAGATCAACCAGAACACGCTGCGCACCGCCGAGGTGTTCGCCAGCGTGCTGCTGATCTACCTGGCGCTGTCGCTGTTGATCACAGTGGCCATGCGCGCGCTGGAAGCCCGCGCTGCGCGCGGCTTGCGACGCGGGAGGGTCGGATGAGCAAAGTCTGGGACTGGGGCTATGCCTGGGAGGCGTTTCCGCTGCTCGCCGAGGCATCGATCATCACCGTCAAAGCCACGCTGATGGGCTTTGTGGTGGCGCTCACGGTGGGCCTGCTGTTTGCGATCGGTCGCATGGCCGGGCCCATGTGGCTGCGCTGGACGGTGGGTGGTGTGGTGGAGTTCATCCGCTCCACGCCGCTCTTGATCCAGATCTTTTTTCTCTACTATGTGATGCCCGAGTTCGGGCTGACCATGAGCGCCATGGTCACTGGCGTGATCGCGCTCGGGCTGCACTACGGGGCCTACTGCTCAGAGGTCTACCGCGCCGGTCTGGCCAATGTGCCGAAAGGCCAGTGGGAAGCCAGCATCGCGCTCAACCTCTCAACCTGGAGCACATTCAAAAACGTGATCCTGCCGCAGGCGATCCCACCGGTGGTGCCCGCCCTGGGCAACTACCTCGTGGCCCTGTTCAAGGAGACGCCGCTGCTGTCGGTGATTGCGGTGCTGGAGCTGATGCAAACCGCCAAAATCCTCGGCTCGGAGACATTTCGCTACGTAGAACCCATCACCCTGGTAGGCGCTTTTTTCCTGGTCTTCAGCCTGGTCTCGGCCGCGCTGATCCGCCGCCTGGAGCGCCACCTCAATGCCAGCCCTGGCCGCCGTATATGAACGAACACGCCCCCGACAACGAGACCAACACCGTTATTGCAGAACCGCCGCTGGTGCATTTTGAGAAAGTCACCAAATGCTACGGGCCTCTGACCGTGCTGGACCAATTGGATCTGGCCGTGGCGGCGCACGAAAAGGTGGCGATCATCGGTCCTTCAGGGTCTGGCAAGACCACCGTGCTGCGCATGTTGATGACGCTGGAGACGATCGACAGTGGCCTGATCTCGATCGACGGCGAACCGCTCACCCACATGCCGCAGGGGGACAAACTGGTGCGTGCCAATGCCGCCCACCTAAAGCGCATGCGCGGCCACATCGGCATGGTGTTCCAGCACTTCAACCTGTTCCCGCACATGACAGCGCTGAAAAACTGCATGGAAGCGCCGCAGACCGTGCTGGGCCTGAGCAAGGGTGAGGCGCACGCCCGCGCGTCGGATCTGCTGGCCCAGGTGGGTCTTGCCGACAAGCTCGACCACTACCCGTCGCAGCTCTCGGGCGGCCAGCAGCAGCGGGTAGCCATTGCGCGCGCGCTGGCGATGCGGCCCAAGGTGATGCTGTTTGACGAGGTGACCTCGGCGCTCGACCCCGAACTCTGTGGCGAGGTGCTGGCCGTGATCCGCAGCTTGGGACAGGAACACCAGCTCACCATGCTGATGGTGACGCACCAGATGGGCTTTGCGCGCGAGTTTGCCGACCGCGTGTGCTTCTTTCACGCAGGCCGCATTGAGGAACAGGGACCAGCTCGGGCCTTGTTCGAGAACCCGCAAAACGAGCGCACCCAGCAATTTCTGCGTGCGGTGATGGACGCGGTGTAAGGAACGGTGCTATCGACCGCCCAGCAGCTCCCTGCGCATCACGCGGGCAATACCCACCGCAGACTCGCTGTTTCTGGACGTCTGCAGGCTCAGTCACCGCGCACCACCAGCGGATGTCGCAGCCCAGCCGCTCAACAGTCTGCTCGCGTGTGCTCGCGCATGCTGGCGTGCGGATCGAGCTTGAGGCCGACCGGTTTCTTGCGCAGATTGGATTTGGTCAGCATGGCCCAGGCAGCCTTGTTCAGGCGTTTCACCGCCGCTTGCGGCATCTTGGCAAGAAACGCCTGCGTGTTCCAGGACGCAGCCACCACACCGGCAACGCGCGACCCAATCGCCGTTGTCAACGCAGCCTGCGCAAAAATGCGCTCACCGCTGCCAAGCCAAGCCAAGCCAAGCAGGCCGATTGAAATCGCGGCAGGCGCCTGTTCAACCGGGTTCACAGCCGCAGCACAAACAGGGTGATGCCGGGGAACGCCACCAGAATCGCGGTGCGCACAAAGTCGCTCGCCACAAATGGCAGGATGGCGCGATAGGTCTGGGTAATCGGCGTGTCCCTGGCCAGCGAATTGATGACGAACAAATTCATGCCCACCGGCGGCGTGATCAGCCCGACCTCCACCACGATCAGCACCAGGATGCCGAACCAGATCGCGAACTCCTCGGGTGGCAGACCGAAATCGAGCGCACTGACGATGGGAAAAAACACCGGAATGGTGAGCAGGATCATGGACAGCGAATCCATGAAGCAACCCAGGCCCACATACAGCAGCAGGATCACCACCAGCACCACCATCGGGCTCACACCCCAATCGGCCACTGAGTTGGCCGCAACCTGGGGCAGCTGTGACAGCGCAAGGAAGGTGTTGTAGACGCCAGCGCCCAGCACGATCATGAAAATCATGCCGGTCGCCACAGCGGTGCCGAGGATGGCTGCAAGCAAGGTCTTGCGGCTCAGGCCGCCGCTGAACCAGGCTGAAAGGCCGGTGCCAAAAGCGCCGATGGCCGCGCCCTCGGTGGGGGTGAACAGGCCACTGTAAATGCCGCCCACAACCACCAAAAAAATCACCATCACTGGCCACACCTTGATGGTGGCGGCGATACGGTCTTTCATGGGCATGGGCGGCAGGCTGCCCACGTCTTCTGGCTTGAGGCGGGCGTAAATCGCGATCACCACCATGTAGCCCAGAGCAGCCAGCAGGCCGGGCACGAAGGCCGCCAGGAACAGCTTGGCGATGTTTTGCTCGGTCAGAATGGCGTAGATCACCAGCACCACCGAGGGTGGGATCAGGATGCCCAGCGTACCGCCGGCAGCCAGACAGGCCGTGGAGATACCGCCGGCGTAACCGGCGCGTTTGAGCTCCGGCAGCGCCACCTGACCCATGGTGGCGGCAGTCGCCAGCGACGAACCACAAATGGCGCCGAAGCCGGCGCAAGCACCCACCGCCGCCATTGCCACCCCGCCCTTGCGATGCCCGATCCAGGCCTCAGCCGCTTTGAACAGCGCCTGCGACAAGCCGCCGAGCGCTGCGAACTGGCCCATCAGCAAAAACAGCGGAATCACCGACAGCGAGTAGCTGGAGAAGGTGCTGAACGTCACCTGCTTGAGCTGGCTCAGGATCGGCATGTAAGAGCCATAAACAACCCAGGCGCCGCCCAGGCCCACCGCGAACATCGTCAGCCCGATGGGGATGCGAATAAAGATGAGAAACAGCAGCAACGGGAAGGACCAGAGGGCGAGTTCGATGTTGCTCATGAATACAAGACTGCCTGTGGCAAATGGGGAAGCGGGAGGGCGAAGATCAGCGAGTCGATTCAGTGCCCGGCGTGCGCATCCAGCTGAGAGCCTTTGGGTGGCGAGGCAAGACCCAGCTGCGTCAGTGTTTTGGCGATGTAGGCGAGGCAGCCGATCACCGCACCGGCC
>Ga0105053_10004788_pt1 | contig 19621 bp, 17 predicted proteins | sample BON01_FD_78093 | JGI IMG/M metagenome (GOLD analysis project Ga0105053, IMG submission 78093) | Freshwater microbial communities from Lake Bonney liftoff mats and glacier meltwater in Antarctica - BON-01 | ecosystem: Environmental > Aquatic > Freshwater > Ice > Glacier meltwater | place: Lake...
TTCGGCCCAGTCGGCGGTGTAGACGCCGGGCGCCTTGTCCAGCGCGTCGATCTCGATCCCGGAATCGTCGGACAGGGCAATCAACCCCGTCGCCCGCGCCGCCGCGTGAGCCTTGATCCGGGCGTTTTCGGCAAAGGTCGTGCCTGTTTCGGCTGGTTCGGCCAAGCCCATCTCGGCCGCGCCGACGATGGTGATGCCGAACGGCGCAAGCAGATCGGCGATCTCGTCCAACTTGCCCCGGTTGTGCGTGGCGACCAACAGCCGATCGCCTGCGAACCGCCGTGTCATGCCACGGCGGCCTTCTGTGCTGCGACCAGCCCCGCCATGCCGATGTCGGCCAGATCAAGCAATTCGGTCATTTCGCCGCGTGAGAATGTCGCACCCTCGGCTGACATCTGTATCTCGATCAGGCGGCCCGATCCGGTCAGCACGAAATTGCCATCGACGCCGGCCTCGCTGTCCTCGGGGTAATCCAGATCCAGCACCGGCTGCCCGGCATACAATCCGCAGGACACAGCCGCCACATGGTCGGTCATCGGGTCGGTGATGATGTCGCCCGTCTTCATCAGCTTGTTCACCGCCAACCGCAGCGCCACCCAGCCGCCGGTGATCGACGCACAGCGCGTGCCGCCGTCGGCCTGTATCACGTCGCAATCGATGGAAATCTGCCGCTCGCCCAGTGCGACACGGTCAACCCCGGCCCGCAGGGCCCGCCCGATCAGCCGCTGGATTTCCTGCGTGCGTCCCGACTGGCCGTTCTTCGCCTCTCGCCGCATCCGCGTGTGGGTGGCGCGGGGCAACATGCCGTATTCTGCCGTCACCCAGCCCAGGCCGGTGTTCTTCAGGAAGGGCGGCACACGCTCTTCCAGTGACGCGGTGCACAACACATGGGTATCGCCGCATTTGATGAGGCATGACCCTTCGGCATGTTTCGCAACCCCGATCTCGATTGAAATGGGGCGGATTTCGTCCAGTCTACGGCCTGAGGGGCGCATCAGAATTCCTTCGCAAGGTTGGCGTGGTCATACCCATGCCACCCCGCCCGGCGCAACCCCGATTGACATTGGCGCCACGGACCGGTCCAGTGCCTTGCAGCTTTGAGGTTTGGCAATTGAACGACGGCGCAAAAATCCTGTCGCAGATGAACGACCGCTCGCGCGAGGTGTTCCGCCGCGTTGTCGAGGGGTATCTGGATACGGGCGATCCGGTTGGGTCGCGCACCCTGACCCGCTCCATGAGCGAGACGATCAGCGCGGCGACCATCCGCAACGTGATGCAGGATCTGGAATACCTCGGTCTGTTGGGCAGCCCCCATGTTTCGGCAGGGCGCATTCCGACACAGCAGGGGTTGCGGTTGTTCGTCGATGGCTTGCTTGAGGTCAGCAGCCTGACGGCCAGCGACCGGGAAAGCATCGACGCGACGCTGGGCGGCAAGGAAACCGATGTGGGCAGCCTCCTGGACCGGGTGGGCAATGCGCTGTCGGGGGCGACCCATGGTGCCAGCGTCGTCCTGGCGCCCAAGCACGAGGCGCCGATCAAGCACGTTGAATTCGTCAGCCTGTCGGCCGACCGCGCGCTGGTCGTCATCGTGTTCGCCGATGGACACGTCGAAAACCGCATCTTTCAGCCCCCGCCCGGCCAGACCCCCAGTTCCATGCGCGAGGCGGCCAATTTCCTGAACGCGCTGGCCGAGGGCAAGACGCTGGGCGAACTGCGCACCGCCACCGAGCGCGAGATCGTGGCGCGGCGCCAGGAGTTGGACGGTCTGGCCGCCGATCTGGTGCAAAGCGGTCTGGCGATCTGGCAAAATGAGGGCGAGAGGTATGAGCGGCTGATCGTGCGGGGCCGGGCGAACCTGCTGGCGGGCACGAACGAGGCCGAGGAACTGGACCGTATTCGCAGCCTGTTTGACGATCTGGAGCGCAAGCGCGACATTGCCGAGTTCCTGGAACTGACCGAACAGGGCGAAGGTGTGCGCATTTTTATCGGGTCAGAGAACAAGCTTTTCTCACTTTCGGGTTCCTCTTTGGTGGTTTCCCCATATATGAACGCAGACCGTAAGATCATTGGCGCCGTGGGCGTGATCGGGCCGACCCGCCTTAACTATGGGCGGATCGTGCCGATCGTGGATTACACGGCGCAGATGGTGGGCAGAATGCTCACAGACAGAGGCTGATTGGGTGATGAGATGACGAAAGCGGAAAAAGATATCGACAGGCAGATCGAAGAGATGCTGGCGCAAGAGGGTTATGGCGATGCGACGGATGCAATCGCCCCCGAAGGCGCCGAGCCTGACAATGTCGAGGTCGAGCTTGCAGCGCTGCGCGCCGAGCGTGACCAGTATCGCGATCGGTTCATGCGGGCCCTGGCCGATGCCGAGAATGCGCGCAAGCGGTCCGAGCGTGATCGCAAAGAGGCCGAGAATTACGGCGGCTCGAAACTGTCGCGCGACATGCTGCCTGTGTTCGATGCGCTGAGCCGCGCGCTTGAGGTTGTGACCGACGAACAGCGCGCCGCAAACCCGGCCTTGTTGGAAGGGATCGAGCTGACGATGCGCGAACTGATCTCGGTGTTTTCCAGGCATGGCATACAGGCGATCACGCCAGACATCGGCGAACGGTTCGACCCCAAGATGCACCAGGCCATGTTCGAGGCGCCGGTGCCAGGCACCAGGGCGGGCGACATCATTCAGGTGATGGGCCTGGGCTTCATGCTGCACGACCGTCTGCTGCGCGCGGCACAGGTGGGCGTCAGTTCGTCCCCGAAGTCGCAATAAGCGCCTTCAACTCGTAAATCAGGTTCAGGGCGTCCTTTGGCGACAACTCGTCCGGGTGTACCCGCTCCAACCGCTCGGCCAGGGGCGAGGGTTTGACAGGAGCTGGCGCGCTGGTCGCGGCAGCGGAAAACAGCGGCAGATCGTCGATCAGGGCGGCGGGCTTGCCCCGCCCCTCACGCTCGCCCTTCTCCAGTGCTTCAAGTACCACCTTGGCCCGGCGCACAACCGCCTCGGGCAATCCGGCCAACCGCGCCACCTGCACCCCGTAAGACCGGTCCGCCGATCCCTTGCGCACCTCGTGCAGGAACACCACGTCGCCCTGCCATTCCTTGACCGCCACCGTCGCGTTCTGCGCACCCGTCAGCCGGTCGGCCAGTTGCGTCATCTCGTGGTAGTGAGTCGCGAACAGCGCGCGACAGCGGTTGGTATCGTGCAGATGCTCCATCGTTGCCCAGGCGATCGACAGCCCGTCATAGGTGGCCGTTCCACGGCCGATTTCGTCCAGGATCACCAGCGCCCGGTCATCGGCCCGGTTCAGGATTGCCGCCGTTTCCACCATCTCGACCATGAAGGTCGACCGCCCGCGCGCCAGATCGTCCGCCGCGCCTACCCGGCTGAAAAGTTGCGACACGATTCCGATATGGGCGCTGGTGGCGGGCACGAAACTGCCCATCTGCGCCAGCAGGGCGATCAGCGCGTTCTGGCGCAGGAATGTCGATTTGCCCGCCATGTTCGGCCCGGTCAACAGCCAGATGGCGGCGCCGCTGTCCGGTTTGGCAAGGGCACAGTCATTGGCCACGAACCCGCCCTTGCCCCGCCTGCGCAGCGCCTGTTCCACCACCGGATGTCGCCCGCCTGCAATCTCGAATGCCCGGCTGTCGTCGATCCCGGGTCGCGCCCAGTTCTCGCCCCGGGCCAGATCGGCCAGCCCGGCAGCCAGATCCAGTTCGGCCAGGGCGGCAGCAGTCGCCGCGATGCCAGGCGACACCTCCAGAACATGCCCTGTCAGTGCGGAATAGAGCCGCTTTTCGATCTCAAGCGCATGGGCGCCTGCGTTCAGAATCTTCGTCTCCATCTCGCTCAACGGCAGGGTGGTGAATCGCACCGCATTCGCGGTCGTCTGGCGGTGGATGAAAGTGTCCGACAAAGGCGCAGACAGCATCCGGTCGGCATGGGTTGCCGTCGTTTCGATGAAATAACCCAGCACATTGTTGTGCTTGATCTTCAGCGACGGGATGCCGGTCTGCGCCGCATATTCGGCCTGCATCCGCGCAATCACCCCCCGCCCCTCGTCGCGCAGGGTGCGCGCTTCATCCAGTTCGGCGTCATATCCGGCAGCCACGAACCCACCATCGCGCAGCAGGAGCGGCGGCTCGGCGATCACCGCCGCATCCAGCAGCGCAATCAGCGCGTCATGGCCGGTCAGCGCCTGCACCGCCCCGGCCAGAATCTCGGGCAGGTCCAGTCCCGTGCCCAGCGCGATCTCGCGTGACCGCTCGAGCCCCGCACGCAGCGCGCCCAGATCGCGCGGCCCACCCCGCTCCAGCGCCAGACGCGACAGCGCGCGGTCCATGTCGGGCACCCGGCGCAGGGCGGCGCGCAAATCCTCGGCGAACCGTGACTGTTCCACCAGAAACGCCACCCCATCGTGTCGCCGTCCGATCACCCCTGGCACGCGCGACGGGCTGTTCATCCGCCGCTCCAACAGCCGCCCGCCGCCCGGCGTCAGGGTCCGGTCGATGGCCGCCAGAAGCGAGCCGTCGCGCCCGCCTGACAAGGCATGGGTCAGTTCCAGATTGCGCCGGGTGGCGGCGTCGATCTCCATCACCCGCCCCGCCTGTTCGCGCAGGGGTGGGCGCAGCAGCGGCAGCTTGCCCTTCTGGGTGATGTCCAGGTATTCGACCAGCCCCGCCATCGCCGACACTTCGGCCCGGGAGAAGGGCGCGAAGGCGTCCAGCGACGCGACCGAAAACAGGTCGCAAAGCCGCTTTTCCCCGGCGGTCGAATCGAAACTGGATGGCGCCAGGGGGGTCACGGAAACCGCAAGCTCGCGCGCGGTTTCTGCCAGATCGACCGCCTGCCGCTCTGACAGGATCAACTCGCGCGGCGTCAGGCGTGCCAACTCGGGGCCCAGCCGCACGAGGGGGCAGGGGGCGACGCGAAATTCGCCGGTCGAAATGTCAGCCCAGGCCAGTGCGCCCTGATCCCGGATTTCGGCGAAGGCCGCCAGGAAATTGTTGCGCCGCGCGTCCAGCAGGCTGTCCTCGGTCAGCGTGCCGGGTGTGACCAGACGCACCACACCGCGCCTGACGACCGACTTGCCGCCGCGCTTCTTTGCCTCGGCGGGGTCTTCCAGTTGTTCACAGACGGCGACGCGGAAACCCTTTCGGATCAGGGTCAGCAGGTAGTTCTCGGATGAATGAACCGGCACGCCACACATGGGAATGTCCTGTTCCAGATGCCTGCCGCGTTTGGTCAGGGCGATATCCAGCGCCTCGGCTGCCACGACAGCATCGTCGAAGAACATCTCGTAAAAGTCTCCCATCCGGTAGAACAGCAGGGCCTGGGGATATTCCGACTTTATTTCAAGGTATTGCGCCATCATCGGTGTGATGGCGGTGTTGCCGCTGTTCATGGCGCCCCCCGGATCGACCGGGCCCAGCCTATCTGTGGCAGGGGCGGCGTGAAAGGCGAAATCAGCCGATCACGGTTTCCATGATTTCGGGGCAGGCCTTGCCGGTCAGGGTGCGGTCTGTCTTGGCGTCAAAGCTTTGCACGGCGAGACCGGCAAGGATGGCGATGCACAGGAGGACGGGTTTGAGGCTGCGAAAGGTCTGGATCATGGCAGTTCTCCTTTGACATCACCTTGCCCCAAGGGCAGGTTTACGGCAATTCACCGGCGTGTGATGTCACCCAGCGGTGATGGATGTTTCAAGCGAGGCAATGATGCGCATTTGCATGTGGTCGGGGCCGCGCAACCTGTCGACGGCGATGATGTACAGTTTTGGCGCCCGGCGCGATTGTGCTGTGGTGGACGAACCGTTTTATGCCGCCTATCTGGAAAGGACGGGCCTTGATCATCCGATGCGCGATCAGGTTCTGGCGGCGCAGGCGCATGATCCGGCGGTTGTGGCGCGGGGATTGAGGGGGGCGGTGCCGGGCGCGCGCGCACATTTCTATCAAAAACATATGGTGCATCACATGCTGCCGGGATTCATGCCCGATTGGCCCGCAGACACCCGGCATGTGTTCCTGATCCGTCATCCCGCCCGCGTCGTGGCAAGCTATGCCGCCAAGCGCGAGGCGCCAACATTGGCCGATCTGGGATTTGCCGATCAATGGCGGTTATTTGAGGCTTTGCATGCCCTTGGCCCCGCGCCGCTTGTGATTGACAGCGCAACGATAAGGGAAAATCCGCAAGCAACGCTTGCCGGGCTTTGCCAGGATCTGGCGCTGTCGTTTGACCCGGCAATGTTGGCTTGGCCTGCCGGGGGGCACCCGGATGACGGTGTGTGGGCACCCCATTGGTATGGGGCCGCCCATCGCTCAACCGGATTTGCCGGCGCAGAAGAGGCTTTGCCAGTACTTGTTGGCGATTATCGCGATTTGGCCGAGGCCGGCATGGCGACCTATGCCCGCTTGGCAAAGTTTTGCAGAAAATCCCCACAAAACTGAAACTGTCGGCCCCTTTGTTTCGTTGTTATTTCTGAGCGCGGCAAGAATCGCGCGTATCAGTCACGGAGAAAACCAATGAAACTTGCAACCCTGTCCACCCTTGCCCTGATGGCAACCACCACCCTCGCATTCGCCGCCGCCCATGGCATGGCGCCCAAGGTGACGGCCGCCGATCAGGATGTGTCGAACGGTATCGTCAGCGCCGAAATGGTGATGGCGGGCGAAAACGGCTGGATCGTCGTTCATCGCACCGACGCCGAAATGAAACCGGGCGCCGTGGTGGGCTATGCCCCCCTGCGCATGGGCGAAAACGTCGATGTCGCCGCGATCTTGCAGGAGCCTGTGGCATCGGGTGACATGCTGATGCTGATGGTTCATTCCGAGGCGGGCGGCATGCAAACCGGGGTTTTTGAATACACCTTGGGCGCCAAAGAGGATGGCCCGATCCGCGTCGACGACAAGTTGGTGATGCAGGTCATCACCGCCAAATAATCTGCTCAACCCGTTTGTTAACCAGTGCCGCCCGAACCGTCCCCCGGTTCGGGCTTTTTTGTTATTTACTGACCCGCTTGTTCCGATTTGCCACCAGTTTCAGGCGCAGCGCGTTCAGGCGGATGAAACCGGCCGCGTCTTTCTGGTCATAGGCGCCCGCATCATCCTCGAACGTCACATGAGCCTCGGAATAAAGCGAGTGATCGGACCAGCGCGCCACGGTGCGCGCGCTGCCTTTGTAAAGCTTCAGCCGGACGGTGCCGGTCACATGCTCCTGACTCTTGTCGATCAGGGCCTGCAGCATCTCGCGCTCGGGCGAGAACCAGAACCCGTTGTAGATCAACTCGGCATACCGCGGCATGATCGAATCCTTCAGATGCCCGGCCCCGGAATCCAGCGTGATCTGCTCGATCCCGCGATGGGCCTCAAGCAGAAGGGTGCCGCCCGGCGTTTCATAGATGCCGCGCGACTTCATGCCGACGAACCGGTTTTCCACCAGGTCCAGCCGCCCGACGCCATGTTTGCCGCCCAGTTCGTTCAACCGGGTCAGGATGGTGGCGGGGGAAAGCGCCTCGCCGTCGATGGCAACGGCATCGCCGCGTTCAAAGGTGATTTCGACCGTCGCGGGGGTGTCGGGCGCATCCTCGGGACTGACCGTGCGCTGATAGACGTAATCGGGCGCCTCGATGGCTGGGTCTTCCAGAACCTTGCCCTCGGACGAGGTGTGCAGCAGGTTCGCATCTACGCTGAACGGCGCCTCGCCCCGCTTGTCCCTGGCGATGGGAATCTGGTTTTCCTCGGCAAAGGCCAGCAGTTTGGTACGCGATTGCAGCTTCCATTCGCGCCAGGGTGCGATCACCCTGATGTCGGGGTTCAGCGCATAGCAGGCCAGTTCAAACCGCACTTGATCGTTGCCCTTGCCGGTGGCGCCATGGGCCACGGCATCGGCACCTTCCATAGCGGCGATTTCGACCAGCCGCTTGGAAATCAGCGGCCGCGCGATGGAGGTGCCCAGCAGGTAAAGCCCCTCGTAAAGAGCATTGGCGCGGAACATCGGGAACACGAAGTCGCGCACGAATTCCTCGCGCAGGTCTTCGATGTGGATCGCGCTGGCGCCCATCATCTCGGCCTTGGCGCGGGCCGGTTCCAGTTCTTCGCCCTGGCCCAGATCGGCGGTGAACGTCACCACCTCGCAGCCGTATTCCGTCTGCAACCATTTCAGGATGATCGAGGTGTCCAGACCCCCGGAATAGGCCAGAACCACTTTCTTGGGGGCATCCATCATCGTCTCTCCTGCCTGGGCGAACCGTGGCGGCGATACCGCTAATCCTGCGCAAGGGCAAGGTCGCGCCTTGCACGGCGGGGGCTATTCGGGCCAGATCGGCGCCATGGATGATTTTGCCGAAACCGCCCTGGCCACCACCGCCCGCATGCGCGGCCTGTTTCCTGCAACGCCCTTGCAGCGCAATGATTTCCTGTCGGACCGTTTCGGTGCCGACATCTGGCTCAAGCGCGAGGATTTGTCGCCCGTGCGGTCCTACAAGATTCGCGGGGCGTTCAACGCCATGGGCAAGGTGCGGGCGGATCGGCCCGATCAGGCGCTGTTCGTTTGTGCCAGTGCGGGCAACCATGCCCAGGGCGTGGCCTTCGTCTGTCGCCATTTCGGGGTGCGCGGCGTGATCTTCATGCCGGTGACGACGCCCCGCCAGAAGATCGACAAGACCCGCAGCTTTGGTGGCGACAACGTGGAAATCCGGCTGATCGGCGATTATTTCGACGACACGCTGGCCGCGGCACAGGATTATTGCGTGCAGGCCGGTGGGCATTTCCTGTCGCCGTTCGACGATGCCCATGTGATCGAGGGACAGTCGAGTGTAGCCGTCGAGATGCTGGCCGAACTGGATGGCCCGCCCGATATCGTGATCCTGCCGGTGGGTGGTGGCGGTCTGTCGGCGGGGGTGAAAAGCTATCTCGACGTGATGGCGCCCGGGACCGAGCTGATCTTTGTCGAGCCGTCGGGCGGCGCCAGCCTGACTGCGGCGCTGGCCGCCGGAGAGCCGGTGACGATCAAGGGTGTCGACAGTTTTGTCGACGGTGCAGCGGTCGCGCGGGTCGGGCAGCGGACGTTTGCGGTGCTGAAGGGCACGCCGCCGGAAAACGTGCTGCTGGCGCCTGAGGATCGCATCTGTCTGACGATCCTGGAGATGCTGAACGTCGAGGGCGTCGTTCTGGAGCCTGCGGGCGCCTTGTCGATCAATGTGCTGGACGAGTTGCGCGATCGGATCGCGGGCAAGCGCGTTGTCTGCGTGACATCGGGCGGCAACTTTGACTTCGAGCGTTTGCCCGAGGTGAAGGAACGGGCGCAGCGTTATTCCGGGGTGAAGAAATATTTCATCCTGCGGATGCCCCAGCGTCCGGGCGCACTGCGGGATTTCCTTGAGATGCTGGGTCCGGACGATGACATTGCGCGCTTCGAGTATCTCAAGAAATCGGCGCGCAACTATGGGTCGGTCCTGATCGGGATCGAAACGTCTGAGGCCGCGAACTTCGGGGTTCTGACGGCGCGCATGGAGGCGGCGGATTTCCTCTATCGCGACATCACGAACGACACGGCGCTGGCGGAATTTCTGATCTGAACCTGGCGCCTAGCTTGCCTGTTTCAGCGGCTTGTCCATCCCCTCCAGAAAGGCACGGCGCGACTCTTCGTAGGCGGCGATCACCTTTGCCACGATCCGGGTGTCGGCGTCATTGTTGCGCCTGGCTGTTTCGCCTTCCTGGCACAGGGCAGCAAAGTTGCGAAAGCCAAGGTTCAGCGCGCTGCCCTTGAGGAAGTGGAAATCGGCGGCCAGCGTTTCAGGGTCGGGGCTTGTGCGCAGGCGTGCAATCACCTCGTCCACCTCATCGAGGAACAGGATGACGATCTCGGCGAAGTCAGCCTCGCCGATCTCATTGCGCAGCTGCGTGACCCGTTTCCAGTCAATCATACCTCGGCCTCCAATCCATCAGTGCTTTCTTGACCTAGACAGGTTAACTTTCTGTAAGACTGCGGCAACAGTGTCTCAAAAATATCAACTTCACCCATTCTTAACGCGAAAACGGCAAAAGATTGCATGGATTTCGATGGACCACTCTTCGACGGTGATTCTGATGTTGCCGAGGCTGCGCTGCAGCTTCGCACCGATGGCGATGCCATCGAAAGGGTGCTGGTCGTCGACGACAGTCGGCTTCAGCGCAAGATCCTGACCGCCTCGCTGGAAAAATGGGGGTTCGAGGTTCATCAGGCCGAATCGGCAAAGGAGGCGCTGGAAGTCTGTGCGACCCATGAGTTTGACCTGATCATCAGCGACTGGATGATGCCGGGGATGACCGGCCTGGAGTTTTGCCGTCTGTTCCGCAAGTTGCAGCGCGAAAAGTATGTCTATTTCATCCTTCTGACCTCGAAATCGGAAAAGAACGAGGTGGCCAAGGGGCTGGAAAGCGGGGCAGACGATTTCATCACCAAACCCGTCAGCGCCGAGGAACTGCGCGCCCGCATCACAGCCGCCGCCCGAATCATGAAGAACGAGCGCGAGCTTTCGGAGAAGAACCGCATGATTTCAGCGGCCTATGCCGAGATCAAGGCGCTGTACGCTGCCGTTGACCGTGATCTGAACGAAGCGCGCAAGCTGCAACATTCGCTTTTGCGCGACCGGTCTGTCGATTTCGGCGCGGCCCGCGCCTCTCTTGTCTTGCGCTCGTGCGGTCATGTGGGGGGTGATCTGGTGGGCCATTTCCGGATCGATGAACACCGGATCGGCCTGTTTTCGCTGGATGTGTCGGGTCATGGCATCGCCTCGGCCCTGCTGACGGCGCGGTTGGCGGGGTATCTGTCAGGCAATTCGCCTGACCAGAACATGGCGCTGATGGCGTCCGGCCCCGGCCGTTATGCCGCGCGCGATCTGACCGAGGTGGCCCACCGGCTGAACCGGATGATGCTGGATGATGTCGACACCGAACATTACTTCACGATGTTGCTGGCCTATGTCGATCTGCAGACCGGCGTCGTCGAGGTGCTTCAGGCCGGACATCCCCACCCGCTGGTCCAGCGCAGGAATGGCGCGATCGAGATGATCGGAAAGGGCGGGATGCCCATCGGACTGTTGTCCGACCCGCAGTTTGACGTCTGCGCGGTGACGCTGGCGCCGGGCGACCGGATATTGCTGGCCTCGGATGGAATAACCGAATGCGCCGACGAGGCGGGAAACCTTCTTGGCGAAGAAGGGCTGATCGAAATCATGCAGGCCAGCGCCCATGTTAAGGGCGAGTCCTTTTTTCAGGCGCTGCTCTGGGATCTCGCCTCCTACGCCACGCGCGAAGACATGGATGACGATGTCTCGGGTGTCCTGCTGGAATTCAGCGGCCCGGCAGGTGTGGGACTGGCGCCTGCCTAAGGCGCTTTGCGTTTGATCCGAATCGAAAGACGCTGCCTCTTGCCCGCGGCTCGAACGGTTCTTTCGATCCTCTGCCTCAAATGAAACGCAAAGTGCGTTAGTCCGCGAACTGCCAGTGGGGCCGTCGCGGCACCCGGACGGCAAGCATGAGCTTGAGCAGGGGGTTGGCAAATCGGTTCAGATCCAGTGCCTCGTGGACCCCCGTTGTCAATTCGCCGTTGATGCGGGTTTCCACCAGGCTGCGGCTGTAGAACGGCGCATCCAGCATCGCCTTGACCTGGCGGGGCGTGTGACCGATGTCGGCCCGGGTTTCCCGCCGTACCTGCCAGAGCGAGCGCTTGAAGGGGGTGCGCGGCGGCACGGGAATGTCCTGCACGCTGCCATCGGCGCCGAACTTTACGCCGATGCCCAGATCGGTGCCATCGCGGCGGGTCGCGTCATAGAAACAGGCGGCGCCGTCACGCATGGGAAAGCGGCCCCATGTCCAATAGCTGAAATCCTGCTCCAACGCCCGGGTGCCGAAATTGGCGTCGAAATAGCCATGGCCGGCGAACTGCCAGCCCGGCCCAAGGTCCACCGAAATGTCCGAGGTTGGCGCGAAGGGGCGCCAGACATGGGTGCCCTTCGGGTCCAGCAGCAGTTCGCGGTCGGTGATCGCGCTGGGCTTGACGGTGATCCGGCCCCGCACCCGCGACACCAGCGGCAGGGACGACATCTCATCGACATCGATTCGCAACTGCCGACCGTCCCAGTGCAGCGACGAGGGGCCAACCGTTAACGAGCTTGGCGTCGTGCGCAGGGCCGATGTGCCCCGGTCAGTCATGGTGAACCGCCCGCCGCGTCCATAGGTGGCGACGTTGATGCAGCAGTGGTTGGCCGGATTGCGCCGTCCGCTCCACGCATACCACGGCGAGAAGACCGAGCCGATGAAGGCGATGACGCTGATCGCCTGTGTGCCGTCGTCGCTTACGCCGTCGATGTACCACCACGCATAGCCATTGGGCGGAACGTCGAGGTTGAACCGAGGTCCGTCAAGATCGCCGCGGCCGCATGCGCGCCGGAGAGGGTGGCCATCGGCACCCCCGCCCCCGGATGCGCGCCCCCGCCCACCAGGTACAGACCCGGCAGGCTGGTCCGTGCCGTTGGTCTCTGGAAGGCCGCCATCAAGCCGTGCGGGGATCGCCCGTAAAGCGCGCCCTGCGAGGCCGGAAACAGCCGGTCGAACCCCTTCGGTGTCGTCAGAGCGCTGTCGGGTGGTGCGGGCGAAAAGGTCAGCCCCCGCTGCGCAAGGGTTTGAAACGTCAGATGGCGACATGGATCGGGCCTTTCGTCGAGGGGAACGGGTGGGGCGTTCACGATGGTTTCAAACCGCTCCAGTCCGGGCGGCGTGGTGTTGCCGGTGCGGTCCTGGGCGCAAACATAGATAGTGGGGTCAACCGGATTGCGCCCCTGGGCAAGCGGATCGAACTCGCTGCGCGGATCGGTGCCGAAGAACACGTTGTGATGGGCCAGATTGCGCCCGTGGGGCGTCGCGGCAAAGGCCCAGACCTGGGCCGACAGGCTGCGCGGCTCGGTCGCACGGCGGGGCACTGCACGGCGGGCGTCTTCGCCCAGCAGACCGGTCGCCAGCGCGCGGGGGTCGCCGTTGAACAGGACGCGGGTGCAGGGCAGGCGGGTGCAGTCGGCGGTCATCACGGCGGTGATCCCGCTGCCAGTGCGTTCCAGTTGCGTGGCATGGGTGGCGAAACACAGCCTGCCGCCGCGCTGTTCGATCAGTTTCGCAACGGCTTGCGCCAGTCGGTGCATGCCACCCCGCACCAGCCAGACGCCCCGCGCTTCGGCGTGGGAAATCAGCGACAGGATGGCGGGCGACAGATAGGGTGAGCCGCCGACATAGGTTGCATAGCGCCCGAACAACTGACGCAGGCGCGGATCGGTGAACTGCGCGGCCAAGGCCGAGGCCATGGTTTTCTGCGGCGACATGAGGGGAATCAGCCCCGGGTGGCGCATCACATGGGCGGTCAGTGCCGATTGGCTGGGCTGGGGAGCCAGCATCATCGGCCCCTCGAACGCCTCGTACAAACGGCGTGCACCCTCGGCAAATCTGCGGTATTCCAGTGCGGCACGCGGTCCCGCGAAGGTGCTTATCGCCTCGGCCGACCGGGCGGGGTCGGCGAACAGATCGAGTGTACTGCCATCGGGCCAGAAGTGGCGGGCCAGCAGGGGTTCGAGTTGCAAATCGAGATGATCGTCCAGCCGCTCGCCCACTTCGGCGAACAGGGTGTCGAACACGGGGCGCATGGTCAGAACGGTCGGCCCGGCATCCACCGGCCCCGCCGCTGTGTCGACCACCCGCATCTTGCCTCCGGGGGCGGAATGACTGTCGATGACCGTGACATCGCACCCGGCATGGGCCAGCCGCAGCGCTGCCGCCAGCCCACCGATACCGGCGCCGATCACGACGATCTTTTCCTGAGAGGGCAGGCCATGGGTCATGAGCGTGATTGTTGACACAGATTTCAAAAGTGTCCACTATGATTTACAGTTTTAAGTGTCAGGCTGACGTTACAGGTCAGTTTTGCAGGAGGTGCCGACGCGATGAAGACCCGGATTGAAACCGCGATTTCCACCGCGATCCGCAAGGGACAGGCCGGTGCCACCCCGCCCCGTCTGGCCGCCGCGCTGAATTATGCCGTGACGCCTGGTGGCGCGCGGATCAGGCCCACCATCTGCATGAGTGTGGCCATGGCCTGCGGCGATGATCAACCGAGATTGAGCGATGCGTCGGCAGCGGCGCTGGAACTGATCCATTGCGCCAGCCTTGTGCACGACGATCTGCCCTGCTTTGACGATGCCGACACCCGGCGCGGCAAACCTTCGGTGCACCGCGCGTTTTCACAGCCTTTGGCGGTGTTGACCGGGGACAGCCTGATCGTGATGGCGTTCGAGGTGCTGGCCCGGGCCGGGGGCGATCCGGCGCGCACGCTGGAGCTGATTCGCATCCTTGGCGCGCGCACCGGGATGCCCGGCGGCATCTGTGCTGGCCAGGGCTGGGAGAGTGAGGAAACGATTGATCTGTCGGCCTATCACCGGGCCAAGACCGGCGCTTTGTTCATTGCTGCCACCCAGATGGGGGCGGTTGCAGCAGGGCAAGAGGCCGAGCCGTGGGAAGAACTGGGCGCGCGCATCGGCGAGGCATTTCAGGTGGCAGACGATCTGCGCGATGCGCTGTATGATGCGGAAACGCTGGGCAAACCGGTGGGTCAGGACGATCTGCACGGGCGGCCAAATGCGGTGTCGGAACTGGGCGTGCAGGGCGCGATCCGGCGGTTGAAGGATATTCTGGGCGGGGCGATTGCAAGTATTCCGTCCTGCCCGGGAGAGGCGATGCTGGCGGACATGGTGCGCCGCTATGCCGAGAAGCTGACGCCCGTGGCGCCGGTGCGGACTGGAAAATGAATGGCTGCGCAGGGCAGGGGCAGGGGGGCGCTGCCCCCCTCTTGGCCTGCGGCCAATTCACCCCCCGGGATATTTGCGGCAAGAAAGAACAGGGTTCGCGTGTCTGACGTGGTGGACAGGCGGCCCGGCGCAACCGTCCGGGGTGGTTTTGCCGCATGGCGCAATCGACTGGTGTCGTCGCGGCGGTTCCAGTCCTGGGCCTCGCGATTCTTCCTGACCCGGGGCGTGGCGCGGCGCGAGGGTGAGGCGCTGTTCGATCTGGTGGCGGGGTTTGCCCATTCGCAGGTGCTGTTTGCCCTGGTTGAACTGCGGGTGCTGCATCTGGTGCTGGAGCGGGCGGAAACCGCCGAGGATCTGGCGATGCGGCTGTCTTTGCCGGTGGCGCGGATGCGGGTGTTGTTGCAGGCCGGTGTGGCATTGGGTCTGTTGGGTGTGAAGCAGGGAAGATATCTGACCGCGCAGCGCGGCGCGGCCTTGCTGGGTGTGCCGGGGCTTGAGGCAATGATTTCGCACCACGATGTGCTTTACCGCGATCTGGCCGACCCGGTAGCGTTCTTTCGGGGCGAGACGGAGACCGAACTGGCGGGGTTCTGGCCCTATGTGTTCGGCGCGGGGGGCGCTGTCGATCCAGAGATCACGGCGCGGTATTCCGATCTGATGGCCGACAGTCAGGGTCTGGTGGCCGAGGAAACGCTGCGCCATGTGTCGCTTTCGGGTGTGCGGCATCTGATGGATGTGGGTGGCGGGTCGGGTGCGTTCCTGACCCATGTGGCTGAAAAGGCGCCCGATCTGCGGCTGACCCTTTTCGATCTGCCGCTTGTCGCGCCGTCGGCCGAGGCGCGGTTTGCGGCGGCGGGACTGGGCAGCCGTGTCAAAATCGTCGCCGGGTCATTTCGTGACGACGCCTTGCCGCAGGGAGCCGATGCGATCAGCCTGATTCGGGTTCTCTATGATCATTCCGACATTACGGTGCGCGCCCTGCTGGCCAGTGTTCATGCCGCCTTGCCCTCCGGCGGGCAGCTGATCGTGTCCGAACCGATGACCGGGGGCGATCGGCCCCACCGGCCCGGCGATGTGTATTTCGCGCTGTACTGCATGGCCATGCGCACCGGACAGGCCCGGTCGGCGCAGGAGATTGCCGCGATGATGGCAGAAGCCGGGTTCTCCGGAATCAGAATGCCCCGCATGGCCCGACCGTTCGTGACCTCAGTGATGGAATGTCGACGAACTTGACAGTTTGACTGTCTAAAAAGATTGACAGTCGGATGTGTCAGATTAAACTGACACCTAACGCGTCACCCCAGGTTGACGTCGAATCACACAACCGGGACCGGGAGGGTCACAGTGCAAACCACCGCAGTCGTCCTGAATGGCCCTCTTGATCTGACAGTTGAGCATGTGGCGCTGAACGCGCCCGGTACCGGTGATCTGGTGATCGAGATCAGCCATTCCGGCATTTCGACGGGAACTGAAAAGCTGTTCTACACCGGCAAGATGCCGCCGTTCCCGGGCATGGGCTATCCTTTGGTGCCCGGATACGAATCGGCAGGCGAAGTGGTCGAGGCGGGTGCTGATACCGGGTTTGCCGTGGGCGAGCGTGTGTTTGTGCCGGGTGCGAATTGCTATGGCAATGTGCGCGGCCTGTTTGGTGGCGCGGCGCAGCGGCTGGTTTCGGCGGCGGATCGCGTCACGCGGATCGATTCGACCCTGGGGGCCGAAGGCGCCCTTTTGGCGCTGGCCGCGACGGCGCGCCATGCGATGGCGGGGCCGAACAAGGAATTGCCCGATCTGATCGTCGGTCACGGTGTTCTGGGCCGCCTTCTGGCGCGGCTGACCGTGGCAGCGGGCGCGCCAGCGCCCACCGTCTGGGAAATCGATGCCGAACGCGCCAAGGGCGCCATTGGCTATGATGTGGTGCACCCCGATGCGGATACCCGTCGCAACTATCGCTCGATCTATGATGCGTCGGGGCGGGCCGATCTGGTGCCCGAACTGATCGGGCGCATCGCCAAAGGTGGCGAGATCGTTCTGGCCGGGTTCTATACCGATCCGATCAGCTTTGCCTTTCCGCCTGCCTTCATGAAAGAGGCACGGTTTCGCGTGGCCGCCGAATGGGCGCGCGAAGACCTCGACGCTACCCGCGATCTGATCAACGAGGGCGCGCTTTCGCTGTCCGGTTTGATCACCCACACCGCCAAGGCAGGCGATGCACCGGCAGCTTATGCCACCGCATTCAGCGACCCGGCTTGCCTTAAAATGATACTTGACTGGAGGGGCCTCGCATGAGCCTGGATGTACCGAACTTGAAGGATTACGACGCCGCGCTGAGGGCCGAGGCCAATGAGCCGACGCTTGAGGTGCCCCAGGGCGTGCCGACCAGCAAGACCCAGATCATTGCGATCTATGGCAAGGGCGGAATCGGCAAATCTTTCACGCTGGCCAACCTCAGCCACATGATGGCCGAGATGGGCAAGCGCGTGCTGCTGATCGGCTGTGACCCGAAGTCCGACACCACCAGCCTGCTGTTTGGTGGCAAGGCCTGCCCGACGATCATCGAGACATCGTCCAGGAAGAAGCTGGCCGGTGAGGAAGTGAAGATCGGCGATGTGTGTTTCAAGCGCGGCGGTGTGTTCGCGATGGAGCTGGGCGGGCCAGAGGTTGGCCGCGGGTGCGGCGGGCGCGGTATCATCCACGGGTTTGAACTGCTGGAAAAGCTGGGGTTCCATGACTGGGATTTCGATTATGTCCTGCTGGATTTCCTGGGCGATGTGGTCTGTGGCGGTTTCGGCCTGCCGATTGCACGGGACATGGCGCAAAAGGTGATCCTGGTTGCGTCGAACGATCTGCAATCGCTGTATGTCGCCAACAACGTCTGCTCGGCGGTGGAATATTTCCGCAAGATGGGTGGCAATGTCGGCGTCGCCGGTCTGGTGATCAACAAGGATGACGGTTCGGGCGAGGCGCAGGCCTTTGCCAAGGCCGTGCACATTCCGGTGCTTGCCGCCATTCCGCAGAACGACGATCTGCGAAAGAAGTCGGCGAATTACCAGATTGTCGGCACCCGTGAATCCCAATGGGGCGAAATGTTTGTCGGGCTGGCGGAGGCTGTTGGCATTGCCCCGCCGGTGCGTCCGAAGCCCCTGGATCAGGACGGCCTGCTGGGTCTGTTCGATGCCAAGGATACGGGTGGCGATTACAAACTGGTGCCCGCCACCGATATCGACATGCGCGGCAAGAATGCTGAAGCCAAGCCCAGCCTTGAAGTGGTCTATGACGATGTCTGAGCAGTTCCACAATCAAATCCCCGGTCAGCTCCATGAGGTTCTGGCCAAGGCTAGCCCCGAGCAGATTCGCCGTCTGATCCAGGACATCCGCAAACCTGCCAAGCAGGAGCTTTCTTCATGACCGATGAAATCGAATATGACACCGCTGGCAAAACCCCGGTGATCGAGGGCACAGCGCGCGAAGCGCCGCCCGAGGGCCGTATGCCCGAGGATGGCATGGGGTGCCATGCCGGCGCCGGCGAGATGGAAAAAGCTGCCCGGATGGCCGGGAAATCGGAGATCCTGGATCAATACGCCAAGGATTATCCCAAGGGGCCGCACGATCAGCCACAATCCATGTGCCCGGCCTTCGGCAGCTTGCGCGTTGGTCTGCGGATGCGCCGCACCGCAACAATCCTGTCGGGGTCGGCCTGCTGTGTCTATGGCCTGACCTTCGTTTCACACTTCTATGGGGCGCGCCGTTCGGTCGGTTATGTCCCGTTCAATTCGGAGTCGCTGGTCACCGGCAAGCTGTTTGAGGATATCCGCGATGCGGTGCACGAAATGGCCGATCCTGACCGGTACGATTGCATTGTCGTGACCAATCTGTGCGTGCCTACGGCCAGTGGTGTGCCACTGCGCCTGTTGCCCGAACAAATCAATGGTGTACGGATCGTCGGCATCGATGTGCCGGGGTTCGGAATTCCAACCCATGCCGAGGCCAAGGATGTGCTGGCCGGCGCCATGCTGAATTACGCCCGCAAGGAAGCCATGGCAGGCCCCGTGCAGCGCCCCTCTGGTGGCAAATCCGACCGCCCCACCGTGGCACTTCTGGGCGAAATGTTTCCGGCTGACCCAATGATGATCGGCGCGATGCTGGCCCCCATGGGCCTGGCCGCTGGCCCGGTTGTGCCCTGCCGCGAGTGGCGTGAATTGTATGCCGCCCTTGATTGTGGTGTCGCCGCAGCGATCCATCCGTTCTACACCGCCGCCGAGCGTGAATTCAAAGCCGCAGGCCGCCCCATCGTCGGGTCTGCACCTGTGGGCCATGACGGCACCGCCGAATGGCTGAAGAATATCGGTGCGGCCTTCGGGCTTTCCGCCGACAAGGTGGCCGCTGCCCAGAACGCGTTCCTCCCTGCGATCAAGGGGGCACTGGCGGCCACACCGATCAAGGGCACGATCACGCTTTCGGGCTATGAGGGCAGCGAACTGCTGGTCGCCCGCCTGCTGATCGAGTCGGGCGCGAATGTGCCCTATGTCGGCACCGCCTGCCCGATCACCGAATCCTCGAAGTGGGATCGCGAGTGGCTTGAGGCGCGGGGCGTCAAGGTGAAATATCGCGCGTCGCTTGAGGATGATTGTTCTGCCATGGAAGCGATCAAGCCTGACCTGGCCATTGGCACGACACCCGTGGTGCAAAAGGGCAAGCAGCTGGGCATTCCGTCGCTGTACTTTACCAATCTGATTTCGGCGCGCCCCCTGATGGGCCCTGCCGGTGCCGGTTCCTTGGCCGAGGTGATCAA
>Ga0105053_10004792_pt1 | contig 19617 bp, 17 predicted proteins | sample BON01_FD_78093 | JGI IMG/M metagenome (GOLD analysis project Ga0105053, IMG submission 78093) | Freshwater microbial communities from Lake Bonney liftoff mats and glacier meltwater in Antarctica - BON-01 | ecosystem: Environmental > Aquatic > Freshwater > Ice > Glacier meltwater | place: Lake...
ACCAACCGGATGCTGATCCGCGAGGCGGCGCGCGTGTTTGCCCCGGACCGGTTTGTGGAGGCGGATCTTGAGCTCCCCCTCTATGATGCAGATCTGGAGGCGCGCGGGATCCCTGCCGCGGTGCAGCTGCTGGCCGATCAGATTGCGGCGGCGGATGCTGTGGTGATCTCGACCCCCGAGTATGACAAGGCGCTGTCCGGTGTCCTCAAGAATGCCCTCGACTGGGTGAGCCGCACCGAGGGCGCGCCCTGGCGGGACAAGCCGGTGGCGATCATGTCTGCCGCCGATGGACGGGGCGGCGGCGACCGCGCGCAGTTTTCGTTGCGCCTGTGTCTGGTGCCGTTTCGTCCGCTGGTCCTGCCGGGGCCGGAGGTGATGGTCGCGGATTCGTCCCGACAGTTCGATGGCGAAGGGAGGCTGGTGGCAGAGAGCTATCAGAAGGTGCTCGCGGACCTGATGGCGGAGTTGCGCAAGGCGGTGTGATGGGGCTTCTGGCCACTCTTTTCTACTTCTTTCCCGATTTGTCACCAGACAAATCGGGACGCGCCTGCCTGCCCCCGCCAGGCGCGTTGCGCCCGGCCAGGCACGCGCGTCCCGATTGACAGCGTCTCAACGCCATCGCGCAGCGGTTGCCTTCCGGCTTGCGCCTTCACGCAAGGCACCGGGCGTCTCGCCACTGGCGAGACGCCCGGTGCCGCCGAACCGTCTCGAAGGTATCAGTGCGCGGGCGCAAGGAAATCCGTCGGGATATTGTCCCGCCTTTCGAGGATGAGGTCAGCCATGACCTGCCCGACCAAGGGCGCGATGCCGAAGCCGATCTTGAACCCGCCGTTGGCGATGTAATGCCCCGGACGGCCCGGCCATGCACCGAGAAGCGGAGAGCGGCTGTGCGCGCGGGGTCGCACGCCAGCCCAGCGCGCAAGGATCGGGGCCTGGGCCAGCGCGGGAAAGGCGGCACGCGCGCGGCTGATGATGCAGTCGAGTTGTGCGTCCGTGCTGCTGGCGTCCTGCCACAGCCGTTCGGAGGTGGAGCCGATGGCGGTGGTGCCGTCCGCATGCGGCACGATGTGCAGCCCGTCGGCGAAAAGCTGGGGCTGGTCCGGGGCCGCGTGGCCGAGCAGGGCTGCCTGCCCCTTGACCCCGTTGCCCATGCCGGATGCGGTGAGCCCGGCGTGGCCGGTGGCCCAGAGGATGGCGCCTTGCGCGGTGCCTTCGGTGCTGATCACGCCGCCCAGTGCGCGCGATGCATGGGCGAGGGCGGCGGTCGCCTGACGCGGGTGGATGCGGGCCGAGAGCGTGTCGTGGATGAGCAGGCCGGTGGGGCTGTGCGGCGCCCAGTCGGGGTGGTCGGTGGCTGCAACGATTTGGCAGAGCGCCTTTCCCTGCCAGAGGCTGAGCGATTGTGCCGCGCGTGCCTGCGCCAAGCGAACCGCGGCGTCGTCGGCCAAGGGTTGTAGCCGTCCGGTGCGCGCATAACCGGGGTTCTGGCCTGACAGCGCGGCGATGTCTGTCCAGTAGTCTTGGGCCATGAGCAGCGATTGAAGCTGAAACGCTTTCTTGGCGTTCCATTGTTCGGGCACATGCGGCGCCAGTGCGCCGACGATGCCGCCGCTCGCCCCTGTGCCGATGCCGGCCGGGCCGATCACCTGCACCTTTGCCCCGCGCGCGGCGCAGGCGTGGGCCACGGCGAGCCCGAATACCCCCGCACCCATCACTGTCACATCAAAGGTTGCCATTCCCGCCGGTGCCTCGCATTGTCCGCGCCGACACACCTAGAGCAGGACCGGATGCAGGACCAGAACGCAGAGTTGGACTGGCGCGATGGGCGGATTCCGGTGTCGCGCCGGTTTGACGATCCTTACTTTTCGTTCGATGACGGGCTGGCGGAGACGCGGCATGTGTTTTTGGCGGGCAATGACCTGCCGGAGCGGTTTGCGCCGGGGTTTCATGTGGCGGAACTGGGGTTTGGTACCGGCCTCAACTTTCTGGTGACCTGGGCGGCGTGGCGGGCAATTGGGCGGGCGGCGGGAGTGCTGGGCGTGCTGCGATTTACCAGTTTCGAGGGGTATCCGATGACGGTGGCGGACCGGGTGACGGCGCTGGCGGCGTTTGCGGAACTGGCCCCACTGGCGGAGCTTTTGTCTGCGCAGACCGGAACCGGGGTGCATGATTTTGGCGATGTTGTGCTGGAAGTGATTGTCGGTGATGTGCGCCAGACCCTGTCTGAGTGGCAGGGGCGCGCGGATGCATGGTATCTGGACGGGTTTTCACCGGCGAAGAACCCCGAGATGTGGGGCGCGGACCTGATGGCGCAGGTCGGGGCGCATACCGTGCCGGGTGGTACGCTGGCCAGTTACACCGCCGCCGGGCATGTGCGCCGGGCGCTGGCGCAAGCCGGGTTTGAAGTGACCCGCGTGCCGGGGTTTGGCCGCAAACGGCATATGACGGTCGCGCGGATGCCGGAGGCCGCCCCGCATGCGCAGTGATGCAGAGCTCACAACGGATGCGCAGTGATGCAGAGCTCACAACGGATGCGCAGTGATGCAGAGCTCACAACGGGTGCGCAGTGATGCAGAACTCAAAACGGATGCGCAGTGATGCAGAACTCAAAACGGATGCGCAGTGATGCAGAACTCAAAACGGATGCGCAGTGATGCGCAATGATATCCGGCTTGGCATCGGTCTGATGATTGCGACCACGATCGTCTTTGCACTGCAGGACGGCCTGTCACGGCATCTGGCGGGGACCTATAATGTGCTGATGGTGGTGATGATCCGCTATTGGTTCTTTGCCGCCTTTGTCATTGCGATTGCGGCGCGCCAGTCCGGGTCGGTCCGCGCCGCCGCCCGCACCACGCAGCCGCTGTTGCAGACCTTTCGCGGGCTGCTGCTGGCTGCAGAAATCTGTGTGATGGTGTTGAGCTTTGTCCTGTTGGGACTGGTCGAAACCCATGCGATCTTTGCCTGTTATCCGCTGCTGATCGCGGCTCTGTCTGGTCCGATTCTGGGCGAACGCGTCGGGTGGCGCCGGGTGGTTGCGATCATTGTCGGCTTTATCGGCGTGCTGATCATTCTGGAGCCGGGCGTGACCGTCTTTGCACCGGCGGCGGCGGTGGCTTTGCTCTCCGCGTTCATGTTTGCGCTTTACGGGCTGCTGACCCGCTATGCCGCGCGGCGCGATACGGCGGCGACGAGTTTTTTCTGGACCGGGACGGTTGGCGCTGTGGCAATGACGGCGGTCGGCCTGTGGTTCTGGGAACCGATGAGCGCGCCTGACTGGGTCTGGATGAGTTGCCTTTGCATCACCGGGGTGACCGGTCATTGGCTGTTGATCAAATGCTATGAAGTGGCAGAGGCGAGTGCTGTCCAGCCCTTCGCCTATCTGCAACTGGTCTTTGCCTCGGCCATCGGGATTGTCATTTTTGGCGAGGTGCTGAAGACCCACGTCCTGATCGGCGGCGGGATCGTCGTGGCGGCGGGGCTGTTCACGCTGTGGCGGGCGCGGCGGGTGGCGGGGGTGTGACAACCAGAAACGACGCTGGATCACGGGCGGCGCCCGAACCGAGGGGTGGGCGAGAAGCGCCCGCGTCGTGCCAGAGGCACGCCTTCGGCGTGACGGGGGCGGTTCGGACGCTGCCCGTGCTGGCGCACGGGCAAGAAAGAAGCTCGCTTCTTTTCTTCCTTTACCCCTCAGGCCGCGCCTGTGGCCGAAGCGGGGCTACGGCCGGGGCCTCGGTCACCGGGCCGCTGGTGGAGATATCAACCGTCAGGCTGCCATCGGGCCGGGCCTGCGGCCTGATCCGGGGCGGTGCGCCGGTCAGCAGAGCGGTGAACTGGACCGAACCCGTCTCACCGCTCAGCCTTGCCTGATAGACCGGGATCGATTCCGTCACCCGCATCACATAGTTGCGGGTTTCGGTGAAGGGGATATGCTCGATCCAGTCCACCACATCGACCTCGCCCCGGCGCGGGTCGCCACGCAGGCCCATCCATGTGCGCGGGCGGCTGGGACCGGCGTTATAGCCGGCGGCGATCATCACTGGCGAAGGGCCGAATGTCTCCTGCAGATTGGCAAGATAGCGGGAGCCGAGCGTGGCGTTATATTCCCAATCGGCAGTCAGCCGCGCGCGGGAATAGGGCAGGCCAAGCTCGCCCGCGACCTCTTCCGCCGTGGCGGGCATGAGTTGCATCAGGCCCAGCGCGCCGACGGGGGAGCCCACGACCGCGTTGAATTCGCTCTCCCGCCGCGCGATGGCCAGCGCCAGTTCGGGTGCGACCGGCAGGGTCATCTGTGCCAGATCATGCATCGGAAAATAGATCGCGGGCAGGATGATCCCGCGTTCGACCGCGGTCTTGCCCAGAAGCACGGTCAGGAACGGCTCGTCCATCGCGGCGAGCATCGCCCCGAGTTGGGCCAGTTCGGTCCGATCGAGCGTGCGGCCCAGTTGTGCGACGAATTGCACTGCGCCGCCACGCTCGTCCGCGCCAAGCAGCAACAGCATGGCCTGCGTCAGATCACCGGTCAGAAAGGCGCCTTGCTGCCAGTCTGGCACAGCCTCGCGCCCGGTCAGCGCGGGGTCGAGCGGCAGGCCCAGCCGTTCGGCGGCGAGCAGCCCGTAAAAGGCAGTCTGGTGCAGTGCCGCGCGCCCAAAGGCTGCGGCCGCGCTGTCAGGATCGCCCAGCGCCTCTTGGGTACGGCCGAGCCAGTAACCGGCGCGGGAGGACGATATCGGCCCGCTTACATCCGCCTCGAACCGCTGGAAATGCACCAGCGCCTGCGCGGGGTTGTCCAGATCGGTGAGGGCGATGAACCCGGCCAGCCATTCGAGATCGGCATAGAGATCGCCGCTGGTCAGGTGATGCTGCGTCGCCAGATCATAAGCCTGCTGTGGCCGCCCTTCGCGCATCGCCCAGCGCGCCAGCGTGGCCCGCCAACCCGCCCAGCGGAAGGGTTCACCAAGGAGCGCGGAATCGCCGCTGCGCGCGGCCAGAAGCGTGACCGCGTCGGAATAGTCGCCGTCGGTGGCCAGCCGGTTGAACCGGTCATAGGCGAGGCCGGGATTGTCCTGCAATGCCGCAGGGACGACGGCGATCCTGGCCGCCCGGTCGCCGGCGTTGTTGATGAGCGCGATGCGCGCCTCGGCCAATGCGCGCTGATCGGGGTCGAGCAGCGGCAGCATCCGCGCGGCGTCCGTCGTGCGCCAGCGCCAGAGCATCGCATCGGTGCGTGCGGCGTGATGCGGGGCCAGCGTGGTCCCAAAGGCGGTGAGCAGCAGCGCCTGCGATTCGTCGGTAAGCCCAAGGGTCAGCCATGCGTCGCGCAGCACGGTTTCCGCCGCGCCGTCGTTGCCGTTGGCCAAATGCGCCTGTGCCAGCCGGATCACGCCGGCACCGGTCTGCGGCGGCGCCTCTCCGAAAAAGCCGATGACGATGGCGGGGGCGAGGTCGGGGTCCATCGCCTCTTCGGCCTTGGACCGGATCAGGGCGAGGCCGGGCCAATGCGCGTAGCTGTCCAGAAAGCCGCTGAAATCGCGGAACGTCCCGGCGCCCGCACGCAGGCGGTGCCATGTGACCAGATCGCGCGCGGCCGTGCTGACCGGGGTGGCAAGCGCATAGGCGGTGTCCCAGTCCTCGGCCTTGATCGCCTGCACCGCCCCGGCAAAGCCAGTCGCGTCCTGCGCCCGAAGTCCGGGCACAAAAAGGCACAGGGCGAGGCCCGTGGTAAGGATCAGTCTGCGTATCATGCTCTGCTATGCCTGTTTTTTCTGACCCTAACCGCAGGCGCGGGCGGTGCAACTCACAAACTTGGCAATCGGCGGAAACCCGATTAGAGATCGCGGGTCTGAACCGGCCCCGAGTCTCACCATTGAGTCTGGGCCAATGCAATAAAGGAAGCGTGTCATGATCAAAGGGTCACTCCCTGCCCTCGTCACGCCGTTCACGGACGGCAAGGTGGATCTGGATACGCTCAAGAAACTCGTGGAATGGCATATCGCGCAAGGCTCGCATGGCATCGTGCCGGTGGGCACCACCGGAGAGAGCCCGACGCTGAGCCATGAAGAGCATGATCTGGTGGTGGCCGAGGTGGTCAAGGCGGTGGCGGGCCGGGTGCCGGTCGTCGCCGGGGCCGGGTCGAACAACACGGTCGAGACTGTGCGACTGGTACGCGCAGCCAAGGCTGCCGGCGCCGATGCCGCGCTGGTCGTGACCCCCTATTACAACAAGCCGACGCAGCGCGGGCTGATCGCGCATTTCACGGCTGCGGCTGACTGTGGTCTGCCGATCATCATTTATAACATTCCGGGCCGGTCGGTCGTGGACATGACGCCCGCTACGATGGGCGAACTGGCGCGGCTGCCGATGATCGTGGGCGTCAAGGATGCGACCGGCGATCTGGCCCGCGTGCCCAGGCAGCGCATCACCTGCGGCACGGATTTTCTGCAACTCTCGGGCGAGGATGCCACCGCTTTGGGGTTCAACGCGCATGGCGGGGTTGGCTGTATTTCGGTCACCGCCAATGTGGCACCGGCTCTTTGTGCCGCGTTTCAGGAGGCGACTTTGGCGGGCGATTACCGGGCGGCGCTGGTGTTGCAGGACCGGCTGATGCCACTGCATGAGGCGATCTTCATGGAGCCGGGTGTGGCGGGGGCGAAATACGGGCTGTCGCTGCTGGGCATGTGCAGCGACGAGGTCCGCTCGCCATTGACCACGCTGACCGATGGCACCAGGCAGGCTATGCGGGCGGCGATGGTGCATGCGGGGCTGATGAATTGAGGGTAAGGTGGGTTTGAACCCACCGACCCCGGCCCGGACCCCGTCCCCCGACAACCTGCGCGGCAGCCTGTTCATGGTCCTGAGCATGGCGGGTTTTGCGGTCGAGGATATGCTGCTCAAGGCGGCGGCGCGCAGTCTGCCGCTGGGCGAAGTCCTGTTCATCTTTGGTCTGGGCGGGCTGGCCGGGTTCGTCATCCTGACGCTGCTGCGCGGTGAGCGGGTGTTGCATCCGGCCTATCTGAGCCGCGCCATTCTGGTGCGCTCCGGGTTCGAGGTGACGGGGCGGCTGTTTTATGCGCTGGCCTTTGTGCTCATTCCGCTGACCACGGCGACCGCGATTCTGCAGGCGACGCCGCTTGTCGTGGTCGCCGGGGCGGCGCTGTTTCTGGGCGAGCGGGTGGGATGGCGGCGCTGGAGCGCGATTGCGATAGGCTTTGGCGGAGTCATGCTGATCCTGCGGCCGGGGCTGGCGGGCTATGACGCGCTGTCGCTGCTCGCTGTCGCGGGGATGCTGGGCTTTGCCGGGCGCGATCTGGCGACGCGGGCGGCGCCACCGGTGCTGTCGCATATGCAGTTGGGGATCTGCGGTTTTGCGATGTTGACGCTGGTGGGGGCGGGGCTGGCCCTGACCGGCGCAAATACGGTCTGGGGTGGGATGCACTGGCCCGACGCACGAGTAGCCGGGCTGCTGGCCGGGGCGACGGCGTTTGGCGTCGTGGGCTATTATGCGCTCACGGTGGCGATGCGCACCGGCGATGTCGGCGTGGTGACGCCGTTTCGCTATACCCGACTGGTGTTCGCGCTGATCCTCGGCGTGCTGGTCTTTGCCGAGCGGCCCGATGCGCTGACCCTGATCGGCAGTGCTGTGGTGGTGGGGAGCGGGGTGTTCACCCTGCTGCGCGGGGCACGAAAGTAAGGTGGGTTTCAACCCACCCGCGTTTGTAAGGTGGGTTTCAACCCACCCTGCCTGTCAGGCGACCGCCCGGTTGTGCCGCACCGAGGACAAGAGCGACATGCCGATAAAGGCCGCACCAAGCAATCCGGTGATCAGCTCGGACACATGCACTACCGTCTGCGTGAACATGATGATCGACAGCACGAGGATCGACCAGAAGGCCCCATGCTCCAGATAGCGGAACTGCGCCAGGGTCTGCCGCTCGACGAGCATGATGGTCATGGAGCGTACATACATCGCCCCGATCCCGAGACCGATGGCGATCAGGAACAGGTTCTGCGTCAGTGCAAAGGCGCCGATCACCCCGTCAAAGCTGAAACTCGCGTCCAGCACTTCGAGATAGAGGAACGCGCCGAGCCCGCCTTTGACTGCAATGCTCGTCGCCTCCTGACTGGCGTCCAGGACATGCCCGAGCACCTCGACCGCGAGAAAGGTCAGCAAGCCCGCTACGGCAGCAAAGAGGAACGGCGCGTCATCCTGTGCCGGCAAGAGCCAGACAAAAATCAGCATGACCGTCAGCACCAGCGCCACCTCGAGCCCGCGCACCGATGCATATCGCCGCATCGCGCGCTCCAGTGAGGCGATCCAGTCCACGTCCTTGGCTTCGTCCACGAAATAATTGAGCGCGACCATCATCAGGAAGGCCCCGCCAAAGGCCGCAATCGACAGATGCGCATCGCCGATGATCCGCGCATATTCGTCGGGCTCGCTCGCCGCCAGCACGATGGCCTGCAGCGGCCCGATCCTGGCCGCCACCACCACGATCAGCAGCGGGAACACGATCCGCATCCCGAACACCGCGATGATGATTCCCCACGTCAGGAACCGCCGTTGCCAGGCCGGTGTCATCTCTTTGAGCTTGTTCGCGTTCACGATCGCATTGTCGAAAGAGAGCGAGATTTCGAGCACTGCCAGGATGCTGCCGATCAGCAGAAATCCCAATGCTCCGCCCAGCGTATGGGTAAAGGCCCAGCCCAGCCAAAACGCCAGCGCGAGCCCTGCGAAAGTCACGATCAGCGCCCAGCGAAAATAATGCAGGAATTGCGACATCGGGTCTCCGTTCAACCAAATATCTGGAACGGCCAGTGTGACCCCTTGCCGTGAGATAGTCAGCCGGCGTTGCCTTCACAAGTGTTCTGATTGCCCCGCGCCGGCCAGAATCGTCGGATTGCGGCCCAGAGGCCGCGCAGTGCCTGCCCCGACGCCGCATGCCTGCCTGATTGCAATCTGGCCTTCCCCGGATTATCTGCCTCTTGTCATTACCAGAGGCCCGCCTGCATGAACTGGATCTCGAACTACGTCCGTCCGACAATCAACTCGCTGTTTTCCCGCCGCGAAGTGCCCGAGAATCTGTGGACCAAATGCGACGAATGCGGCACCATGCTGTTTCACCGCGAACTGAGCGACAATCTGAACGTTTGCACCAACTGCGGTCACCATATGGCGATCACGCCGCGCGCCCGCTTCAAGGCGCTGTTTGACGGCGGTGTCTTTGTCGAGGTCAAGGTCCCCGAGCCCGTGGTCGATCCGCTGCAGTTCCGCGATCAGAAGAAATATTCCGACCGCATCCGCGACGCCCGCAAGGCCACCGGCGAACGCGAGGCGATGCTGGTGGCCGAGGGCGAGATGGGCCGCACGCCCATTGTCGCGGCAGCACAGGATTTCAGCTTTATGGCAGGCTCGATGGGCATGTATGTCGGCAATGCCATCATCGCCGCCGCCGAGCGTGCCGTCGCCCTGAAACGTCCGCTGATCCTGTTTTCTGCGGCTGGCGGCGCCCGCATGCAGGAAGGCATCCTGTCCCTGATGCAGATGCCCCGCACCACTGTTGCCGTCGCTATGCTCAAGGAAGCGGGCCTGCCCTATATCGTGGTCCTGACCCATCCCACGACCGGCGGCGTCACCGCATCCTATGCCATGCTGGGCGATGTCCAACTGGCCGAACCAAATGCCCTGATCTGTTTCGCCGGCCCCCGCGTCATCGAGCAGACCATCCGTGAAAAGCTGCCCGAGGGATTTCAGCGTGCGGAATATCTGCTCGACCATGGCATGCTCGACCGCGTCAGCCCGCGCACGAAGATGAAGGATGAACTGGTGGGTATCGTCAGAATGCTGACCCGGCAGTCTCCGCCGGTCAAAGGCGATCTGCCTGCGCCCGCCGAGGCCGTGGCGCCGGTTGATCCCGCTCCGGCCCCGCCTGTGGACAAGCCTGCCAAGCCGGTTCCTGCCAAGCCGGTTCCTGCCAAGAAATGACCGGCGGGCCGAAAGGACCGGTTGAGGGGTCGCCAGATTCGGCGTCTGATCTGATTCTGGCCCGGATGATGGCGCTGCATCCCAAGATCATCGACCTGACGCTGGACCGCATGCATCGCCTGTTGCCGCTGCTGGGCAATCCGCAGGAGGCGATGCCGCCGATCGTGCATATCGCGGGCACCAATGGCAAAGGATCGACCCAGGCGATGATCCGCGCCGGGATGGAAGCGGCAGGTCGCCGCGTCCACGCCTATACCTCGCCGCATCTGGCCCGGTTCCACGAGCGCATCCGCGTGGCAGGCGAGATCATCTCGGAGGCCGATCTGACCGCCGCACTGGATGAATGCGAGCGCGCCAACGCCGGCACCAACATCACGTTTTTCGAGATCACGACCGCCGCTGCCTTTGTCGTGTTTTCCCGCACCCCTGCGGATTATACCCTGCTGGAAGTGGGTCTGGGCGGACGCTATGACGCGACCAATGTGTTTGCCCGTCCTGCGTTGACCGTGATCACCCCCGTCTCGATGGATCATCAGCAATATCTGGGTGACACATTGGCCGAGATTGCCTGGTCCAAGGCCGGGATCATCAAGAGGGGCGTGCCTTGCGTTGTCGGTCCGCAGGAGGAGGCCGGGATGGCGGTGATCGAGGCGGAGGCGGCAAAGCTGGGCGCACCGCTGATCGCCCACGGCCAGCATTGGCATGCATGGGCCGAGCGTGGACGGATGGTGTTTCAGGATGAGAACGGGTTGCTCGACCTGCCCCTTCCCAACCTGCCCGGCCCGCATCAGATCGACAATGCGGGGGCGGCGCTGGCGGCGTTGCGCCATCTGGGGTTTGACGCTGTGGCCTGCGAGGCGGCGGTGACCCGCGCCTGGTGGCCTGCCCGGATGCAGCGCCTTGTCACTGGCCCGCTGGTCGATGCGGCGGGCCGCGCGGAATTATGGCTCGACGGCGGCCATAATCCGGCGGGGGGCGAGGCTGTTGCCGCGACGCTGGCGAAAATGGGTCCAAAGCCTGTGCATCTGATCTGCGGCATGCTGAATACCAAGGATATTGCCGGTTATCTGCGTCCCTTGGCAAAGGTCGCCCTGTCCCTGACCGCTGTCTCGATCCCCGGCGAGGTCAATACACTGCCCGCAACCGAGACGGCGCGCCATTCAGCGGCGGCGGGATTGCCTGCCGTTACCGCCGAAACGGTGGTCGAGGCTGTCATCCGCATCGTCAAAAAGGAACCACAGGCGCGGATCCTCATTTGCGGCTCGCTGTACCTTGCGGGCCATGTGTTGCGGGAAAATGGCTGATGCAGAAATTGCTGGGCGCGGCCCTGATGGCCGGATTGAGTGCGGGGCCGGTGGCGGCGGCGAATGTACATATCTGCTGGCTGGGTCAGAACGGCTATTCCATGACCGGATACATGGAGTTTCCCGATGAATTGCAGGATGCGCCGCTGATTACCGAAGAGGAGGTGACGGTCTTCCGCATCGCGGGCTATCTGGACGGCGAATTGCTGGGCGAATGGGACAAGGATACCCGCCGCCCGGATGCCACGTGGTATCTGCGCTATTTCCCTGAACGCATGCATTTTCCGACCAATGGCGAGATTTTGGGCCCGTTCGATCAGGGCTGGAACGCGGATGGCACGGCGGAGGATTGTGCCGAGGGCGAGTTTGGTTTCAACGCGGGGAATTATGCGCAGGACTTTTGCCTGAGCGGAGTCTGGGTCGAGCCGTCAGGCGTGCCGCCCGAGACGCCGTTTCATGCGCAGAATTATCCGATCAACGATGTGACCTGCCGGATTCCGGCGCTGTTGAGCAAGCTGGGTTAGGCAAGGGATTCTGCACCCGATCGCTGCCGGGTTGGATCATAATCGGATCGAGCGCGCTGCCTGATTGCGCGCATCGCGCCGCAAAACGGCGATTAGCCGTCGCCAAGCCGGAAAGCACGGCACTATTCGCGCTGTTTCAACTCGGCTTTGAGGTCCTTGATGAATTTCTGCGATTGTTTGGCGGCCCGCTCCATTTCGGCGGCTCGCACCGTCAGCGCCTTGCCCTGCGCCTTGTAATTGCTTATGATTTTATCCCGGTCAGCCTCCATTTTAGAGATCACCTTTTTCAGGTCCGCATCGAGATCTGCGGTCACTGCCGTTGACCAATCCGCGCCGTCGATCAGTTTTGCCGCTGTTGTCCCCCAGAAGGACGGTTTGGTCAGATTGTTAAATGCAGTGGACAGTTCACCGACCAGCAACGCCCCGGTAGAGCGGCCCGCCTTGGCATCGGTCAGGTACTTATTGCCGGCGTCGACTGTCAGTTTCCCGACAGGGGCGGTCGTGAGGGCGATTGCTTCGGCCATTGCCTGATTGTTTATCTTCAGCAGCTCGTCGCCCGACGCCACGGCAGATTTGACACCGGCCTGAGCGATCTTGGCGAGGCCGAGCATCATGAGGGCCATATCCGCCGTAACGTCGACGCCTTCCTTTGTGCGGCTTGCCTTGCTCCTGACGTCCTGCACCTTTCCGATGATCTTTTTGTAATCCTTGGCGACGCTGTCGACAGCATTGTTATTCTGCTGGGCAAGCATGCTGAACTGTTTTGCAAATCCGGTGAAATACTTTTCTGCCGCCATTTCTGCGACAATGCTTGTCTGAAGCTGGGCGATATAGGCCAGTTCTTCCTTGATCTGCTTTTCGTTCGGGGGAATGTTGACCATGTCTCCGGGTTGGAGATTTTCGGGTGTTTTTCGCTTGCTGACGAGCGCACTGTTGCCTTTGTCTTTCCAGATCAGTTTCCAGTCCTTGTGACCGTATTTCCTGACAACCTGATCGAGTTTCTCATTCTTTGCGATTTTATGCTGGGTTGGTTTGAACATGTCCACCTTTCCAATCGACGTGCCAACGGCGGCCCGCACTGTGGAGAGAGTTTTACCCGAATGTGAATTGCGATCAAGAGTTTTGAGCAGCCCGTGCGCGGTGCCTTATCCGGCCTGCGCCGCGTGCACCGATGCCTCCAGAATATCCATCGCCTCGGCAAAGACCTCGTCCTGAATGGTGATCGGCGCGAGGAATCGGATCACATTGCCATAGACGCCGCAGGTCAGCAGGATCAGGCCCCGCTCAAGCGCCTCGGCCTTGACCCGGTTGGTGAAATCGGCGTCGGGGCGGTCCTGACCGGGGATGTTGAATTCGACCGCGACCATGAATCCGGGGCCGCGGATATCGACGATCTGCGGCACGTCGGCGCGCAGCCCTTCGAGGCGCTGGCGCAGGCGGGAACCCAGCATGTTGGCGCGCCCGCACAAATCCTCGTCCGCGATCACGTCGAGCACGGCGTTGGCCGCCGCGATGCCCAACGGGTTGCCCCCGTAAGTGCCGCCCAGACCGCCGGGGTTGGCGGCGTCCATGATGCTGGCACGGCCGGTGACGGCGGCAAGCGGCAGACCACCGGCCAAGCCCTTGGCCATGCAGGTGATATCGGCGGCGACGTCGTAATGCTCCATCGCGAAGAGCTTGCCGGTGCGGGCAAAGCCGGTCTGCACCTCGTCCGCGATCATGACGATGCCGTGGTCATCGCAGAGCCTGCGCAGGGCGCGCATCAACTCGGCGGGGGCGGGGTAGAATCCCCCCTCGCCCTGCACCGGTTCGATGATGATCGCGGCGACGCGGGCGGGGTCGAGGTCGGCCTTGAAAAGCTGGGTGATAGCACTCATCGCCTGATCCACGGTGGTGCCATGCAGGTCGATCGGGAACGGTACATGGTAAATGTCGGGCATCATGGTGCCGAAACCGGCCTTGTACGGCTGTACCTTGCCGGTGAGCGACATGCCCATGAAGGTCCGCCCGTGGAAGGCGCCGCCAAAGGCGATGACCGCCTGCCTGCCGGTGGCATAGCGCGCGATCTTGACCGCGTTTTCGACCGCTTCGGCGCCGGTGGTGACAAAGACGGTGCGTTTCTCGAAATCGCCGGGGACCAGCGCGTTGAGCCTTTCGCCCAGACGGATATAGTTTTCGTATGGCAGGACCTGATGGCAGGTATGGGTAAAGCTGTTAAGCTGCTTTTCCACCGCCGCCATGACGCGCGGGTGCCGGTGGCCGGTGTTGACCACGGCGATCCCGGCGGCAAAGTCGATATAGCGCCGCCCCTCGACATCCCAGACTTCGGAATTGAGCGCGTGATCCACATAAATCTGCGTCATCATGCCGACGCCACGGGCGATGGCGGTTTTGCGCCGTTCTGCGATCTCTGCGTTCAGCATCATCCTGATCCTTTGTCCGGGTGCCCCTGCGGGGCCGTTGCTGTGACTGACATAGCAATATGCGCTGGCCGGGGAAAGATCGGGTGATGTGGACGGCAGATGTGGTTCGAATGACTCGGTCAGGCGAAATAACCGGGGGTTGCATCGTTTGGGTGGTTGACGGACGAATCAGCTATGTTCTACATCTTGTGTCATCAAGACGCATTCGCATGAATGCGGTGTGTCGGACGAGATATAGGCGAATGATTTGGCGGCTCCACGATGGGCGGTCCGGTCGGACGGAGTGGTTACGGGCAGGCGAGTAACCAAAAGGGGGGCCGGTTCAACGGTCCCCCAACCTGTTCCCGACCCCCCGTCTTACTCCCGACCCCCCGTCTTACTCCCGACCCCCCTAATTACTCCCGACCCCAGTCTGCGCCCTGCATTTCCAACAACCTGCTGGCGGTGCGTTCAAACTCGAACGTGCCCTCGCCTTCGACATAGAGCATGTCGGGCCGGGCGGCGGCAGAGCAGATCAGCCGCACCTTTGCCTCGTAGAGCGCGTCGATCAGGATGACGAAACGTTTCGCCTCGTTATAGTTCTGCCGCGAGAGGCGCGGGACATCGTCGAGGACCAGCACCCGCGCCGCATGGCCCAGCGCAAGGTAATCGGCCGGGCCGAGCGGGCGACCGCAGAGATCGTAGAAGCTCGCCCGGGCCACACCGTTGTGAAACGCCGGGATCGCCACGTCGCGCCCTGTCACCCGCAAGAGCAGCGGATCCGCCTGACCATGGGTCAGGTCGTCCCAGATCGCGTTGATCGCGGCGCGGCTTTCGGCGGTGATGGGGGTGAAATAGGTCTGCGCACCGCCAATCAGCCCTTGTCGGTAGTCGGTCGCGCTGGAGAGTTCGCAGACGTCGAGCCGGGTTTTCAGCAGGGCGATGAAGGGCAGGAACAACTGCCGGTTCAGCCCGTTGAGATAGAGGTCATCGGGCGGCCGGTTTGATGTGGTCACCACCGTGACCCCGCCGGCAAAGAGCCGTTCAAAGAGCCGCCCGACGATCATCGCGTCTGCAATGTCGTTGATCTGCATCTCGTCAAAGGCCAGAAACCGGATCTCGTCGATCAGGATATCTGCGACGGGTGCGATGGCATCATCGACCCCGCGCGCCCGCGCACGGGTCATTTCGCCGTGGACCCATTGCATGAAGGCGTGAAAATGCTGGCGCTGTTTGGGCGCATCGACCGCCGCGTAGAGCATATCCATCAGCATGGATTTGCCCCGCCCGACCCCACCCCAGAAATAGAGCCCGCGCACCGGATCGGGCGCCTTGCGGAAGAGCCCGCGTTTGACGGGAACGGCGAGTTCGGCACGCACCCGCTCCATCGCGGGCAAGAGCGCTTCCTGCGCCGGATCGGGCTCAAGCATGCCTGCGGCGATCCGCGCCTCATAGATGTCGAACAGGGTCATGCGCATGCTCTTACAGGGGCGGGGTTGCCAAGAAAAGAACGTGGGGCCGCGCGCGCGGCATTTCGACAATGGCGCTGATTGTGATCCTCACAGGGCGTGGTTTGGCCTGTTCCAGATCCCGATTGCGGAGGAGTTCAGCTGGTTGCGCGCGGACTTTTCGCTCGCTATCGCTATCCAGAATCTGGCCTGGGGCTTTGGCCAGCCGATCTTTGGCGCGATTGCGGAAAAGATCGGGGACCGCAAGGTGATCATTCCGGGGGCGCTGTGTTATGCCGCCGGGCTGCTCTTGTCGTCGCAGGCGGTGACGCCGGGGGCGCATCAGCTTTATGAGATATTGGTCGGGTTTGGTGTCGCAGGCACCGGGTTTGGTGTGATCCTCGCCGTGGTGGGCCGTGCATCAGGTGCCGGGAACCGGTCGATGTCGCTGGCCATTGCCACGCCTGCCGGGTCTGCCGGGCAGGTGATCGGCGCGCCGCTGGCGGTGTGGCTGTTGAGCATGATGGTCTGGCAGATGGTGTTTGTCACTTTTGCCAGGATCCTCGCCACGCTTCTGGTGCTGCCGATGATGCGCAGCCACGGTGCCGCTGACTTCGGGCCTTGTCGCGCATCTGCATGGGTTGCGCTATATGGGCACGCTCTATGGGCACGCTCTATGGGATCGTGTTCTTTTCCCATCAGCCGGGGTCGTTTCTGGGGGTCTGGCTGTCGCGCTGTATTGATCGCACAAAGTGCGCGGCGCCAAGGCTCCACTTGAGCCTCGGCCGATCCCGCTCAATCCGGCGTTATTCCCGCAATACGTCGCGCAGCACGTCGGTCACTGCTGGGCCATGGGTCAGCGGCAGCGCGTGGTCGGCGCCTGCGACGGTTTCCTGCCGCGCGTTGCGGTTCCATTGTGCCAGAATGCCCAGCGCGCGGATCGGGATCACCTCGTCCTTGTCGCCCCAGAGGGCCACGAGCGGGATATCCTCGCGCCCGATCTTGCGGTGTTCGGCCTCCAACTGCTGCGCCAGCATGTTGCGCAGGCTGGAGAGGATTGCGGCCGCGTTGCCGCGCGTTTGCCCGCCGCTGAGCGCCGACATGGCGTAATGCAGCCAGTCGCCGAGCAAGGGCACCTGCCGGATGAACCGGGAAATGCCGCCATCCCTGACCACGATCCCGGCGGGAGCGAGCAGGATGAGACGCTTCATCCGTTCGGGATGGGTGGCCGCAAAGGCGGTGGCGATGGAGCCGCCCATCGAATAGCCCATCAGCGTGAGGTCGGCGTCGAGCCCCTGATCTGCGGTCAGATCGTCGAGTTGGCGCAGGAAGAATGCGGCATCCTGCCGTCCCGGCACCGGGTCTGACAGGCCGCGCCCATAGAGGTCATAGACCAGCACGCGGTAACCCAGCGTGCCCAGCCCTTCGGCCACCGGCCCCCAGACTTCGCAAGGCGTGCTGAGCCCGTGGACAGCAACCACGACCGGCCCGCGCGCGGGGCCGAGCCATTGGTAATGTGTCACCCCTCGCGACAGTCGGGCAAAGCCGCCGCCGGCGCGGGCGCGGGCATCGGCGCTGATTGCTGGCCGGGCGGAGGCGATGACATAAGGGAGTGCGGCGATGAGAGCCAACAGCAAGAGCCAGATCATTCCCGCCCCGCGTGGACTACCGGGAACCAGTCGGTCCGCAGGCGTTCACCTGTCTGCATCCCATGCCCCGGAAACGGCGGTGAGGTGCGCCCCGGACGTTCGATATAACGCGCATCGTCGCCGACCCAGCGCAGCGAGAGCGCGCGGCGCCGGGTGCTGCCGATGTTGCCACGCGCGCCATGGGCGGTGCGGAAATCAAACAGGACCGCGTCGCCGGGTTCCATCGCCCATTCAATGACGGTGTTCGCCGCCGGATCCGCGTCGGGGTCTGGCACCGGGGTCCAGTCATGGTCGCCGGATTTGTAGAAATCGCTGTCGTCGGCCCAACTGACCGGGCGCACCAGCCGGTCCCAGCGCTGCGACCCGGCGATGAAGCGAAGGGACGCGTCGCGCACCGGATCGAGCGGGCACCACATGCTGACCGTCTGTTCGCCGGTGACAAAGTAATAGGGCGAATCCTGATGCCATGGCGTCGGTTTGGGCGTGCCCGGTTCCTTGACAAGTACATGGTCGTGAAAGAATTGCGCGCTTTGCGAGCCCATCACCGCAGCGGCGAGGGCGGCGGCGGGGCTGTCCCTCACGAGGCGTTCGTATTCGGCGATGCGGGTCCAGTTGCAGTAATCGTCAAAAAACCGCCCCTGTGACACCGCGTTCTCGGAGGCATAGGGGCCGGGGTCGGCCATGTTGCGCGCCACGCCTGCGGCCATCACATCGACCCAATCGGCAAAGACGCCGCGCACTACGCAGACGCCGTCACGCTGAAAATCGGCGATCTGGGTCTTGGTGATCATCTCTGCCTCCAGGTATCGAGGATGTAGCGGCTGGTCATCAGGTCGAGATGCGCTCCGCCACCGTTCTTGAACAGGGTAATTTCGTCGGCAGTATGACGCTGCATCAGGTCGGGCTGGTAATGGTCAGCGATGATGTCATCCGCCGTGATCACGCCCGCCGCAATCGGGTCTTTCAACTCGCCGATATGGCCGATGGTGGTTTCGCGGGAATCCACGAACAGCCGCGCCCGCCGGATCGCGCTATCGTCCACCTCGCGCATGTCGGGGCGGTAGGCGCCGATTAGGTCGATATGCTGACCGGGGCGCAGCCAGTCGCCCTTGATCACCGGGGTCGTGGACATGGTGGCGCAGGTGATGATGTCTGCGGCACTCACCGCTGTCTCAAGATCATCGGCCACGGCGACATCGGGACAATCGCGCTGAAACTGCGCGGCACCAGCGGGGGAGCGGTTCCAGACGGTGAATTTCGCATCCGGAAAGGCCGCGCCGTAGGCCGCGCGCAGCGAGTGCCCGACAATGCCCGCCCCCACGATCAGGATCTTTCGGCTGTCGGGCCGGGCGAGGCGGATCGCACCAAGGAGCGAGTCACCGGCGGTTTTCCATCTGGTCACCAGATGGAAATCGATGATCGCCTCGAGCGCGCCATCGGAATCAGAGAAGAGGTTCACCGCACCGCCGATCTTTGGCAGGCCCTTGACGGCGTTGCCCGGAAAGATCGTGGCGCATTTGACCGCCAGACCCATCCCCTCGATCCAGGCGGTACGGTTGAGCAGGGTGTCGGCGCCGCGATACAGGAACATGTCCTTGATCTGCGCCTTTGGCTGCTTGTGACCGGCGGCCAGCGCATCGGTCAGGGCCAGCCAGTCGAGCCCCGCCTCGCCCTCGGCAAAGGGGATCATCGCGATGCTCATGCGGCCTCTCCCGTGTTGAGCAGCCCTTCGGCGACGAGGCGGTCGGCCCAGGGCTGCGGGGTGATGAACCGATGGGTGTGCCAGCCACGCGCGGCGGCGGCGGCGATATTCTCGGCCTTGTCATCGGCAAAGAGCAGGGCGTGGGGCGGCAGACCGCTACCCTTTTCGACGGCCTCGTAAATCTCCGGCTCGGGCTTGAGCAGGCGCATGTCACCCGAGACATATTCGCGGTCGAATTCGGTGAGGAAAGGGTAGAGTTCCTGCGCGTGGCGAAACGTCTCGCTGCCAAAATTGGTGAGCGCAAAGACCGGCACGCCGCGCCTGCGCAGCGCCCGGAGAAGGCGCACGGAATGGTCGATCACCGGGGCCACCATATCGGCCCAATGCGAATGCCAATACATGATTTCGGCTGCCCATTCGGGGTGGTTATCGGCCAGTCCCTGCACCGAGGCGAGCCACGGATCGCCCCGGTCGATGCCGATATTCATCGCCTCGATCGCGACCTCTGCAAACAGCGCGCGGCGCCGGTCGGGGCCGATCAGACGGTCATAGACGCCTTCGGGGTTCCAGTGGATCAGCACATTGCCGATGTCGAAAATCACGGCC
>Ga0105053_10004795_pt1 | contig 19614 bp, 23 predicted proteins | sample BON01_FD_78093 | JGI IMG/M metagenome (GOLD analysis project Ga0105053, IMG submission 78093) | Freshwater microbial communities from Lake Bonney liftoff mats and glacier meltwater in Antarctica - BON-01 | ecosystem: Environmental > Aquatic > Freshwater > Ice > Glacier meltwater | place: Lake...
TGTTAAAAAGATTATAACAAAAAATAACAATATTCCGACTGTAGTAAAATAAGAACCAAATGAAGCAAGATAATTCCAAGCAGCATAAGCATCAGGATAATCGGGTATACGACGAGGCATACCTGCTAGACCTAAGAAATGCATTGGAAAGAAAGTAATATTTACTCCAATGAAAGTTAACCAAAAATGTATTTGGCCTAATAACTCAGGATATTGACGCCCTGAGATTTTACCAATCCAATAATAGAAAGCACAAAAAATAGCAAATACAGCACCCATTGAAAGAACATAATGAAAATGTGCTACCACATAATAAGTATCATGTAAAGAAATATCTAACCCAGAATTAGCTAAAATAATACCAGTTACTCCACCAACAGTAAATAAAAAAATAAAACCAATAGCCCAAAGCATTGGAGCTCTTAAAGTAATAGAACCTCCCCACATAGTAGCTATCCAACTAAATATTTTAATACCTGTAGGAACACCAATAATCATTGTAGCGGCTGTAAAATATGCACGAGTATCATAATCCATACCAACGGTATACATATGATGAGCCCATACAATAAAACCTAAAATACCAATAGAAGCCATAGCATAAACCATCCCTAGATAACCAAATGTAGGTTTTCTAGAAAATGTAGAAACAACATGACTAATAATACCAAACCCAGGTAATATTAAAATGTAAACTTCAGGATGTCCGAAAAACCAAAATAAATGTTGATATAAAATAGGATCACCACCACCAGACGGATCAAAAAAAGTTGTATTAAAATTACGATCGGTTAATAACATTGTAATAGCACCAGCTAATACAGGTAAAGATAATAATAATAAAATAGCAGTAATAAGAACAGACCAAACAAATAAAGGAAGTCTATGCCAGCTTAATCCAGGACCACGCATATTAATTATAGTTGTAATAAAATTAATAGCTCCCATAATAGAAGATGCACCCGCTAAATGTAAACTAAATATACCCATATCCACAGCTGGTCCAGAATGTGCAATAATACTACTTAAAGGAGGATATACAGTCCATCCAGTACCTACACCTACTTCTACAAAAGAAGAACCTATTAATAAAAATAAAGAAGGGGGTAATAACCAAAAACTAATATTATTCATTCTTGGAAAAGCCATGTCAGGAGCACCAATTAAAATAGGAACAAACCAATTACCATAACCACCAATTACAGTAGGCATTACCATGAAGAAAATCATAATAAAAGCATGAGCTGTAATCATTACATTATAAAACTGATAATTTCCTAGTATCACTTGGTTACCTGGCTGAGATAAAACCATTCTAATAATAATAGAAAAAGTAGTACCGACTACTCCAGAGAATAGACCGAAAATTAAATATAAGGTACCAATATCTTTATGATTGGTTGAAAACAACCATCTATGAAAAAATTTAGAACTGCTTGATAAAAAATTCATTTCTTAATTTTAATAATTTTTTTATAAAAAATAAAACTTAATTAAACTTCTAATTTAGAAGAAACCCAAGAAACATAATCTTTTAAGGATACTGCCTCAACGACAATAGGCATAAAACCGTGATTTACACCACATAGTTCACTACATTGACCATGAAAGATACCCTCACGTTTAATAAACATTTGAGCTTGATTTAAACGACCAGGTAAAGCATCCGCCTTTACACCTAAAGAAGGAATTGCCCAAGCATGAATTACATCTCCTGAGGTAATAAGAACACGAATATGAGTATTTGTAGGTACTACTACTCGATTATCAACTTCCAATAAACGTAATTGACCTAATTCTAAATCATCTTCTTGAATCATATATGAATCAAATTCAATGGTGTCTCCATCTTCAGTATTATAATCAGAATATTCATACGACCAGTACCATTGATGTCCTATTGCTTTAATAGTAATAGCAGGATCGATAACTTCATCCATGGAATATAATAGGGCAAAAGAAGGAACAGCAATAAACATTAAAATAAAAGAAGGTAAAATTGTCCAAAGTAATTCAATTGTAGTACCATGAACAATATGTAAGGGAGTACCATTTTTACTTTCATCAAATAAATAAAGAGTACGAGCTAACATCCAAGTAACGAATATAGTAATAAAAATAATAATACCCATAACATCATTATGAAGACTAATAATACCTTCCATAATAGGAGTAGCCGCTTCTTGAAATCCCATCTGCCATGCCACAGGAGCATCTGAATAACAAAAATTAACTATATATAAATTTGTTAAGTTAAAAATAAAATTATATTTCATAAAATATACTTTTTTAGAATGTTATAAAATAAATTATACTACTATAATATAAACTAAGCAATAATAATATAAATCACATTATAATAATATAAAGAGTTAAGAAGTTAAAGTGAAAAATTTAGTTGAGTTAGTTTATTTTCTATTAAGATACGCTCAAAAATTCCTAAAAAAGGAATAAAAAATAAAATATATCCAAAATAACCAACTGTTGCTACTTGACCAATTAATATATATGGGTCTTCAACGGGATTACCTCCAATCCATCCTAATACAAAAGCATTACCTAGCCACACCCAAAAAAAATATCTATGGGAAGGTCTAAAGAATGAGGATCTTATATTTGACGTATTTAATAAGGGTAATGAAGATAATACTACAAGTGATGCACCCATAGCAATAACTCCACCTAATTTATCTGGAATAGATCTTAAAATGGCATAATATGGTAAAAAATACCATTCTGGGACTATATGTGCAGGCGTTACCATAGAATTCGCAGCAATGTAATTATCAGGATGCCCTAATAAATTAGGATCAAAAAATAAAAAGTATGAAAAAAAAACAGTAAAACACATAAAACCAAAGAGATCTTTCACATAAAGGTATGGGTAAAAATCAATTTTGTCTATATCATCACCATGTAAACCGGTGGGGTTATTTGATCCTTGTTGATGTAAAGCAGCGATATGTAACATAACTAAACCCAATAAAATAAAAGGTAATAAATAATGCAAACTAAAGAAACGATTTAAAGTAGCATTATCCACAGCGAAACCACCCCATAAAAATTCAACAAGAGGTACACCAATACCAGGTATTGCTGAAAATAAATTGGTAATTACAGTAGCCGCCCAAAAACTCATTTGCTTTTTTGTTCATTTAAATTATATTTAATTTTAGTTTTATCTAATTAAGTGTTATGATTCTAACCATAAAAGGATTTAAAAGAAAATTTAATAACATTATATTATATATATAAAATCCGACTGTTCATTAAACATTACTTATATTGAAAATATTTATTAGTGACCCAGTCTGTAACAATATTTTACCATATTGACGAATTTGTAATAAACTAAAATAAGATTAGTCGTTTTCACTAATATTGCATATTAATATTTAAATATTCTAAAAATTAATTAAAATATTAATATACTATAAATTAAATTAATTTTTATTATTAATATATGGAATAATAAAAGGCTTTATTATATTATATAATTTTTTATATTCATATTTAAAGAAATAAATATCTGTGCGTATTTTTTTTATATTTAAATTAAATTTAATTTTTAGGCTATTTTTTAGATAATTAGCATCTATAGGGCTAAAAGAAGAACTTGAAATAATAATATAATTAGATGTTCTATAAGATCTATAAAAGTCAAATCCATTAGTCATTAGCCAAATAGCGAATATTCGTGGTGATAATATAGTATCAAAATTAATAGGTATTTGTTTTTTTTTGTTATGATTGTAGAAAAGTTTATAGATATAATCAAAAGTAACAAAAGAAAATGATTTGTAATTAAAATATTGTATATTATTAATATATTTAACTAGAAAAGGTTTAATATCAGATAAATAATCTCTTTTATACATTTCCTTATATAAAAAATATAGATACTCCAAATTTAAAGAATCATGATAAAAAAAAATACGAATGCTCTTTAAACGTTTTTCTAAAAAAGTTTTACCTAAAAGACTGCCTACTATAATATCATAAATAATTTTGTCATGTGGGCCTAACTCTACAAATGAATACAAAGATTTACTTTTAAAATAACGTTTATAAATATATTTAATTTTCATTTTTTTAATATTAAAAATTAATTTAATCTATATAAGGCTTAGAAAAACCCCAAGGTAAAACATAACCAATAAATCCTGTGGCCATCATTAATATCAAGATAACAACTCCTAATCCCCATACTAAACCCCTTGGGGACTTGTAAGAACCATAGTATAAACCTCGTAATAAATGTACATAAACAACTATAAAAAACATAGAAGCTCCATTCGCATGCATATAACGAATTAACCAACCATAATTTACATCACGCATAATATGTTCAACGCTCACCCAAGCATAATCTATATGGGGAGTATAATGCATAGCTAAAAAAATTCCAGTTATCAACTGAACTCCTAAGCATACTGCAGCTAATAATCCAAAGTTATACCAATAATTAAAATTGATAGGTGTTGGGTAATCGATTAAATGATTATTAATTAAGTTTAGTATGGGTCTTTTCAAAAGTTTCATATCTTAAAAATAAAAACAAAAGAAATGATTCCACATAAATTAAACTATCAAAGTTAATAAATCATTTAGTTATTGTATATATTAAATTAGTAAAATATAATATTAAAAGCCAATATTAAATACTTCTTTAATATTTGTTTTATACAATTTTATTGAGGATACTTTATTTAAAGAACAATAAATGCATACATGATGCATTTTTATAAAATGTAAGCATGAATTACATTCTTTATATAAAGATAATTTTTTTTGTTTACATATAAATCGTTGCCTAGTTTTTGAATAAGATATTTTTTTTTTTGGAACAGCCATAAATAATATTTGGTAATTAATTTATAAATATTTAATTAATAAACTTCTTCAAAATAACTAAACTTAAATGGAGTTGAACCATTAACTTTCAATTAAAAGTACTCTAACGACCTGAGTTATAAGTTTATAAAATAAACTCGGAGTATTTTTAATATAAATCAAAATAAAAGGTTATAACAATTTTTTATTTTAAAATAAAAATATTTCTTTGTTCCTTATTATAATTGAAAATAATAGCTATTAATACTATAAATAATAATCTATTATCAAAAAATATATAAGTTTGTAAATTATCCCATAAAGTTAATGAAGTTAATAATAAAATAATGCCTATTAACATAACAAAAGCATAATGGTAAATAAATCCTGTTTGAATTTTACTAAAACGATTAGCTAATGAAATAAAAGTAATAGCAATACCATAAGGACCAAACATTTCTACAATACCTTTATCAATTCCTTTAAATGAAACAAAGTAACCAAAAAGTAATAATTTTTTATTGATATATTCATTATAAATTTTATCAAAGTACCATTTTTTGTTTAAAAAAGAGTATAATATCAATCCAAAATTACTTGTTGTAAAACTATATAATTCATTATTATAAAAATGGTTTATTACTAAAGCAAGAATTGCACCGGTAAAACTTAAAATAGTAGGTATTAATTTTATGTAAGTTGGTATAAATTCAGATTCAACAAATAAATTATTTTTGGGTAAAACGAAAACAGAATTTTGCCAAAAATCTGTACCTAAACCAATAACCATATCTTTAGTTAAAAAGCCTAAAAATATACTACCAAAAGATAAAATAATCAATGGTATACCCATACTTAATGGTACTTCATGAGCATGCTCTATAATAGTTCTAGAACCCATTGTTTTAACAATAAAAGTTAAATAAACTAATCTAAAAGAATAAAATGCAGTAAAAAAAGCTGCCATACAACCAAACCAATGTGCAAAATGACCATTCAAAGTATATTTAGCATAAGCAACTTCAATAATAATATCTTTAGAATAAAATCCCGTTAAAAAAGGAAAACCCATTAATGCTAAAGAACCTATAACTATCATACAATATGTAAAAGGAATTAGTTTAGCTAAACCTCCCATTTTACGCATATCTTGTTCATCAGAGACTGCGTGAATAACAGCACCCGCACTTAAAAAAAGAAGAGCTTTAAAAAATCCGTGATTCATTAAATGAAAAATACCTACACTATAATTTGATAAACCACAAGCAAAAGCCATATAGCCTAATTGACTACATGTTGAATATGCTATTACACGTTTTAAATCATTTTGAACTAATCCTGTTGTTGCCGCAAAAAAAGCTGTCATAGCACCAAAAATGGTTACTAATATTAAAGCTGTTGGTGAATATTCAAACATAGGAGAGCATCTTGCGACTAGAAAGATACCAGCAGTTACCATAGTCGCTGCATGAATTAATGCTGATACAGGAGTAGGGCCTTCCATAGCATCAGGTAACCAGGTATGTAAACCAATTTGAGCAGATTTACCAATAGCACCGCCAAATAATAATAAACAAATAAAAGTTAATTTTTCAACTTCAAAACCCAATAAATTAAAAGTTTCTCCCGCAATAAACGGAGTAATAGAAAATACCGTTGCATAATCTACAGATTGATATACTAAAAAAATAGCACAAATACCTAGAGCTAAAGAAAAGTCACCGACACGGTTAACAATCATAGCCTTTAAGGCTGCTTTATTAGCTTGAATACGAGTGTACCAAAAACTAATTAACAAATAAGAGCATAAACCGACACCTTCCCAACCAAAAAACATTTGAATAAAATTATCAGCTGTAACTAACATTAACATAAAAAACGTAAAAAGGCTTAAATAAGACATAAATCTTGGAATATGAGGATCTTGTTCCATATAACCAGTTGAATATATATGAACCATACAAGAAACCGTCGTTACAGTTACGAGCATTAAAGTAGTTAAAGTATCAAATTGACACCCCCAAGAAGCTTGTAACATTTCACAATCAATCCATGAAAAAAGGTCTATATAAACGAAATTACCACAGACAGAAACTTCAAAAAAAGCATACCAAGAAAATAACATTGATAAAAATAAACCAAAAGTTGTTATAATTTGAGATCCTGTAGATCCTAAAAAACGTCCAAAAAGACCCGAACTAATAGCTCCTATTAGTGGAAAAAAGACAATTAATAAATACATATACTTATTTATTATTTTAAATTTATTTTTAAAAATCTGTTTAGGCATAAACGATTATATGCTCGACAGGATTTGAACCTGTAACCTTCGGATTCGAAATCCGATACTCTATCCAATTAAGTTACGAACATTAAATCTAAATACTAAAAAAGATAATTAGATTTTTATTTTGTTTTATTACTTAATAAGAAAGATAATTGATTTTTAGGTTTTGATAATATTCTAATAATATTATTTAAACTATTTTGTATTAAGCAAATATTTTCTATATTAATAGATCTTATGTTATTTAAAGAACATACTTTTATTTCAAATAAACGATTAACTAAAACGCCTTCATAAAAGCCTCCTAAAAAAAAAATATTTTTTTCTTTTTGGATAATCGAAAAGATTTCTTTTAATTTTATAAAATTTGTATTTTTTGAAATTTCTTTATCACTATAACAAATTGCTAATGAACCAGAAAGTATACCTTTCATTGTTGGTATGGAACTAAATAAATTTTTAAAAATGGCTGTATTTTTAATTAAAGTATAGTTAAAACCTTGTTTATTTAATTTTTTTTTTAACTCTATTTTATCGTTAACACAAATATTTTGTATACAAAAAAATCCAATAAAATGACATTCTGTCATAACATTACTTATATTATTGGATTCAATTCTCTTTTTTAACTCACTTTTATTCATAGATATATAAATATAATTAACATAATATTATGACAAATAAAAAACTCGTTTTTCAAAATCAACAAAAATTAATTCTTTCGGCACGAGAATATAGGGATGATATAGATTTATTTACTACATCTTCTAAAGACCTCATTAATGGAACAATAATATTTACGACTAAATCAGATATATATTTAGACTTCGGTACAAAACCTATTATTAAAATCTCAAAAAAAATATATATTAAAAATTTAATACAATTATATATAATATTAAATACTTCTTATTTATTAGTAAAAAAATCTTTAAAACATCAAAATTTTTACAAAAAAAAATTGAATGTATGGATAAATAGTAAACTGAATAAAGGTGAAACTATTAAACTTAAAATTAATACAATAGACTCAATAAAAAATATTTATACGGTTGATTTTGAAAATACTCTTGAATCTATAAAAAATACTAAGTTATTTTATGAATTAAAAATAATAAAAAAATATAATTTACCTATCAAAGGATTTATAACAAATACTGTGAAAGGAGGATTTAGTGTTGCTTTGGGAGGTTTAATAGCATTTTTACCAATAAAAGAACTTATAAAAAATAAAAAAGAAAATTTATCCAAAAATTATATAAATTATTCTATGAACTTTAAAATTGCTAAAATAAATATAAATAATAAAAATATTGTTTTAAAAAAACATAGAAATATTCCAATATATTACGGATAGAGGGACTTGAACCCTCAAGAGTTTCCTCACTAGAACCTAAACCTAGCATGTCTGCCAATTTCATCATATCCGTTTTATTAATTCCTAAAATATATATAATTTTATAAAAACTATTAATAATAAAAAATCAAATAAAATGAAATGTTATATTAAAATAAAATCATTTAATCATATTATTTTAGAAAATATATCCAAAAATTTTTTAAACGAATCAAAAATATATAATATTAAACAAGCCTCTAGTATTGGATTACCTAAAAGATTAAAAAAATTTAGTTTAATAAAATCACCTCATGTACATAAAAAATCAAGAGAACAATTTGAATCATTAACTCATAACAAAATTTTATATGTAGAGGGTTCAAAATTGAATGTAGAAAAAATTATAAAAAATAGTATTTATAATAATAAACATACATTTTCTTTTAAAATAAAATGGTTATATTAATTATTTTGCGAGTAGAGGGATTCGAACCCTCAGCCACTGTTTGGAAGACAGTTAATTTAACCATTAATCGATACTCGCGAATAAATATAAAATAATTTAAATTTTTATAAATATTATCTTAAATAAATAAAACATTATCCTTTTATATTTATAAAAGGATAATATATTATATTAAAACTGAATCTAATGAAAATACTACTATTTTTTTATTACCTATCAACTTCTCCAAATACAATATCTTGTGTACCAATTACTGTAACTACATCAGCAATCATATGGCCTCTAGTCATAAAATCTAATCCTTGCAAATGAAAAAATCCTGGAGCTCTAATTTTACATCTATAAGGTCTATTACTTCCATTTGACACTAAATAAACACCAAACTCTCCTTTAGGAGCTTCGACAGCCGTATAACTTTCACCCTCGGGTACAGTAAAATTTTCCGTAAAAAATTTAAAATGATGTATTAAAGATTCCATAGATGTTTTCATGTCGGATCTTGTTGGAGGTACAATTTTAGCATCATCTACTTTAATAGGACCTTCTGGCATGTTATTTAAACATTGAACAATAATACGTAAACTTTGCCTCATTTCTTCAATACGAATCATATAACGATCATAAGAATCTCCATTAATACCAATAGGAACATCAAAATCTAATTTATCATAAATTTCATAAGGTTGATTTTTACGAATATCCCAAGAAACACCAGAACCTCTTAACATAACTCCAGTAAATCCCCAAGCTAGAGCCTCATCTGCAGTAACAACACCAATATCTACAAGACGTTGTTTCCAAATACGATTTCCTGTTAACATTTCTTCAATTTCGTCTAACCTTTTTGCAAAATTATTAACAAAAATATAAATATCTTCTGATAAACCTAAAGGAATATCTTGTGAAACACCTCCCGGTCGAATATAGGCCGCATGAAATCTGGCTCCAGAAACACGTTCGTAAAATTCATGCAATTTTTCTCTTTCTTCAAAAGCCCATAGAAGAGGAGACATTGCCCCAACATCTAAAGCATGACAAGATAAAGCTAAAAGATGATTCATTATTCTAGTTATTTCTAAAAACAGTACTCTAATATACTGAGCTCGCAAAGGAACTTCACAACGTAATAATTTTTCAACAGCCAAACTATAACCATGCTCTTGTGCCATCATAGATACATAGTCTAATCTATCAAAATAGGGAAGAGCTTGAGTATATGTTTTATACTCAATTAATTTTTCAGTACCTCTATGAAGTAAACCTACATGAGGGTCTGCTTTAACCACAATTTCTCCATCTAGTTCTAAGACTAACCTCAAAACACCATGAGCAGATGGATGTTGTGGACCAAAGTTTAATGTAAAACTTTTTATTTCTTTAATCTCCTCAGAAATTTTTTCTAAGTGATTTTTAGTAATAATAAGTGGTTGGTGTAATATACTAAAATTTCTTTTTATATTTACCATACTAAATTAATTATTTATTCAATCAAAAATTTATAGTGATCTCTTATAATATTTTTAAAATGATTATAAAAATGTAAAAAATATCGTAATATAAAAAGTTACTTTATTTTTTTACGATTATAATATTCCATTAAAGAAGTTAAATCAGGATTAAAAGGATAAGAAATATTTTCGACATCAGGTATATCTACTAGTTTACCCTCCATTAAATAATAATTAAATTCAATATAATTAGGTGTAAATAAAATAGGTTGTTCTTTAATAATTTGAGATAATTCTTTTGTATTTTGAATATTATGTACAATATTTGAAATATAAATACTTGATTTATGTTTTATAAAATTAAGAGAACCTTTATTTACTTTAACAACATCATCTTTTTCTAATAAAAAAGAAGGTTTTTTTACAATAGACTCATTTACGAGAAAATGACCATGCTGAATAAGTTGACGAATCTCCTTTAAACTGGGAGAAATTTTGCTTCTAAATAAAAAAATATCAAGTCTACGTTCCATTAATTTTATAAAATTAATTGTTTGATTACCTTTATAACCTCCAGCCTTTATAAAATTGTTCGTAAACTGTTTGTCATTAGGACAACCATAAAAAACTTTTAACCTTTGTTTTGCTTGTAATATAGATCCGTATTCCGTTTCTTTAGTAGGACGATGATTTGATGAAAGTAACAATTGCCATTTCTTACTTTTTAATTTTTGAGAACTTATTTTTGGGTGATCTGTAATTTGAGTTCCTAGCTTAGAATATATTTTAAATTTGGGTATATTTAATTTAGACATTTTACTCTATAATAATATATATTGTTAGTTATAAAAAAATTATTTAATATACTCGCTATCGGACTTGAACCGATAATCCTAAAGGAAACAGATTTTAAGTCTGTCGTGTCTACCAATTTCACCAAGCGAGTTTTAAAAAAATAGATTCATAATCAAAGAATCTTTTCTTTGATTATGAATTAAAAAAACAATTATTTTTTTTTTTTTACTTTTTCCCAAGGACTTGTAAAATCGAATAAACGAAATTCTTTTGTCATCTCCAAAGGTTCACAAACTACCCTTTTTTTAGCAGAGTCATACCTAACTTCGACATAACCACTTAAAGGAAAGTCTTTACGTAAAGGATAACCTTCAAACCCATAATCCGTTAAAATTCTACGTAAATCAGGATTACCAGAAAAAAAAACACCAAACATATCCCAAGTTTCTCTTTCAGCCCATCCCGCAGAAGGAAAAATTTCTACAATAGAAGGTACCGAAGTTAATTCATCAACACAAACTTTTATAACTAATCGTGTATTAAATTGTACACTAAGAAGTATATATACCACTTCAAAACGTTTTTTTTTATCAGGAAAGTCTATTGCGGTTATCTCTGATAATTGTTTAAATTGAGAATTAGTATAATATTTCAAAAAAGTCATCAATTTAATTAAATATTCAGGTTTTGTATAAATACAAATTTCGCTTTTAGAAATACTACATTTTTCTATAAATAAAGGAATAGTTAAGCTTATAGATTTTAAAAAATTATATAACATATTACAATTTAATTAATTTATTTTTTAATCCAATGAGTTAAATTACGATTACGTTTGACTTTTTTTTGTAATTGTAAAATACCATAAAGCAAAGCCTCCGCTGTTGGAGGACACCCTGGCACATAAATATCTACAGGAACAATACGATCACAACCTCTTACAACAGAATAAGAATAATGATAATAACCTCCACCGTTAGCACAACTACCCATAGAAATAACCCAACGCGGTTCAGATAATTGATCATAAACTTTACGAAGAGCTGGTGCCATTTTATTTGTTAATGTACCAGCAACAATCATAACATCTGCTTGACGGGGACTAGGACGTAAAATTATACCAAATTTGTCTAAATCATAACGAGTTGCTGCACATTGCATCATTTCTACTGCACAACAAGCTAAACCAAAACTAACAGGCCATAAAGAACCTTTACGAGCCCAATTAACTAAATGATCAATTTTTGATACTATAAATTCTGCCTTCATAAGTAATATTATTATTTAGTTATACTTAAATTATATGATAAAAGGATCAATAAAAATTATCCCTTCATTAAATGAATAAAATCAATAGCCAAACTACCTTTAATTCTAGAATAAATAACTAAAATAGATAATCCTATAGCGGATTCTGCAGCAGCTACTGTTAAAATAAAAATTGCGAATACTTGACCTAAAAGATCATCTAAATATACTGAAAAAATAATGAAGTTTAAGTTAACAGCTAAAAGCATTAATTCAATAGACATTAACATAATAATAATATTTTTACGATTTAGAAAAATTCCCCAAATACCAAGAATAAATAAACCCATAGCAATGCTTAGATATTTTACAAGATCGATTATCATAATAACAATGCTTTTGTTTATATTTTTACGATGATTAAAAATAAAATAATTATAAAAAAACTTAAAAAAGAAATGGAAAGAATGGGATTCGAACCCATGGTATATAAAAATATACGCTGATTTAGCAAACCAGTGCTTTAGACCACTCAGCCATCTTTCCTAAAATTTATAATGAATATAAACTAAAAAAAATGATATTACTTTAATTATTAATATAATTATTTTTTTAGTTAATAGTTATTTCGTACTTATATTATAAATTTAAATATAATCACTATAATAAAACTCTTGGAGATAACGGGGCTCGAACCCGTAACCTTATGCTTGCAAAGCATATATTCTACCAATTGAAATATATCCCCTATTGTATAAATAGCTACTTATATAGATAGATATTTATACAATATAATATTATGCACCACCCCACCAATAAACTACCGTAAATAAAAATAACCAAACAACATCAACAAAATGCCAATACCAAGCAGCGGCTTCAAAACCAAAATGATGTTGTTGAGTAAAATGATAATTAATTTGACGAATTAACATAATGATTAACATAGTAGTACCTACTAATACATGAAACCCGTGAAATCCTGTAGCCATAAAAAAACTAGAACCATAAACACCATCAGATAATGTAAATGAAGCTTCTACATATTCAAAAATTTGAAATAATGTAAAAATAGCCCCTAAACCTACAGTAGCTCCTAAACCTAAAATAACTTGTTCTCGTTGACCAGCTACAATGGCATGATGAGCCCACGTAACGGTAACACCAGATGATAATAAAATAACTGTATTCAATAATGGAATTTCCCATGGAGAGAATACTTCAATACCTGCAGGAGGCCAAATACAACCTAATTCAACTGTTGGAGCAAAAGAAGAATGAAAAAAAGCCCAAAAAAAAGCTAGAAAAAACATTACTTCAGAAATTATAAACATAAGCATTCCATAACGTATACCAACTTGTACAACTTCTGTATGATGTCCTTGATATGTAGCTTCTCTACAAACATCTCTCCACCAAACGAAAAGACTAGCAACTAAAGAAATAAAACCAAAGAAAAGTGTAAAACCTCCACCGGCATATGTATGCATATACATAACACCACCTAATGCCATAGTTAAAATAGAAAAAGATGTTGTTAAAGGCCAAGGACTTGGATCAACGAGATGAAAAGCATGCCGTTGTTCTGTTTTTACATATGAAATATTGCTCATAATAAAAATGTTTATTAATTAAAAAGTAAAAAGAAAAATTTCCCTAAAAATATAAAAGATTTTATTTTAATTGTAAAAAGGGATTATTACTTTTAAGTAAATTTTTATATACAATAATTTAAAAATAGTAATAATTCTAAAGTAAAATATATAAATCTTTTAAATAATTTTTTAATTGATAATAAATAAATATTTATTTATTTACTAACCGAATAGTAGTATTTAAATTATTAAAAACTTGATCAAAGACATCTTGTCTACGAACATTAAATTGTTTACGCATAGTTAATAAAATAGCTCCAATCATAGCAACTAATAAAATTAAACTTGCCATTAAAAAACAATAAAAGTAATAAGTATATAACAATTCACCAATAGCTTCAATATTTGTAATAGGATTTATATTATTAGACCATATTGTTAAAGTTAAGTCTTTTTGCAATAAAATTATTTGTGAATCTAAATTTAAAGTTGTTATAGAAAAAAAAGGCACTAAATCTCCATTAATAACAGATAATATTTCTATAAAAAATATAATTAAAACTAAACCACCTATTGGAAGATAACGTAAAATACTTTCTTTTAATTCTGTTACTCTAATATTTAACATCATAACAACAAATAAAAAGAGTACCGCGATAGCACCTACATAAACCACTAAAAAAATCATAGCTAAAAATTCTGTTTCTAATAAAAGTAATAAACCCGCAGAATTACAAAAAACCAACACGAGAAATAAAATAGAATGCATAGGATTACGAGCACTAACTACCAAACCTCCAGATACTAAAGCCAAACTACCAAGAATATAAAATAATAATACTTCAATATTCATATTATATATGTTAATTTAATAAATTTATATTTTTTATAAAGTAGGACACCAGTCAAAAGAAACCAGAATACCTCCCGTAAATAAAACCCAACCTAAGGCTAATGGTAATAAAACTTTCCAACCTAATCTCATTAATTGATCATATCGATATCTAGGATAAGCTCCTCGAACCCAAATAAAAGAAAAAACCATTAAAGACATTTTTAAACCAAACCATACAGGACCAGGTATCCAATTTAAAGGAAAAATATCAATTAAAGGCAACCAACCACCTAAAAATAATATAGTTAATAAAGCACACATTATTAAAATATTAGTATATTCGCCCAAAAAAAATAAAGCAAACCCCATTGCAGAATATTCTACATTATAACCCGCGACAAGTTCTGCCTCTGCTTCTGGTAAATCAAAAGGAGCTCTATTTGTTTCAGCTAAAGCAGAAATAAAAAACATTAAAAAAACTGGGAATAAAGGTATTATATACCAAATACTTTTTTGAGCCAATACAATAACACTTAAATTTAAAGAACCAGCACAAAGTAAAACATTAATAATGATTAAACCAATAGAAACTTCGTAAGATACCATTTGTGCAGTAGACCTTAAAGCACCCAAAAAGGCATACTTAGAATTACTTGCCCATCCAGAAGTAATTATACCATAAACACCTAAAGATGAAACAGCAAATATATATAAAATACCAACATTTAAGTCAGATAAAACTAAACCTTCTCCAAAAGGAATAACAGCCCAACCCATAATAGCCAAAAGAAATGTTAATATAGGAGCTACAATAAATATAATAACATTTGATGTACTAGGCAAAATAGTTTCTTTTACAAGCAATTTTAAACCATCAGCTAATGCTTGACCAAGTCCCCAAAGGCCTACAACGGAAGGACCTCTTCTTCTCTGAATTGATGCTAAAATTTTACGTTCAGCTAAAGTGAAGTAAGCAACAGCAATTAATAAAGGAATTACAATAATTAATATTTGTAATATCCAATTGATTATTTGAAATAACATATATTTATAATTTTTTTTTATGTAAATCTATTTAAATCTTCTGTTATTAAAAAATAAATGTAATAAGTAGGATCTTATAGAAGAAAAATTACTACTATACCAATATAAATTTATTTAAATAAATAAATAGTTTTTACTCATTAAAACTTGAAGTTATAATAAGTAGTGACTTTAATTTTAAGAATATTTTGTAATAAAAACAAAAGCCGAATATCAGACTTGAACTGATAACCTATTGATTACAAATCAATTGCTCTACCAATTGAGCTAAGCCGGCATAAAATTAAAAATATTGATCAGGGCGTAGCGCAGTCTGGTAGCGCGCCTGTTTTGGGAATAGGAAGTCGCGTGTTCGAATCACGCCGTCCTGAATAAAAAAACAAAGTAATAGAAATAATTACTTTGTTACATAATTTATCCATAAAGGATTAAAAATGCCATCATTAAAGCGAATAATGCTATAGCTTCACATAAAGCGAAACCTAAAATACAAATTTTGAATAATTCTTGTTGAAGAGAGGGGTTTCTAGCTACACCAAGGATATATGAACCAAAAACAGTACCAATACCAACACCAGATCCTGCTAATCCTACGGAAGCAACACCTGCACCAATTAATTTTGCACTTTCTAAAATCATAATTGAGTTTTTTATGGTTGAATAAATTAAGTATAGAAAAATTACTCATCTTAAAATAGTTTTATTCTTTTAATGTTTATATAACCAAACTTTGATACCAAAACTACCATATTTAGTTTTACCTACTAGTTGAATATAATCAACATCCGCATTAATTTTTGTTAAAGGTATAGAACCATATTTAAACCATTCCATTTTTGCCATAGGTGCTCTTCCTAGTCTACCAGAACAATTTATACGTAAACCCCTAATATTATCTTTATTTTTTATTTTATTTAAAGAATCTTGTAAAACTTTTTTAAAGCTCATATTAGGTTTTTCTAGTTGACTAGTTAAAAATTTACCTAATAATGATGCGCTTTCCCCTAGATCTTTTTTATAAACTATAGAAGTATGTATATCTTTATTAATATACTTATTTAATTGTTTTTCTATTAATTTTAAAACTTTTTGTGGACTAATAAACCAATTATTTACTGAATCTTTTAAAAATGGATTTATAGAATCTTTTTTTACATTTCCAAAATAATTTTTATATCTAGAAATTTTTTTTGAATTAATTAACGCATCCTTTTTAAATATAAGACCTTCTTCATAAATAAATATTTTTATAAAATATTTATTATCACGTTCTTTAATATAAATTTTATCTACTAATATTTTTAAACTTTTAAAAATATTTTCTATATATTCTCGAATATATATATCTATTTGTAATTTTCCAGGTTCTAAATCAACATATTTGTAATTACTATACCAAGTAGATTGCCAAGTTTTATTATTATTTATTCGAAAAGATACTGGGTTTACTTTTTGAGACATATGTTTACATATGAAATAACTACCTAATTCAAATAAATCTTTACTATTAGTTTGACTTATTTCTTTTATATCCCAAGATTCTGTTTTATCATTATATCCGTATAATGAATTTTCTAAACGCATTAACCGTGTTGAACGACGAGTCATAATTAAGCTTTTTTACTTTTTTTTTTCTTTTTTAATGCGTATCTACGTGTTGAAGCAAATTCACCAAATTTATGACCAATCATATCATTAGTAACACGTAAACTAATAAATCTATTTCCATTATGAATGTCAAATTCGTGGTTTACAAATTCTCTTAGAATAGTACAATTCCTAGACCATATTTTAAAACGTTTAAACTCATTTTTTAAGGCTAGAATTTTTTTAAGTAATTTTATATCAAAAAAAGGACCTTTCCATTTTGATCGACTCATATTATATTATTATTTTTTATATTTTCTTTTAGTTTTATATCCTTTTGTAGGTCGTGACCAGGGTGTAACAGAACTACGACCCCCAGATGTTTTACCTTCACCTCCACCATGTGGGTGATCTACGGGATTCATTGCAACACCCCTTACAGTTGGTCTAATACCCAAATACCTTGAATAACCTGCTTTACCTCCCTGTAGATTTTTATGATCAGGTTTAGATACTATACCTATACTAGCTAAACAATTAGAAGATATTATTATTTCTTTTTTTGATTTAAGACGTATAGTAGCTTCTTTATCATCCCTTTTAATTAATTTACAAAAAGTACCCGCCGATCTAACTATAGAACCTCCATCATAAGGATGACTTTCAATATTATGAATTTTGGTGCCTACAGGAATTTGGTTTAAAGGCATTGCATTACCCAACTTTATATCAATATTCTTAGTTCTAGTAAATATTAATGTATCACCTTCTTTAATTCCATCTGTTGCCAATATATATCGAATACATCCATTTTGATATATAATTAAAGCTATATAAGAAGATCGATTTGGATCATACTCAATACGATAAATAATACCAGGCACATCTAAAATTTGTCTAAGAAAATCTATTTTTCTAAACGCTTTTTTGTGACCACCGCCTCTATGAAAACTAGAAATTAATCCATTATTATTACGTCCACCATTATTTTTAATTCCATAAGTTAAACTTTTTAAAGAAGAACCTCTCCAAATATTATCTTTAACATAATTTATTTTTATAGTATGCCTTCTAGTTGAAGTTGTTGGTTTATAAGATTTTAAACTCATTTATTTGATTAATTTTTTAATTATTTTCTCTAGTAGCTCAGTTGGTCAGAGCGTATGGCTGTTAACCATAAGGTCGTTGGTTCGAAACCAACCTAGGGAGTTTGTTTTATTAATTACGGATTATTAAAATATTTTATCTATTATTTTAAAAAATAAAAATTGAAGTAAAAGGACTCGAACCTTTGCATATCCATATCAAAAACGGATGCCTTACCACTTGGCTATACTTCAATATAAATATTGCGGAAATAGGATTTGAACCTATGACCTTCAAGTTATGAACCTGACGAGCTACCGAGCTGCTCTATTCCGCATTTTATATAATTAAGTTAATTAAAAAAGATAACTAAACAATGACATTAAACAATTCACTAAACGATTCTATTGTACGAATAAAAAATGGTTATAAAACCAGAAAACAAATTATAAGCTTAAATAAATCTAAATTATGTATAGAAATACTAAAAATTTTACGTAATGAAGGCTATATCAAAGGATTTCAAATAGAAAAGCAATCAATTAATGTTATACTAAAATATTTTCAAAATAAACCTGTTATTAAAGACGTTATTTTTTATTCTCCTTTGAGTATAAATACTACTGTATCTTTCAGACAATTAACACAATTATGTGAAAATAAAAAAACAAATGGATTAAGTTTAAATATACTATCTACATCTTATGGTATATTGTCAGATTATCACTGTCTTAATAATAAAATTGGAGGCAAACTTTTATTAATGATTATATAAAAATTTATAAAATGTCGAACTTAGGAATTAAAGAAATCAAAATACCTTCTAATATTAAATTAGAAATTAATAATAAGTTATTATCTATAAAAAGTAATTTCGGTGAATTAAATTATGAAATAAATGAAGATTTTATTTTAGAATTAACGAAAAAAAATTCTATAAAATTTTATCCTAAAGAAAAAAAAAAAATAATAAATTGTAATTGGGGTAATAAATATAATTTATTAAAAAATATTATAAATAAGCTATATAAAAAAAAATAAAAAAAATTAA
>Ga0105053_10004799_pt1 | contig 19608 bp, 22 predicted proteins | sample BON01_FD_78093 | JGI IMG/M metagenome (GOLD analysis project Ga0105053, IMG submission 78093) | Freshwater microbial communities from Lake Bonney liftoff mats and glacier meltwater in Antarctica - BON-01 | ecosystem: Environmental > Aquatic > Freshwater > Ice > Glacier meltwater | place: Lake...
TCCTACGGTGTTGTTGCGCAATTCACGGCTACGTATTTACCCGTTTCGCTGCAAAGCCCATGGCTGTTGGTTGTTGAGACGGGAGTGCTTGGCATCATTATCGGCTGGGCCAGCGCCCATGTTTTCAGCAAAACTCCACTGGATAGCGCCACAAATTGACGGCGCGTCGTTTGCGCGCTATTTGTCCAACTCATCGGCCTTGCGCACGCGGGTTTTGCCGGCTGGCCTCTCTTCAGAGCGTTTAAGCTCGTCACGGGTGCCAATATCACGCGCTAATCGACCGCCTGAGCGGCCCTGACCAGAAACAGTGCCTTCGGCGCCAAGAAATAACTTCGATTCGCGATGAGGCTTTTCGTGCGGAGTATTATCGTCAGCGGAGGTTTTATTGGCGTCTTTATCTGATTGTGAGCTTTTATCTGGCGTTTTTTGTGAATTTGTCATCGAAAACTCCTTCAATTAGGGGTTGGATTGCCGCAGCGTCTTTAATGGATGTTAACCTAACGCTGTTCGCAAAGCCACCTCGGGTTATTTTGTGCCAACTTTGCGCGCGCTTGGCGCTGGACCTTGCCCTGCATTGCCCTTAGCATTACGGCGTCGCAAGGGAGATTTGAACATGCCAAAAGTCTATTTAGATGGCACGCTGATCGTAAATAGTGCGGCCATGCTGGCAGTTATCGAAATGTATTTGGATGACCATATAGCTGCATCACGGGCCGAGCCCGGTTGTGAGAAGTTTGAGGCTTTTCCAGATGCGAACAACCCATACCACTATGTAGTTTCAGAGATATTTTCGAGCGAAGAGGCGTTTGCCATACATCAGGCGCGTGCTGCCGCTAGCGAATGGGGCCAAGCAACCGAAGCACTGGAACGGCGCTTCACAAAGCGGGTCGAATAACTTTGGTGACTATGCGATTCGCAACCGAAGCGCCTGCGCGCCCAATCGTTGCAGCATTGTGGATGTTGGGGGCTGTCGTCTCGTTTTCCGCAATGGCTGTGGCGGGCCGGATTACATATGCCGAACTATCAACATTTGAGCTAATGTTCTTTCGCTCGGCGATTGGGTTGATCATCGTTTGCATGTTGTTGGCACGCTCGGCGCGGGGTTGGGGGCAAATCAAAAGCCAACATGCCGGGCTGCATGTTAAGCGTAATATCATTCACTTCGCAGGGCAAAACCTGTGGTTTTATGCCGTTGCAGTCATTGATTTTGCACAGGTCGTGGCCTTTGAGTTTACCAACCCAATTTGGGTGGCATTACTCGCCCCTTTTATGTTGGGCGAACGCTGGACAAAGGTGCGCGTTTTTTGCGTTTCGGTTGGGTTTATAGGCATTCTGGTTGTTGCACGGCCGGGACAAACAGAACTGGGCCTAGGCCATCTGGCTGCGGCTGGCTGCGCGCTTGGATTTGCTTTAAACACGATTTTTACCAAGCAAATTATGCGGTATGACACGGTGCTTTGTGTGCTGTTTTGGATGACATTGTTGCAAATGACCATGGGCTTGGGGCTATCTATTCCCGGTGGGTTAACTTGGCCAAGTGCCAGCCTTTGGCCTTGGGTTGGTTTGGTCGGTGTATGCGGGCTAACCGCGCATTACGCGCTAACATCAGCCTTGGCGGCCGCCCCAGCTACAATTGTGGCCCCGATGGAGTTTTTACGCCTACCGGTAATGGCCAGCATTGGTATGCTGGCCTATGGGGAACCGTTTGAAGTTGCCGTATTTGCCGGGGCCGCGCTCATCGTCTTGGCTAATTTAGTTAACCTAGTTGTCGCATCGCGCAAGAAGCCTCTGCCATCTGTACCGGTTTAAAATTGCGCAATTCTGCCAGCAACGCTGTAAGTAAGCGCACATGATGTACCGGGTCGTATAGCGCAGGTTGTGCTAAACGCTCGGCATTTTGTGTGGCTTCGCAGGCTAAAAGCCAATCTAGCAACCCAGCCCCTGACCGGCCCTGCGCTGCGGGTAAATCACGGCTACGGCTATAGTCAGCCGCGCCAATGCGGGCAGCGCGGATAAGCAGCTTGGGGCGTTTCAAACTGGCTATTACGGCGGAAAAATCGGTCATCAAAGCACTCCGTTTTGTTAAGGAGTGTTGATACTGAGCGATGTTTGAGCGGTGTTGCGCAACATGGGCATATGCCGCGCGGTTTCGTTACCCTTTGATAACGTTTAGTATTTATGCTGGTTGGCCGCCTTTAATTAAGTTAATTTTAGGAATTCTCGTTTAAGTAGAGTTTTCATAAAATTTTAAACAAAGGCGACAGGTGATGGCCAATCGCCCGACCCAAATGACCGATACCCCTCGACAAGACGCTTTGCTTCCGCTCACCCAACAGTTGCCCGACTGGATTCCGGACTTGGCCGTGACCTATCTAAACCATGTTGGCCACGGTGTGCCGTTGCGAAAAATTGCGCGGGCCAAGGGTATCCATGCGTCCACCGTTATGCGCCAGGTTCGAAAGCTAGAATTACGGCGCGATGATCCGCTGATGGATGAGGCGCTTGAGCAACTCGCGCAAATCTACATTTCCACCCAATTGACACCTACAGAGGAGAAGTTGCCCATGCAATCAGCCCCGAATCTGCGTGCAGACGACCCCCAAATTCAACGCGAAGCCCGGCGAATATTGCGCCGCCTTTGCGAAAAAGATGCCTATTTGCTTGTGGCGCCGCAATTGGAACTGGCCGCTGTATTTCGTGACCAATCAGATGGATCACGCCGAAGAATTGCAACGGTTAAACGCGATGTGGCGCGTGCTTTTGTATTGCTAGACTGGATCACAGGTGAGGCGGTTGGCGTGTTAATGCGTTATACAATTACGTCTGTTGGCCGCGCTGCTTTGAAGCGGTTATTGTCGAAAGACACGGCGGATGCTGGGTTTCAAGACCAGCATCGCGACTATGCCGAACGGGACGTGTTGGATGATGTTACTGGAAAGGTCGCGCGGCTGCGATACAATGCCGCTGAAAGCCCACTAACACTGCTTGGCCGCAAACGCGCCGCTGATGGCTTGGCATTTTTAGCGCCAGAATTGGTTGAGGCAGGCGAGCGGCTGCGCGAAGATTTTGAAGTTGCCCAACTTGGCCCGCGGGTTGCACAAAATTGGGATCGGTTTTTAACCGCTGGGGCGCGCGGCGCGTTTGTGCAAGGCGGGTCTGGTGAAGGGCCAGCGGCAGCGCGGGAGCGCGTTTCGGCAGCCTTGGCCGCATTGGGGCCGGGTTTGGCTGATATTGCCTTTCGGGTATGCTGCTTTTTGGAAGGTTTGGAAAAGGCTGAAAAGCGGCTTGGTTGGTCGGCGCGATCGGGCAAAGTGGTGCTAAAAATTTCACTGCAACGCTTGGCCAACCATTATGGATTGCAGGTTTCAGCGCCCGAACGCAAAGCAGGCTAGGTTCTGCCGCGCCCTAGCCCCGATTGAAAAACGGGGGTCGGCCTTGACGGTGGCGGCTTGGGAAGGGCAGCCTATTTGGTGCCGAAACGCCCAAGCCGCACCGCGCTTTTATGCTGTAGCTGCGCCGATAATGGGGGCAAAATCTGCCGCCTTAAGCGATGCACCGCCAACCAATGCGCCATCAACATCGGCCACCGCAAAAATTTCGGCAGCATTGCTAGCCTTGACCGAGCCACCATACAGCAGGCGTATGCCTTGAGCGATGCTGGGGCCAAAGCGATTTGTGAGCTGCCCGCGCAAGAAAGCATGCATTTCACCAATATCAGCAAGAGTTGGCACATTGCCGGTACCAATGGCCCAAACGGGTTCATATGCGATGACTGTATTGGCCGCAGTTGCGCCATCGGGCAGGGATTGCGCCAATTGCGCCCCCACGATCTCAAGCGCTTGGCCGACCACGCGCTGGGCCTCAGTTTCGCCCACGCAAACAATCGCCAATAGGCCAGCGCGCCAGGCGGCAAGGGTTTTTTCGGCCACCAAAGCGCTGGATTCGCCATGATCGGCGCGGCGTTCTGAATGCCCTAGTATAACGGCGCTGGCGCCTGCATCGGCCAGCATTTCGGCTGAAATATCACCCGTATGCGCACCTTTAGCCGCGATATGACAATCCTGCCCACCAATGGCAATTGCACCGGAATTGGCGGTAGCGGCTGCGATGAGGGTTGTCGGCGGGCAGATTAAGACATCGCAAGTCGCTGCGCTGAGCGTGGCATTCAGGGCCTCAAATTCGGCCAGTGCGGCCTTTGTCCCGTTCATTTTCCAGTTCCCAGCCACCATAGCGCGACGTGTCATATCAAACCCTTTCAAAATACCGTTGAATTGGGTTTAGCAGACCTGCGCGGGCGTTCAAGCTACCTATGAAATTGCGGCTAGTGCTTTGCGGCCCCAATGGCATGCGGCTTCGGGGTCGTCGGTGGCATCATCGGGCAGGGTCCAATAATGCATGTTGCCAGCCTTACTCTCACTCGCCATCGCGAATTTGATCTGGCCAAGTGCGGCCAGTTCATCAGCAAGCGCGCCTTTAGCCTTGAGGAATGGCTAGCCGTCGGAACTGACGATTGCAAAAATTTGGCCGGAGGCATAAATACACAGCCCGCCCATCATCTTGCGCGTGGAAATTGGGCCTAAATCGGCAAATAGATCATGGATATGGGCAATTTGATCGGCAGAAACCGCCATTACATGCCTGCGAATTTGATCGATTCGCCGCAGCCACAAGCTTCGGTCACGTTGGGGTTGTTGAAGCGAAATCCGCTTTCCAGCAGCGATTCATGATAGTCAATTTCGGTGCCAAACAGGAACATTTGCGCCATTGGCGCGATCAACACGCGCGCGCCGTCTTGTTCAATAACTTCGTCATGGGCTTCGGGGGTGTCCACATAGTCCATTGTGTACTCCATGCCCGCACAGCCGCCCTTTTTGACACCAATTTTAAGCCCAGCCTTGTGGCCAGAATCCATAAGCGCACGAATTTGCGCAGCGGCTGCCGGGGTAATTGTCACGGGTGGTTTTCCGGGGATGGCAAACATGTGTTTATTCCGTCGGTGCTATGAGTTCAGGTGCGGGCGTGGTGTTAAGCGGGAGTTCTAGCCGGCTTGCAATGGCGTCCAACGCCAAGGCAAATTCGGCGCGCTGTTCGGCATTATGAACAGCTTGTGCGGCAAGGATTTGTTTTATAGCCATAATTTCGGCAGCCAAGTCAGCCATATCATTTTCAAGCCCGCCTAAAATAGCGGCATTTTCAGCGCGCGCAACTTCAAGTGCTTCGGCTGTGGCGGTGGCTGCCGATTGCGCGGCCAGCCCGTCCATCCCCTGACGCATGTTCAAATAAATCAACCCGCCTGCGACAAGGGCGCCGACTACGGCCGACATGGTGATCCGTGATAAAAAGGCGCCCATTACATGAATCCCATTTCCAAGCGCGCTTCATCCGACATCATATCCATGCCCCACTGCGGTTCCCAAACCAGTTCCACATTGACGGTTTTTACACCGGGCAGGGGTTCAATCGCCTCGGCTACCCAGCCGGGCATTTCACCTGCCACCGGGCAGCCGGGGGCTGTCAGGCTCATTTTAATGGCAACATTCGCCTCATCGTCGATTGCGATTGTGTAAATCAGCCCAAGGTCATAAATGTTCACAGGAATTTCCGGGTCGTGCACAGTACGACAGGCTTCGACAATCGGCTCGTAGAGCGGATGGTCGGTATCTGATGGCGCAATCAGTGGCGCGCCTTCCATCGGGGTTTCGGGGGTCACATTCATCCCAACATCTCGGTTTGTGATAATTCCTGATAGATTATATAGGGTATTACGACCAAACGTCCAGAGGTGGCAATGACAAAACATTTTAGCTTTGAAATCCATGGCCGTGATGGGCGCGCGCGGACCGGGGTGGTGAAAACCACGCGCGGCGATATTCGCACGCCCGCCTTTATGCCTGTTGGTACAGCGGCAACCGTGAAAGCGATGATGCCCGAAAGCGTGGCGGCCACCGGGGCTGATATATTGCTCGGCAACACCTATCACCTTATGTTGCGCCCTACGGCTGAACGGATTGATAGGCTTGGCGGGCTGCACAAATTTATGAATTGGAACAAACCGATTCTAACCGATAGCGGCGGCTTTCAGGTGATGAGCCTTTCAAGCCTGCGCAAGCTGACCGAAAAAGGCGTGACCTTCAAAAGCCATATTGACGGGTCCAAACACGAAATTACGCCCGAACGGAGCATGGAAATCCAGCGTCTGCTTGGCAGTGACATTGTGATGTGCTTTGACGAATGCCCGGCTTTGCCTGCGACTGATGACGAAGTGGCAAAATCCATGCGTATGTCGATGCGTTGGGCGGCGCGGTCACGCGAGGCATTTGGTGACCGCCTTGGCCATGCGCTGTTTGGGATCCAGCAAGGCGGGGTTACCGAAGGGCTGCGCGCCGAGAGCGCCGAAGCCCTGCGCGCCATTGGCTTTGATGGTTATGCCATCGGCGGGTTGGCGGTGGGCGAGGGGCAAGAGGCAATGTTTGGCGTGCTTGACTACGCGCCCGGCCAATTGCCCGAGGATAAACCGCGCTACCTGATGGGCGTTGGCAAGCCAGATGATATTGTTGGCGCCGTGCAGCGCGGGGTCGATATGTTTGATTGCGTGCTGCCGAGCCGATCAGGGCGCACCGGGCAGGCGCAAACGCGGATGGGGGCGATTAACCTACGCAATGCCCGCCACCAAGACGACTCGCGCCCGCTCGATGCCGAATGCACATGCCCTTGCTGTACGCAATATTCCCGCGCCTATTTGCACCATGTGCACAAAGCCCAAGAAATCATCGCCTCAATGCTGCTGACATGGCATAACCTACATTATTATCAGGAACTTATGGCCGGGTTGCGGGGCGCAATTGCTGCAGGCGACCTCGATGGGTTTGCCGCTGCATTTCATGCGCGCCGCGCGCAGGGCGATATTGAGCCTATGAATTGATGCGCTATGCCTTGAAACCCGCCGCAGCGCAGTCCATCTTTAAGAGCCAAAGGAGTCGCGGCGCTGCCAGATTGGGGCGCGCGGCTTGCTAATGAAGGAAATGACATGAGTGAACCCACCAAAGTGACACTTCCGGTTCTGCCGCTGCGCGATATTGTGGTTTTTCCACATATGATTGTGCCGCTGTTTGTCGGGCGGGAAAAATCTGTGCATGCGCTGGAAGCGGTGATGAAAGACGATAAGCAGATATTGCTATCGAGCCAAACCGACGCTGCCGATGATGAACCGAATGCTGAAGGCATTCACCAAATCGGCGTTGTGGCGAATGTATTGCAATTGCTGAAACTGCCCGATGGCACCGTAAAAGTGCTTGTCGAAGGCCGCCAGCGTGTGCGGCTAACCAAGTTTTTGGACAATGACAGCTATTTTGAAGCTGAAGCCGAATTGCTGGACGAAACCGAAGGTGACGCGGATACGATGACCGCGCTGACGCGCTCGGTCGCCGAGGAATTTGATCGTTATTCAAAGCTAAACAAAAACATCCCCGAAGACGCCCTGAGCGTTGTAGCCGAAACCAAAGGTGCCGCCAAGCTGGCCGATACCGTGGCCGGGCATTTGGGCGTTGATCTGGACGAAAAGCAAAACCTGCTGGAAATGCTGGATATTGCCGAACGCTTGGAGCGGATTTACGGCATTATGCAGGGCGAAATCTCGGTGCTGCGGGTTGAAAAGAAAATCAAATCCCGCGTCAAAAGCCAGATGGAGCGCACCCAACGCGAATATTATTTGAATGAGCAGATGAAGGCCATTCAACGCGAATTGGGTGATGGTGAGGAAGGCGAAGGCGAACTGGCAGAGATTGAGACCAAATTGGCGACAGTCAAGCTTTCCAAAGAGGCCAAAGACAAAGCGATTGGTGAGTTGAAAAAGCTGAAAAACATGTCGCCCATGTCAGCTGAAGCTACAGTTGTGCGCAACTATCTGGATTGGATACTATCCCTGCCTTGGGGTAAGCGCAGCCGCATCAAGAAAGATCTGAATGCCGCGCAGCTTGTGCTGGATGCGGACCATTGCGGCCTTGATAAAGTTAAAGAACGCATTGTCGAGTATTTGGCCGTGCAAAGCCGTAGCAAAAAGATGAAAGGCCCAATCCTGTGCCTCGTCGGCCCACCGGGCGTGGGTAAAACCAGCTTGGGCAAATCGGTTGCGCGGGCCACAGGGCGTGAATTTATACGCATTTCCCTTGGCGGCGTGCGCGATGAGAGCGAGATTCGTGGCCATCGAAGGACTTATATTGGGTCTATGCCGGGCAAAATCATCCAAGCGCTGAAAAAGGCCAAAACCAGCAATCCGCTGATTTTGTTGGATGAAATTGACAAAATGGGCCAAGATTTTCGCGGTGACCCAGCCAGTGCCATGCTGGAGGTGTTGGACCCGGAACAGAATTCGACTTTTGTCGATCATTATCTGGAAGTCGAATATGACCTTTCAGATGTGATGTTTTTAACCACTGCCAATACTTATAACATGCCACGCCCGCTTTTGGATCGGATGGAAATTATCACTCTGGCGGGTTATACCGAGGTTGAAAAAGCCGCGATTGCGCGCCAGCACCTGATTGAAAAGCAGGAAAAAGCCAATGGTCTGAAAAAGGGCGAGTTGGAAATTTCGGACGGTGCACTGCAAGAAATTATCCGCCGTTATACCCGCGAGGCAGGTGTGCGGTCATTGGAGCGTGAAATTGCAAGGCTTTGCCGTAAAGCAGTAACCGCGATCATCAAGGATAAAGAAGCCAAGGTTTCGGTGACCGCCGAGAATATTGGGGATTATTTGGGCGTGAAGCGCTTCAAATTCGGCCTTGCTGAAGACGATGATCAGGTTGGTGTAACAACTGGTTTAGCCTGGACTGAGGTTGGCGGAGATTTGCTGCAGATCGAAGCCCTGAAACTGCCCGGCAAGGGGCGGATGAAAACGACCGGTAAGCTGGGCGATGTCATGAAGGAAAGCATCGAGGCCGCGGCAAGTTTTGTGCGGTCCAAAGCGGTATCGTTTGGGATTAAACCGACCGAGTTTGACAAGATCGACATCCATGTTCACGTGCCGGAAGGCGCAACGCCCAAAGATGGGCCAAGCGCAGGTGTGGCCATGGTGACCAGTATCGTTTCGGTGCTGACCGGCATCAAAGTGCGCCGTGACGTTGCCATGACAGGTGAGGTGACGTTGCGCGGCAATGTGCTGCCAATTGGCGGGCTGAAAGAAAAGCTGCTGGCGGCACTGCGCGGGGGTATCAAAACAGTGCTGATCCCGGCTGAGAATGAAAAAGACCTCGCCGAAGTGCCAGATGTTGTAAAGGACGGGTTAACGCTTATTCCTGTGGCCCATGTTTTGGATGTGCTGAAGGTGGCGCTGGTGAGCGCGCCAGAGCCCATTGAATGGGACGAGGCCGCCGAGGCTGCTGCGGCCGCGGCACGCAGGCCTGAAACCAGCGCAACAGCGCATTAAACACCGGGGCGCCTGCTTGCGCAGGCGCCCCGAACCTAGCTTAAATAGCCATTCAGGGGCATTTGAATGGGTGGCCGCGTTGGCCATGACACAATGTTAATATTGCTGATATTCGGTACTTAAACGCTGCATCATCCATTTCGCTAAATTGGCAATGACGCGACTGAAAGCCAATCTCAACCACTTTGGCCCTTAAGATTGATCGCGCAAACTTTGTCATCTGAAAACGATGGCATTGGACCTGCTGATAGGCATATCTAGCCGAAGGCAAACTAAAATCGACGGTGCTGCGCGATGCTACGCTCTGAAAAGAACTTGTTTGTCATTCACGCGATTGGGCTGATTTTTCTGGTCGTCATCATGCTGTTTTACGCCAGCATGCCAGCTTGGCCCTCTCTATATACCCCGCTTTTATTGGTCAGTGTCGTTATGATGGCCTTCGCGCTGGCGCTTCGGCTTTTGGACACATTACCCCGCGTCGCGTTAACGCTAATCGCTCTTTGCCATTTCGCGTTTTTGGTGATTCTGATCACTGACGTTAATGTGGCGCTAATGCCGACAGGCAGTATTATCAACGACCAGTGGTTAATGCAGCTTGATGCGGCCATTTTCGGCTATGTTTGGGAGCGCTATGTGGCCTTCTTTACAGACTACCCTAACCTTATTGCTGCACTGCGGATTGTTTATGTCAGTGTGTTTTCTATGTTTCTGGTCACCGTGTTGTCGCTCGGCCTGTCTGGTGAGGCCCGCAAATTGCAACACATGGTTTGGACCGCCGCAATAGCGGGTATGCTAACCTTAATAATATGGTCGGCGTTGTCGACCTTTGGGCCAACCGCAATAATTGCCACACCACGACCAGAGGTCGCGCAGGCTGATATTTTGGTTAATGTTGATTATGGCCGCGTATTGCGCAGTTTTGCGGCGCGCGGGATTGACGGCAATGCCAATGCAACGCTCGGCGGGCTTATTGCTTTCCCATCTTTTCATATGGTTATGGCGCTTATTGCGGCGTGGTTTTCATGGCGTCATTGGGCCGGATATGTTGTAATTCCCTTGGCGGCCATAATGGCGCCTGCAACCCTGTTGCATGGCGGGCACCATTTGCTTGATATATTCGGCGGGTTAGTTGTTTTTATTGTGGCATTGGTGGTGGCGCGGGCGATCGTTTTTAACAGTTTTTTGGCTGACCCGGTGCGATTTAAGTTTGCTGAAACTAAATAGCAAATATAGGCTTGCCCCATACCGCGCTTCGGGTTATTGAAGCGCCGTCGGGTGATTAGCTCAGTTGGTAGAGCGCTTCGTTTACACCGAAGATGTCGGCGGTTCGAGCCCGTCATCACCCACCACCGACCCCAGTTTAAATCTTAAAATCAACCCTTTACGGGGCAAAGTGAAGCTTGCCTCATCAGGGGTTTAGGTTTATTGCAGCGCCAGTTTGGTCACGCCTGTTTGGGCGCTCGACACCAATTCGTCACCTCAATCAAAATTGAGCATGTTAGTCAGATGTGCCCACGCAAGTGAAAGCGATGTTCACCTGCATAAATATGCTTTTGATGAGATATTGGGTCTGATCGGCCCCGAACGACCTAAGCCTACTATTTAATCTGTAAGGTCGTGTGACCTGTGTGGCCGGGGTTAGTGCACAGCACCGGTTTGTGCTGAGACTTAACCATGCTAGTGGCGCTATGGGGTGCTTAACGCGGGGGCATGTTTGTTAGGGATGACACCTTATGGCCTATCCCAAACTTCTTGTGCTGCGGCACGGTCAGACGGAATGGAATGCCGCTGGGCGCCATCAGGGGCAGCTTGATTCACCGCTGACCGCGCTTGGCCACCAACAGGCGGCAGCACAACGCGAAATTTTGCGCAGGTTTGATTTGTCTGGTTGGCGAGCAGCATGTAGCCCCTCAGTCCGGGCTGTTCAAACAGCGGCCAGCGCACTGAAAGATACCGGGCTAATCCCGAAATATGACAAGGGTTTGCGCGAAGTGCATTTTGGCGCTTGGCAGGGCTTAACAAGTGCTGCAATTGCAGCGCAATGGCCAGCGCTTGACCCTGAATTACATGAGCCGCTCGCGTGGAATTTTATGTCACCGGGGGGTGAAGATTTTTCCATATTGGCCGCCCGCGCCAAAGCTGTGTTAAATGCGCTGACCGGGCCAACGGTAATTGTAATTCATGGTATATTCTCGCGCGTGTTGCGGGGGCTTTGGCTGGGCGTTGGCTTTGATGCCATGCGTGAATTGGGCGGTGGGCAGGGGGCTATATACCATATGCAGGCCGGTAGGCAGGCTAAGCTTGAAGCCGAAGTTTAATTTCACCGATACCCCCCGATATCCGCTTGACGCATGGCGCATGCGTCTCTAAACAGCCTCTCACGCCTTGGCTTGCTGGGGCGGATTCCGAAGCAATGAGCGGTTGTAGCTCAGTTGGTTAGAGTACCGGCCTGTCACGCCGGGGGTCGCGGGTTCGAGCCCCGTCAACCGCGCCATTGCTTAGGAATCTGAAAATGCGCGGTTGTAGCTCAGTTGGTTAGAGTACCGGCCTGTCACGCCGGGGGTCGCGGGTTCGAGCCCCGTCAACCGCGCCACTTTCACACAAGGTCATCATGGCATTTCTGGATCAAATTTCATGGCCAATCGCCATTTTGGCCGCGCTGACGCTTGGACTCGCGCCATTCTTTCCCGAACCACATATTTGGGAAAAGCTAAAAATGCTGTTTGCCGGCGATTTGCGGCGCGGGGTCGATATTTTTGATTTGGCTTTGCATGGTGTGCCGTGGCTGCTTGTGCTGGCAAAACTGCTGCGGCTAGTTTTGGCGCGCGGCTAGCCGCGCCAATACGTCCTCGGCCCCAATACTGCCCAATAGCGTGCCGTTATCCACCACAGGCAACCGCTTGCCGCCATGCGCGTTAAACAGCGCGGCCAGTTCTGCGGCGCGCATATCCGGCGCAATGCTCGGCACGCCCTCGCTGGCGGGCAGATCGCGCATCGCATCGCGTGCGCGCATGAGTGGCAGGGGGTTTAGGTTGGCCACAAACTCGGCCACATAGGGCGTGGCGGGGCTAAGCACAATTTGTTCCGGTGTGCCAGATTGCACGATTCGCCCCCCATCCATAATCGAAATATGGCTGCCGATTTTCACTGCTTCTTCCAAATCATGGCTGACAAACACAATCGTGCGCTGCACTGATTGTTGCAGTTCGAGCAATTCGTCTTGCAGCTTGGCACGGATCAACGGATCAAGTGCTGAAAACGGTTCGTCCATCAATAAAATTGGGGCATTGGTGGCAAATGCGCGCGCAAGGCCAACGCGCTGTTGCATACCGCCTGACAATTCACGCACCTTACGTCCCGCCCATTCAGTTAGGTTCACGCGTTCCAACTCGGTCATGGCGCGTTCGCGCTGTTCAACGGCGGGAACACCAGCCACGTCTAGCCCGAAGGATACGTTTTCAAGCACAGTGAGCCAAGGCAGCAGGCCAAACTGCTGAAAAACCATTGAAACACGGTGTTGGCGCAGTTTGCGCAGCGCCTCTGGGCTGGCTATGGCAATATCGGCCATATCCGTGCCGTTATTCACCCACATCTGCCCACGTTCCACTGGGTTTAGCCCATTAATGGCCCGCAGCAATGTAGATTTTCCCGAGCCTGAAAGCCCCATCAGCACCGCAATTTCGCCTTCCTCAACCTTAAGCGAGCAATCATGCACACCCAAAATTTGGCCCGTGCGGTCTTTTATTTCTTCGCGGCTTAGCCCTTTGTCCATTAGGGGCAGCGCGACCGCCGGGTCGTCGCCGAAAATGATGTTAACTTTATCAAACTCAATCAAAGCCATGGTTCAGTCCTCGCGCCGAAACAGGCGGTCAAGCAAAATTGCCAACACCACAATCACCAAACCAGATTCAAATCCAAGCGCGGTGTTCACCGTGTTTAGCGCGCGCACCACCGGCACGCCCAGCCCATCAGCCCCCACAAGGGCCGCAATAACGACCATGGAAAGTGATAGCATAATCGTTTGGGTTAGCCCGGCCATAATTTGGGGCATGGCATAAGGGAGTTCGATGCGGAATAGCAATTGGCGTCGCGTGCAGCCAAAGGCCTGCCCGGCTTCCAACAGGTCATTCGGGGTGGCGGCAACGCCGAGTTGGGTTAGGCGTATCGGGGCGGGAATTACGAAAATGGCCGTGGCGAACAGGCCGGGCACCATGCCGAGGCCAAAGAAAATAATCGCGGGAATTAGGTAAACAAATGTTGGCAGGGTTTGCATCAGGTCCAATAAGGGCCGGATGGTTGCATAAAACTTGGGGTGATGCGCGCCGTATATGCCAATTGGCACGCCAACGCCCATGCACAGAATGCAAGCTGCTAACACCAAGGTCAGCGTTTCGGTGGTTTCTTCCCAATAGCCTTGGTTCAGGATGAATAGCAGGCCAAGACCAACGAAAATTGTGGTGCCAATGCGGCGGCGTGCGGCGTAGGTTAGCGCGGTAACAATGGCAATGCTGACAAGTGGGTTTGGATACTGCAAAACCCATAAAACCGCTTCAATGGCAGCGCTCATATAATCGGAAATGGCATCAAAAAACCAGCCAAGGTTATCAATCAGCCAATCCACAACGGCCTTTGCCGTTTTGCCCACCGGAATTTTGTCATCCGTTAGCCAATCCATCGCCACCTCCTACAATTAAGGGCGCCACGCGGCGCCCCAAAATAACTGCGCCGGGCAGATGGCCCGGCGCAGTTTGTGGTTTAGTTTAGCGCTGCGGTGACAGCTTCCATCGCATCGCCACCATCCATGGTGGTTACGCCTTCAAGCCATGGGCCAAGCACATCCATATTGGCAGCCAAATAGGCAGCGGCGGCATCTTCGGGATCTGTGCCATGATTCAAAATTGCGCCCATGATTTCATTTTCAAGCGCGAGTGTGAATTTCAGGTTGCCAAGCAGCGCGCCCACATTCGGGCATTCTGTGGCATAGCCAGCGCGGGTGTTGGTATAAACGGTTGCGCCGCCAAGATCCGGGCCAAACCAATCATCACCACCTGTTAGATAGGTCATGTCGATATTGGCATTCATCGGATGTGGTTCCCAGCCAAGGAAAACAATGCCCTCACCACTGCGCGCGGCGCGTTCGGCCTGGGCCAGCATGCCTTGTTCCGAGCTTTGGACAACGCGAAACCCATTGAGGCCAAAGGCATCGGCTGCGATCATCTCCGAAATCAGGCGGTTGCCGTCATTGCCAGCTTCGATGCCGTAAATTTTGCCATCGAGTTGGTCGCGGAATTCGGCAATATTCGCAAAATCAACCAAGCCAGCTTCGGCCAGCGCGCTATTTACGGCCAGCGTATATTTTGCGCCTTCAAGGTTTTCGCGCACTGTGTCAACAGTGCCCGCTTCACGGTAGGGAGCAATGTCGCCTTCCATCGTTGGCATCCAATTGCCAAGGAACACATCAATATCGCCTTCAGCCATCGAGACATAGGTTACCGGCACCGATAGCAGTTTCACATCGGTTTCATATCCCAATGCTTCTAGCAACGTGGTTGCAACAGCCGTGGTTGCGGTAATATCGGTCCAGCCGACATCCGAAAAACGAACGGTACCACAATCAGCAAAAGCGCCGGTGGCAAGTGTTAGGCTAAGCGCAGTCGCGCCAAGATAGGTTTTCATAGTCATCTCCCTTGGTTGGTTTTTTGCCACTCTAGCAGCATTGACGCCGATGAGTGAAGTTCTTAAGGTCAGAATGTTTTTAATTGATCAGTCAGTCAAGGAAAAACGCAACGGAGGGATTAATGCCCAAGGTCGGAATGGAAAAAATTCGTCGCAAAGCGCTTATTGGGGCCGCTTTGCAAGCGATTCATGCGCGTGGCTCGCTTGATGTAACCGTGGGGCAAATTGCGGCGCGGGCTGGGGTTTCAACCGCCTTAGCGCACCATTATTTTGGTGGCAAAGAGGATTTGCTTTTGGCCGCAATGCGTTTTCAGCTGGTGCAACTTGGTATTGCTGTGCGCGATGCGGGGGCTAAGGCACATTCGCCGCGTGCCCGTATTTCAGCTATTATTGCCGCGAATTTTGATCGCCAGCAGTTCAGCGCGGTAACCGTTTCATGCTGGTTGAACTTCTATGTAAAGGCGCAAGAAAGTGATGCGGCTGCGCGGTTGCTACGCGTTTATGTGCGGCGTTTGCGGTCCAACCTCATCTGCGCCTTGCGGCCGCTGATTGGCGCGCATGCTGGCCATATCGCCGATGGAATAGGCGCAATGATTGACGGCGTTTACCTGCGCCAAGGCCTTTCGGGCAAAGCGCCAGACCGGCGCTCGGCCATTCAAATAGTTGAAGACTATGTCGAAATGTCATTGAAGGGGGCGCTGTGAGCCAGCCAAATATTCTGATATTTATGGTTGATCAGCTCAACGGCACGCTGTTTCCCGATGGCCCGGCTGATTGGCTGCACGCCCCAAACCTAAAGGCGCTTGCGGCGCGGTCAGTGCGGTTTACGCGCAGCTATACTGCTAGTCCGCTTTGCGCACCGGGGCGGGCCAGCTTTATGTCGGGGCAATTGCCAAGCCGCACTGGGGTTTATGACAATGCCGCCGAATTTCGCAGCGACATTCCCACCTATGCCCACCATTTGCGCCGCGCGGGCTATCAAACCTGTCTATCGGGCAAAATGCATTTTGTTGGCCCTGATCAGATGCATGGATTTGAACAGCGCCTCACCACCGATATTTACCCCGCCGATTTTGGCTGGACGCCCGATTACCGCAAACCGGGTGAGCGTATTGATTGGTGGTATCACAACATGGCCAGTGTCACGACAGCGGGTGTGGCCGAAATTTCTAACCAGTTGGAATATGATGATGAGGTGGCCCACCACGCCCGCGCCAAGGTGTATGATCTAGCGCGCGGCAAAGATACCCGGCCATGGATGCTAACCGCTAGCTTCACCCACCCGCATGACCCCTATGTCGCCCGCAAAAAATATTGGGACCTATATGAGGATTGCGCGCATCTTCTGCCCGAAGTCCCCGCCATGGCCTATGATGACCATGACAGCCACGCCAAGCGTATTTTTGATGCGAATGATTGGCGTAGCTACACAATTACTGACGACCATATTCGCCGCGCCCGCCGCGCCTATTTTGCCAATATCAGCTATTTGGATGATAAAATTGGCGAGGTGATGGAAGCGCTTGAGGGCACCCGAGCCGCAGAACACACCATCATCATGTTCGTTTCCGACCATGGTGATATGCTGGGCGAGCGCGGGCTTTGGTATAAAATGAACTTCTTTGAGGGTTCAGCCCGCGTACCGATGATGATCGCATCGCCAAACCTAAAACCGGGGCGGGTTGATGTGCCGGTATCAACAATGGATGTAACGCCGACACTGGCCGACCTTGCCGGGATTGACCTTAGCGATGTGATGCAATGGACCGATGGTGAAAGCCTGTTGCCACTGGCCTACGGCGATGGTGGCCATGGCCCTGTTTGCATTGAATATGCCGCCGAGGCGAGCATTGCGCCGCTGGTTTGTGTGGTTGATGGCGATTGGAAATATATCGCCTGTGAGGCTGATGCGCCGATGGCGTTCAATTTAGCCGATGATCCGCATGAGCTGACCAATCGCGCAGCCGAGGCACAAAACTTAGCAGAATACGTTTCGTCAAAATGGGATTTGCAGCGTTTTGATGCAGAGGTGCGCGCAAGTCAGGCGCGGCGCTGGGTAGTATACGAGGCGCTGCGCAATGGCGCCTATTTCCCCTGGGATTTCCAGCCGCTGCAAAAAGCATCCGAGCGCTATATGCGCAACCATATGGATTTGAACATCGTCGAATCTGGCAACCGTTTTCCAAGGGGCGAATAATGCGTGCGCAACCCACTGCCTGCCATTTTATCAATGTTGAATATGCTGAAAACACTTTCGGCCGCGAAAACGCCAAATTGGTGATTGCGCATTATAGCCAAGTGAAAACGGTTCATGTCGGCCTGAACGGGGTTGAGCCGCCATGGTAAACCAGCACTCCCGCCATGTTCAGCCGCATCAAGATGCGGCACAACCTGTTGGGCCGAGCACCGCGCGCGCGGGCGCACGGTGCTCAATGCTTTATTGTGAGGGTGGGTTATGAACGCTGATTTTGTAATTATCGGTTCGGGCTCGGCGGGCGCTGCCATGGCGTATCGGCTGAGCGAGGACGGGCAACATACTGTTCTGGTGTTGGAGTTTGGCGGCACGGATGCGGGGCCATTCATTCAGATGCCCGCAGCATTGTCTTATCCAATGAATATGCGCCGCTATGACTGGGGCTTTCAAAGCGAACCGGAACCGCATTTGGGCGGGCGGCGAATGGCGACACCGCGCGGTAAGGTTATCGGTGGGTCTTCCAGTATAAACGGCATGGTTTATGTGCGCGGCCATGCGCGCGATTTTGACCATTGGGCCGATGTTGGGGCCACCGGTTGGGCCTATGCCGACGTACTCCCGTATTTCAAGCGGATGGAACATTGGCACGACGGCGGCCATGGCGGTGATGCGGATTGGCGCGGCACAAATGGCCCGCTACATGTAAGCCGGGGGCCAAGGCGCAACCCGCTATATCAGGCTTTTGTCGATGCGGGTGTGCAAGCAGGGTTTGAGGGTACCGGCGATTATAACGGCCAGCAGCAAGAGGGCTTTGGCCCGATGGAGCAAACCGTATGGCGCGGGCGGCGCTGGTCGGCGGCAAACGCTTATCTGAAGCCAGCACTAAAGCGGCCAAACTGCAAGCTACTGCGGTGCTTTGCGCGCCGGGTTATCATCGAGAATGGCCGCGCTGTGGGTGTGGAAATTGACCGGGCTGGGCAAATTGAGGTTATTCGTGCCAATCGTGAAGTGATTATTGCGGCCTCGGCCATCAACTCGCCTAAAATCCTAATGCTATCGGGCATTGGCCCGGCCGCGCAACTGGCACAACATGGCATAGAGGTGGTGGCCGACCGGCCCGGCGTAGGGCAGAACCTGCAAGACCATTTAGAGCTGTATGTTCAGCAAGGCTCCATTCAGCCGATCACGCTTTATAAACATTGGAATGTGTTCTCAAAGGCATGGATCGGGGCGCAGTGGTTGTTTACCAAAACTGGGCTGGGGGCCTCAAACCAATTTGAAAGCGCGGGCTTTGTGCGATCAGCCGCTGGCGTAGAATACCCTGATATCCAGTTCCACTTCCTGCCTATGGCCATTCGTTATGATGGCAAAGCGGCCGCAGAAGGCCATGGTTATCAGGCCCATACCGGCCCGATGCGCAGCCCATCCCGCGGGGCGGTTACACTGGCCAGCGCCGACCCGGCAGTGCCACCAAAAATCTTTTTCAATTATATGAGCACCGAGCAAGATTGGATTGATTTCAGACATTGCATCCGCCTCACACGCGAAATTTTTGCGCAACCGGCGTTTGATGCGTTTCGTGGCAAGGAAATTCAGCCCGGTGCCGCGGCACAAAGCGATGATGCGTTGGATGAGTGTATTCGCGAACATTCAGAAAGCGCCTATCATCCTTGTGGCACAGCGCGCATGGGCCGGGTCGATGACAAAATGGCCGTGGTTGACCCCGAATGTCGAGTGATTGGCGTTGAAGGGTTGCGGTTGGCTGATAGTTCGGTCTTTCCGCGGATCACCAATGGTAACCTGAATGGGCCGTCAATTATGGTGGGTGAAAAGGCGGCTGACCATATTTTGGGCAAGCCTATGTTGCCACCCAGCAATGACGAGCCGTGGATCAACCCAAGATGGCGCGAGTCTGATCGTTAAAGGTCACAGACGCCTTGCAGGGCAACCCATGATTGGTCATCCAATGCGGCAGACATTACACTCGGATCGGCAATCCCCAGCGCTTGCGTGCTGACTTGTGCGCGGCGCAGTATTTCAGCGGCAGCCGTCGTATTTTGGGCAAGTGGCGCGCTATGCAGGGCAGCCAGCAAGGCGGCATCATCCGGCCAACCGCGCAACAAAAAGCCCATGACTTGCCAAACGTCCAACCCTTTCAAAAGCTGTAGCATTGGGCTGTACGAATTGGCCTGCGCCAATGCGAGGGCAATTTCGGCAGCGAATGCTTCCGGCGTTTGGAGCCGGGCAAGGGCGGCGCGGCCAACAATCAATGTGCCATCGGGCAGCGTCAGAATTTGCTCACCAGCCCCATCGA
>Ga0105053_10004806_pt1 | contig 19598 bp, 19 predicted proteins | sample BON01_FD_78093 | JGI IMG/M metagenome (GOLD analysis project Ga0105053, IMG submission 78093) | Freshwater microbial communities from Lake Bonney liftoff mats and glacier meltwater in Antarctica - BON-01 | ecosystem: Environmental > Aquatic > Freshwater > Ice > Glacier meltwater | place: Lake...
AGTGATTGCGGCGTATGTTGCGGGGCAGGGAACCGGGACAAATTACAAACAGTTACACAAGGGGCAGTTGAATTTAGGTTTGTTTTGAAATGCCTCGGGGCTTGCCCCGAGGATTCTTACTGGACGATGCAGCTAAACCATCATCCTTACGCCTCCTACCCTCAGCACATCTCCATCTGGCGGAATCGACGGCTTCCTCGAGTTATTCTCTCGGACGTTATCAGAGCTTAAGACCCAACGCCTTTGGGAGGGCGAGCACGTTGCTCCGTGGAAGATTCAGCCTGTCAAGAGTCAAGATCTTGTCGTCTTTAGCTTTAGCCGGGACGCACGACCGGGCCCATCCTCCAGGAGCATGGGCAGCTGCTCGGTGGCAGCACCGAGCCCGGACGGGGGATCAGAGCTCCGCAATAATTGCTTCCGTCATCTCGGTGGTGCCAACTGAGGGTTGCCCAAACGAAATATCGCCGGTGCGCGTGCCGCCGACGACCGTTCGACGCACGGCGGCCTCAATCCGCTGAGCGGTCGAATCCAATCCAAAACTATAGCGCAACATGAGGGCGGCGGAGAGAATCTGCGCGCACGGGTTGGCAAGGTTTTTACCGGCGATATCGGGTGCGGTGCCGCCGCCAGGCTCGTAGAGACCGAAGGGATGACCCCGTGAATTCGCCTTCGCGCCGAGCGAGGCGGACGAGAGCATGCCGAGCGAACCGCAGATCACGGCCATTTCGTCGGAAAGGATATCGCCAAACATGTTCTCGGTGAGAAACACGTCGAATTGGTTCGGATCGCGGACGAGCTGCATCGCTGCGTTGTCGACATACATGTGGCTGAGCTTGATGTCGGGAGCGTGGGTCGCGACATAATCGATCACCGTCTTGCGCCAGAGCACGGAGGTTTCAAGGACATTGGCTTTGTCGACCGAGCAGAGGACTTTCTTGCGGGCCCGCGCCGCGGTGATGGCGACCGCCGTGATTCGTTCGATTTCGCTCTTACGGTAAACCATGGTGTCGATCGCCTCAACGTCGCCGTCGGGCAGCACAGTGGTGCTCTTGGGTTGGCCGAAATAGACCCCGCCGGTCAACTCGCGGAGGCAGACGATATCGATCCCGTCGGGAATGCGATTCGCTTTGAGCGGGGAAGCATCGGTGAGCTCCGGATAGAGCAGGCCGGGGCGGATGTTGGCGAAAAGGGTGAAATGCTTGCGCAGGGGGAGCAGGGCCGCGCGTTCCGGTTGCTGATTCGGTGGGAGTTTTTCCCATTTCGGGCCGCCGACCGAGCCGAAGAGAATCGCGTCGGCCTCTTCGCAGACCTTGATAGTGGCGGCCGGCAAGGCCTCTCCGCAACGATCGATGGCCGCGCCGCCGACATCGGCTTCGATGTAATCAAGTTGGAGATTTTCCTGACGGGCGACGTGCTGGAGCACACGCAGCGCGGCAGGCATAACCTCGGGCCCGATGTAATCTCCGGCGAGAACGGCAAACTTAAGCGACGGCATAAGGCCAAGGGAGGTAGCAAGGGTCCGCGGAAAGGTGAAGGGCAATTTTCACGATTGCACGGCAGGGCCGAGCGCCCATGGACTAGCGCACGATGAATTTATACGTGTGTCCGGCGGGAATGATCCAAACAAACGCCTACCTTCTCACCGATCCGGAGAGCGGCGAGGCGATCTTGATCGATGCTCCGGGCGAGGTTTGGGATCAGGTCGGACCGTTCCTTGAGCAAGATCACTGCCGCCTGACCCAGCTGTGGATCACGCACGGGCATTGGGATCACACGCAGGGCGGAGCCGAGGTCGTGCGTCAAACGCAGGCTAAGGTGATCGCGCACCAGGATGATCGCGTGATGATTGAAACTCCCGAGGTCATGAAGCGCTTTATGGACATGAATCTCGAGCTGGAACCGGTGGCGGTCGACCAGTGGGTGGAGCAGGACGATGAGCTGAAAGCGCTGGGCCAGACATTTGTCGTGCGCCATGTGCCTGGCCACTGCCCGGGCAATGTTTTGTTCTACTCCCAGGCGATGGCGGCCGCTTTTGTGGGTGATGCCCTCTTTAAGAACAGTATCGGTCGGACGGATCTGCCGATGGGCGACTTTGCTCAACTCGAGCGTGCTATTCGCCAACAAATCTACACACTGCCATCTGCGACCGTGGTTTATCCGGGCCATGGTCCCGCCACCACGGTCGGCGACGAAAGAACGAACAACCCCTATGTCCACGATTGATCACGAAGGCCCGATGCGGCGGGCGCTGGAGCTGGCGAAGACCGTTTGGGGCACCACGCACCCGAATCCGATGGTGGGGGCGGTGATCATGGAGAAGGGCAAGGTCGTGGGTGAGGGGGCGACCGCGCCCGATGGAGGCCCCCACGCCGAGCGCCTCGCGCTCGCGCAGCTCGACAAGACGCCGCGACCCGCCGCAACCCTCTATGTCACCATGGAGCCGTGCTCGACTCCAGGCCGCACGGGGGCCTGCACCGATGCGATCATGGCCGCCGGGGTGGCACGGGTGGTGATCGGTTGCATCGATCCGAACCCGGAACATGCCGGGCGGGGAATCGAAATTCTGCGCGCCGCAGGCATTGAAGTAGTTGACGGTGTGCTGGCGGCGGAGTGCCGCGACTTAAATTTAATCTTCAATCATTGGATCACCACTAAGAAACCGCTGCTCGCGGCCAAGACCGCCACGACCCTTGACGGTCGGATCGCTTGCCGTTCAGGAGAATCGCGCTGGATCACGAGTGAAGTTGCCCGCGCGGATGCGATGCGCTGGCGTCGGCTGTTTCCGGCGATCGCGGTGGGCACGGGAACGGTGATGAAAGATAATCCGCGTCTGACGTCGCGCATCGCAGGGGTCGACGAATGGTGTCCCCTTCGATTCGTGTTTGACGGGCTCTTGCGCTCGGTCTCGCACCGCAACATGCCCGCTGTCTACACAGACGAGTTCCGCGAACGCACGGTGGTGGTAACCACGCCTCACGGCGGGATGGGCTACGTGCGCAAGCTTGAGGATTTGGGCGTCAAGGTCTGGTGTCTCCCTTCGGAAACCCAGCAGGTGAACTTGGCCGACTTTCGCGACAAGTGCGCCGAAGAACGAATCTCGGGGGTCTTTGTCGAGGGTGGCTCGCAATTGCTCAGCCAGCTGCTCCGCGACCGCCAGATCGACTACTTGTTCTCCTACCGTGCGCCCATGCTGATGGCGGATGACCGGGCAAAACCGATGCTGAACGGCCTGCGCACGGAGAAGCTCGCCCACACCATCCGCCTCGCCGAGGTGAGCAACGCCGTCTTGGGTGACGATGTTCTCACGCGAGGGAAAGTTGTTTATCCCGAAACCATGTCTGTTGATGAAACTGTTTTTAGCGTCCGGTAATCCGCACAAAGTCGAAGAGTTGCAGGCATTGGCGGACCGCACGGATGTGACCGTGGATGTGATTTCGGCACGCGCAGTCGGCGGCATGCCCGCAGTGATCGAAGACGCAGGAACCTTTATCGGCAATGCCCGCAAGAAGGCCCTGGCGCTGAAGACGCGGCTGCCCGCTGACGGTTGGGCTCTGGCGGATGACAGTGGAATCTGTGTGGATGCTCTCGGTGGTGGCCCTGGCGTGGAGTCGGCTTATTTTGCCGGACCTGAGAGTGATGCCGATGCGAATTTGCGTAAGCTTGTGCAAGTGATGACGGGGGTGCCTGCGGGACAGCGCGGGGCCCACTACGTCTGCGTCTTGGTGCTCATTTCGCCGGAAGGCGCAGAGGCGGTATTTACCGGTGAATGCCACGGGACTCTGTTGGTCGAGCCGAGCGGGACCGGAGGATTCGGTTACGATCCTCTGTTCGTTCCTCAAGGTTTCGAAACCACTTATGGCGAGTTGCCGGGAGAGACCAAAGCTCGGACGAGCCACCGGGCGCTGGTGTGGCAGCAGCTCGTAGAGTGGTGGCGTCATCGCAACTGAGCATCACGACCGGCGGGTTGCGCGCGCGGTGCTTCCGAGACTATTCATCTCCGCTTGCACGACGGTCCACGGAGGACGACTTCCACTGCCGCCGAGGCGCTTTGAAGGCAAACCGGCCGGGATGATCAACAGGGCACCCCCAAGGCGGCCCTGCAAGAGACTGAGGCGAACGCTCTGCGGGAGGATGAATTCGACGGCCAGCACACGGCCGCCGTGCGGGTCGGTCAACGGGAACGATTCGTAGAAAAGAATGCGGCCAAAATCGGGAGGTGTTTGAGATTCGTCTGTGCCAACGATTCGCACTTGAGCGTCGATCAACCGGCGGATCATCTCGATCCAGTGCGGTTCCCCAAGATTTATCGATCTGCGCGGTAACCGCGGCAGCCGGGTGCAATCGGTGGCGGCGCGGCGCGATCGCTTTGGTTTGCAATTGAGGGTGCTGCCACTGCAACCAGCCCTGGTCGACCACGGAAGCGGGGTCGAAAAGGAATGAAAAGACGAGGGCTAGGCCGCTCAAATGAGCGAGTCTGGGCAGGGAGGGTGATGCCTGTTCGCGGATGCTTGCTTGAGACGCCCACGCAATCGGTTTCCCCGGTTGGAATGGGTTTAGCAAAACTTTCGACATTTGGCCGTCGGGTCGTTTCTTTTACCCGCTCTGCTATGAAGCCATTCTACATCACAACCGCGATCGACTACGTAAACGGTTCGCCGCACCTAGGCCATGCCTACGAAAAAGTGCTGACGGACGTTATTGCCCGGGTCCGGCGGATGAGGGGAGACGAGGTTCATTTTCTCACCGGAGTGGATGAACACGGACAGAAAGTGCAGCAAACCGCGCAGAAACGGGGAATCGATCCGCAGCAGTTTTGCGATGAAATCACCGCAGAGTTTCGCGCGTTGCTTCCCGTCATGAACGCCTCGAACACGGATTTTATCCGCACCACCGACGAGCGTCACAAGAAGGTCGTGCGCTCGATCCTGCAGCAGCTCTTCGACCAGGGGGAAATCTACCTCGCAGAATACCAAGGCTTCTACTCAACGCGCCAAGAGCAGTTTCTGCAGAATAAGGACCGCAATGCCGACGGCACGTGGCCGGAGATTTTTGGCGAAGTCACGGAGATCACTGAGGCGAATTATTTTTTCAAGCTGCAGAGCTATCAGGCTTGGTTGGTCGAGTTTCTTACGGCGAACGAGAACTTCATTTTTCCGAAGTTCCGGCAGAAGCAGGTCTTGGAATTCCTCAAGGAGCCGCTCAACGATCTGTGTATCTCGCGTCCGAAAGAACGCCTCGAGTGGGGGATCCCGCTGCCCTTCGATGCGAATTACGTCACCTACGTGTGGTTCGATGCTTTGGTGAATTACTACTCGGCGGTCGCCGACAAGCCAGGGGTCTGGCCCGCCGACTACCATGTCATCGGCAAAGATATTTTGGTGCCGCCGCACGCGGTCTACTGGCCCATCATGCTTAAAGCGGCGGGCTTGGAGCTACCCAAAGGCATCATCGCTCACGGTTGGTGGTCGATCAACGGTGACAAGATGTCCAAGAGCACCGGCAACTTTGTCGAACCCAAGGCGATCGTGGATCAATACGGCGTCGATGCCGTGCGTTATTTCCTGATGCGGGAAATGACCGTGGGCCAAGACAGCGATTTTTCGGAGGCGCAGTTTCTGGTGCGCTACAATTCCGAACTCGCCAACAATCTTGGCAACCTCGTCAACCGCACGCTGAACATGACGAATCGTTTTGGCGAAGGCAGCATCCCGGCGGCCGGTGAAGCTGGTGAACCCGAGACGGAGCTGCGCGAGCTGTGGGCGAAAACCGCCCCGGAAGTCATCTCGCTTTGGGATGGTTTTCAGTTCCAAACTGCGCTGGAGCGGACGATGAGCTTCGTCACCGCGACCAATGCCTACATTGAAAAACGTGCTCCCTGGAAACTCGGAAAATCCGGAGCTCCTGAGGATCGGATTCTGTTGGCAACCTCGTTAGCGACGATGGCCGAAGCGCTCCGGCTCGCGGCGACCCTCCTGGGTCCGGTGATGCCCGACGCCACCGCGAAGATTCACGAAGTGCTCGGTTATGTTGCGGGCACGGACTGCTCGGCGGAGATTCCTTGGGACAATCGATTGCAAGGGTCGAAAGTCGCGACCAGCCTCGTGCTGTTTCCCCGCGTGCAGCCGAAGGACCCCGCCTAGCCGTGACCATCCTCTCGCTCGATCCTGCTTCCAATCAAACGCCGCACACGTTGCAGACGTTTTTGGAGCAGTGTCAGCAGGCCTCGCGACGGGCCCGGCGTCCACAGTTGGTGAGTATTTCCCTGGAAGTGGACGCGTTGGATCCGCTGGCCGTGCTCGGTTCGATCTTTGAGGCAACGGAGCGGCATTTTTATGTCGAGCGTCCGGCCGAGAAGCTGGCCATCGCCGGGGCCGAAGCTGTGCTTGAGTTCTCGGCCAGCGGTCCCGAGCGCTTTGAAGAGTGTCAGGCCTTCGTGGACGATGTGCTCGCCAACGTGATCATCGTGGGCGACCAAGGGGTTCCGTTTGCGGGGCCCCATTTCTTCACTGCCTTTTCATTCTTCGATGAAGTGCCGGCCGACGAGGCGTTTCCTTCGGCCAGTGTGTTTGTGCCTCGCTGGCAGGTGGCGACGAAGGCCGGACGCACGGTGGCGGTGGCCAATATTCTCGTTGATGGCGATACCGACATCACCGCAGCGGCGGAGAAGGTTTGGAGGGCGCATTCGCGGTTCGGAGGATTCTCCTATTCGCAGCGGGCGTTCACCCCCTCGGTCGAGAGTCCGAAGATCACTCTGAGCGAGCACGACAGTGGCGAGCATTATCGAGAATCGGTGCGCCGGATGGTCGACCGAATCAAGGCCGGCGAGTTCGAGAAGATTGTGTTGGCGCGGGCCAAGGACCTCGTCGCTGATGCGGCGATGCATCCTCTTCTGGCGCTCCATGGTCTGCGGGAGCGATTTCCAGAGTGTTTCGCCTTCTCGCTCGCCAACGAACGTGGCCAAAGTTTCATCGGCGCGAGTCCGGAGCGGCTTGCACGGGGATACGGCGGCATGTTGACGACCGAGGCGCTGGCTGGCTCGGCGCGCCGAGGAACCACCGAATCGGAGGATGAATCTCTCGGAGCCGGCTTGCTTACGAGCGACAAGGATCTGCGTGAGCACCGCCTCGTGCTCGATTCAATTTTGCGCCGATTGCGCCCACTGGGTCTGCAGCTTGAATTTGCGTCTACCCCGGGTTTACGGCGTCTGGCGAATGTGCAGCACCTGCATACGCCGATCAAGACGGCGCTTCCCGTCGGGGTGCGGTTGCTCGATGTGATCTCCCGGCTGCATCCCACGCCTGCCGTGGGCGGCGTGCCGAGGGAAACTGCGCTGGCGGCGATTCGCTCGGCGGAGCGATTTGCCCGCGGACTCTATGCCGGCGCAATCGGTTGGATCGACAGCCGGGGCAACGGCGAATTTTTTGTGGGCCTGCGGTCCGCCTTGATCGAAGGCGATCAGGCCCGGCTTTATGCGGGCGCGGGGATTGTGGCTGGTTCGGTGCCCGATCAAGAGCTGGCGGAAACGGAGTTGAAGTTTAAGGCCATGGAAGAGGCGTTGTTCAGCTCATGAGCAAGACAAGTCTTGATTTTCGCGGGACCAACGCCCTCTGGGGAAGTGTGCTTGTGGAGACGCTGGTGCGGTCGGGCGTGCGTGATGCCGTGATCTCTCCGGGGTCGCGCTCAACGCCGGTGACCCTAGCCCTCGCGCGGCACGAGCAGATCGAAGCAATCCCCGTGCTCGACGAGCGGTCGGCGGCGTTTTTTGCATTGGGCCTAGCGCGTCAACATCGGCGACCGGTGGTCTTGCTCTGCACCTCGGGCTCGGCGGCCGCTAATTATTTCCCCGCGGTGATCGAGGCGCAGGAGAGCGGGGTGCCGTTGATTGTGATGACCGCGGATCGCCCGCCGGAATTGCGCGGATGCGCCTCTGGGCAAACCATCGACCAGCGAAAGATCTATGGCGGACACGTGAATCACGAACACGAGTTGGCCGTGCCGGAGGCGTCAGTTGGGATGCTGCGCTATCTTCGGCAAACGGTGGCGCAGATGTGCGAGCGATCGCTCCGACCGCAGGCCGGACCGGTGCACCTCAACGTGCCATTCCGCGATCCGCTAGCGCCGGTTGCAGACCGGGCAGTCGCCGCGCTCGAATCGCAGCTTGGGCCAGAATTCTTTGCTCACCTTGAAGATTTCACTCGAACCGAATTTGGGCAGTCGTGCGTTTGGCAACGGGCTCTGTCCGCTCGTGGCTTAATTATTGCCGGACCGGAGATTCCAACCGACGTGACGACTTACGTGGAGAAAGTCCGGGCGTTGTCATGCGAGATGGGTTGGCCGGTGCTGGCGGACGGGGTGTCACCCCTTCGTCATCACTTTACGGGAGACGTGGCGGTGATCTCAACTTACGATACCATCTTACGCAACGTCGGGGCGGCGCGGGATTTGCTGCCGCGCTACGTGCTCTGTCTGGGGAGCTGGCCCACGAGCAAAGTGCTGCGTCAGTGGCTGGAGCAGAGCGGCGCAGAACTGGTTCTCGTGACCGAGCGGGGGGACAACCGGGATTGTCTGCACGGCCGCACTCGTCACCTGCGCGTGCCGGTGGAGTCATTGGTCGCGAAAATCTTGGGCGAACCGGATTTGAGTTATGCGGCGATTTGGCAGAAGGCGGATGCCGCGGTGACAAAGATTTTGCACGACGAGCCACGTCCGATGCCGGGAGTGTTTGAGGGCGACATCACGCGAATTCTCGCGAAAAACTTGCCCCAGGAAACGCCGTTGTGGGTGGCGAGCAGCATGGCGATCCGCGATGTGGAGTATTTTTGGCCAGCGACCAACCGCCGCACCGCGATGTATTTCAACCGGGGAGCCAACGGGATCGACGGCACGCTGTCGTCGGCGATGGGCATGGCGCACGGCAATCAGCCGAGCGTTCTGCTGACCGGTGATCTGGCGATGCTGCACGACAGCAATGGATTCCTGTTGAGTGGTCGGCTGAAGGGGTCGTTGACGATCGTTTTGATCAACAACAACGGCGGAGGGATTTTTGAACACCTACCGATCGCGGGATTTCAGCCGCCGTTCGAGGAGTTTTTTGCAACGCCCCAGTCGGTGGATTTCGGAAAACTCTGCGCGGCTCACGGCGTGGACCATATCGCCGTGCGAGACGCCGCCCATCTGAGTGACTTGGTGGCGGAGCTTCCGTCGGCGGGAGTGCGGGTGCTCGAAGTGACGACCGATCGCAAGCAGGATGCGGCTTTCCGCAAACGGCTGTTTGCGCGCGCGGCCGCGAGTCTTGGCTGAGCGGCACGCAACCACCGCTCGCGCCGCTCGGCATCCCGACGAGATCGTCGCGGACTGGCCATCATCCCTAGGCGGAGCGTGAGGCTTTTGAGGTCTCCTTAAAGTTGGATCGGCAGGCCGACCTCGATGATCTGCATGGGCGGCAGCTGGTAGTAATCGCGGGCCTGCCGGGCATTGCGACTGAGGAAGCCGTAATAGTGCTTTTGCCATTCCCACATCTTCGCTTCACCGCCGGTGATGATCATTTCGCGATTAAAGAAATAAGTGGCTTCCGAGGGCTTGAGGGGCACGCCGGTGTCGCGGATGCGCTCGATCAACGACGCGACGTCGGGTGACTCCATGTAGCCGTAGCGGGCGATCGCTCGCCAAATCCCTTCGCCGATCGCGCGCACTTCAAGGCGCTCCGCTTGGTGCACGTAGGGAAACTCTTCGGTGATCACGCTGAGCAACACGATCGTCTCGTGGAGCACCTTGTTCGCTTTGACGTGATGGAGGAGCACCAGCGGGGTGCCGCGAGGGTTGCCCGCCATGAAGACGGCCGTTCCCCGAACGCGGCCGATATGTTTGCTTGAAGCGATGTTCTTGAGTTCATCCTCGGTGATCTCGTTGGCATAGACGCGACGAAAGATCTCCTTCTTGCCGGACTTCCAAGTGAGCATGGTCGCGAGCAGGGCCCCGCCGATCGCGAGGGGGAGCCAGCCGCCGTCGATGAATTTGTGTAGGTTGGAGTAGAAGTAGGCGAGGTCGACCGTCATGAAGAGACCGCAGAGAATTCCGGCTTTCCACAGCGGCCATTTCCACGCGCGCCGGGCGACGAGATAGAACGCAAAAGTCGTCACGGTCATCGCGCTGGTCACGGCAATCCCATAGGCTGCGGCGAGGTTGGAACTGGATTGGAAGAGCAACACGATGGTGATCGAGCCAATCGCGAGGGCGATGTTGGCCATCGGCACGTAGATCTGTCCCTGTTGGTGTGCGTTGGTGTGCATCACTTTCAATCGGGGGAAGAATCCGAGTTGGATCGACGAGCGGATTAATGAAAACGTGCCGGAGATGAGGGCCTGACTGGCGATGACGGCCGCGAGGACCGAGAGGATCATCAGGGCCAGTTGCAGGCTAGCGGTCGGCGCGATGGCGAGAAACGGGTTCTCGACCGTGCCGCCGTGCGAGAGGACAAAGGCGCCCTGACCGAAATAATTTAGGACCAGACCGGGGAGGGCGACGCCATACCATGCGAGCATGATGGCTTTGCGACCGAAGTGTCCCATGTCGGCGTAAATGGCCTCAACTCCGGTGATCGCCAGCACGATGGCTCCGAGCAAAGCGGTGATTTGAAACGGATGATCGCTCAAGAGCACCCAACCGTGCCAGGGGTTGAGGGCCCGCAGGACGATCGGAGTTTGCATGATTTGCCACAGGCCGAGCAAGCCGATGGAGGTAAACCACACGAGCATGACCGGGCCATAGATCCGGCCAATGGTCTGACTGCCCTTGCTTTGAAACCAGAAGATTCCGGCGAGGACGAGGCAAGTGAAGGGAATGACCCAGTGCTCGGTGCCGGGGGCAATCAGCGTCAGTCCCTCGGCGGCCGAGAGCACAGAGATGGCGGGAGTGATCACCCCTTCGCCGACAAGCATGCAGGCGCCGAAGAGAATCAGCGTCGTGCTGATGCCGATGCCCTCGCGGCGGTCGCCTGCCTTGTCGAGGCGCGCCTTGGCGAAGAGGGCGAAGATGCCGCCTTCGCCACGATTGTCGGCCCGGGTGACGAAGGTGAGGTATTTCCAACTCACGACAAGCACGAGGGACCAGAAGATCAGGGATAGGATACCGAGCACCCCTGTGGTGCGATCCGCTGCCGGGAGGTAGGAGATCGACTCACGCAACGCATAGAGGGGGCTGGTGCCAATGTCCCCGAAGACGACACCGAGCGCGCCGAGGGCGAGACCGGTCTTGGCGAGCTTACCCGGGTTGTTCTCATGGTTATCCATAAACCGGCGATCTTGGCGACATCGAGGTTGGGGCCAAGCAGTTTTCCGGCCCCAGCAGCACGCGTCGATCAAACCGTGCCAATATGATTGCCGCGATTCGGCTTTCCGGTTCCGCTGACGTCATGCCTGTTGAGTGGAAAACCGTCAAAATTTACAGCGATATTCGCTACGAGAAAACCGAGGGGATTGCCAGGGTCACGATCAACCGGCCCGAGAAGCGCAATGCGTTTCGACCGGAAACGGTGGGGCAGCTCTTTGAGGCATTTTGCGACGCGCGGGAGGACCAAACGATTGGTGTCGTGCTGCTCACGGGGGCCGGACCGCACACGGATGGCAAGTATGCGTTTTGCGCCGGGGGCGACCAGACGGTGCGCGGGCCGAAAGGATACGTGGGCGGCGATGGTGTTCCGCGCCTCAATGTGCTCGATTTGCAGAAATTGATCCGCTCGATACCGAAAGTGGTGATCGCCTTGGTGGCTGGTTACGCGATCGGCGGCGGGCATGTGCTTCATCTGGTGTGCGACCTCACAATCGCGGCGGACAATGGTATCTTTGGTCAAGTCGGACCCAAGATGGGCAGCTTTGACGGAGGCTTTGGCTCGAGTTATTTGGCGCGGATGGTCGGTCAGAAGAAAGCCCGCGAGATCTGGTATCTTTGCCGCCAGTATAGCGCTCGCGAAGCGATGGAGATGGGCATGGTCAACACGGTCGTGCCGGTGGCTCAACTCGAGGACGAAGGCGTCAAGTGGGCTCGAGAGATTTTGCAAAACAGTCCGTTGGCGATCCGCTGTCTCAAGAGTGCTTTCAATGCGGATCTCGATGGGCAGGCGGGCATCCAAGAACTCGCAGGCAACGCGACGCTGCTCTACTACATGAGTGACGAGGCCAAGGAGTTTCACCAAGCTCAGCAGGAAAAGCGTAAACCCGATACGGGAAAATTTCCCTGGCTACCATGAAGACTGTTCGTAGTTATCATTTGCACGGTCCACCGTTCGTTAGCGCGGGGTTGAAAGGATCATCGTCATGGCGGTGATCGGCCAACGCAATCGACTCACGATCGTGCGGGAGGCCCCTCCGGGATTCTATCTCGAAGGTGGCCTTCATGGCGAAATCCTCCTGCCCGGGGTCTATATTCCGAGGGGCTCGAGACCGGGCGAAGTGCTCGATGTTTTCGTTTACCGTGATTCCGAAGATCGCGTGGTCGCTACGACTGAGTGGCCCTACGCCATGGTGGGCCAGTTTGCCTCGTTGAAAGTGGTGAGCGTGAACCCTCGCGTGGGGATTTTTCTCGACTGGGGCTTGAGCAAGGATCTGCTCCTGCCAATTCGTGAACAGAAGGAAGGCCTGCTCCCTGGTTACTGGGTTGTGGTGGTCGTGCTCTTGGACGAGAAGACCGATCGCATCATCGCCTCGACTCGGATCAGTCGGCACTTGAACAAAACCCCGCCGGATTATGGGGAGGACCAAGAGGTCGACCTGTTGATCACCGGGCCGACTCCGCTTGGTTTCAATGCCATCGTGAATAACGCCCACAATGGTCTGCTCTACTCCGCTGAGATGGCGACTCCCTTGCGGATGGGACAACGCTTGACTGGTTACATCCGCTCGGTGCGGCCGGATGGGAAAATTGATCTAGGGCTCGATCGTGCCGGGTTTCGTCGGGTGGCTGATTTTCAAGGCCAAATCGTGGAAGCCCTCAACGCCGCCGGCGGCCGGATGCCCTACCATGACGGCAGTTCGCCGGAGGAAATTAGGGAGGCCTTTGGCATCAGCAAAAAAGCGTTTAAGCAGGCGATTGGCGCCCTGTTCAAAGCGCGCCGCATTATGATTTCCTCCCACGGGATTCGCCTGACGAGCGCAAAAGACTAACCTATGACCACCTCTCAAAATTCCTCGGAAATGCCCGTGACGGTCAAAGCCGTGCCGATCGAGCTTTGTCAGCTCTTAAAGTTTGGCGGGCTCGTCGAAAGCGGCGGTGCGGCCAAGCAAGTGATCAGCGTGGGCGAAGTGAAAGTTAACGGCATCGTCGAAACGCAGAAACGAAAGAAGATTCTCGTGGGCGACCGCGTGGAGTATCAGGGTCAGACGCTGGTCGTGAGGGTGATAGCCTGAGCGCCCCTTTGACCTCGAGGATTTGGGTTTCAATCCTGGAGGCTAGCCGTCATCGAGAGGAATGTCTTTTTCTCACCTGGGTTTGTCGCCCCCTTTGATCCGTGCCCTCACCGAGCGCGGGTATGGCGAGCCAACCCCGGTTCAAGAGGCGGTGATTCCGGTCGTGCGACGCGGCGGGGATGTCTGGGCGCAGGCGCAAACCGGATCGGGGAAAACTGCGGCGTTCGCTCTGCCGATTCTGGAGGGACTGCTGGCGCCGACTCTGAACTCCGAGCGACGGTCTGGAGCGTTGATCCTTGTCCCCACGCGGGAGCTCGCGGTGCAGATCGGCGAGGCGTTTCGGTCTTACGCGCAGTTTTTCCCGGTGAAGCTGAAGATTATCACGGCAATCGGTGGGGTTTCCATCAACCCGCAGATGCTGGCGTTGCGCGGAAGCGCAGATGTCTTGGTGGCAACCCCGGGGCGGTTATTGGATTTGGTAGAGCGCCATGCGGTGCGCCTCGCAGGATTTCGCACGCTGGTGTTAGACGAAGCCGATCGTCTGTTGGCGTTGGGATTTGCCGACGAGCTCGGGCGGATCGTGGCGCAGTTGCCTCCGCAACGCCAGAGCCTGTTGATCTCGGCCACGTTTCCGCCGGAGGTTGAAGCCTTGGCGAATGAGCTTCTGCGCGATCCGGTGAAGATTGTCATCGAGTCAACGCCGACCGATGCGCCGATGATCGTGGAACGGGCGATCGAAGTCGACGTCTCGCAACGCACCCAAGTGCTGCGACATCTTTTGAATGCGCACGCTTGGAGCCAGGTGTTAGTTTTTGTGGCGACGAAATACGCGACTGAACATGTGGCCGAAAAACTACGGCGCACCGAGATCGCCGCGGGGGCCTTGCACGGGGAACTTAGTCAGGGAGCGCGCGCTCAGGCGATGGCCGACTTTCGCAGCGGAAAATTGCGCGTGCTCGTGGCGACGGATTTGGCGGCTCGCGGGATCGATATTGCCCAACTCTCCGCGGTCGTGAACTTCGATTTGCCGAGGTCGGCGGTCGATTACACTCACCGCATCGGTCGGACTGGTCGGGCGGGCGAAAGCGGAGTCGCGATCAGTTTTGTCAGTGCCTCCACCCACGCACATTTCAGCTTGATCGCGAAACGTCACGATCGACCAATTTCGCGCGAGCAGCTCGCCGGATTCGAACCGACTGAGACGGAACTTCCCGACAGTGCATCCACGGGTGGCGTGAAAGGGAAACGAAAGAGCAAGAAGGACAAACTGCGAGAAGCGGAAGTCCGCGCCGCCAATCCCTTGGCCCAAGAAGTGAAGGTGACTCCGGCGTCCTCGTTTCGCTGGCATCGCTCGCCGACGGCTCGTCGTTCCCGCTAGAACGAGAGTGCTCGGTCTGACTGGGCGATGCTCGCTCCTTAGCCGGCCCAGACGACCAGCCACCCGCTCTGTTTGTCGACGTAGACCATCGTGGTGGCCGTAGCATCGGCGACTTCGACATAGTTCGCCTGAATGACCAACTCTTCGGTTGAATCCATCGCCGAGGCTTCGGCTGAAGGGGGATGCGGGGCCTTGGGGGAGAGAAAGGCGAAGGCGAAGGCTGCGGCGGCGGCGAGGGGAGCGCCGAACCAGAATAGCGGCGCGACACCGCGGAAACGGGCGGAGGGTGGGCCCTCCTTCTGGAGTGAGGCGTGCAGATGTTGCCATTCCTGGTCAGCATTCGGGATCGCGACCGTTGCAAGGTCGGTCCGAATCGCGTCGGCCACTTGGGCGGACACTTGCTCGTGGTGGCGACAGGCTGCGCACTCGCGCAAGTGCGCGCCGAGGGCCTCACGCTCGTCGGTCGAAAGCGAGCGTTTATCCATGAGTGACTGTGAATCCTGACAAGTCATTGGCGAGTGTGCGAAGATCAGTGACGATCACTATGCCGGCGGTCCGACCGGCGATCGGCGCGCCGTTCGCTCTTTGAATGATGCTGGTCGTCACGGCGGTCGTGGCGACGATCATGGCGATAGCCGGGGACTGAGTTGTGGCTCAAGATGAGACCGACGCGGTGATGGCCGTTGATCCAGACGCGGCTCGTTTCGGTGCGGTAGTGGCCGGAGACGTAGTGACGATGGGGGTGACGGTAGGCGTCGTAAGTGACGACCCATCGGGGGGCGACCCAGACTTGAAATGGCGTGTAATCCCAATACCCGTAACCGTTCGACACGACGGCGATAGGGGGAGCGGGATAATAGGTCGAACCGTAGGAAGGCGCGCAGTAGTCCGATTGGTTATTGATGGAGTTGGCAACGATCAGTCCGCCGAGAAATCCTCCAAGCACGGCGAGCCCCTTGTCACCCGCGACGGCGGGTTTCGGAGCGAGGGCGAAGGCAGAAGCGGCAATCAGCGAGAGAGTGACTAGTTTTTTCATATTTCCTCCAAGGTTTTGGGTTCACTCGGTATGACGAAGGGGTCTGCCCGCTTATTCAAAAATCTGTGGATGGCCTTTTCAGTAGCTAAGCTATAATCGATTAAAAATGAGTTCAACGTCCGATCACAATCACCGCGTAAACATCATCGCCCTTGCCAGTGCCGGGACCGCCGAGCACAGCGGGGACGCCGGAGTGAAGAGAAAGGCCTGTTTCCATGAGCGGGCGACCACCCTTGAGCCAGATCACTCGGAGGCGCACGCCGCGCCCACCTGAGTCTTCGTTGGTCAATTCAAGCTCTTGGCCCTCGCCCAACGAAATGTGGCCCTGCGCTTGATCGGAGAGTGTCACGGAGCCTTGCCCGAGAAAGCGGTAACTCTCGAAGCGGAGGATGCGTCGCAAGGTCGGTTCGTAGGCGGACAAGCGCGAATCGGTCTGGCCCGGTTCATTGGAGGCTGAAATGAGAATGGCTTGGATCCGCGTGCGGTCGGCGGCGTGAGCCGGTGTGATCGCCGCGAGGCCAAGGATAAGTGGCAGGAGGATGCGGGTGAGGTTCATGGTTGGACTCCTAGTTTTTGCGCCAACGACCGGCGCGCGTGGTAAATTCGTGACATGACAGTGCCTGAAGGAATTTTGACGGCGGCGGCGATTTCCTCGTAGGAAAACCCTTCGAGCTCCCTCAACGCAAGCACGGCGCGTTGTTTCGGGGGCAGGGTATCGAGGGCACGGCGCACGCGCGCGATGCGCTCTTCGCGATCGTCAGCTTCAGCAAATGACTCGGAAGGCGCGGTCGGCTCTGGCGTGGGACGATCGTTTCCGGCAGAGCCACCCAATGGCAGGAACCGGTCAAACCACTGGCGACGCTTACGCAAGTGATCGAGAGAGCGCCGCACGGCGATCGGGTGAAGCCAAGTCGTGAATTGCGCGTCGCCACGGAATTTCGCGAGCTGTTTCCAAACCGACAACCAGACTTCTTGGCATACGTCGCGGGCGTCCTGCTCGTGGCGAACGACGGAGTAAACCAAGCGAAACGTCCGATCGTAGTGGAGTTTCATCAGGGTGCCGAAGGCGATTTCATCCCCCGCCTTGGCTCGATGCACCAAGGCGGCGTCATCGAGAAGGGGAGGAGTTTCCGAGGAAGGCACAGGGCAGGGGACAGGGTGAACGCGGCCGAGGTTCCCGCGAGTTCGGCGGGTCCGGTCGAGGTCTTCAATGTCACCGATCGGCCAAGCGAGACAAGAATTTCCGTCGGTCGGGATGGCTTGAACTCTGAATCCGGGCTGCCTTGCTGGTCGCATGTCTGCCCCAACCCCGGAAGAAAAGTCGGCCCAAAGTTGGTGGCGTCATCTCGGTCCGGGATTCGTCGTGGCGGCGACGGGCGTGGGAGCTGGCGATCTGATCGCGGCTGCGGTGGCTGGCCGACAGTTTGGCCTCGCGGTGCTCTGGGTGGTGGCGTTGGGGGCGATGTTCAAATGGGTGCTCAACGAAGGCGTCTCCCGCTGGCAGCTCGCGACCGGCACGACCTTGATCGAAGGTTGGGGCGCGCGACTTCCACGTTGGGTCGGCGGCTATTTTGTCGGCTACTTGATTCTCTGGGCTTTCTTGGTGGCGGCAGCGCTGTCGGCGTCGTGTGGTGTGGCGGCGAAAGCGTTGTTTCCCGATCTCCCGGTGCCGCTGGGAGCGTGGAGCGCGCTGCATGCAGCGCTCGCCTACGTTCTCGTCCGGCGGGGAGGTTATGCCGGATTTGAGAGTCTGATGAAGATCCTAACGGGCGTCATGTTTGTGTCGGTGGTGGTCTGCGCGGTGATGATGCAACCTCCGCTTGGTGCTATCCTGAGCGGTCTGTTGGTGCCGACGATTCCGGAGGGGTCGGCGAAATTTCTGCTCGGCGTGATGGGCGGCGTGGGCGGCAGCGTGACCTTGCTGTGCTACGGCTACTGGATTCGCGAAAAGGGATGGCAAGGAGCCGCGATGCACCGCCGCTCGATCTTTGACCTGACGGCTGCCTATGCGCTTACAGGAATCTTTGGCATCGCTGTGGTCGTGCTGGCCGCGGCCGCGAAACCAGTCGACGCCTCGGGCAACGCGTTGGTGCTGGCGCTGGCCGAACAATTAAACGTGTTACTCGGGCCGACGGGGCACTGGTTTTTTCTGATCGGATTTTGGTGTGCCGTGTTCACGTCAATGCTCGGCGTTTGGCAGGGCGTGCCGTATCTGTTTGCCGACGCGGTGGCCTCGCGCGCCGGGAAACACGATGCGAAGGCGGCGCGAATCGGCGGACTCGCCCGCACGCCTGCCTATCGATGGTTTCTGGCCTATCTGGCGTTTCCTCCGTTGGTGCTGCTTTGGTGGCAGAAACCGGTCGCAATCGTTATTCTCTATGCGGTCACTGGGGCCTTTTTTATGCCCTTTTTGGCTTCAGTGCTCTTGGTGATGAACAACCGGCGCGAGTGGATCGGTGATCTGCGCAACAAGTTATACGCCAACGTCCTACTGGTGTTGTCCCTCGTGTTATTTGCCGGACTCTTTGTGGTCGAGGTCGCGAGTAGGCTCGGCGGCAAGTGAGTTTACCAATTTTTCTCCCCAAACGGGCGTCGCCCTCGTGGGGTCGACGCCGGTGATGGTCGACTAGAAATCGGCCGAGCTTACTTACCGAGGCTGGCGCGAAGATCGTCGATCTGATTGGCGCTGCCAAGGAGCACATTGCGACTGGCAATGAATTTCGCGTATTCGGCCATGAAAATTTTTCCGGCTGGGCGAAAATCGAAGTCACCTGGCTTGTCGCGGAAGAACTCCCGGTGGACGCGGGTCCAGACGAGACGTACGTCGGTGTCGATGTTGACCTTGGTCACGCCCCGCTTGGCGGCGGGCAAGTATTCGTTGACGTCGACGCCCATCGAGCCGGCGATCGCGCCACCGGCGGCGTTGATGCGAGCGACTTCTTCTTGAGGAACGGATGAAGAGCCGTGCATGACCAACGGGAACCCGGGGAGGCGGGCCTTGATCTGATCGAGCACATCGAAGTGCAACGATTGACGACCCTTAAATTTGAAAGCGCCATGGGACGTGCCGATCGCGCAGGCGAGGGAGTCACAGCCGGTCAATTTGACGAACTCCTCGGCTTCGGCTGGGTCGGTCAGGCAGGCGTTGCCTTCGTCGACTTGGATATCCTCTTCGACGCCGCCGAGCATCCCGAGTTCGGTTTCCACGGAAATTCCGCGGGCGTGAGCGGCGTCGACGACGCGTTTGCTGATGGCGACGTTTTCTTCGAAAGGATCGTGAGACGCATCGATCATCACGGAGCTGAAAAAGCCAGACTCGATACACTCGTAGCAGGTCTGTTCGTCACCGTGGTCGAGGTGGACGGCAAAAATCGCCTCGGGGTAGATTTCACCGGCGGCGCGAATGACGGCTTCGAGCATACGCTTGTCAGTATATTTGCGGGCTCCCTTGGAGATCTGAATAATGAATGGCGCCTTCGATTGAAGGCACCCCTCGAACAGGCCCATGGCTTGCTCGGCATTATTAATGTTATAGGCACCGACCGCATATTTGCCGTAAGCGTGTTTGAAGAGCTGCGCGGTAGTCACAATCATGGAGGGAAGACGTTAACGGGTGCGAGCGAACCCCGACAAGCCAATATCTCGATTAGGACAGAGAGTGCCATCGCCTATTCACGAAGGAAATGAGCGTGAGGCGAGAGCGGAGACGGCGCGGCAGTCGTGGTCGGCGACCCGATCAATGTTGAATGGGCCTAACGGAGAGGGATCAAGAACAGGTTGAAAA
>Ga0105053_10004814_pt1 | contig 19586 bp, 15 predicted proteins | sample BON01_FD_78093 | JGI IMG/M metagenome (GOLD analysis project Ga0105053, IMG submission 78093) | Freshwater microbial communities from Lake Bonney liftoff mats and glacier meltwater in Antarctica - BON-01 | ecosystem: Environmental > Aquatic > Freshwater > Ice > Glacier meltwater | place: Lake...
CGATGCGATCATCAATCGCAGGGTCAGGACCCCCGCAAAGAACACAAATCCGAGGCCGATGAGGAGCCAGAGGGTGAAGGTACCCGTGAGGAACCAGACCCCGGCGCTTGTCAGGAAGGCAAGCAACATTGCCGCGATGCCGGTGGATAGCGCCATGCCAGACCTTTCCTGCAGCTAAGGGCAGAGCGCCCCACAATGACCGCCAGTTAACAGGAAATGGTAAACTGCCGGTTGACTTGCAGGAAGTTGGCCAAAAGGACGGGTCAGTTGCGGTAGTATTTGGCCCCGAGTGCCGCGGAACGCCCGTATCTGCTTCCGTATTGCTTCATCTGTCGGGGGTTGATCTGGCTGAGCACCAGCCCGCTGATCCGGATGCGGCCGCCGCGGAACATGTCGAGCCCTTCTGCGACCTGCTCGCGCGAGGTCGAGTCCCATTTCACGGTAAAGAGCACCGCATCGGCATGTTGCGCGATGATCCGTGCATCCGGCACGATCAGCACAGGCGGTGTGTCGATGATGATCGTGTCATACCGGTCCCGCAGGGTGGTGATCAGGGCCTTGAAACGCTCGGACGCAAAGAGATCGGCGGCGTTGATGCTCGTCTGTTCGCCAATCAGCAGATCGCCGTTCAACTGTGGGTCACGATGGACCGCGTCGTCGAGCGTGATATCGCCGGAGAGGAGTGCGACGATGCCCTTTTCTGGCAAACCGTCGAAGTATTCATGCAGGGTCCGGCGCCGGATATCACCTTCGATCAGCAGGACTTTGCGCCCCATGCTGCCAAGGTTCTGCGCCAGCGCGATGGAGTTTGTGGTTTTGCCTTCGTGCGGAACCGACGAGGTCGAGACGATGACTTGCGGCGGCTGGTCTATGTTCGACAACAGGACAGAGGTACGCAGGTTGCGGATTGCTTCGGCGGCCGATGAGGCGGGTTTTTCGCTGAGATACGTCAGGATGCGTTTACGATTGCGCCCGGGGATCAGCGGCACCTGACCCAACACCGCGTAGCCGGTGACAGTCTCAAGCGCGCGCGCGCTGCGAAACCCGCTGGCTGCAGCTTCTCGCAACAGCACGACCACGATACCCGCCAGCAGGCCCATGGTCCCGGCCATCCCCAGAATCAGGGATTTTTGCGGAAAGCTGGCGCGGCCTGGCACCACGGCGTCGGAAAGAATCCGGCTGTCGGCCTGTTGAATGCCTTGTTGCGCGGAGGTTTCCTTGAGACGGGTCAGGAAATATTCGTAGAGCAGGCGCGTGGCCTCTGCCTCGCGTGTGAGTTGTTGCAGGATGATAAGCTCTTGTCCTTGTTGGCTTATCTGGTCCTGTAATGAAGTTTCGGAGCCCCGCAATGCGATGATCTGCTGCTCTGACCGGGCCTGATCAAAGCTGAGTTGGTCGATGATCTGTTCGAAACGGGTATCGAATGCGGTCGCGATGCCGGGGTCCGTTTCGGTCCGTGAAAGCAGACCGCTGAGTTGCGTGTCGCCGGCAACCGCGGCGCGGTCAGCGCGCGTACCGCCCGACTGCAGTTGCGACAGGCGGGTCTGCGAGGCAGCCAGCGCGTTTTCGGCTGAGACGATCCGGTCACGCAGATCCTTGAGTTGCCGTTCCAGCGCCTGCAGGGAGACGACTGAAACGAGTTGGGTGGATGTGTTGAAGGCGGCAAGCTCTGCCTCGGCAGATTCCAGTTCCTGCTGCAACTCTGCCACGCGATCGGAGAGCCATGCTGTCGCCTGTTCGGTCGCCTGGAATTTCACCTCGAGCTGATTGAGGATGTAGAGTTCGACAATCGTGTCTGCGATCAGGGCGGATTTCACAGGATCGGTGGTTTCGACGGTCACCCGAAAGACGAGGCTCAATGGGATATTGTGGATCGTGACCGCGTCGAGAAGGCGGCTGATTGTTGCGTCGCGCTGCCGTTCGGGCGTGATGATATGCGGCTCCGGTGCAGTGCCGGTGATCCGGCTGATGGCCCGGTCAAGCGGCCCGGCGGGTTGGAGCCACTCGTTGTATTCAGCGTCGCGAGTGAGATCGAGTCGGTCCACCACCTTGCCCATCAGACCGCGCGCGCGCAGCACCTCCACCTCGGAGTTGACCTCTGCGGTGTCGCCGGTGAGCCCGCCGACAACACCTTGAAGATCCACGACATTGCCTTGCTGGGTTTGAAGAATGACAACCGCGGAGGCCTGATAGAGTGGCGTCGCCAGTGCAGAGGCATAGTATGCGCCCGCCAGAACAGCCAGCGCGGAAATCAAAGCAATGACGAATTTGCCGCGCCAGATCGTGCCGAACAAGGCCGGACTGTCGATGAAATCTTCGTCGTGCAGAGGGACCGACCGCTGAGGTGTATTTCCGACTACAAATGGACCTGATGGAATGTCGCGCATTAACGTCCGCACTTTCATTCGCCTGCTTCTTGAACTTGATAGCGGTTCAGATGTCGCTAGACAAATGTATTAACGACGTGTGACGCTTTTAGAGGTATGCGTCCGCGGTTTTCGGTGGAATTCTGCTGTCAAGAACAGGCTGGCGAGGACAATATTCAGCGGAACGCAGATTATTGCGGATATTCAATATTGATTCAGCGTTACAGCCTATGGTGGATATGATAAGAAAATAGATGAATTGTGTTGGAGGATACATGTCCAGTTCTGCAAATCGAGTCGCGGTTTTAGCTTTCTTGACGATGTCTTGTCTGTCGATCTCCGTTCTGGCGCAGGATACGGTCGAGGTTGATCCTTGCATGCCGTCGGACCAGACCCCGGACGGCGTTGCGACAAGGCTTGAATGTATTCAACTGCCTGACCCCGCGCTTGTCGGGGCGACCAACTTTGTTCCGACGGTGGTTCTGGGCGGGGTTGCGGTGATTGGCGCCTTGCTGGCCGGATCGAATGGCCCTGCCAGCACGCCCAGCACGCCGTAGGAAACGGATAGTGACGAATCCGGTATTTGTTTACCTTTTTTAACAGGCTGGCAGGCCGAGGCGGATCAATTCAGATCCCCGAATCCGATAGATCCGATTCGTGCTGTAGCGACCCGTCTGGAGATACCATGCGCGCAGGGCGGGTGGATAATATGAGGCGATGAGCGTAGACAGATATTCGAAGTCTCTTTCGCCGAGCTGACGATCATTTGCAGTCGGTCCATGAAAACCAAAGACCGTATCGGAGGATATACAGACATTCGCCAGACCGAGATACATGGTGCAAGTCGAAAAGCAGATCGCACCGTCGATCCGGACGCTCTGGCCGCTGGTGTGTATGTCGCGCAGGCGCACCATTCGGTTCCAGATCAGGCCACCAAAATCATTGCCGACAATAATCTGACTTGCGCTGGATTGGGCGCCCGCAAGTGTTGGTATCATCGACATCGCGATAATAACAGACCAGATCAGACGCCGTATTACTGTAAAGATCGACAAGAAAATAACCGCCACAGACTGCCGGGCAGTTATAGAAACTCTATTCATGATTTCACCCCATTCATTCAGATCGGACCCCCTCCCTAACTGAAATTCAACGCACCCTCATATAACCATGAGGCAATAAAGTGGTGTTGGATCGGTTAACATCGGCGACGCTGTGTCAGAGGCATTTTAGTAAAATGGCGACAACGGCAGGAATCTGATGTGAAATGTGGTTATTTTGGCAGAGATTGATCGCAGTCGCTAATCGTATGGCATATTTTTCGGTAACCATGTTACCTGCACCGCAATGTTTTGTGTCATGATCGGGCCGAAGAAGGAGAGTTTGAATCATGTTGCAAGGACGGTGTCATTGCTGTTGTCCGGGCCGACGGCCATGCGGCGTGCAGGGCGATCGAGACGCGCGTGAGTGATTCGTCCGATCCGCTGGTGCGGGCAGGTTTCTCGAGCAGAATCGCCAAAGCGGGCAGTTGGTCCGTGGGCGGAAAGCTGATTGCGAGGCTGATTGATCTGGGATCGCTGGTGGTGTTGGCTACGGTGCTGGATCCGGCGAGTTTTGGTCTTGTTGCGCAGGCGATGAGCGTGATTCTTATCGTCGAGGCGGTCACAAGCATGCCGGTGATGCAGCCGATCCTGCGCATCGCTGACCCCGCGTCGAATGTTTATGACACGGCATTTACGCTGTCATTTCTGCGCGCCGTTGCTATTGCTGCGATTGCCGCGTTATTGGCCACTCCGGTCGCGGGATATTTTCAGGAACCCCGGCTTCCCGGATTGCTCATTACATTGGCGCTCGCCCCAATTCTGCGGGGGAGCGTGAGCCCGCGCATGGCAGAGTTTCTGCGTGCCTATGACCTTTGGCCAGAAGTTATCAGTGATGTATTGGCAAAGATCGTTTCATTTGTGTTTATTTTTATCACAGCAGTTTTGACCCAGAGTTATTGGGCGATTGCCGTTGGCACAATCACGACGGCATTCATGCTAAACGTCATGTCCTATGTCCATGCGCCGTATCGTCCGCGTTTCAGCCTGAGACATTGGCGTGATTTTGCGGATGTCCTGGGCTGGAATACGTTGACGCAGATCATGCAAGCCATCAATTGGCAGCTGGACCGTATTCTATTGGGCCGCATATTGCCGACGGATCTGTTTGGCCAATATGCGGTCAGCAGCAACCTGAGCGAGATGCCGCAACAGGGGGTGTCAGTTCCGCTGTTGCGCCCGATGATGGTATCATTTTCGGAAGTGACGACAGATGCGCGGCGCGGTGAATTATGGACCCGTTTCTCGAACGCGCTGCTTTTTGTCGTGGGGCCGGTTCTGATCGGGGTCGCGATGCTGTCGGAGGCGGTGGTGCAGGTCCTGCTCGGTCGGGACTGGCAGGGTGCGGCGGCGTTTCTCTTTGGTCTGTCGCTTGTCGCCGTGATCGAACTGCCGGGGCTGGCGCTGAACCCGCTGGCGGTTGCCTGTTATCGCGCCGGGGTCGTGGCCTTGCGGGTGACGGTGCAACTCTGCCTCACCATACCGCTGATGATTGCCGGAACGTATTTCTTTGGTGCTTTGGGCGCAATTGCGGTCAAGGCGGGGATTGCCGTGGTGATCTTTGGTCTGACGCTGTTCGTTGTCCGGTCATTGATCGGTCTGCCGATTCTGCAGCAGATGGCCGCGTTATGGCGCACCGCGCTTGGGCTTTGCGTCATGACACTGGTCCTGTTTGTCATGCGTGATCACGTGCTTGCCACGGGCGGAAGAATTTCGCTGGCGATCCGGGCCTTTGCCGTGTTTGGCGTTGCCTGGATGGCGTTTCTGGCAGTTACGATGCAGCTATGGTTTCTGGCGGGCAAGCGGCCGGGGATCGAACAATTCCTGTTGTCGCGCATCGGGTTCAAGGTTTGACCCGTGTCGCGACAAGGACCGGGGTGCGGCGCAGACCGCCAGGATCAGCCCCCATTGCAGGGAAGTGGTGACGCCGAAATCGGCCGTGGTGCCGATGAGCAGGCCGATCACGAACATTGGCCAGAATGCCAAGCGGACGGCCCGGACCATCCAGGCTGCAAGGCGGTCGGTTTCGGGCGGGATCGGGCGCAACAGCAACTGCGCCACGAACGCATAATAGAGCAGCACCCCGAGCAGTCCGGTCGAGCCGAAGAGCACGGCGAGGCTGTTTGACGCCCGGGTGGAACCGAGGCCGACACCGAGGAAATGACTGTCGATTCCAGCGGCGAAAGAGACTTGCGTCCACATGCTGCGTTCGAGGTAGGAACGCGAGTCTACCTTGTCCAGCAGCAGATATTGCAGTCGGTCGGCGATCGGGGTCAGCACATCGGGACTGAGAATGACGATGCCGCAGAGCAGGGCAAACACGGCGGCGGCAATCGTGAATTCGCGGAAGCTGCCCTGCCGCAGTCCGGCGTCGATGCCGGCACTGCGGTGCCTGCGCCCCCAGTCCAGAATCGCCAGAGCCCCCAGTGTGCCGAGCCCGACATAGGCTGCCGACGAGGTGGACAGAATGACAAAGCCGGCGAGCAGCGCGCAGATTATGTTGGCGTTGCGCCGGTCACCCGCAGTGGGCAGGCCGTGCCGCAGGAAATAGAGCAGCGACAGAAAGAGCAGACAGGTGCTGCCAAAGGCCGAGGCCTCGGGCATGAGCCCGATGATCCGTTGTGAGCCCTGCAGGTCGGCATTGGCGAGGATCGCATAGGAGGCGGTCCGAAAGAGGCCCAGAACACCAGAGAGCGGCAGGAATTGCGACAACAGGTCGAGAAGGCCGGTCGCGAGCAGCAGGATCGCGCCCGCGACCCAGACCCGGGCAAGGAGCGCGGGCATGCCGGGCCGTCGCAACATGTGAAAGAAGGCGAATGTCGCGCCGATAGAGATGATCAGATAGCCGAGTTGTGACAGGTTCTGCGCCGTTGGCTGCAAGGCGCGGGTTTCCATGAAGAACTGTGGCCGCATCGGGACGATGACGATCTGACCGGCAAGGATGCGCGGCATGAACAGCGTCAGGACGGTGGCCAAAAGCAGAAAGAGGACCAGGAGAAGTCCTTGATCCAGCCGGGTAATGGTCCGGTAGAGAAAGCGAAGCCCGTTCCGATGCAACCCGAATTCGCGCAGGCAGACGAGCAGCGCTGTCATGGTGAGCGGCGTGAAGGTCAGCCCTGCGGTGAGCGTGGTCGGCACTATCGCGAGCGAGCCGAATGGGATACTGAGCACCGTGAGCCAGAGCAGGATCGGTCGTGGCGACACTAGCCCCCAGAGTGCGATGCACCAATAGGCCAGGATCGGCGCGAATGTCATATCACGGAACCTGCTGTGCCATGCGCAAATGCGAATCGCTTTGATGCAAGTTGTTTTTGCGGATTGGCACGATGATTGACTTGCTTTTCATCTGGTCCGGAGGTCACAACTAAAAAGTGCAGCATGAGAGGCGCAGTCGCGTAAAGCGGTGTGCAAGAGCGGTATAGAAGGTCTGCGAAACGGTGCATAGGCGCGTTGGCCGGGATGAGACGGGAATTTGGCCGGTCATGATGTTTGAAGCTGGTCGATGACCGCGCAAATGAGTGCCGTTGATCAGGCAATACCAGTCGACGACCTGCCGGCTTTGGGTGACCTGCGCGTTGCGGTTATTGTTGCATCATTGGGGCGACCAGAGAACCTTGCCACGTTGCTGGAAAAGCTTGCGGGCCAAAGCCTTTTGCCGCGGCACGTGGTGCTTTCGTTGGAGAGGGAGGCAGATGCGCCAGAAATGGCGGGATATCCATTTGCTGTAACACCTGTTTTCGGCTCTCGCGGTCTGACATTTCAGCGCAACCGGGGTTTGGACAGTGTTGCGCCGGATATCGATATTGCCCTCTTTTATGATGATGATTTCATCCCGTCCCGATTTGCCATTGCGGGTGCGGTGGCATTCTTTGCCGCGCATCCAGAGGTCGCGGGTGCCACGGGCCATGTCATAAAGGACGGGATTCTGGGGCCGGGTATTACGCCGGCGGAGGCGTCGCGGATCGTTGACGCGGTCGATTTGCAGGGCAATCTGAACGAGACCGGCGTGGTTGCATATCGCCGGTCGCTTTATGGCTGCAACATGGCTTACCGCATGTCGGCGATCAGAGGGCTCCGGTTTGACGAAGTACTGCCACTTTATGGCTGGCTCGAGGATATGGATTTTGGCGGGCAGATTGACCAGCCGCTTGCCCATACCAGGGCCTTTGCCGGCGTGCATTGCGGTGAAAAGCACGGGCGTGAAACATCCGGTCGAAAGCTGGGGTATAGTCAGGTTTGCAACCCGGTTTATCTGTGGCGCAAGGGCACGGTCCGGGGCGCGGTCGCGGTCAGGCAGATACTGCGCAATGTGATAGCCAATCATGTCAAATTCATGTGGTCAGAGCCATGGATTGACCGCAAGGGCCGTGCGGCTGGCAACTGGATTGCGATCGCAGATCTGATGCGCGGCAGGGCCATTCCTGCGCGCATTCTGGACCTGTAGGTTCGGATGCGCGTTGCGATCATTCATTACTGGCTTGTCGGGATGCGCGGCGGTGAAAAGGTATTGGAGGCGATCTGCCGGATATTCCCCGATGCGGATATCTATACCCATGTTGCCGACCCCGCGAAGCTGTCGGATGTTTTGCGCCGACACAGGATTATCGAGACCTCGGTGGGCCGCCTCCCGTATGCCCGGAGGTTTTATCAGGCCTATTTGCCGTTGATGCCTGCCGCTTTGGAAAGGCTGGATCTGGCGGGGTATGATCTGGTGATTTCATCCGAGGCAGGGCCAGCCAAAGGCGTGATCGTACCGCCGGAGGCGCTGCATATCTGCTATACCCATTCGCCGATGCGGTATTTGTGGGATCAGTATCATACCTATCGCCGGGGTGCCGGGCTGCTCTCGCGGATGGCGATGTCGGTCTTTGCGCCGAGCTTGCGGATCTGGGATGTGACCTCGGCCGCGCGTGTCGATCATTTTCTGGCGAATTCGACGCATGTGGCAAACCGCATTCGCAAATATTGGCGCCGCGAGGCCGAGGTGCTGCATCCGCCCTGTGATGTCGTTGCGTTCACGCCCCTGCCGAGAGGCGGGCATGAGGCGTTTTATCTGTGGTGTGGAGAGCTTGCCCCCTACAAGCGCCCGGATGTGGCGATTGCTGCTTTTGCCGCGCTGGGCCTGCCATTGGTCGTGATCGGCGGGCCGGAAAAGACGCGGGCGCGGCTGGCGAGGGGCGCGCCGGCCAATGTCACATTCCTAGGCAAGGTCAGTTTCGAGGTGCTGCGCGATCATCTGGCGCGCTGCAAGGCCCTGATCTTTCCGGGGGAGGAGGATTTTGGCATTGTCCCGGTGGAAGCGATGGCCTCGGGCCGGCCGGTGATTGCTTACGGCCGGGGCGGGGTCTGTGATACGGTCATTCATGGGAAAACCGGTTGGCTATATGCCGATCCGTCGGTGGCCGGGCTGGTCGATGCTGTCCGGGAGTTTGAGGCAAGCGGTCTGGCGGATTGCGATCCGGCGGTTTTGGCCGCTCATGCTGCGCGGTTCGATGAGGCGGCGTTTCGTGACGGGTTGATCCGCGTGCTGGCGGCGCATGGGGTTGTGCCGGAGGGGCACGGCGCGGCTGCAGATGACTGAGCCGCGCAGAATCGTCCTCTTTGGTTTGCCGTTCAGTCCGAATGTGGGGGACGGCGTTATTGCCGATTGCCTTGCCTATGCTTTGGTCCAGCAAATGCCAGGTGTCACGATCCAGACGATTGATCTCGCCGGACGCACCGGGCCGGGGAAGGGATTGGTGCGGCGGGGTCCTGCGCTTTTCCTGCTTGGTCATCTGTCGCCGGGACTGCGCCAGCGTGTCGTCGCCTTTGCGTTGCGCCGCCTGTTGCGGAGGCTGGGGCCCGATTGGACACATGCTGTCAAAGGTGCCGATTTTGTGTTGGTTGGCGGCGGGCAGATCCTGTCGGATGTCGATCTTAACTTTCCTTTGAAACTGGATGCCGCTGCGCGGATTGCAACTGCCGCGGGGGTGCCGATGGGGATCGTGGCGGCGGGTGTGGCGGCGAACTGGAGCGCGCGCGGGGCCGCCCTGTTTGCGACGCTGGGACAAGGCGACCTGCGCCATGTCGCGTTGCGTGATGCGGGGTCGATTGCGCACTGGACCGCGCAGATGCCGCAGGCGGGGCTGCCTGTTCCGGTGCTTTGCCGTGACCCGGGGCTGCTGGCGGCGCAGTGTTATGGTCTGGCGGGGCCGGACGGACGGGGGCAGCCGTCGCCTGATGATGCGCCGGTGGGGGTTGGCATCGCCGATCCCGCCGAACTGGCGCTGCATGCTGACATGGGGATCGGTGATCGTGTCAGTCTGATGGGGTTCTATGCCGATCTGGTGCTGGCCCTTGGGCAGCGGGGCACCAGAGTCCGGCTGTTCTGCAATGGTGCGGACGATGATGCCGCGTTCATGGAGCAGTTGTTTCTGAGCCCGCGTCTGACGGCGCTGCGCCACGCCGGACTGGTTGAGATGGCCCCAGGGCCCGCAACGGGTGCCGAGCTCGCGCAGATCATTGCCGGGTGTCACGCCGTTGTGGCCCATCGGCTGCATGCCTGCATTGTCGCCTATACGCTAGGGCGGCCATTCGTGGGATTGGCATGGGATTCCAAGCTCGACGGGTTTTTGCAGTCGGTGGGATTGCAGGATCGCCTTGGAGATGCAGCGGAGGGGGCGGAGTCGGTTGTGCGGCAGCTTGATCAGGCCATAACTTGCGGGATTTCGCCGGGGGAGAGTGACCGGGTTCGGGCGGAATGCCGGACTCAGATAGCCAGCGTTCTGGCGGCGTTTGGCTGGTCCTGAATGGTCCGTTTGCCGCGTATCATCATTCTGAATGACCGTTCGCTGGCGCGGGGCGGTGCCACGGGGCTGGCGGTTCTGGCCGCGCAGCTGTTGCAGGAGCGTGGGCGCGAGGTGGTGTTTGTCACGGGCGACGCGGGCGAAAGCCCAGCGCTGTCTGAGGCCGGGATCGCCTGTGTCGCTCTGGGGCAAACCGGCCTGTCGGTCGCACGAACCCGGACGGAAAAGCTGACGCAGATGGGCCGGGGAATCTGGAACCGTGCCGGTGCGGCGTTCTTGTCAGCGTGGATTGCGCGAGAGGGCCGACCTGATGACATCTGGCATTTGCATAACTGGGCGCAAATCTGGTCGCCTTCGGTCTTTGGTGCGCTGGAGCCGGTCAAATCCCGGCTGATCGTGCATGCGCATGATTACTTTAATGCCTGTCCGAATGGGGCATTCTGGAATTTTCCGATGCAGAAGCCTTGCCAGCTGGTGCCCTTGTCGCCGCCGTGCCTGCGCAGCAACTGTGACAAGCGAAGTTATGGCCAGAAGCTGTGGCGGGTGGTCCGGCAGACGCAGATTGGTGATGTGTTCCGGCAACCGGATGCACCGCGACTGCTGTTGATCCATCCGGGGATGCGGCAAGAGTTTCTGCGGTCCGGTTTTCAGGATGGTCGGATCAGGGTTCTGCGCAATCCGGTGCAGCCGTTTCTGCCCAATCCGATTGATGCGAGCCGCAATCGGGGCCTGCTCTTTGTCGGGCGGCTTGAACGGGAGAAAGGCGCACTGTTGCTGGCACGGGCGGCGACGCGGGCCAATGTGCCAGTGACTTTTGTCGGTGAAGGTGCCGATGCGGCAGCCATCCGGGCCGCCTGTCCGCAGGCTGTTTTGACCGGTTGGCAGGATCGCGCGGGAATCGCGCGTCATGCCGCCGGGGCGCGCGCGCTGGTGATGCCGTCGGTTGTTTCCGAGCCCTATGGCCTCGTCGCGGTCGAAGCGTTGGGGTCGGGTTTGCCGGTGGTCATGTCGCATACGGCGTTGCTGGCGCCGGAGATAACCGGCGCAGGGGCCGGTTGGGCGGTTGATGTCCGCGATGCGGAAGGGTTTGCCCGGTTGCTAACGCAAATTTCTGATGACCGGACCGATATCGCGGCGATGAGTCTGAGTGCCGCGCGCATTGCGCCGGAACTGGGCCTGATGCCACAGGCGTGGTGTTACGAGCTTGAAGCGGCCTATGCGCTGCTCCGGGCGTGATCGCGGGTGCCTCGATCAGCAGTATTTTGCCGGTTAACAATCGAGCCTTATGCCGCGTGACAGTTTGAAGCACCGGAACCGCGCTATGCGGCTTTACCAAGCTTTGCGGCGAGCCATGCAAAAGAGGCAGGTGCCCATTCGCGATAATGTTCAAAGGCGCAATGGCCGGCGTCGGGGTAGATCCGCGCCTCGCGTCCGGTGACGGGGCCGTGTTCGAGCATGTAGTAGATGTTGCCGACCGGGGCGAGGTGATCCTTTTTGCCGTTGATCATCAGCAGCGGCATGGTGATCTTGTCCACGATACCCAGCGAGGACAGCGCCCAGCGGTCAAAGATCGCCTTTTCCTTTTCCACCGACCAGACGGGAAAGGAGGGCGGGCCTCCCGCTTCGCCAAACACAAAGGCCGAACGCCGGTTGCGCGCTTCGACAAAGGCGGCGATTTCCGCGTCGGTCATTTCATAGCCGAAGGGGTGACCGGCCACGGCAACCACCGCCCCCAGTTTTTCGGGCGCGGTCCCGGCAAGTTGCATCACGGAATAGCCGCCCCTGCTGACCCCGAAGGCACCGATCCTGTTGGCGTCGACCTCGGGTCTTGCGGCGAGCGCATCCACTGCTGCGACCCAGGCGATGGCCGAATCCGGCTCCCATGGAAACGGGTTCTCTCCGGTTCCGGGCGCGTCCATGACCAGCGACGCCAGACCCTGTTCGAGCGCCATTTCAGCGGCCCAGCCCCGATCCTCCTTGAAGACATCGCTGCCGCACATGATGAGGACGGCGGGCACCGGATGATCGGCGGGCGGTGTGCGGAAATGGGTGCGGATCGTGCGGCCCTGACATTCGACCTCGATCACATGCATCGGCGGATCGAGATGAGCGCAAGCCTTGCGATAGGCGCGGGCGCAATCGGCGCTGATTTCAGCCTTGACCGGGGTAATCTCGCCCGGAAAGCGGCCGATGGCGTAGTAGGTCTTGGCCAGAAGATAGGATTCGCGCGCGGCGGCATGATCGCCGGCTGCGGTCAGTGCGTCGCCGGTATCCTCGTGCTTGCGACCGGCGGTGCCCCATGTCGGCACCCATTTATCCTGGGTTGTCGATTCGATCCCGGCCACGATAGACCTGAGTTCATCAAGGTCCTCGATCATCGACAACCAGCGGCGGTAAAACCCGCTTTTGACAACCGCAAACGGGTCTTCGTTGGGGTTAAAGCCCAGCAAACTAGCGGAATCTGGCATTTATACACCTTTCCCGATTGTCATACAACTTTGCATTTTATGGTCACCTGTGAGGTAGACAGGTGGAATTTTCCGGTGTAGCGTGAACCAACGCAATCGTTTGCACGTATTGTCTGCAATTGATTGCAGAGGCGCCAGACACCGACAAGGTGCAATTAGCAACGGGAGGAGAAACCGATGAAGAGTCTTGAACTAACGACGCGGATTGTTGTGCTGACGGGAAGCGCTCTGTTGATGCTTTCCACGGCAATGCCATTGCTCGCGCAGGAGGTCCGCAATCCGGGTCTGCTGGTCCACGCTGCGGATGACGAGCCGACGACCCTTGATCCGGCGCAGGTAGAGCCGGGTGAGGGCGGAGAGACGATGATTTTGCAGGTCTATGACCGCCTGCTGGATATCGGGCCGGCCTCGTCCGAACTGATCGCTGCATTGGCGACCGAGGTTCCAACCGATGACAATGGCCTGATTTCGGAAGACGGTCTGGTTTACACCTTTCCGTTGCGCGAAGGCGTGACGTTTCACGATGGCACCCCATTTACGGCGGACGATGTGAAGTATTCCTGGGACCGCGTGATGACGATGGACCTGCCCGAAGGCGCGGCAGGGCTGCTGATTGACAGTATCGTCTCGACCGAGGTCGTGGATGACCATACTTTTCGGGTCACGCTGGAGGAGCGGAGCGCCAGCTTTCTCTATTCGGTCGTGATCTCGATGACGGCCTCGATCGTCAGTCAGGACGCTGTTGAGGCGAATGGCGGTATTGAGGCCGGCACACCAAACCAGTTCATGGCTGGCAACATGGTTGGCACCGGACCCTACAAGTTCGTCGCCTGGAACCGCAACGAGAACCTGCAGTTCGAAGTGTTCGACGATTACTGGGGCGAACCTGCGAACCTTGATCTGCGTGTCGAGATTGGTGGTGATCCCGATGTGCGCGTGCTTGGTCTGCGCGCCGGCGAATATGACACGATCGAGACCGACCCCTCTTTCATTTCTGATATCGAAGGTGCCGATGGCGTCACGATCTACAGTGAAGGGCTGCTGCTCGAACCGCTGATCATCGGGATGAACCTCAACATTCCGGAAGGCTCCTTGCCCGCTGGTGATACGATCCCCGAGGATTTCTTTCATGATCCGCGCGTCCGGCAGGCCTTTAACCATGCCTTTGACTATCAGGCATTCCTGAATGGTCCGCTGGCGGGCTACGGCGATTTCAACCCGCATTTCGTGCCGATCGGGATCTTTGGCTATGATCCTGAGGCGCCGGTATATGCGCAACAGGATGCGGCCAAGGCCGAGGCCCTGTTCCGGGAGACCGGGTATTGGGACGAAGGCTTTACCGTCTCGGTGATCACCGAAGAGGGCAACCTCTTTGCGCTGATGAGTCTCGTCCTCAAGGACTCGCTGGAGCGGCTGAACCCGAACTTCAGGGTCAATGTTCTGGCGGTGGCCGAATCGGTCTTTGACGATGCGCATGCCTCTGACCCGCTGGAATATGCGATGTGGGCCAAGAATGCGGACCCGGCGGCGGACCCGGATGCCTATTTCCAGGTCTATGCCCATCCTGACGGAGACTGGGGCACGGTGCATGGGTTTGCGAATGGCTATACCGACCCCGACCGTATCGCTTCGCTGATCGATCAGGCGGCGCTGGAGCTTGACCTCGAAACGCGGGCTGCGCTCTACTCCGAGCTTCAGACCGCGCTTTATGAAGAGCCGATGTGGATCATTGGTGCCCAGGAAGGTGTTGTCACGGCCTATCGCAGCTGGCTGCAGGGCTTTGCGATGCAGCCGATCTGGCCCCGTCCGGGCCTGCGTTTCGCATTGTTCGACAAGTAAGGACGACATTGCCACGTCGATCCAAAGCCGGGCTGCATTGACCCTTGCGGTTGGTGCAGCCCGCGCCACCAATTCAGAACAGAGCGCCGGCCAAGTGTCGGACGAGGGAGGACACGCAGATGCAACTACGCGACTACATCATCAGGCGGCTCATGATCCTGCCATTCCTGATAATCGGGGTCTCGATTGTTGTCTTTTCCCTGACCCGGATTTCCGGGTCGCCCATCGGGATTTATCTGTCTCATGAGATGTCACCTGCGGAAGTCGCCGAGATCGAGGCCCGCTTCAATCTGGATAAGTCACTGCCGGTTCAATATTATTACTGGGCGCGCGGCGTGCTTCAGGGTGATCTGGGCTGGTCCGGAGTAGCTGCGGCCCCAGTGACCGAAGTTTTCCCCAACAAATTTGCGGCGACCATGGAGATGTCGATCGCGGCGGGTCTGGTCGCCGTTGTTCTGGGGATCTGGATGGGGACATTTGCCGGCACGAGGCGCAACAAGATGCCGGACCATATCATCAGGGTATTTGCTGTGGCGGGGTCGAGCCTGCCGCTGTTCTGGTTCGGTATTGTCATGCTGATCGTGTTCTGGGCGCAGCTGGGATGGTTTCCGATTGGCCGAAGCGATCCGACGATCTTTGCGAGCATCCCGCACCCAACCGGGTTTTATACTATCGACGCGCTACTCGCGTTCAATCTGACAGCGTTCTGGGATGCGATCTGGCATCTGATCCTGCCGGCGGTGACGCTGGGCTACGGCGCGACAGCGATCATCGTGCGGATGATGCGGTCGGCCCTGGTCGAAGAACTGCAGCAGGATTACGTGGACGCGGCGCGTGCCAAAGGTCTGCCGGAGCGGCTTGTCCTGAAACGACATGCGCGGCGCAATGCCCTCGTCCCGACTGTGACCGTCATAGGCCTGACATTCGGGTTTCTGATGCAGGGCGCGATTGCCGCAGAGATCATCTTTCGCTGGCCGGGGCTGGGGAAATGGATGGCCGATTCAGTCGTACGCGGCGATCAGGCGACGATCATGACCTATGTCCTGTTCACCAGCGTCCTGTTCCTGCTGGTGAACCTGGTCGTCGATGTCATTTATGCGCGGCTCGACCCTCGCGTCGTTCTGGGAGGATAAGCTGTGGTTGATCTGAATACGACTGAGAAGCCTGTCGCGTTTCGCGCCGCAGCGCCGACGACGGCGTTTCAGGTGCGGATGCAACGGTCACGCGAGCTGGCTGCGAATATCCTCAAAAACCCGACAACGGTGATCGGTCTGATCATCATCATCGCCATGTTCGCCATCGCATTGTTTGCCCCTTGGATTGCGGCGCCCAACGTGCCCGATCCCTATCAGATGCCGCGCGACTGGAATGCGGTACGCATGCCCCCGGGCACAGAGGGATTTCCGCTGGGCACCACCAACGTCGGTGGCGACGTTCTGTATGGCGTGATCTGGGGAAGCCGGACATCGCTGCAGCTTTCGGTCATCGTGGTCGGGGCTGGAGTCTTCATCGGCGTCATCATTGGCAGCATCGCGGGCATGATGGGCGGCTGGGTCGATGAGGCGCTGATGCGTCTGGTCGATGTGTTCCTGTCGATCCCCGAGTTGATCTTTGCGCTGGCGATTGCTGCCGTGCTGGGGCCGTCGTTTGCCAATATCATTCTGGCGTTGTCGCTGGTGTTCTGGGTCAAATATGCCCGGATCATGCGATCTCAGATCATTTTGATCAAACAGAATGAATATGTGGATGCGGCCCGGATCATTGGTGACAGCAAGTTCAACATCATCCGCCGCGATATCCTGCCCAATGCGATCACGCCGGTGATGGTGCAGGCCACGCTCGACATGGGTAATGTCGTGCTGATCGGGGCCACGCTGTCCTTTATCGGATTGTCCGAGGCGGGCATCGCGGAATGGGGGGTTTTGGTCTCCGAAGGGCAGTCTGGCATTGCCTCTGGCCGGTGGTGGGCCTCGACCTTTCCGGGGTTGATGATCTTTCTCTGGGCGCTTGCCTTCAATCTTGTCGGTGACGGGCTGCGCGACGCGCTGGACCCGAGAACGGAAAGCGGACGCTGATGCTCGACCAAACGCAAGAGAACACAGGCCGCGTCGCGGCCCCCGCGATCATCGCCTCGGTCAAGGATCTGCGTGTGCATTTCCAGTCGAAACGCGGGCGGGTTCATTCGGTGGACGGCGTCAGCTTTGACATCCGAAATGGTGAGACGCTCGGCCTTGTGGGCGAGACCGGCTGTGGCAAGAGCGTGACGGGCCGCGCCTTTCTCCGGCTGATCCCGATGCCGCCGGGGATCATGGCCGGTGGGTCGATCACCTTTCGGCCAAACGTGATCTGCGCCAATTGCACTGGTCGAGGCTGTGATGCCTGCGGCCAGACCGGGCGGGAGCAAGGGCCGGAGATTGTCGATCTGACCCGGATTTCAGACGAAAAGATGCGGCAGATCCGGGGCGACCGGATTGCGATGATCTTTCAGGACCCCGGCAAGGCGCTGAACCCGACCTTGACCATCGGCAGTCAGGTGGCGGAAGTATTCTTGCAGCATCGCAGCGCGGAATTGCTCGCTGCGGCGGGTGTGTCTGAGACTGACCGGGGCTGGCAGGCAGGGCTGCTGCGCAGGCTGGCCTCACAGCGCGAAGGCGGCACGGAACGGATGTTGTTGTCGCTGCCCGGACTACGGTCCAAGCGGGCGCAAATCATGCGTGCGCTGGACAAAATGGTGGCAGCCGCACTGGCTGAGACTCAAATTTCCAATCCGCGCAAGGTAATGGAACGCTATCCGCATGAACTCTCTGGCGGGATGCGGCAGCGGGTGATGATCGCACAGGCGCTCGCCTGCAACCCCGACCTGCTGATCGCGGACGAGCCGACGACCGCGCTCGATGTGACTGTGCAGGCGCGGATTCTGGAACTGATCCGCGAGTTGCAACTTCGCCGCAATACCAGCGTCCTCTATATCAGCCACGACCTGTCGCTGGTCCGTCGCGTCTGTGACCGGGTGGCGGTGATGTATGCGGGCAAGATCGTGGAGATCGGCGATACTGATGGCATTTTCCGTGATCCGCGCCATCCCTACACGCGCGGCTTGCTGGCTGCGGTGCCGACTGCGGCTGCCAGGCGCGGCGAGCTGGCCGCTATTCCGGGTACTGTTCCGGAACTGGTCGATCCCAAACCCGCCTGCCGTTTTGCCGGTCGTTGTGCGTTTGAGGCGGCTGCCTGCACCATGCATGACCCGCTGCTGATGAAGGTTTCCGAGGATCATGCGGTGTCCTGCTTCATCCACCACAGCCCGCCGAGCGGCCAGCGCCCCAGTTTTGACGTAAGGACTCGATGAACGCCATGATCGAACAAACCCGACGCCGCACAGCACAGCGGGACGATGACGTCATTCTGGCGGTGCGTGGCATCAAGAAACATTTTCCGATCCGCGAAGGTGCGTTGCAGCGCGTTGTGGGGCAGGTGCAGGCCGTGGACGGTGTCAGTTTTGATATCCGCCGGGGCGAGACTGTCGGGCTGGTCGGTGAGAGCGGATGTGGCAAGACCACGCTTGGCCGCTGCGTCAGCGGGCTGAGCAGCGTCACCGATGGCGCGGTGTATTTCGACATGTCGGCTGCACAGTTGGCGCAGATTGACGCGATCCTGGAACGGCCCGCCGAGAGGCGCAGCCCGGAGATGCAGCGCGAACTGGCAAATTTCGATGCCGCGCACCGGATCGACATTTTGACCGGAGCGGCGCAGGCCCGGTTCCGGCGCAACTGCCAGATGGTGTTTCAGGACAGTTTCGCCTCGCTCAATCCGCGCCATCTGGTCGTCGATCTGGTCGGCCGCCCTTTGCGTGTGCACAAGGAAGCGTCGGGCAGTCAGGTCACCGAACGGGTTGTTGAACTGCTGGAACTGGTCGGATTGGGCAAACAGCATCTGTACCGTTATCCGCATCAGTTTTCTGGTGGACAGCGGCAGCGAATTTCGATCGCGCGTGCCCTCGCCCTCGACCCTGATCTGATCGTGCTTGACGAACCGACCAGCGCGCTGGACGTGTCTGTGCAGGCGCAGATCCTGAACCTGCTGAATGATCTGCAAAAGGAACGCAACCTTGCCTATCTCTTTGTGACCCATGACCTTTCGGTCGTGCGCCACATGGCCGACCGCATTGTCACCATGTATCTGGGCAAGGTGGTGGAAGCCGGCAGCACGGCGGCGATATTCGAGCAGGCGCAGCACCCCTATACCCGCGCGCTCATGGCGGCAAAACCCGATCTGGTCGATGCCGACAGCCGGATGCAGGCACTGGAAGGGGCTGTGCCGGACCCGGCACGGCCACCGCAGGGATGCCGGTTTCATACTCGCTGTTCCGTTGTCACCCCTGTCTGTGGTTGGGAGGTGGATGATGTTGTCCGCTGGCTTGAAACCAGCGACGCGATGTTCGACAAACTGACCGGGGTGGCGCGCAGCGATGCCTTTGCCGCCGATCTGACCTTTGCCGACGATGCCTCTGCCGAACGGCTGACCGCTGCGTTGCAGACCGGTGCGGTGCCGCAGGCGATGCGCAGCGCGATGGAGGAACTGACCCGCAAGGGCCCGACCGTGCGCCTGCGGTTCAACCGAGTCGAGCCGGTGCAACTGACCCGGCGCGGCCCCGATCACGAGGCCGCCTGCATCCTGACCCCCGAACAAATCACCAGCGGAGCCGTGCAATGAACAAGACCCTCGACCCGGAAAATGTCGTCATCACCGAAATGGTGGATGGCCAGCCGGTTGACCTGATTTATGTGCCTACCTGGGACGGGCTTTACGCGCCCATTGCCATTCGCAAACCTGCGGGTGACGGCCCCTTTCCAATCGTGCTGATGGCCAGCGGCAATGGTGGCGAGGGGATGCCCTGGATTCGCAAGGCGCTGCGCGACCGTGCCTATACGATGGACCGGCTGGTTGCCGCCGGCTACGCCTGTGCCTGGCTGCGTTACCGGACCGAGGTCGAACTTGGCTATAACGACGGTGGTGCGCTGGTGCGCGATC
>Ga0105053_10004818_pt1 | contig 19574 bp, 15 predicted proteins | sample BON01_FD_78093 | JGI IMG/M metagenome (GOLD analysis project Ga0105053, IMG submission 78093) | Freshwater microbial communities from Lake Bonney liftoff mats and glacier meltwater in Antarctica - BON-01 | ecosystem: Environmental > Aquatic > Freshwater > Ice > Glacier meltwater | place: Lake...
CGAAAGGCGTGGCTCAGGCTCGTTTTGAATCCCTGCATCAGTTCAGCGCGTTGCACCTCGCTGAGAAAGGGTGTGTTTTTTCGTCCCATGGAACGAAGATAGATTAATGCAAACTAATTTCAACGCCCTACTTACTATCCATGGATTGTCAGAAACATCTTTTTAACCTACAAGACGATATTCATTACCTTAATTATGCGTCGAGAGGTCCGCTTTCCAAAGTAGTGGAAGCAGCCGGAGTCGAAGCCATCAAAACGACCACCTCGCAGATCCAGTTTTTGACGCCGGATCACTTTTTTGAACCTGCCTGGGAGGTCCGGGGGCTATTTGACACCCTGATAAATGCCTTGGACCCGGAACGAATTGCCATAATCCCCTCGGTTTCGTACGGCATGGCCATCGTTGCCCGCAATCTGGCAAACAAAAAGGGGTTAGCAGCTGGACAAACAATACTATTGGTGGGAGAAGAATTTCCGAGCGATGTCTATGCCTAGGAACGCATTGCCATGGAATCCAACCTCAAAATAAAGATAATTGCCATGCCGACAGGCCCTGAAATAGGGAACGCCTGGAACGCCACCATTCTTGAAGAGATTGACGCCCAAACAGCCATGGTAGTTTGTCCGCACGTACACTGGATGTACGGTATAGTTTTTGACTTAGAAGCGATTGGCAAGCGGGCTCGTAGTTGTAATTCCTGGTTGATAATTGATGGAACCCAATCAATTGGTGCATATCCTTTCAACCTTCAAAAGATTCAGCCCGATGCCCTCATTTGCGCTGGATATAAATGGCTTCTTGGCCCTTATTCCATTGATTTGGCTTATTTCGGAGAAGTATTTGACAATGGTGTACCAATCGAAGAAACCTGGATGGGACGGGAAGAAAGTAATCTGTTTCACAAACTGACCGATTACAATACTACCTACCGACCCAAAGCTTACCGATACAACATGGGACAGCATTCAAATTTCATTCAACTACCCATGCTAAAAGCAGCCATCCAACAGCTATTACCTTGGCAGCCCTTCATTCAAAGCTATTGTAAGGAATTACTTGACTCGATCTTGCCTCAATTAGAAGCCGCTGGTTTTACCATGGAAAATACACCGTGGAAAGCCAGCCACCTAATCGGAATCGGACTACCCAAAGGTGTAAACCCAACGGACATTCAAAAAAAACTTTCTGAAAAAAGTATCTTTGTCTCAGCCCGCGGGCCGGGTATTAGAGTATCTCCCCATTTGTATAACACAAAAGAAGATATGCAAGCACTATTGTCAGCCTTGCTTCCTTAACTTAAAATTGGCTGTTAAAACTCGAATCAGATAGCAGAGAGTCTAATAATAAACTATCACTTAGCGGTATTGCACCCGGCAGGGCCCTGTTTAGCTGCTTTGGTTTATTCCATGGAGCAGTGGTCCTGCTTGCCATATCAATCGCAAAAAAGGCTATGACAATTGTGAACAGAATAAATACAATGATAAATACTTTACGATTACGGTTTTGATCAGCCATGATACTTTACTTTAACTTTCTAACAAATAAAGACAGATTGCTAATGCAATGTTTTGGGTGAGATATGATTTATTATCGTTCCTGTCTTACCAGAGACCTCGGCCCAGGTCAACTCCTCAAATTCAATCGTAAGAAGACTCCCTTTTGACATGGACCCCACGTCAGCCCGGGTCAGATATTCACCAAAATAGCTAATATCCGGATTGTGGCCGCACACAATCAGTGTCTGAACAATTTCGCTGGTAGTATTGACCGCTGCCAGATAAGCCTGAACTCCCCCACTATAAAGCTTTTCATCCATTTCGATAGAATCGACTTGAATTTTTAATTGCTCGGCTATGATTTTTACCGTTTGGTAGGCTCTTGCCGCACTACTCGTCTTAATTTGATCTACCATAACCTGCTCCGTATATATATATCGCCCCATGCGGGCGGCATCTATAATACCCCTACTAACTAATTCGCGATCAAAATCTTTGAACATGACTGACTGATCTTCTGCTTTGGCGTGCCGTATTAGCAACAATATTTTCTTCATAGGAAATGGTAGCTATTTGCTACAAAAATAGTATAAATAAGAAAAGGTAAGGTTATTGTCTGGTATTTATAAACCCTGATAGAACCGCTCGTCAAAGAAAATCTACCATTGAGCATTTTTGGAGGTTTTACAAGGGACTTTTATTCTATCTTTTTGTTTTAGTTTCAAAGACAATTACACGGTCACCAAGGCAAGTTAAAACCAATTATGCTTCAATTCCTTAAATTCGTTCTGGCCACAGTCGTCGGACTTTTCATGTTCTTCCTCGTTTCTCTATTCATTTTGGTAGGAATAGGCTCAGCATTCTCCTCGGAAGATAAAACTGAGGTCAAAGCCAACTCTGTTCTAAAACTCGATCTCGATCGTCCGATTCAGGAGGTAGGTATCGAAAATCCTTTTTCTGAATTCTCAATTCCATTCTCAGGAAATACTGACGTAATCGGCTTGAAAGATATTCGGGAGGCGATTGCGTATGCTAAAGATGATGATAAAATCAAGGCAATTTATATTAAGGCAGAAGACCCAGGTGCTGGCTGGGCTACGCTCGAAGAAATTCGGATGGCCCTGATTGATTTCAAGAAGTCGAAGAAATCAATTTATGCCTACGGAGAATACTACTCCGAAAAAGGGTATTATCTGGCTTCAGTTGCTGACAAAATTTATCTCAACCCAGCCGGTGGAATGGAGTGGAACGGTCTTTCGGCCGAATATGATTTCTACAAGGGTACCTTTGATAAGCTGGAAATAAAACCGTTGGTCTTTCGGGTTGGCGAGTTTAAGAGTGCGATCGAAATGTTTTCCCGTAAAGACATGAGTGAAGCAAGTAAAAAGCAATCAACCGAACTACTAGCCGCTCTTTACGGAAACTACCTAGACAATATCAGCAAATCTCGTAATATCGCGAAGAATGACCTTATGAGCTTTGCTGATACACTCGCAATTAGTAGTTCATCTTCTGCCGAAAAGTACAAGTTAATAACCCATTCGGCCTACTTTGATGAGTTGGAGACCGCTATTAAGAAGGAGTTGAAAATTGATGAATCAAAAGACATTACCTATATCAGTCTGGGCAAGTACATGAAGGCTGACCATCCCTCGGAGGAAGGAGATTTCAACAAAAGGATTGCCGTCATAGTTGCCGAAGGTGATATCGTTTCCGGTGATGGCGGAGATGGTTCTATCGGTTCTGATAAGTTTGTAAAAGAACTCAAAAAGATTCGCGAAAATGACAAGATCAAGGCAGTTGTCTTACGGATCAACTCTCCCGGCGGAAGTTCTTTAGCCTCCGATGTAATGTGGCGCGAAATACGATTAACCGCTCAGAAGAAGCCAGTGATTGCTTCTATGTCAGACGTTGCCGCCTCGGGTGGATACTACATGGCAATGGCTTGTGATACGATTGTTGCTCAGCCCAACACGATCACTGGTTCTATTGGTATCTTTGCCTTATTATTCAACGTAGAAGGTTTAATGACCAATAAACTTGGGATTACCTTTGACGGGGTTAAAACCAATCCACATGCCGATTGGCCCACCCTCACCCGTGAAATGACGGATTTTGAAAAAGACAAGATTCAGCGTAGTGTTAATCAGGGCTACGAAACGTTTACGAGTAAAGCTGCCAAAGGGCGAAAGATGTCAGTTGAAAAGTTAAAGACCTTGGCCTCAGGTCGCGTTTGGTCAGGAATAGAAGCCAAATCAAACGGGCTCGTTGATATTCTCGGTGGTATTGATGAGTCGATCAAAGTAGCCGCAAAGGCAGCAAACCTGAAAGAAGGGGATTACCGGGTTCGTTTTTACCCTGAGAAGAAGAATCCGTTTGAAGATTTTATGAGCAAGCTATCTGGTAGTTCAGAAGATCAGATATTGACCAAAAGCTTAGGTGATTTGGCACCTTACGCCAAGATGTACCAAAAACTACTTCACATGGAGGGTATGCAGGCGCGTATGCCTTTTGAAATGACCATCCGATAAAAAGAAGAACCTGATAATTAAAAAAGGCCAGTAAGCTACAAATCGCTTACTGGCCTTTTTGGGTAAATTTTGTCGCTAGAATTACATCAATAGTCCGGCAAAAGTTGCCGACATATACGAAGCAAGAGTTCCGCAAATTAACGCTCTGAAACCCAAACGCGCGAGATCAGACCGTCTTGTCGGTGCCAATTCGCTAATTCCTCCGACCTGAATTGCGATCGAACTAAAATTAGCGAATCCACAAAGCGCAAAGCTAGTAATTACCAATGTTTTTGGATCAAGCGTATCTTTTAGTTTAACCAGATCAAGATATGCGACAAACTCGTTGATTACCATTTTGGTGCCCATCAAGGCTCCGGCAGCCTCAATATCCTTGGATGGTACTCCCATTGCCCAGGCAAATATGGAGAACAACTTTCCCAATAGAAAATTAAAGCTTAGCTCAGGAAATGAGAAAACACCTCCTATAATTCCCAATAAATAGTCAAAAAGAGCAACCAAAGCAATGAAACCAATTAACATGGCAATGACGTTGAAACCAACTTTTAAACCTTCACTGGCACCCGCTGCGATCGCGTCCAATAAATTGGCGTGCGTTTTTTTTATATCCAGTTTAATTGCCCCCTTAGTTTGTGATACTTCTGTTTCAGGGTAGACAATTTTTGAAATAACCAGCGCACCCGGTGCAGCCATTAAACTTGCTGCAATGAGATAGGGTGCAGGAACTCCAAGTGAAATATAAACCGCCATGACTCCTCCGGCTATACAGGCAAAACTACCGGACATGGACGACATTAACTCAGAGTTAGTCATGCCTTTAAGATAGGGCTTAATCATGATCTGAGCTTCTACCTGACCAACGAATGTACTTGCAACATTTGATAACGCCTCGGCTCCACTAACGCCCATTAACCAATAAACGCCTCTTGCTATGACGGCCACAACTCGCTGCATGATGCCCAAATGGTATAACATGTTCACTAAAACTGCCACGAAAATGATTGTTGGAATAACCTTGAAAAAGAAGATAAAATCATTTCCCGATCCAAAAGCCTTTTGCATCAGGTCACTCCTGACCAACGTACCAAATACAAAATCAGCTCCCTTATCAGAGAAAGAAAGAAGTTTTTGAACTTTATCACCCAGCCATTGAAACACCGCCTGACCAGTATCCGTCCGAAGAATAAAGACCGCTAGTCCGAATTGAAGACCCAAACCTACCCCCACAGTCCTGTAATTGATAGCCTTCCGATTGTTTGAAAGAGCGAAGGCTACTCCTAAAATAAGTACGATTCCGATAAGTCCGGTAAATCTTTCCATGTAATTTGTTGACAACTTTTTTAAAATAAGGCTCTAAAATACGTATTTTAGCGCTAGTACAGTATACCAAGAACCAATTGATTGTCTTCTAACTAGCAGTTAATTTTCCACACACCTTGAATGAACAGTAAGATCATGAACCAATCCAAGTATACTTCAAAAGATCAATTAGAATTTTCAAAGGAGGATTTGAGCAAAAGTATGTGGCTGCATTTAGTACCACTCCTGGCTAGTTTCTTCAATTTTATCGTTGCATTTCCCTACTTGGGACTTCTTGCGGCGGTATTTATGTATTTCAATCACAAAGAAAAAGAAGGCATCGTACGAACCAATGCCGTTTCTTTACTTAATTTCCAGATCACTCTCACTATCGTCTGGACCCTCTTTATGGGTATCATATTCATGTTCATCGGCAGTTTTTTTTTAATATTCTCCGTTTTTTCGATGGTGAACCCGGCAATAATGATTCATTTTCTTCATTTTCTGGGCTATTTGCTATCCTACCGGTAGTGGCTATTGGTATAACCGTCTAGCTTCCGGCTATGGTTTTAATGATTATAGCCACTGTTAGGGCTTCCAAAGGCAGTCTATTCAATTACCCTGCTTTCAGATTTGTAACGGAGTAAACAGCGAGGCCTCCGAAAGTCAACATCTATCGGAGGCCTTCACTGGTAGTGTATAAACACTAAATATTTGAGTCTTTTTCGACTTTATCATGGATATCCTCCTCTCCCTGCTCGGGTTCCTTAGATTCTACTTTCTTAAACAAACAGGCCTTCATTACCTCTTCTTGTTTAATTTTAAAGAATTCGACGTGGATGTCAAACGGCTTTTCTTCCGGTTGTACTTGGCAACGTTTATACTCACCGTCTTCCTGCAATTCGTACGAATTCACATTATCACGGAGGTTATAATCCAGCATCAGAATAGTCTCGTGCATTACCCGCTCATCTACTAACACAAAGAGCGATTCAATACGTCGGTCAAAACTACGGACCATGACATCCGCACTTCCTCCATAGACTAAGGGCTGTCCATTGTTGTGGAAATAATAGATTCTGGAATGTTCAAGAAAATCGCCAACGATAGAGCGTACACGTATATTTTCGCTTAATCCTTTTCTTCCTGGTCTCAAACAGCAAATACCCCGCACGATTAAATCAGTCTTGACCCCTGCTTGCGATGCTTTGTATAACTCATCAATGACAGCTCTGTCCTCCAAAGAATTTATTTTGATGCAAATTCCGCTTGTCAACCCTTTCTTTGCGTTTTCAGCTTCATCCCTGATCATTTCAATGATGCGCTCCCGCATCTGACCCGGTGCTGTGATAAGGTTACGATAGTTACTAGGCAAGGAATGCCCGGTAATGACATTGAAAAACTCAGAAATATCATGGGTATACTCCTCGTTGGTGGTCAGGAGACTAAGATCGGTGTATAATCGGGCGGTATCCTCGTTGTAATTACCAGTCGAAAGGTGCGCGTATCTTACTACCTTTTGTCCTTCGTTTCGGACGATTAACAAAAGTTTGGTGTGGGTTTTGAGCAAACCAATTCCGTAGATCACAAAGCATCCTGCTTTTTGCAACCGTTGTGCTTCCCGGATATTATTTTCCTCATCAAACCGAGCCTTCACCTCAAACAATACCGCGACGTGTTTACCGTTTTCGGCGGCAGTTAGCAGAGCTTGGGTAACCCGGGAGTTTTTCGCCAAACGGTAGATGGTAAGTTTGATGGATAACACATTAGCATCTTCGGCAGCTTGTTCAAGTAGCTGCAAAACCGGTTCAAAATTATTGTATGGGTGGTGCAATAGAACATCTCTTTCGCGCATTACCTCAAAAATATCAGTTATACGCTCTCTTCCCTGGCTCAAAGGATGCACCGGTGCGTGCATAGGTGGGATCTGATCTTTAAACTCTGGATGTTTAATAAGTTGCCAGAAACTGGTATAATCTAGCAAACCTCCAGCTTTGAAAACATTGAAATCATCTATTTCCCAGCGTTTCTTCAATAAGCTCAAAAAGTCAAGGTCAAATTCTAGTTCAACTTCTACCTTCACTACCCTACCTAATCTGCGATTTTTTATTTTTTGCTTGATTTCATCAATAAAATCAACCTCCATATCATCGTTTTCTTCCAAAGAGAAGTCCCCGTTTCGGATGATCCTGAAAAGGTTAGTGGAGACTATATCGACATTCCGATATAGTTTTTTAATGAATGCTTTTACGATGTTTTCAATGGGTAAAAATAAGATTTCACTTTCGCGCTCGATAACGTAAAACCGGGGAAGGTTGGATGGTAATTGAACAAAGGAAAGTTTCTTATCCTCTTCGTTAGTAGAACCTGATATCTGAGTAATCACTCCCAAAATAAGTACTTTGGCCAATAATACCGGAAAAACATGGGTATAATCGTACAGCATTGGAGTAAGCATGGGGTAAATGGTGCGGTCGAAATAATCTGAAACTACTATCCTTTCTTCCTCTGAAAGCTCAGCCATCGTGATCAATCCACACCGATGCTCATCAAACTGGGGCTTCAATTGCTCCTGAAAACAACTATTTTGATCTTTCACGTATTCTTGAAGTGCCTTCAAGAGGGTTTTGCGAAATGGCAACTCACGCAGACCAGAATAATCTACCCTTTCCTTTCCGTAATCCAGGTAGTTATATAGGCTACCCACCCGGATTGAGAAGAACTCATCAAGATTCGAAGAAGTAATGGCTAAAAACTTCAACCGGTCAAAAAGCGTCCTTTTGGGATCTTTAACCTGATCAAGTACTCTATCATTGAATTTAAGCCAACTCAAATCACGACTGATGAAGTCGCTTTGCTCAATGAGTTCGTTTACTTTTTCGATAGATCTGGTAAATTTACCTTCTTCCATTTTATCAGGTTTATCGGCAAAAAAGGAAAGCAAATTGGATAGTGGCCCTTTCCTTTCACCACTGGTAGATTTATTAGAATGACTTGTCATGGCAGGAGGATACTCAAATTTAATCGTTTTTCGGATTTCTTGCCCGATTATTAAACGTAATGATGGTACTACAATCTGGTAGTAATATACTAAAATGTCAATTTTGAAAAGAACGAATAAACTTTGTGGCTTATTTAATTTTTCATCAGAAAAATAGCTACCGGACTTTGTATAAAAGCGCATGACTGACTAAAATAGCCAGTCATGCGCTTTTATTTTCTTTTATGTTTTATTCGTTATACGTCAACACGGGCGTATTTGGCATTCTTTTCAATGAAATCACGTCGAGGCGCCACTTCATCGCCCATCAGCATAGAGAATAAATGGTCTGCTTCAGCCGCTGACTCAATACCTACTTGCTTTAAGCTGCGGTTTTCGGGATTCATGGTCGTCTGCCAAAGTTGTTCAGCATTCATCTCTCCAAGACCCTTATAGCGCTGTATACCTACGGATTCTTCACGGCCATTAGCCAGCTCTCGCACGGCAACTTCTCGCTGTGCTTCGGTCCAACAATAGCGTTCTTCCTTCCCTTTCTTTATTTGATATAAAGGTGGCTGAGCAATATATATATAGCCTTTCTCAATGAGAACCTTCATATACCGGAAGAAAAACGTAAGAATTAAGGTACGGATGTGGCTACCGTCAATATCAGCATCCGTCATAATGATGATCTTATGGTACCGGAGTTTAGTTATGTTTAGCGCACGCTCATCACCCTCCATCCCGATTTGGACACCCATGGCGGTAAACATATTCTTGATTTCCTCATTCTCATAAATGCGGTATTCCTGGGCTTTTTCTACGTTGAGAATTTTACCTCTCAGAGGAAGAATAGCCTGAAAAGCACGATTACGACCTTGCTTGGCGGTACCACCCGCCGAGTCTCCCTCTACGAGATATAGTTCACAAACTTCTGGATCAGTTTCAGAACAGTCGGCTAGCTTTCCAGGGAGTCCGGTACCAGTTAAGATATTTTTCCGCTGAACCATTTCACGGGCTTTACGGGCCGCGATACGTGCTTTTGCAGCGACAATTACTTTATCGACAATCATCCGAGCTTCCTTAGGGTGCTCGTTAAGATAGTTATCCAGCATTTCAGAAACGACCTGACTCACCGCACCGGCTACGTCGGAGTTTCCAAGCTTAGTTTTGGTTTGCCCTTCAAATTGAGGCTCCTGAACTTTTACGGATATTACCGCCGTAAGACCTTCCCGGAAGTCATCACCACTAACTTCTAATTTCTCCTTAGCAAGAATACCTGACTTATCAGCATAGCTTTTCAGGGTTCGGGTGAGCGCTGCTCTGAAACCTGATACGTGGGTACCCCCTTCTATGGTATTAATGTTGTTTACGTAAGAAATCACGTTTTCACCATAGGAGGTGTTGTACATCATTGCCACCTCCACAGGCACTGATCCTTTATCACTATCCATATGGATAGGCGCAGGAATCAGCGGTTGACGGGTGTTGTCCAGGTATCTTACGAACTCAACCAAGCCCCCATCTGATAAAAACTCTTCATATTTGGGTTGGCTGTTTTCATCCAACTCACGATTGTCTGTCAAAGTAATCTTCAACCCTTTATTTAAAAAGGAAAGTTCGCGTAGGCGGGTTGCTACCGTTTCGTATTTGAATTCCGTAACGGTAAATATGCTATCATCCGGTTTGAAATGAATGTAAGTACCAGTAATAGGGGATTCACCAATTTCGCGAACGGGATAAAGCGGAAAACCCTTCTGGTACTCCTGCTCAAATATTTTACCTTCCCGGTGTACCTCCGCCCTTAAGTCTACGGAGAGTGCATTTACACAGGATACGCCTACCCCATGCAAGCCTCCAGAAACTTTATAGGTGTCCTTATCAAATTTACCACCGGCGTGAAGCACGGTCATAACTACTTCTAAGGCTGATCTTTTTTCTTTGGTATGTATTCCCGTGGGGATACCACGACCATTATCCCGGACGGTAATAGAGTTATCTTCTTCAATAAATACATGAATTGTATCACAATATCCGGCCATGGATTCGTCGATTGAGTTATCAACTACTTCCCAAATAAGGTGATGAAGACCTTTAAAACCGGTGTCACCGATATACATTGCCGGACGTTTCCGTACGGCTTCAAGCCCTTCAAGGACTTGGATGTTTTCGGCGGAATAGGTACTTACTTTCAGCGCTGCTTGGTTTGCCATAAAGTTTCTTTTACACTACAATAAAAAGTGCCCAGATGAGTGGGTTTATAAACATGTAAAGATACGATTTTTTAGGCAAATTGCCTACCTCTCTTTTGCTATTTGAGGGGTTTTTGCAGGCAAATTATCACTGCCGATCAAGAATAAGGCAAATAATGGCTAATTTGCTATGTTTAGGCTCTTTAAGTCATCTATTATGGATAAGCCACTAACCCTTGAAGATAGCTAATTGGAAATTTTATCGCATTTGTTCAAAAACACTTCTGCCAAATGGCTGTCCATTTTCAGATTGCATACCCACGCCTATTGGTCGGTTTCTGACCAGTATATGATTTATTTTCAATTTCTTCACGTGACGGCATTTTGATTAGGGCGATTGCATGAAAGTGCTAGTTAGCTGTCTGTAACCTGGATTCTTTGAAATAAAGCATTGTTTTTTACCTTAAATCAGCTTTTTGGTCTTGATTCCAATGTCGAATAAAAGTAAAGTGCCATGCTTTATAAGAAATATTTTTCATGCAATCGCCCTACATTTTGATTATATATACTAGTTTAATCCTCGGGAAAGGGTACAAATACAAAACCCGCAAAATCATCTTTCAGCACAAACAAACAGCAGTATTCATCGGCCTGCTTGTAGTTTTCAATAAAGAGCTCCACAGATTCCTCTCCAATCAAATTACGGTCCACAAACTCTTGTAAATAAGAAGCCCGGTAGTTCCATTTATTATCTAATTCTTCCCTTGCAATAAGCAATATGCCAATTTCAGCATCATTAACGGATACCACAAAAACCGGGTGATCAGAAAACCCTCGCTTTCGGATTTGGTAAGATGCTTCTTTTAGTTGGTCAGAAACTTTCACAAAGTCCTGAGATATCAACCCAAGTAGTTTCTGATCAACATCGGGGGAATTAGCGTCGTCCATCAGGACGTTTTCATTACTATGGTTTATCATTTCTATATAATTTGTAACAAAGGAGCGCATGAACGCCCGCTTGGTTGATTTATCTACATTCGTGCCGCCAAAAGAAGCGTTAAGTCTTTGAAACGCATTCTGTATTTTCTGGCAATATAAAGATTGGTGAGGGTGCCTTTATGACAATACACTCCCTCCATAAACCAACGATTGGCATAAATCATTTCTTCAATCCCGCCGATGGTACCTGTTTGGAGCAAAAAGGGCAGGAAAATATTACTCAACGCAGTACTGGCAGTATGCGCAACTCGCGACGGAATATTAGGCACGCAATAGTGAATTACTCCATTGTGGCGGAATATCGGTTCTTTCAGGTTGGTCATCCGGGAAGTTTCGAAACACCCTCCCTGATCAATACTAACATCGACAATGACCGAATTGGGTTTCATTCGACTAACCATTTCCTCCGTTACGACGCATGGACTAATTCCGTCATCGGCCCGCATGGCACCAATAACTACGTCGGCACGGGCAATGGCCTCCGTCAGCGTATCAGAATCAATGATCGAGGTATATAAGTTTTGGCCCACGGCATATTTAAGCCGTTGTAGCCGATAAATATGCTTATCAAATACTTTTATATCGGCGCCTACTCCCATGGCGGCACGGGTAGCGTACTCTGCTACTGTACCAGCTCCCAGAATCACCACTTTGGTTGGCGGAACCCCGGTGATGCCACCGAGTATAATCCCTCGCCCACCGTTTGAATTATTCAGGTACTCTGCGGCAATAAGCATCACGGTACTACCAGCAATTTCGCTCATCGCCCTTACCACCGGCATCCCTCCTACCTGATCTTCGATAAGCTCAAACCCAATAGCAGTAATTTTTTTTTGGTTGAGCCGTTCAAAGTAGTTCTTTTCGAGTGAGGGTAGGTTTAAGGCAGAGATAAGGGTTGAACCCGATTTAATCAGTTCAAACTCTTCCTCCACAAGGGGCTCAATTTTCAGGATTAAATCGGCCTGGAATACCTCTTTAGCGCTATGTACGATTTTAGCGCCCGCTTCACTATATTCTAAATCCGGATAGTTAGCACCTACGCCAGCGCCTTTTTCCACCCATACTTCATGGCCGTTTCTGACCAATATAGCCACTGCTTCGGGGGTTAGAGCAATTCTGTTTTCTTGCAAGGAAACCTCACAAGGAAGGCCTATCAATAGCGAATTGCCGTTTTTGATCACCTTTACCAGTGATTCCTGCGGATACAGGGCGGTTTGTTTGGCTAGTTGTTCAAAACCTTTTATCTGCGATTTTGCCATGTACGTAATTTTCGTTTTTTTTAAGTACTATCCCGTTTACTCAGGAATCGGCACCTGCCTTAGTAAGATTTACAATTTCGGCATGAAGTACCCTTTCACCACCTTCTTTTTGTTGGATATCAATGTTGAAATAATGCTCTGGCCACAATGACTCAATCTTTTCCGGCCATTCGATAAAACAATAATCACCAGAATACAGGTATTCTTCAACTCCAATATCGTATGCCTCGTTTTCATTCTTTATCCGATAAAAATCAAAATGATACACGACCTTCTGATGGGTTGTTTCGTATTCATTTACGATGGCGAAGGTGGGGCTTTGCACAGTACTAGTGACCTGTAATTGATCACACAGTTTTTTGATCAATGTCGTTTTCCCAACGCCCATGGACCCGTTGAAAAGCCATACCGGTGTCGATCTACCTAGTTTCAATAACTGTTTAGCAACCGAATCTAGTTCGGATAATTGGCTAAAACGAAAGGAAATTTTTATCGGATTCATCCTGCAAAAATAGGCATTTTTAGCGTTAAATATTAGTAACTACCTATTAGTGTACTTCACTCTGTAAGTACCTGCCAAAGTATTGCTTTTACTTTATGATGTCATGATAACACTTTTCCTGTCTATTCACTTGACTACGGGTCTCAATAGTTTATCTTCGTCCTCTTTGAAACGGACAGTGCCATTTAAAAATCAGGTATTAAGTCTCGGCTGCTTTTTGCTTTGTGTTGCACAGTCTACATTGAGTCTGATTCCTTCAATCTTTAACTTTTTTATCATGTCAGAACGAATTCTTAATGTTGGTCTTATTGGTTTCGGTCTTTCGGGCCGGTATTTTCATGCACCATTTCTATCCGTCAATCCTCGGTTTAAGTTAAAAACTGTGGTTGAGCGGTCAAAAAATGAAGCGCAGGAATTCGACCCAGCAATAGAAAATGCCCGTTCGGTGGAAGAACTCTTAGCCGATCCTACCATTGATTTAGTCTTCATTTGTACCCCAAATGATACTCATTTCTCCTACGCGATGGATGCCCTCGAAAACGGTAAGCACATCGTCATTGAAAAGCCTTTTGCAAATACTGAAGGTGAAGCCCGCCAGCTTTTTGAGGTAGCGGAAAGAAACGGACTAGTAGCTATGGCCTACCAAAACCGTCGTTGGGACTCTGACTTCCTGACCATCCAAAAACTAATCACGGCAGGCCAACTAGGGGAGATCGTGGAATATGAAAGCCGCTACGATCGGTTTAGGCCCATTGTGTTAGCGGATACCTGGAAAGAAAAACAAGCCGACGGCAGTGGTAACGTATATAACTTAGGCCCTCACTTATTGGACCAGACCTTTATGCTGTTTGGTACCCCAACCAGTGTAACCGCCTCAATTCGTACGATTCGAGAAAACAGTACTGTGGATGATTATTTTGATATTCGCCTTGGCTATCCAACTACATCGGTTATAATTAAGTCTAGTCTGATGGTCTATGAAAATAGCCTGCGGTACATCCTGCACGGTACCAAAGGTTCTTTTTTCAAACGTGGACTTGATGTTCAGGAAGAGACTCTACGCCAGAATGTACTGCCTGATACCGAAAATTGGGGCACCGAACCAGACGACCGTTGGGGAACGCTCCACAGCGACGAGTTTACTGGTGTAGTTGAAAGTCAAGCCGGGCATTATATGGCTTTTTACGACTCGGTATACGACTCCATAGTATATAGAAAGGAACCCGTTGTAAAACCCGAAGAAGTTATAAGAACTGCCCGGGTAATTGATCTTGCTTTTAAAAGTAGCCGACAACAGACTACCATGATTTATTGAATAGTATATCCTAAGAAGATCTCCCCTACTTCCATTTGGAAGTAGGGGAGATCTTCTTAATTATGTTATTTATCAGCACCTTACACCAATCCTAACTCAGCACCAATTGCCTGTACCTTCTCTTTTAGGCCCGCATATTTGGCATCAAACTCATCATTTGTTTCTAGGTTAGCGCGAACACCCACGTAGAACTTAATCTTAGGCTCCGTACCTGATGGACGGCAGGTAAACTTAGTACCATCATTGGTAAAGAATTGAAGTACGTTCGATGACTCGATCCCCATTTGTCCGGAAGGAATCGGGAATATTGCACCCGAACGTAAATCTGTATTGGTTAAGGCCTTGTAATCATCCATGCGGATAACCGGGGCACCACCCAGCGTTTTGGGAGGATTCTTCCTAAAATCAGACATCATTTGTTGTATTTCATCGGCTCCGCTCTTTCCTTTTTTGGTGATTGAAATCAAGCCTTCGTAGTAAAATCCAAACTGCTTATAGATATCCATCAACATATCGAACAGGCTCATGCCTTTATCCTTGGCGTAGGCCGTTAATTCGGCAATAATAGCGCAGGAAGCAATGGCGTCTTTATCACGTACGGCATCGCCGATCAAATAACCATAGCTCTCCTCGCCCCCACCAATAAACTCTTCCAGTCCTTCCTTCTCACGAATTACCTGGGCTATGTATTTGAAGCCCGTCAGAGTATTATAACACTTTACCCCGAAGGTATCCGACATATTGTCGATAAGGTCAGTGGTTACGATAGTTTTACAAACAAACTGATCTCCCGTTAGCTTACCAGCCTCTTTCCATGCAGATAGTAGGTAATAGATTAACAAACTAGCGGTTTGATTACCGTTCAAAAGTTGAAGTTCACCATGTTGGTTTTTAGCACCAATACCGACACGGTCACTGTCAGGATCCGTACCCATGATCAAGTCAGCGTCGATCTCTCTCGCTTTTTTCATCGCCAGAGTCATGGCCTCACTCTCCTCCGGATTAGGATATACTACCGTAGGAAACTGTCCGTTACCGTTTGGTTCAGACTGTTCCTCAATCATCGTTACGTTTTCGAAACCCATGGCAGCCAACGTGCGTGGCACTAGCTTTACACCCGTACCATGAATGGGAGTAAATACAATTTTGGTGTCTTTTTGGCGCTTAATGGCCTCCTTTGAAATAGAAAGCGAAAGAATATGATCTACATACTTCTTATCTATTTCTTCTCCAATGGAATGAATCAAGTCTGGATTTCCTTCAAACTTGATTTGTTCTACTCTCGAGATTGCGTTTACCTCCTTAATAATATTAGTATCATGGGGAGCCACTACTTGTGAACCATCCACCCAATAGGCTTTGTATCCATTGTATTCTTTTGGATTGTGCGATGCAGTAACCACTACTCCACTGTGACAATCCAATTCACGAATTGTAAAGGATAGCTCTGGTGTTGGCCGAAGCGCGTCAAATAAAAATACTGTAAACCCATTCCCGGAAAAGATATCGGCAATTATTTGGGAAAACTCATCGGATTTAATCCGGGAATCATAGGCGATAGCAACCCGGATTTCTTCCCCCGGAAAGGTTTTAATCAAATAATTGGCTAACCCCTGAGTGGCTTTCCCTACTGTGTATCTGTTCATACGATTGGACCCGATACCAATAAGTCCGCGTAGCCCACCCGTTCCGAATTCTAAATCTTTATAGAAAGCATCCGTTAATTCGGCACTATTTCCTTCATCAATTAATGTTTGAATCGCTGATTTTGTCTCTCGGTCATAATTACCATTTAACCAGGAATTAACTTTACTTTCAACGGATGGATCCAATTGTACTACCATTTTTTGTTGGATATGTTAAGTATGGGGATCTATGGGAATTTATCAATAGTAGAGTCATAGTAGCATTAAGCTATCACCACTCACTATCTCACAAAAATGAAAAAATAAATTATTATAGTGTAATTTTTGCCACAAATAATGTGAACGCATTCATACTATGATAATCATAGTACATGATAAACCCTACTTTTATCAACCTTCATCAATCAATGCTGGTGGATCAAAACTTGAAGGAGTAACTTGCTTTGCGCGCGCCTGTGATGTTTTTAATATCAACTCAGCCACGAGGCCTGTCCAACCAGTTTGATGCCCTGCACCACAGCCCCTGCCATTGTCTCCGTGGAAATATTCATAAAACAGGATATGATCATTGAAGTGCGGGTCAATTGTAAATTTCTCATGCTCTCCAAAGGCGGCTCGGCGGTTATTACTGTCTTTTTTAAAGATGGCGATCAAACGATCAGCTATCCCCAAAGCTACCTGATCGATGGTCGTGAGATTACCTGAGTTCGTTGGATACTCCACTTCGTAGTCATCGCCGTAGTAAGCATGAAACTTCATCAGAGAATCAAATATTAGATAATTTAGTGGGAACCAAATAGGTCCCCGCCAATTGGAGTTTCCACCCATAATATCAGTGAGTGCTTCTCCGGGAGTATAGTCTACTTGTAACACCTCACCATTAATATAGAATTTATATGGGTTTCCCTCATGAAACTTTGAAAGGGCCCGCACACCATATTCAGATAAAAACTCTTGCTCATCAAGCATGCGCTTTAAAATCATTTTCATCCGGTGTCCCCTAAGAATCGACATGAGTCGATTTTCCCCTTTCCCCGATTCGAACCAACGAGAAATCAGACGAGCTAAATCGGGGCGGTTGGCTAGAACCCACTCTACTCTACGCTTGAAGATCGGCATCTTATCCAGCATCTGAGGGTCCAGAATCTCAACCGCAAACAAAGGGATTAACCCTACAATAGACCGAACCTTCAAGAGTATACTCTGAGCATTAGGTATATGGATCACATCGTAGTAGAATTGATCATCTTCGTCCCATAAGCTGATGGTTGAGTTCTTATCACCCATCGCTTCCATGGCGCCGGCAATATGGAGGAAGTGCTCAAAAAATTTGGACGCCATATCCTGATATACCGGTTGTTTTAGAGAAATTTCAACCGAAATCCGCAGCATATTTAAAGTATACATCGCCATCCAGCCGGTAGCATCAGCTTGTTCAAGCTTACCACCAAAGGGCATAGGGCTCGAGCGATCAAATACACCAATATTATCGAGACCTAGGAAGCCACCGCTAAATATATTATTACCAGTATCATCTTTTTGATTGACCCACCAAGTAAAGTTCAGGAGTAGTTTATGGAATATCTTTTCCAAAAAGGCTATGTCACCGACCCCGTCATTCTGCTCACGATCAATTTCGTAAACCTTCCAGGTTGCCCAGGCGTGTACGGGCGGATTCACATCGGAGAAATTCCATTCATAGGCAGGAATCTGCCCATTGGGATGCATATAGTATTCGCGGAGCAGGATTTCCAGTTGTCTTTTAGCAAAATCAGAGTCTACCCTGGCTAATGGTATGCAATGGAATGCTAGGTCCCAGGCCGCAAACCAAGGGTACTCCCATTTATCTGGCATTGAAATAATATTGGCAGCATAAAGATGCTTCCAACCTGAATTCCGTCCCCACTTACGCCCATAAGCAGGTTCGGGCTGGGAAGGGTCACCCTTGATCCACTCGTAAACATTGTAGTAATAAAACTGCTTATTCCAAAGCATCCCGGCATAGGCCTGGCGCTGGATAGAAAGCAAATCTTCGTCTTTGACATCTTTTTGTAGTTCGGCATAAAACTCGTCAGCTTCCCTGATTCGTTTGTCAAACAAATCATCATAACCTCCGAAAGGTTCTGAGATAGTATGATTAACAAAGCGCATCCGTACGGTGACACTCTCACCGGCCTTTACCATTTTAGTAAACTTACCTGAGGCTTTAGTACCTATATTATTCGGATTGACAGTGTTGGTTTTATTTCCACTAATGATGTAGTCATTTATTCCATCCTTGGGGTATTGTACTGTATTTGACATACTGTACAATTTCTTTACGTTTGTCTCGTTCTCGCAAAACAAAAGCTCATCAGCATCATCAAAATACAGATTAAGTTTACCGTGCTTCCGGTGGTTAACCTCCACTATTTTATTGGCTAACCCATTCATTATGGGCTTGTAGTTGAAGGCTTCGTAGCCCCATGACCAGGTATTACGGAATGAGATGGTTGGAAGAATCGTTATCGGAGCATCGACCGGTCCCCGGTTGTGAACAGTTACCCGCATCAGCACATCTTCTTCGTCTGCTTTGGCGTACTCCATAAAAATGTCGAAGTACTCGTCTTTGTCAAAAATACCTGTGTCCAGAATTTCGTATTCGTCGTCATCTTTTGTAAGCTTAGCATTTTCCTGACGTAATTTATCGTAAGGAAACGCATTCTGAGGATACTTGTAAAGCATCTTCATATAGGAGTGAGTAGGAGTACTATCCAAATAGTAATATAGCTCCTTAGAATCTTCTCCGTGGTTTGCCTCACGATTGGTCAAACCGAACAAGCGCTCCTTTAAAAACTTATCTTTATGATTCCAGAAGGCAAACGATAGGCATATATGCTGCTTATTATCAGAAAACCCTCCAATTCCTTCTTCGCCCCAACGATAAGCCTTGGAACGGGCCATTTCATGATTTATATAGTTCCAGGCATCCCCATTTCCACTGTAATCTTCCCGAACGGTTCCCCATTGGCGCTCTGAAAGGTATGGACCCCACTTTTTCCAGCCCCTATTATCCTTTTGGAGTGTAAGTCTTACTTTTTCTGCACTAGAAGCCATATAAATATTTTTATTTCAAAAAGAGAATTGTGGCATGTACCCCGAAACAGACTGCTACAAAAAAACAAAGATAGGTATTTCAATTGTCGATGAAATACTCTTTTGTAGACAATTAATATGTATTTATTTTGTCTACGTAAGTAGTTGGCCATATTTAAACATACATTTATTTAATTGAGAAGTTGATGGAAAACTCCGACCCTCCGTATTTTTCAAGAATATGATTTATCCTCATGTGAAGCGCCTCCTTGTTTTCAAA
>Ga0105053_10004825_pt1 | contig 19560 bp, 22 predicted proteins | sample BON01_FD_78093 | JGI IMG/M metagenome (GOLD analysis project Ga0105053, IMG submission 78093) | Freshwater microbial communities from Lake Bonney liftoff mats and glacier meltwater in Antarctica - BON-01 | ecosystem: Environmental > Aquatic > Freshwater > Ice > Glacier meltwater | place: Lake...
CAGGCGTCGCAATCGCTGGATCACGGCAGCTCGTCCGCGCAGACGATCCGCCATAGCTGGCCCCGAAACGAACAACGCCCGAAGGCCATGGGCTCCGGGCGCGGTAATCAACTCTCTATTTCGGAAGTTCTACAGGGCTCGCCTAGTGCCGTCAATGCCTACCGTGCGAATTTATCAACAATAACAGTTTGTTATGGCGACCGCCTAGCGTGCGGAACTGACAACGAACCATCGGTTCTGATGTGGAACAGACGCCGCAGAGCCTCCACTCCCTGGACGAGATTGCCCACGTCCGCCCGCGACCAGACAGCGGCATCCTCGTCGCCGATGACGACACGATGCACCAGCGCGCTGGGCATGCGGCCGGCATGGCTGATCGGCTCGCTATCGCAGGCCCGCAACATCAACTGCACGCTGGCGGCCTGCCTGCGCACCTTCTCGACCAGCTCAGGATCGTGGTCGCCGGCCACGCCGCCGAAGATGCCTTCGTTGGCCAGCAGGGACGTCACGGAGCGGGGCTGGTCCATGGGCAGCCCCATGATCGCCCGGTAGCGGCCCATGATGGCGGCATAGACCTGACCGGCCGAATACTGGTCGGGGGTGATGATGCCACTGAAGCTGAGCCGTCCCAGCGCCGAGCCCAGCCGCTCATCGCGGGCCTGGCGGGCCGTGACCCCGAACTGGCGTCGACGGGCCTCCACCACGGTGGCCATGACCTCGCGCTGGGTTTCCTCGGCGGTCGGCCGAACCAGTTTGCCGCATGGATGGCGCTTGCCGGATTTGCGTTTGCGTCCCTTGGCCATGGCTCAGCCCCCGACCTTGGGAGGGCCGCCGTAGAGCTTCTCGCCCAGCTGGCGGACCAGTTCGCGCTCTGGCCAGGTCAGCCGGTGATCTGCTGCCGAGACGGCCAGAACGCCCATCTCGCGCCAGCCCTCGCGCTTGACCTGTTCGGGATCGCGGCGCTCACCGCCGTAACCTTTCGGGTGCCAGTTCATCGCACGCCTCCACCGGTCTCGATGGCCCACAGCAGGATGGCGATGGCGTCGGCCTCGTTGTCGTCGACCGGCGAGAACCCGCGTGCTCTCACCGCGGCGATCACAGCAGCCTTGTCGGCGTTGCCCCGGCCGGTGGCGAACTGCTTGATCGTGCCGACGGGCAAGCCCTGGTAGGCGACGCCGTGTTCCTCACACCAGGCGGTCAGTTGACCCAGCAGGCCGCCATAGACGTGCGCGGCGTCGGTGCCGACATGGCGGCGGACCTCCTCGAAATAGACTGCGCCGATCGGGCCGGCATCGACCTGCAGCTGCTCCAGCCAACGCCTGAAGCGCAGATAGCGCATGCCGCCGCCGTCGAACCGGGAGGATTTGAGCGACAGGCAGCCGCTGGTGATCGTGCCCATCGACTGCAGGGCCCAGCCGGTCGCGGTGCCGAGGTCGAGCGCGAGGATGACCCCGCAAGCTGGTATGACGGATATGACGGTTTGCTGGTTATCACCGTTAGAGGCGCGCGCGTGTGCGCGTGTAACGCCTATAAGGGGACGATCCGTCATATCCGTCATGGACGCTGAGCCACGGTGCATTTTTCAGAACTCCATCGGGTCGGTTGAGGTCGGTGTCTGGCGCAGTGCCAAGCCTCGGAAACCTCGGGCGGTCATGGTGTTGGCGCGCGAAAATCCCCGCGCTGTCAGGGTTTCGGAGAAGCGCTTGTTGGAGCCGGCGTACTCACCGTTGCCGTCGGCCCATGCCTTCCAGTCGGCGTAGAGACGCTTGGACGTATCGTGCAGGTTGCCCGCCTGATCGCAGCGCTCGTCGAGCCACCGGCCGACCGCATCCTCGGCGTCGAAATACTCCTCGGTGGCGGCCAGCACCGACGCCGGCGGCTGCAGCCCGATCCGCTGCCATTCCAGGCAGCCCTCCAGCGCCCAGGCCAGGATGCCGTCGCGCTCGGCCAGCAACCGGTCAGGCAGGTGCTTGTCGCGCTTGGCGGAGGGGATGGTGACAGTGAACGGGATCATGTGCAGACGGCGGCGCATTGCCTCGTCGACATTGCGGATCGAGGGCTTGTGGTTGCCCACCACCAGCAGCTTGAACTGCGGGGTGAACTCGAAGAAGTCCTGGCGCATGAACCGGGCGGTGATCTTGTCGCCGCCGGTCAGGGCCTTCAGCTTGCTCTCGGCCCAGCGGCTGCCCTGCTCGGTCTCGATGGCGGTCACGACGCGGGCGCCGCGCAGGCTGGCCATATCGGTCGGATGGCGATCGCCATGGCTGGCCATGAACATGTCCATCGCCGCGACCGTGGCGTAGTCGCCCATCATCGCTGTCAGGGTGTTGGCGAAGACCGATTTGCCGTTGGCGCCGGTGCCATAGAGGAAGAACAGCGCGTGCTCGCTGGTCACGCCGGTCAGGCAGTAGCCGGCCATCCGCTGCAGATAGAGTTGGAGCTCGGTATCGCCGCCGGTGACGGTGGCCAGGAACTCGCGCCAGACCGGACAGTCGCCTTGCGGGGACGCCGCGGTGATCTTGGTCATGTAGGACGGGCGATCATGAGCGCCGCCTTGGGCGGTGTGCAGATCCACCACACCGGCGGGCGTGTTGAGCGCCCAGGGATCGCGGTCCCAGACCTCGGTCGTCTCGGCATGGCGTCGATCGGCGCGGGCGATGCGTTCGACCGCCGCGATCGTCGAGGCCGACGAGAGTTTGGCTTTCAGCTTGGCGCTGGACGCCTTGCGGGCTGAGGCCCTGCAGACCTTGCGCGACAGATCGTAGGCTTTGAGCGTGTCTTCGCGCACCCAGACCGTGCCGGTCCAGGTGAGCCACTGGCCCCAGGCGGCGACATAGCGCCAGTCTTGCGCATGCTGGTCGGTGAAGATGTCTGCCAGCGCGTCTTCGGTCAGCTGGACCGGGATCGCATCGTCGCCGCTGTCACCACCGCCGCCGGTCGGCCCGCCAGCGCCGGTGTCATCGAGGTAGTCCTCGCCATAGCGCGAACTGTCGAGCTTCCAGATCTTCTCAGCTTCCGAGCGGAGCCGGGTCTCGGCCCATGGCGGGTCGATGCGGGCGGTGTTGTAGTCGACGATCTCGGCCCAGGCCTGCGTCGTGGTGACGTGTCCCTCGCGGCAGCGCCTGATCCAGTAGCCGATGATCCGGGACAGGGCATCGAAGCGGGTGGCGCCGTCGACGCCGCCCTCGCGCACCACGCGCCCGAACAGTTCGGTCACGGTACCCGAGCCCGTGCCGGCATCGTTGTAGTCAAACTCCGAGGCCGCCTCGCCCTCGAGCAGGGGCATGGCCAGAACCGCCTCGACCAGATCGCTGAGATCGTGGTCGCGGTCGTGCTGGCTGAGGATTTCAACAAGCCGCGGCGTGCTGGTCTTGCCGTGGACCGAGCCCGCCACGCGGATCGGCTGGTGCGGCGACCGAAACGATGGGTCGCCGCCCACCTTGCTGGCGATCATGTGCCGGGCGCGGCAGACCGTGGCGATGTCGTCGCCTTCTGCAGGCTCGGTCAGCCGCCAGTAGAGGTGCAGTTTGCGCTGGCCCTCGGGCGTGACCCCGCCCGACGCCACCATCAGGCTGGGCTCGCCAAGGTGCTGCGCCAGATGGTCTCGCTTGGCGCCAATGTCGCCGTGGTCGAGATCGACCAGCACGACCTGCGTCTGAAGGATGTGTTCGGCCCGGGCCTCGCCGGACGCCGCGACCGTGCCGGGCACGACGAACAGCGCCATGCCGTTGTCTGCGGCCCACGCGGCCTGGACGACCAGCTTGTCCGCCAGCGCCGCATCGTTCTCCATGAACGGCGTGTGGGGCATCTGATCGCCACCGCCTTTCTCGGCGAGGGCGCGGACCGGGACGAGGTGGTCGCAATAGCCGAACACCATCTTGGCGAAGGCTGCGATCATCTCGGGATTGGGTTTTGCGGGGTCGCCCGCGCCGTGGCTGTCAGCCGCCGTCATGCCCAGCACCTCTGCCTCCAGGCGCACCAGGCGCATTCGAAATGGTCGGGATCGGCCGAGACGCGGGGCAGCCATTCGCTGGCGTCGCAGGCCTGAAGAATGCGCACGGCCTTGTCGCTGGCGGCCTGGGCCAGAGCACCGTTGAACGCCACCAGCTCGTGCCAGAGCTCGCAGGTGTCCTTGTTGACCACCGTGAACACAGCCGGGTGCTCAGTCAGGCCGAGATAGGCCTGATAGAGAGCGATCTGGGCCGCATAGACCGGCTTGGCGGCGACAACGCCCCGCTTGACGATGCCCTGCCAGTTCTTCGCGTTGGCCGACTTGCATTCCCACAGCGCCGGGACAGCCAGACCATCGGGAGCGGCGACGATGACGCCGTCGATATGACCGCGGACCCGGCCGCCGGCGACCGAGAAGCCGAACTGACCGCCTGACGCGTTGCGGGTGCGCAGATCAAAGCCGGCCTTGGTCAGCCAGTCGACGGCCAGATCCTCGAAACAGTGGCCTGCCGCAAAGATGCGCAGGGTCTTGCCCGAGAACTCGCCGCCGGGGTCGCGGGGGACCTGCAGGAACTCATACTGCAGCAGGCGTGAGCAGCTCTCGCCAAGCCGGCTGCCGCCCAGATAGGCGCGCGGCTCCCGGGCGCTGTTGTCCTGGGCGAGCGCCGTGTCGATCCGCGTGTTCACCTGGTCGGCGAACGAGGCAGGCTTTTCGCGATGGTTGAAGTCGAGAGGACCGGTCATCAGAACGGAACCTCCGGGGCGCTGTCCTGCATCGATTTGAGAAAGCCGCCGACGGCGACCTGGACCATGGTCCTGGCCTGGGGGCCGGTCAGGTCACGCAGCCGGCGGTCCCAGCCGATCTCCGCCATGATCTCGGCCATGGCCTTCAGCCCGTCGGTCAGGGCAGCGGTCTCGCGCTCGTCTGGATCAACCATGGCGAACCGCCTCCGGCATCTTCGCGGGCCTGTCGGCGGCGATTGAGCGTTGGGAATGAGCGTCGTTCATCACGCGGCCCTCCTGATGCTTGCCCGGAAGACGGCCGCGTTGATCGCGTTACGGTTCCAGTGGAATTTGAGACGGCAGTTGGCGTCGTACTTGGAGAAGCCGAAATCCAACGGGGACACGCCGATGCCGGCCTCGGCCAGTTTGGCCATCTGCTTGGTGCTGGCCGGCTCGTTGATCCAGCTGCGGCTCTTGGCAGCAGCGTGGCTGCTCTCGGTCGACCGCAGGAAGTCGTCTGCAGCTGCGAGCGCCTGAACACGGGTGCCGATCGCCAGGACCTGCGTGGCCTTGAGCCTGGGCCGCCCCAACGCGTGCCAGAGCGTGCCGTCGCTGAACACGCCAGCCCAGGCATCAAACCCGCTGGCCATGAGCGAGGCACCGTCTCCGTGCAGATCGCACCACTTGAAGGGCGACTGATTCAGCAGGTCGATCTCCATCAGGTCGAAGTCGGTCAGCACCCGCTTGGTGCTGCACCGGCGCTCGAACCCGAAGCCGCAGATCGGGCATTCGCTGGCGCCCAGGGGCACCTCCGCTTCACAGGACGGGCAGCACTTATAGGGAGCCTGACCCGGCTCCGGATCGTCGTTGTCGAGGCTGATTTCCTGCTCGAGGCTGCCATGGCGCAGCGCCGCCCCGGCGAAGTCGAGCACAATGCAATCGGTCTTGATGATGCCGGGGTAGCGTTCCGGATCGACCTTGCGCAGGCCGCGGCCAATGGCCTGGATGAAGGTGCTCTTGTGGAGCATGGGCCGCAGGATGCCGATGCAGCCGACCGGCTGGCTGTCGAAGCCCTCGGTCAGCACCATGCAGTTTACCAGCAGCTGGATCTCGCCGCGGTCGAACCGGGCGATGACGTCGGCTCGGTGGTCGGCGGGCATGTCGCCGCTGACCACGGCGGCGGCTACGTCTGCCGCGATGAAGGATGCGGCGACGGCCTCAGCGTGGGCGATGGTCGAACAGAAGAAGATCGTGCGCCGATCGCCGGCCCGCTCCTTCCAGTGGGCGACCACGGCCTCGTTCAGGACCGACCGGTTCAGCACCTTGTCGGCCTGGCGCATGTCGAAGTCGCCGGCGGTGGCATCGAGGCCAGCCAGCTCATCGTCGATGCCCAGACCGATGGTGAAGGTCCGCGGCGGAACCAGCATGCCGCGGGCGATCAGGGTTCCGATCTTCAGCTGGTAGCCGACGTTGGTGAACACCTTGCGCAGGGATCGCCCGTCACCCCGGCTGGGGGTGGCGGACAGACCCAGCAGTTTGACCGCCGGGTTGATCGACCGGATGTCGGCAATGATATTCTGATAGCTGTCGGCAGCCGCCCGGTGGCACTCGTCGATGATGACGTGAGAGACTTGGCCTAGGGCTTGGCGACGGTTGGCCCGGGCCAGGGTCTGCACGCTGCCAAACACGATCTGGCCAGACCAGTCGTCCCGGGCCGCCTTGACCACCGAGGTGGTCAGGCCCGTGATCGCGCCGATCGAGGCAAGGTTCTGTTCGATCAGCTCGTCGGTGTGCTGCAGGACCAGGGTGCGGGTGTTCCGCTGCGCCTGCGCCTCCTCGCCGATATAGAACCCGGCCACCGCGGTTTTCCCTGCGCCGGTGGGCAGCATCAGGATGGTGTTGCCATGGGCAGCCGTCCTGGACCGGGCGGCCTTCACCGCCTTTTGCTGATAATCTCTGGGGATCATGGAACCGTTCCCTCACTGGGCCCAGAACGGCGCGCTGCCGTTCGAGGAGGCCTGTGCCGCCGCCGGCGGCTGACCGGGGGTGGGCTGGGCGTAGGGAGCGGGCGACGACGCAGACGCCATGAGCCGCGCATATTCGAGATGCTGCGGCCCGATGGCGGCCAGAACGACATTGCGGCCTTCGTCCTGCGGGTTGTTGCGGTCCCGGTCGACACCCAGTTTCACAGCCACGGCCAGACCGCTGATCTCGCCCAGGCTATGGATGGTGCGGGCCGTGCGGGCGCGGTCGGAAGTGTCATCCGAACGCACGCCGCGTGCAGACTCCAAGATGCCCCGGATCAGCGCCCGGCCGCGATTGGCGTAGGTGTCTTCGCCCCCGTCGCTGCCATTGCGACCGCGATAGCCGATGCGGGTGTAGATGCGGCGGCGGGCATAGGGCCCGTCTTCGATCACGCCCTCGGTGTTGAGGTAGAGCGCCTCGCTGGTCTTGCTCTGGGTCAGCCAGCCTTCCGGACCAGCGCCACCCGGGCGGATGGTCAGATAGACCCTGGCTAAAGTGTTGGCCGGGATGAGGGCAAAGGCGGCGTCCTGGGTGTCGGCGCTGTTGAAGTCGATATCGGTCATGGCTCTAGGCTCCGGCGTTCGTGTCGGTGGGGACTGCGGCGGGCAGTTCGAAATTCAGGCGGGCGACGGAGCTGTCGGCGAGCGGGCCGCGGATCTTGTCCATCAGGCGTCCGAGGTGCGCGGGCTCGACAGCGTCCAGACGCCCCGAGCGGTCCTTCGCCGGGAACCCGAACTCGTTCAGGGTCGTGCAGACGAAGGCCCGATAGGGCGCGCCTTCGGCCGGCCGGATGTCGGCGAGCGTCAGGATTTCATCGACGATGCCGGGCAGCTCGAGGCCGGTCTTGGCGCCCTCGATCTGCAGCGAGAAGAAGGGCCGGTTGAAGTCGTCCAGCCGCTTGTCGAGCAGACCGACCAGCCAGACGTTCTTGGCCGGTGTGTGCTGCAGGTGGGTCAGCCAGCCGATCATCTCCTGACCCAGCAGGCCGTATGCGCCGCGCATATCGGCCTTGCCGTTGCGGTCCGACATCGCCTGCGGCTGGCCCTTCGACCACTGCAGGCAAAGGCGCGACGCTACGGTGATCGAGTCCACGAAGACGGTCTCGTACTTGTCCAGCATGGTCGGCGGACCGAACTGGCCGCACACACGGGCGAAGTCCGAGCGGCTGTAGCTCTGGTCGTCGCGCATCGCCGGGTTGGCGCCGCCGATCCAGCAGGCAAGATCGCGGGCCCGCTCCCAATCACGGATGCGGATCTCGTCCCCGGGCCAGCCCTGGACGGCCAGTTCACCGGCTTCCAGGTTGAGGAACAGGGTGGTCTGAGGGTTGAGGGTCCAGAGCTGCGAGGTCTTGCCGATGCCGGAGATGCCGGTCACCACGCCCTTGATGCCGCGGCGCTCCTTCATCCGTTCGTCGGCGGTGATGATCTGCAGCGGCTGGGTGTTGATGGGAGTGCTCACTTGCGCTCCCCCAGTTCGCGAATGGCCGCGGCCACCGCGTTGTCGACGCCGCGGGCGCCCTGCTTGCGGGCGAGCTTGACGACCTCCGACAGTGAGGAACTGACCCGGCTGAGCGCCGAGGCTTCACGGCTGATGGCGAGTTCGGCGAACGCCACCTCGTCGAGCGTGGCCTTCTCGATCGGTATGACGCTGGCCGGCTCGGTGCCGATCGCCGGCACCGAGATGTTGTCGGGGACTTCGCTCAGCCAGATGGACTGGCGAAGCTGCTTCAGGGGGGATTTGAACATGGGTAGGACTCCGATTTGTCGGGCCCCGATGTCGTCGTGGTTTTCTACTGCCGGGCTCCGACACCGCTCGGAGCCTTTGCGGTCCAGGTATTTCCCTTGCGGGTTTTGCATTCCCTGGAGAGCCCGGCATGAAGCCGGGGTCAGGCGCTGCTCATCAGAGCGGCCACATCGGGAATGTCGGACGTGCTGCCGCGGGTCTGCTGGGCCTCGAAGGCCTCGACCTCCTCGACGCGGTAGATCACCCGACCACCAATCTTGATGTAACGGGGGCCCTGGCCAATCCAGCGCCAGCGCTCAAGCGTGCGTGGGCTGATGCTCCAGCGGCGGGCCAGGTCGATCTGGTTCAGGTGTTTGACGGACATGGCGTCCTCCAGCAGGCGGTGACGAAAACCTGCGAAGAAGATGCGGCCTGTGAGGGGAGGAGCCGGGAAGGCGTGAGGTAGGTCTCAGGGTAGGAATCAACGCCGATGGCTGCCCGAAACTAAAAAGCCGCCCCGAAGGGCGGCTTGAAGTTCCAGGGGCTCTGGATTGATCAGGCGAACAGCCAACATCGGCCTTGCTCGACCTTGATGAACTCGCGCCAGTCGGTTCGACCCGAGAATGCCTTTGCGATGGTGTTCACGCTGCCGCTGGAGCCGGCCGCCTCAAGCACCTCGGTGGTTGAGCATTCCGCAATGCCCGACGTCCATGCCTCGTAGAGGTGCCGTATGATGGCGCGCTGTTTTGATCCGGGAAATGCGTAGCGCTTCCCGTGAACTGTAAGGGACGCACCGTCGGCGGCCATGACAATCAGGGCGTCGGTCGACACGGTGCCGGATGCAACGCGGGCCGCCAGGATTGAATTGTCTACGACCAGGCTATCCCTTTGGTGCCCGACATCTTCAATGCTGATGATGGCATGACCGTTCAGGACTTGAGCAGGCAGCCGATCAGCCGGCGTGAAGCTGAGCACCACCCTCAAGCCAGGCGCGGGGCGCAGTCGGACAGTCTCCACAAAGCTGGCCCAGACCTTGGGATCGTTCAGCCGCCGTGCGACCCAGAGCGGGACGCGTTTTGTGCGCCCCGATAGGCGGACCTCGCCCACTTCCCAAAGTGCGTCCGCCACAAGCGTCGTCGGGGTTGCCTGCGCAGTCATATCGAGCTGCTGCAGAAGGTGCCCGAAGAGAATTCCGAAGTTGACCCGGAACAGCCCCAGCCGATCGGCTGCCACGGCCACCCAGCCAGATGTTGGGCTGAAGTATCTGTAGCCTGCCGCATCTGCAGACCTGGTCACGGTGACCGGTGTGTCGTCATGGTCGGCCAGTGAGGCTGTCGTTGTCTCAAATCCGTCGGGCTCGATCAGGCCCGAGGACTGGAGCGATATTCCCGCGCCACCATGGTCTGCCAGCGCGTCAGCGGTGATGCGGCACCTTGGGGTCTCAATGACCCTGCGCAGCAGGCCTGCTGCAACAGGGTCAAGGCAATGGTCAGTCCTGGATGTCACGGACGATGCCCCAGCGCCGGAGATATTTTTCGCCGATCATCCGCTCGCGTTCGGTCCGGTCTTTCAGATCACACCCGTGCGGCATGGTGATGGTCAAAGGCAGAGCCTTGCTGCGGCCGGAGCCCGCCTCAGGGTGGAACCGGATGGAGAGCTTCACCTGGGTGATGTCCCAGCCGCCACTGAGGGGGTCGTAGGGACCGAATCGATCCTGCGACATTTCCCAGATCGTCTGGGCCGCCTGACGCATGCATTCCAGGGTCACCCGCTCGCCCGCGGTGTCGATCGGTTTCAGTCGGAGCAGAGTGACGCGCACCGACTCGATGCCGTCTTCAGGGTCCGTCGGAAATCCGAACTGCTGACGCAGCATACCCAGAGCGAACTTGCGGAAGGGCAGCCGCTCTTTCTGGAACTCCGTATTGAGCAGATCGCGCACGAACAGCCGGACCATGTCTTCGCGGTTGTGGCGATCGTTCGCGACGACCTCGATCACGCCGGTCGCCGGCTCGTAGGTGATGGCGGCTTCGAACACAGGCCTACGAGGGCGACGATCCAGCGTGCCATCCACAAACTCCAGGAAGTCGTCAGGACGGCCCTCGCGGTAAATCGTCGCCTGAATAAGGGCACTGTCGGCGCCTTCGAAAGTCGGCCGGCTGCGGTCGAACAGATCGACATGGACGTTGTTGGACCGGAACTGCTCGCGGATGGCCTGTTTGAACGCGTCCATGGACACGGGGTCACGTTTGAGGACAAGGCCTGCCTGGCCGATGAAGCCATCCCACATCCGCCCCCGGCGCTTTTCGTCGGTAAAGCGGACGTCCTCGGCATGCCGGAAGCCAGACTGGTCATTCAGGTACATCCAGAGTGCCCGGTCGCAGGCGCTTTGAAGGGTGTCCAGCAGGGCATGGTTCTGGGCGACGCTGTAGATCGCGGCCTCGCCGGCGTCGTCGGCCATGCTGGTGACTCGCTCGGCGACCGCCTCAAGACGATCACGCTCGTCGGTGGTCATATCATCGACGGCCTGGAGCAGAGGTCGGACAACATCCCCCGGCTCGTCCCAGTTCACGGGAGGAGCCAGCGGGAAGCCCGCCTGGCTAAAGTAGGCCTGCAGCGAGGCCCTCGGTGTGTTGCGGATAAACTTTGTCACCGTGGCCATGGCCACCTCCTGTTTACGTAATGACGAGAAAAAGAGTTCGTTACTGCGAACCACTGCGTAAATAGGGATTGCCTGTGCCGCCTGTCAAGCACTACTAGTGACGTGATAACGAACTTTGTGTGACGAGGAGTACAGCCGTGCCATCACCCCTGGGAGAGCGGGTTCGGGAGCTCAGATTGAAAAAGGAGCTGACGCTGGAAGCGTTGGCTGAGCGGGTCGGGTCCAGCAAGAGTTACATGTGGGAGATCGAGAACAAGGACGTCGCCCGCCCCTCGGCTGAAAAATTACACCAGATCGCCTTGGCCCTGGAAACAACCGCTGAGTATTTGCTCACCACCGAGGCTGTCACCGAGGCTGACGCCACTGACGATGCGTTCTTTCGGAAATATAAGAAGATGGACGAACCGGCTAAGGATCGTCTCCGGCAGATGTTGAAAATTCTGGACGCCTAATAGTGATGACCTCGCCTGGCGGCAAATCGCCCCGGAAGGCGGCCAACGATCTGACTACCCTTCTGAGAACGGCGCTCGGGGAGGATCGATTTCCTGTCGATGTCGAGATGCTTGCTCGGGAGATTTCGGGCAAGCAGGCTGACCCGATCACAGACATCGTCGGCGTGGACATCCCAGGGTTCGACGGGATGCTTCGGGCAAGTCGTAAGGCTCCCGGCTGGCAGATCCTATTCAACGACCAGTCGGGCTATCCCGGCCGCGACCGCTTCACGCTGGCGCACGAATTCGGACATTACATGCTGCACCGTCGTCCGTTGACGGACGCCGACTACAGCGGCGGCCAGCTATCCGGCGGTTTCGATTTCCGGTGCCTGCCCCTTCGAGCCAGCAACGGGCGCGACGCCGAGCGGGTGCGTGAGGAGGAGGCAGATACCTTCGCGTCCTATCTGCTGATGCCGATCGACGACTACCGGCAACAGACGACCGGCAAGGACATGTCGCGTTCGCTGCTCTCCCATGTCACCGACCGATATGGTGTTTCGTTGCAGGCGGCGGCGCTCAAGTGGATCGAATTCACCGGTACGCGCTCAGCAATGGTCGTGGCGCGCGATGGCTTTGCGCTTTGGGGGCGCGCAAGCACGGCAGCCGTCAAGAGCGGCATCCTGGTCCGGTCAGGCATGGAGATCCCGGAAGGATCAATTGCAGGCGGCGCGGCGGCTACGCATGCGAATCCGGATCGACCGGTGGACCTGCACGCCGGCATCTGGACTTTCAGTCGGGGGTCCGAGGCCGTCAAAGAGCTGACAATGTTCTCCGAGGGGCTCGGGATTTCGGTCTCGCTGCTCCAGTTTGACGATGCGCCAGGCGGTGCAGAAGTCGACGAAGAGGAGCCATGGGACAGTTATGACCAGTTCGTCTCCCGGGATCGGGCCTGATCACTCGACGTCAAACCATGAGTACTTTCGAGGACATACGAAGCAATTAGAACTATTTGTAAGGGTTGCGTTAGTGTGTTGATTTAACTTGAGAACCGTGGGTTTCAGATTACCGTTCGCTCTTCACCTCCTGTTGCGAACAGTCTCAATGCCCGCGCCTCGATCCAGCTCAAACTCAATATCTCCAGACCAGATGTCGGCGGAGGAACGCCTGGGTGAACTCGGGCGAATTCTTGCCGGCGGGCTGGCGCGTATTCAACGCCAACAGTCCAGCAGTTTCTCTGACATCGACCGAGATAGTTCACTCGCATTCCTGCCCACCAGGAGCGGTGGTGTCCTGCGGGCAGAGCCCTGAGTTGGAGGACAGAGATGCAAACACACCATGCGGCGGCAGCGCCAAAGCCGGACGGCCAGGTGCTGGCCAGGCTGGCGGCCTTGAAGGAAATGACCGTGAATGAGCTCAAGGCCGACTGGCTGGCCCTGATGGGATCGGCGGCGCCTAACAACAGCCGGTCGTTCCTGGAACAGCGGCTGGCCTACCGGATACAGGAGCTGGCCTTCGGCGGGCTGGCCAAACCGGTCACCCGGCTGCTCGATGCCCTGGCCGACGAGGTCGAGGGCAAGAAGGTCCGGCGGTCGGTCATCGCCGATCCCCGCAACCCGGTGATCGGCACCCGGCTGGTGCGGGAGTGGGATGGAGCCGAGCACGTGATCACGGTGCTCAAGGACGGGTTCGACTGGCAGGGCCGCCGCTACAAATCCCTGTCGGCCATTGCCCGCGACATCACCGGCACCCGCTGGAACGGCTACCGCTTCTTTGGGCTACGCGACATCAAGAAGGCCGACCGATGAAGAGCGCCAGCGTCCCGCTGCGCCGCCTGCGCTGCGCCATCTACACCCGCAAGAGCTCCGAGGAAGGGCTCGACATGGAGTTCAACAGCCTCGACGCTCAGCGCGAGGCCTGTGAGGCTTACATCACCAGCCAGAAGGCCGAGGGCTGGGTCCCGGTGCATGACCACTACGACGACGGCGGCTTCTCGGGCGGTACGCTGGAGCGACCGGCGCTGAGGCGCCTGCTGGCCGACATCGAGGCCGGCCTGATCGACGTGATCGTCGTCTACAAGATCGACCGCCTCAGCCGCTCGCTGATGGACTTCTCGCGGCTGGTGGAGGTGTTCGACCGGCAGGACGTGACGTTCGTCTCCATCACCCAGTCGTTCAACACCACCACCTCGATGGGTCGGCTGACGCTGAACATCCTGCTGTCGTTCGCCCAGTTCGAGCGCGAGGTCACCGGCGAGCGCATCCGCGACAAGATCGCAGCATCGCGCCGCAAGGGCATGTGGATGGGCGGGTTCGTGCCGATGGGTTACGACGTGGTCGATCGCAAGTTGATCATCAACGAGGCCGAGGCCCATGCCGTCCGCCGGATGTTCGAGCGGTTCGTCGAGCTGGGCTCGGCGACGCTGCTGACCCGGGAACTGGTCGCCGCCGGCGCGCTGAACAAGCGCGGCAAGCCGATCGACAAGGGGTTCCTCTACAAGGCCATCAATAACCGGGTCTATCTCGGCGAGGCCGTCCACAAGGGGACCAGTTATCCCGGCGAGCACCGGGCGATCATCGACCAGGCGCTCTGGGACAAGGTGCGGGCCGTGCTGACCCAGAGCCCGCGAACCCGCGCCGCCAACACACGCGCCCAGACACCGGCCCTGCTGAAGGGGCTGATGTTCACCAGCACCGGCATTGCAATGACTCCGACCGCCACGAAGAAGGGCAGCCGCCTCTATCGCTACTACACTTCGATGGACGCGATCCGGAACCGGGCGGGGGAGAACACCGAAGCGTTCGTTCGCCTGCCTGCAGGGATGGTCGAGACCGCCGTGGTCCAGCAGATCCGGACCCTCCTGCGGACGCCTGAGGTGACCGCCCGGGCGATCGAGGCTGCGCAACGCGAATGCCCCGAGATCGAACAGCCCGACGTGGTGGCGGCTCTGGCGGGCTTTGACGCCCTGTGGGAGTCTCTGTTCCCGGCAGAGCAGGCGCGCATCGCCCGCCTGTTGGTCGAGCGCGTCACGGTCAGCAGCGACGGCATGGCGGTCGATCTGCGCACCGAGGGACTGGGGTCGGTCGTCAGGGAGATGGTGACTCCGCGGCGGGAGATGGCGGCATGAGCGCGCCCACCACCATGCGAGTGTTCATCCCGCTCGCTATCCGCAAGCGCAACGGCCGGCCCAAGATCATGCCGCCGGCGGACATGACCCCCGCCAACGACGGCGGCGTGGACCCACATGTACTGAAGGCGATCGCCCGGGCCTGGGGCTGGCGGCGCAAGCTGGAGAGCGGCGCTGCGTCAACGATGCAGGATATCGCGCAAGTCGAGGATATCTCGGACCGCTATGTCGGGCGAATGCTGAGGCTGGCCTGGCTGGCACCGGCGGTGCTGGAAAAGATCCTGATTGCACGCGTGTCACCGGCGGTGTCGCTCAAGGATTTGACGATGGCGGCGGAACAGACGTGGGAGGAGCAGGTGGCGGTCGTGTTTGGGTCGGAATAGCGCCCCACCATGTATGCTCGGAATTGCGCGCCATCACGCCCACCTCGGATTCTCTAATCACCATGCCTGCCGAGAAGCCGGGCAAAAATGCCGGTGCCGCGATCTCGACAACCATATGAAATATATGGCGCAAAACAGACCGAACCTTTTCCGACGAGGTTCGGGTGATTAGAGACAAATGCCGTTCAGAGACCGATTTCGGCCTCCGCGGCAGTCTCTCAGGTTCGGTCGGCATCGCCAAAACGGCGCGGCTACTGGGGGTGTTCGGCCCTACAGCGGGCCATCATCTTGTTTCGCAACAAGGAAGTGGCGGACAGGGTGGGATTCGAACCCACGGTAGGCTCTCACCTACGGCGGTTTTCAAGACCGCTGCCTTAAACCACTCGGCCACCTGTCCGTGTTCCCTGAGCGAACTGGCCGCATAGCGCCAAACGGGGTGTTAACCAAAGCGGAAATGTCCTGGGTCATTCTGCCAGACCTCAAAGGTGGGGGTCATGGTCGGACATCTTTCTACGAAAGCGCTTCGGGGCGCACTGGTCGCGGGCCTGCTGGGCTTGCTTTCCGCCTGCGCCGGCGTGGCCCTGCCGGAGGCATCACGCCTGCCGGTGGTGACCGATCCCGCCCCGATCGTCTCCGGCACCATGCGGGCCTATCAGGTGCGCGGTCGCTGGTATCAGCCGGTCGAACAGCCCGGCTATGACGTGACCGGTCTGGCCTCCTGGTACGGTGAACAGTTCAACGGACGGCCCACGGCGACCGGCGAGCGTTTCGACATGTATGCCCTGACCGCGGCCCACAAGACGCTGCCGCTGCCGGGTCTGGTCGAGGTTACCAATCTGGCCAATGGCCGGCGCATCGTGGTGCGGGTCAACGACCGTGGCCCCTTCGTCGACAATCGCATCATCGACCTGTCGCGCGGCTCGGCCGAGGCGCTGGGCATGCTGCAGATGGGAGTCGGTGAAGTCAGGGTCCGCTATCTGGGCCGCGCCCCCCGGTCCGGTGGCGGAACAGCGCTGCAATCCGCCCGCGCCCAAGAGGGACCAGCACCAGCGCCCCCCGCAGGCTCCGTTGGTGAGGGTTACTGGATCCAGGCCGGAGCCTTCTCCGACCGCAGGGCCGCGCGACGGGTGGCCGGGCAGCTCGGTGAACGCGCCAGCGTGGACGGCGGGCATAACGACGGCCTGTTCCGGGTACTGGTCGGCCCCTGGCCCGATCCCAACGCCGCCGAACGGTCGCGGCAGGCGGTGATTGCACGCGGATACGCGGACGCCCTGTTGATATCGGCGCGCTGAGGCTTGCTTAGCAGCCCGCCGTCGCCATTGTGCCCCGGTGACCCAGGGCAGATTCATCACCTTTGAAGGCGGGGAGGGGACAGGCAAGTCCACCCAGGCGGCGCGGCTGGTGGAACGGCTGCGGGCGCGTGACCTGGACGTCGTCCAGACGCGGGAGCCGGGCGGCTCGCCGGGGGCCGAGGACATCCGCGCCATCGCCTTGAACGGCGAGACCAATCGGTGGTCACCGATGACCGAGACCCTGCTGATGTTTGCGGCACGGTCGGACCATCTGGAGCGCACCATCCGACCCGCGCTCGAGGCCGGTCGCTGGGTCGTCTGCGACCGTTTCGCCGATTCCAGCCGCGCCTATCAGGGCGTGGGCGGCGGCACGCCCGCTGAATTTATTGAATCGTTGGACGCTGCCATCGTCGGCGAGACCCAGCCGGACCTGACCCTGATGTTCGATCTGCCGGTCCAGGTCGGGCTGGAGCGGGCTTTTGGCCGCGGCCTGTTCGAGACCCGGTTCGAGTCCAAGGGTCTGGAATTCCACGAACGGCTGCGGCGCGGCTTTCTTGAGATCGCGGCCCGTCACCCGGAACGCTGCGTCATCATCGATGCTGATGGAGACCAGGATGCGGTGGCCACCCGCGTCTGGACCGCCGTCGAGGCGGGGCTGCTGTGAGCGAGCACGCGCGGGACCGATTCGATCTGGTGCCGGATGCAGCGGCAGAGGCGGCGTTTCTGGACGCCTTGGGCAAGGATCGACTGCATCATGCCTGGCTGCTGTGCGGCCCCGAGGGCTCGGGCAAGGCGAGCTTCGCCTTTCGCGCCGCCCGCCGCCTGCTGGGGGCCGCGCCCGATCCTTCGCGCGGCCCGCTGGGCACCCGCCCGGATGATGCCGTCGCACGGCTGGTCACGGCCCGGTCCCATCCCGATCTGCTGGTGCTGGAGCGTATCGTCGAGGGCGGCAAGACCAAGAAATCGATCTCGGTCGATCAGGCCCGCGACCTGCCGGAGTTCTTCTCCAAGAGCCCGTCACAGGCCCGCTATCGTGTGGCGATCATCGACGCGGCCGACGACCTGAACCTCAATGCTGCCAATGCCTTGCTCAAGGTTCTGGAGGAACCCCCCGAACGCGGTGTGCTGTTTCTGGTCACCCATGCGCCGGGGCGGCTGCTGGCCACCATTCGCTCGCGCTGCCGCCGTCTGGCCTTTCCGGTCTGGCCGCTGCATGCGCTGGAGGAACTGGTGCGCAATCGCACCGGCGTGAGCTCCGGAGAGGCGGCGCGGATCGCCGCCATGGCGGGCGGGTCGCCGGGACGGGCTCTGGCGCTGGCGTCGGGGGCGACCCTTGAGGCCGATCAACTGGCCCAGGCCTGGGTCTCGGCCGCGACCATCGACCGCGCTGAGGCCTTGGCGGTCGCCGACAAGTTTCGCGGCCCCGAGGGCCAGGACCGGTTCGAGACCCTGGTGGACCGGCTTTGTGCAGCCGTGAAGGTTCGGGCGCTGGAGGAGGGGGCGTCAGGCGCACGCTGGGCCGAGTTGTGGTCGCGTCTTTACGACCTGCCCGACCGCACCGCCGCCATCAATCTGGATCGCGGCGATGTTCTGGCCGGGGCCTTGGCCGATCTGCAGCGGGTCAAGGCGGGCGGCGGATGATCATCGACAGCCACGTCAATCTGCACGCGCCTCAGTTTGATGAGGACCGAGACGCCGTTATCGCCCGCGCCCGTGCGGCGGGCGTCGGCCTGATGGTCGAGATCTCCGACAAGCTGTCGACCTTTGAGGCCACTCACGGCCTGGCCATGGCCCATGATGACATCTGGTGTACCGTTGGGGCTCATCCGCACGAGGCGAAGGATCATGGGGACCTGACCGCCGACCGGCTGGTTGAACTGGCCGCGCGTCCGCGGGTCGTAGGCATCGGCGAGTGTGGCCTCGATTTCCACTACGACCTCAGCCCGCGCGACGTCCAGGCGGCAGTGTTCCGCCAGCACATTGAGGCGGCGCGCCGGACCGGTCTGCCGCTGGTCGTGCATACGCGCGAAGCCGATGATGTCATGGCCGGAATCTTGACCGAAGAACAGGCAGACGGTCCGTTCCGGTTCCTGATGCACTGCTATACTAGTGGTCCGGAACTAGCAGAAAAAGCTGCAGAACTTGGAGCGTGGTTCTCGGTATCGGGCATCGCCACCTTCAAGGCGGCACACGATGTACGCGCGATTGTTGCAACCCTGCCCCCCGACCGCATCATCGTCGAGACCGACTGCCCCTATCTTGCGCCGATGCCGCACCGGGGCCGCCGCAACGAGCCCGCCTATGTCACCCATGTGCTCGACAAGCTGGCGGAGATCCGCAGCTGGAGCCGGGACGAGGCGGAGGCCCGCACGACCGATGCCTTCTTCGCCCTGTTCGACCGTATCCCGAGGCCGGAGGGGTCATGAGCGGCGCGGACGAGTTGGAGGTCGTGATTCTCGGCTGTGGTTCGTCGGGCGGCGTGCCTCGTGGTGACGGCGACTGGGGCGATTGCGATCCGACCGAGCCGAAGAACTCCCGCACCCGCTGCTCCCTGCTGGTCCGACGCCACGGGCCGGACGGCATCACCAGCGTGCTGATCGACACCTCGCCGGACCTGCGCGCCCAGATGCTGTGCGCCGGGGTCCGCCATGTCGATGCGCTGCTCTATACCCATGACCACGCCGACCAGACCCACGGGATTGATGATCTGCGCGTCTTTGCCATGCGCGCCCGCCGGCGTATTCCCGCATGGATGGACCCGGCCACCCGCGCCGCCCTGACCGGCCGCTTCCCCTACATTTTCGAGAGTCAGGAGGGCTATCCGGCCATTCTCGACGAGATGCCGATCCCGCCCCATGGGCAGGCCTGGTCTGTCGCGGGTCCCGGCGGTGCCCTGCCGGTCGTGACCTTCGACCAGGCCCATGGGCCGATCCGGTCGGTCGGCTACCGCATCGGCCCGGTGGCCTATTCCAGCGATGTGTCGGACCTCAACGAGGCGGCGCTCGAGGCGGTGCGGGGATGCGAACTGTGGATCGTAGATGCCCTGCGCTGGACCCCGCATCCGACCCACGCCCATGTCGACATGACGCTGGACTGGATCGCGCGATCCGGCGTGAAACAGGCGGTGCTGACCAATCTGCATCTGGACCTCGACTACAACGTCCTGAAAGCCGCCGTGCCCGCAAACGTCGATGTGGCCTTCGACGGCTGGTCGGCGCGACTTTCGCTTGAAACCGGAGCGCCGCCC
>Ga0105053_10004826_pt1 | contig 19560 bp, 13 predicted proteins | sample BON01_FD_78093 | JGI IMG/M metagenome (GOLD analysis project Ga0105053, IMG submission 78093) | Freshwater microbial communities from Lake Bonney liftoff mats and glacier meltwater in Antarctica - BON-01 | ecosystem: Environmental > Aquatic > Freshwater > Ice > Glacier meltwater | place: Lake...
ATATTTGGACTTCGCTGGCGAAGTTCATGGCTAAATTTTCATTAACAATACCATCACTTGCAGCGAAGAAAGCAAGAACATGTTTGATAAAGTGCTTGTCATTGTCACTAAGTTTAGTCTCCCAATCTTTTGTGTCAGCCGCCAAATCAAGTTCTTCAGCTGTCCAAAAACTGGCCTCGGCCTTCTTGTACATTTCCCATACCTCAGGCTCTTCAATGGGAAACAGCACAAATCTGTTTCGGTTCTCAGCGAGAATTGGTTCTGGAAGAAGCTCGCCATTGAGCTCACGTTGCTTGAACACAGACACCTCGCGACGAGCGGGAGGAGTGGAGGTTGCGGGGTTGGGTGAGTTCACTTCCATGTCACGCATAGATGCAGTCACATCAACATCGGTTGGTCGGCTGGTCATCTTGCTTTACCACTTGTTCAGTTGCTTACTTGTTGTTTCGGTTTTGCTGAGTCTCAACCCCAGAGGCATTTTTTTGAAAATATATATTCAACGTTTTCAAATAGATTATTGTTTAGTATAGACGATTCGTAGATGAATGAAGTTTCAAATTTCGTATCAAGTGAATATTTACGACACGAAAACAAGAAAGCGCGAGTTAACGGATATTTATTATTTTTCGTAGTAACAGTACGACGAATAAACTATGGAGAAGAAGAAAGCGTCAAAGCAAGAAAGAAAATATATTAGAGAGAAGCTGAAGCGAGATAGGATAGGAAAGCAGTTTGACGAAATCGCCGATTTACTAAGCGTCGACTCGCAAATGGATCGAACAAAAATGCTGCAGCTAGTCCTTTCCGAAATAGAGGAGAAAGTTCAATAAATAAACAATATTTTATTATGTCGGGTGATTTTCACGGTGCTGCATAAGTTGTCTCGATGTGGCAAACCGTCGCAAGCAAGTAGTGCATTTCCAAGGGAACGAAGTCACGATTATGTTACGAGATATAAAATCAACCAAACCATGATTCGATTTCATAAAATTCAAAAGCCCTGCTATTTCGTCTTCAACAGAACAATTTTCATTTATGACCGAATACGAAACAGGTTCATTCACTCGACTGGTTTCGCAGAATTGAATTATAAGTCGAATCCAAGCTTCCGCAGTTTGATGATCCGATATGCCATTAGAATGCCTAAATTCTAAGGTTCCATTATATGTAAAGAGACGCTGTAAATTCGGTTTAAAGTATCGATCCCTTTGCGGATTACAAAGGTCCGACATCGAGCTCCTACTACAAGCATTCATTATGGCATGATATCGTTGCTTGTTGCTCATTGCACGAAACGCTTGTCGGTTAGATTGGGCATATTCGTTATTAACCCCGCATCTTCCTTCATGTAAAACTGCATCGAATGCACCTTCAAAGGTACAGAAATTAGAAACAACATTTTTGAGTTCCTTCAGAGAAAGGAACTTAGAATCAATGTGAACATGGCAACCAGTAGAGTTATTTGCACGCACGCCACATTGTTCCAGCACCTTCATGCACTTGATAACATCTTCCAATCCACTCTCCCCGGTCAGAATAGGAGATACTAACTCGAAGGGCAGTTCTCCTATTCTTGCTTTTATCGACGAATCAGTAACAATTTTCCACTGGGCAATAGTTACTTTGGAATAGCCAAGAAACTTGCATGGAACACCTGCTTGGGTCAGAGCACTAGCTATATCTCCATGGTTCCATGCAGAACCGGCCACTAGAATAAGTTCAAACTCAACCCCAAAACGCACATGAGGATGAATAGGAGAATATACTACAGCATCCACTGACGGTACATTTCCACTATTCAAAAAGTTAGTTTGAATTCTTGCTATTCGATAGAACTCACCAAGTAACGCAGACAGAATCGCGGATACTGTTTACGAAGGTACACTCCCTACAATCCTAATCTCCACGCAATGAACGACTTTTTGAAAGTTTAAGCATTCGTTCCGAATCAAGATTCAACTTCGCGTGTCTATCATACTCTTCCTTAGAGGTCTTTTGCACCATCAGCGTGTCTTCATCCTCAAACTGCTATTGCCACTCGACATGCCTTTGCAACTCGACTGACGCAGTGACAGCTTGGAGCATCAAATCATCTTCCATACTTTCTATACTCTCAGTCTCTCGACCTGCCCCATCATTCGATTGCTCTTTTCTTAAATACATCGCAAGTGATAATAGCGATTCTTCATCCTCCATGATTCAAACGAAATTGAACTTTAAGCAACGGAGCGGTCCCCTCAACTAATGAAAATTTTACCGGACGCTTTTAAAACTGTTAAGATGTCTGCACTCATCGCCGTGCACTTGTGCTGTGAAGCATCTAGCACGATTCTAGGAGGAAAGGGTGTTTTACATGCGAGAGTAAGTATATAGAGTTCGATATAAATGGTCTAACAGCTCACAGACATTGCAAACGTTGGCCGTTGACGGAGGAGGAGCCACAGACATTTATCCTCCTGAGGACCAAAATCCAGATGAAGACTTTGTGAACCGTCTTTTGGATTTCTCATTAGGCTATTCAAAAGTGATGCGTCAAGTAAAAACCAAATGTTGCGTGGTAAGTGTATTTGAGTCACAACGAATTGTTCTGATCATTTGATTAATAATAGGGTGACAGCGATATTCTGGAGTTGATGTATAAGTTCACTGGGACTCGATATGAAAAGTTGTTGCCAGTCACGTTGATATTTGGGAATTCTGTTGGCGCTGTCATGATTTATTTGCCTTCAGATCATCCAAAGAGCAGAAAATCAATACTATTTGAACCCCAGTTAAACGACAAGCACATCGTGACTCGGTTTCAAAGTGTGCGTGCAGTTTCTGGAGTTATTGCAAAGAAATTAGGCCATCAAGTAATCGCCTACATTCTGAAGAAAAGGGGTCAGGTGCTCCAAAGTACCAGTAGTTCCCGAGGCTTGATTGAGAAACCGTTGAATTCTCCTCCTAAATCCATCCAATCCTCACGCTCGGCGCCTGGTCTTGCACGTGATTCTGTGACTCAATGGAAGTTCTCAGCGCCTTCGCTGGAAAATCTTGTGCAACATTCAAGCGCAACCTCGTTGACGGCGAGGTCAAAGTGGGACCCACCCCAAAAAACAGATACGTTCGATGGTGACGTAGAGAACAAAGATGAGGTGAACGACCTTCAGACACCTTTCTACTCTAATGATATGTTGGAACAGTCTGTGAAATCAAACTCTCCTGTTCGATCGAAATGGTCGCTTGCAGAATGTGCCTCGATCCAGTCCAGTAAAGCGACTCCACCAAAATTAAATAACGAAACTGAAACTAGAGTAGATGAAATGGATGATGCTAAAGGCAATGATCGCTGTAATACTCCTGTCAGATCAATCAATGAAACTGAAGCCGAAGTAGTTGAAAGTATTGATGACAAAGACAGTGATCGTTGGAATACTCAAGTGAATACATGTACTAAATCCAAAGTAGTTGAAAGTATTGATGATAAAGACAGTGATCGTTGGAATACTCAAGTGAATCCATGTACTAGATCCAAAGTAGTTGAAAGTATTGATGATAAAGACAGTGATCGCTGCAACACTCCGGTAAGATTAATCAATGGAACTGAGGCCAAAGTAGTTGAAATGGTTGATGCGAGAGACAATTTTCGTTGGAATACTCAAGTAAATCCGTATAATGAATCCAAAGTAGTTGAAATGGATGATGCTAAAGGCAAATATCGCTGTGAAACTGAAGCCGACGTAGTTGAAATGGATAATGCGAGATACACTGCTCGTCGGTATACTCAAGTGAACCCGTATAATGAAGCTAAAGTCGTTGAAATGGATGATGCTAAAGACAATGATCGCCGCGATACTCCGGTAATATCAATCAACGAAACTGAAGCCGAAGTAGTTGAAATGGATAATGCTAGAGACAATGTTCGTTGGAGTACTCAAGTGAATCCATATAATGAATCCAAAGTAGTTGGAATGGATGATGCTAAAGGGAATGATCGCTGCAACTCTCCGGTAATATTAATCAATGGAACTGAGGCCAAAGTAGTTGAAATGGATATTGCTAGAGACAATGTTCGCTGGAGTTTTTGCGCTTCTCCTGCCTCAACGTGCTCGTCGGAAAGTGACAAGCCTATCGAAACATTAAAGTCTCTAGATTCACCAATAGAATCTCCTATATTGGAATTACCAAACAAACACTTTGACGAGTTTAAGTTGCGGGATGTCGACCAACAAGATAAGTGGAAGCTGAAGCAGTCAAGATATAATCCGTTTATTCAGAATTATGAGGACCAATCAGCTCCTTTCTTTGAAGAAGAAGCAACAAATCATCTGAGCGAATTTGAACTCCGGCATCATTTCTCAAGCGAAATTGCTACCCCGGAATCTAGTCCTTCGATTTCCAGGCTCAGAGCTTTTGGATACGGTCCCCGCAACGCGATGAAAAAACCTCCTTTTCCGTATAATGATGACACTGTTGAACAAGGAGTAATTGCTCAGAGAAATCTTGTCAATCATTTTCAAGCAGATTCGAAAATCTGTGATACTAGCAGTGTTGGTTCAGTTGTTTCTGAAATAGATCAGCAGCAACTAACTCCACATAATGATTCGCTTGGATCGGTTGCCGAATCTCTTGAAAGTTCGACTTTGACCCAAGAGGAGAAATTGCAAATGAATTTTGAAAAGTTAGAATTCATGGCAGAGATCCGTAGAATAAAAATGACGGTATTGCAGCAGAAGAACCATTGCGACTTGAAGAATACGGAAACTCGGGTGAAGCGTGGTAGACAGATCCTAGCAGGAATTGAAGGGACAACGTGCGACGACGAGGAATTCCAGCTTCCAAATATCCATTTTTCATCTCCGGTTCAAGCTAACAGTCCGCTTCAAAGTGTCACGCCGTTTGAAACCCGCGAATCGCCCGTTCAACGGTACTCAGTGAATGCGAAGGCTCCAAATGTAGCTTCAAATATTGAAAGCGGCCCAGATAGTTTAAATGAGGAGAATGATGGTAGACCAGTGGTTCTCGAATTTGATATGGGAAGGAAAGACAGTCGAGGACGGATTCCGAAACGATTTCTACACAACGGCAATAAACCAGTTAGACCTGCAAGTGCGAAAGTAAAAACTCAAGAAAAGGAACCACAGAATGATATCTTCCCAGTGAGTGCACGCCTAAATCGACGCGATGAATATTCAAGTTCTTCTGTAGCGAAAGAACCACCTAAATCTGCTTGGGACTATAACGAGAACATTTCTTCCAACTGTAAAATTGGAGGAAGCAAAAGCCATGATGACAAAACGGAAACCAAGTCTTCTAACATTCTTTTGATCTCTAATGCAATTACCCACGTTTGCTTGGCTGGTCTTCATCATACAAAGAAGAGAGAAGCTGTATTAGAATCAATGAAAAGACATGTTGGGGGGCAATTTGTCGTAGTATTTAGGAACGAAGTGGCTCTTAAATTCCGTGGAGTTTATAAACTTTTGCCTTCCAACGAGCTTGAAAAAGTGTTTGGACCAAAGTCACTTCCTGATATTGTACATTCTACAATGATTGAATCCTTTTTCAAATACAATACTGGCCAGAAATCATTTGTTCAAATGTCCTCCAAAACATTTTCAAAAACCACTGACGCCGTCTCGCTACACGCGAAATGCTTCAGCAATTCATCCCACCCAATGTATTAATTCAAATGCTAAGTGATTTTAACAACTGGAGTTAATATAGTATTCATCAAAAAAAAATTTAAATTGAGTACGAATGTTAGCCACCTTGGTTCATTCTGCTTTCTTCTGCTCTGATCCTTCTGTCCTGTTGCTCCGCATTCACTCTCATAAAATGCTGTCTCAACCTATAGCAACTAGGAACAGGGCAATTGTCACCAGGAACGCGACATTGTCTAGCATGAATCTGCAACAAATAGGAAAATTTGGTGCAGGTATTACATTCTGAACGTTTTGGCATCTTGCAGGTGCGAAAGTGTTCTACAAATGTCTTCATCTTTGAACACATTTCAGTTTTACACTCGGTATTCCTGCAACCGGAAGAATGCACCAACAAATTGACCTGGGAATGCAACACCTTCCGCTTACGAATCTCTTCTTCTCGAGAGATCTTCAACCGAGTCTCTGCCTTCACCAGGGGATGAGGATGCCCATGAGGTTTCACTTTCATGCAAGAATTGCACACTTCAAAATCTTCGCACTCCTCACACTTCATCCACGTTGGTTCGGCGACAACCTTGTTACACAAGTTGCATTGTGGTATCGATTTAGGCACATCTGGATTCTGGGTATGGAAAAGAAACATCATTGTTGAGTGTTTGGCTCTTCGAAGTTCGTCAAACTGGTACGAGTTCTTCTGACACAAAGTCAAGAAGCTATTACGAGTTTCAACTAACTGATTCTCAATGCGGCTATCTGCATCGGTGGTAATCGGAGGAATCTTTGTTCGTTGTATCGTCATTTCCTTCAATTCGCAAGGTCGGACAGACCATGGGTTGCCTGGACGCGCTTGTACTCCAGGAGCAAGTAATTTGTCGGTTGCTTCGTTGTCGTCGTTTGCCTCACTAGCTTCAGACTCCTCGTCCCCAGACAATTGGTTGTCTGATTCTTTCTTCGTTCGCTTAGTAGCATCTTCCACTGCAGATAACTCTGCCGACTCAGCAGATCGCTTGAGTGATATTTCAGACGGAGGAGTGAAGTGATCCGGTTCCGTGAACTTGGGCTCGTTTTGGAATTCATCGTGGTACGCGCTGAGATAGCACGAATGACACAACGCGTAGGGAGGAGCATGTTTGGCCTTATGGTCTAGGGGAGTGGTACCCTTCAAGTACTCGTTAGGCAACCAATACAGAGCCTCTGGTTGGTCTATGTAACAACTGCACTCAGCGCATATATGCCACAAGAACACCACTAGAAAGTCCTCTTTCTTCTGTTTGATTCTGTCCCCTAGCTTTGCTATTAAATTATCTTGTTGTGGTGTTTCAGTCCATTTAGCAGGTTTAGGGGGTGGCCATACTGGGAGAGGAACAGATGGTGCTGCATTTGTGATAACTGGGGCTACTTTTTTCTTTTTCTTGCTGATACTTTTGCGCTTTGTATTGTTACGCACCACCAAATCACGAGCTTTGATACCTTTCTTCTCCAGTTTCTCTGAGATGATAACTTCGGCAACACCCGGCCAGAAATCCCCGTCAAAATTAGGGATATCTTTCGCCGAGCAGACTCGTCTAATATAAGAGTCGTATAGATTGTCCACGCTAGTGACCACCCCTAACTGTCTAGCATCTTCCAAAAGTCTAAAGTACCAGCTCCTCAAAATCGTGTCTTTCGGGTTCTTTTGCGGTTTTGGATGACAATATAAAACATAGTCGGTTCCAGATTCAGGGGGGCATGCCCAAATAAACACCTTGGTGATGCCCCTTTGCTTTTCGTAATCAATCGTTGCAATAAGAAGTTCCTGATAGGCTGGAGTACGAAGATATCTTGGACGAATGTAATAAACAGAATCCAAGTAGGAAATATACAGCGATCTCTCATTAGGGGATGGGGCATCTGATCCATACGATTGGATATACAACACGAACACCAATGTATCAACTCCATCCAGCTCCTGGAACAACAGCAGGCACTTGACAGTATGGCCAAATGACTTCGGGTAGTTATCCTCTTCGTAAACTTTGAACAAATTCGTTCGAGTATACATTTCTGTCTCCTTGTGAAGTACAACTCGCACAGTAAACTTGCCTGGGATGGGAACATCTTCTACAAGCACCCCCAATTCCTTGGCCTGTAATTCTCTCTCTTTACGCATACGAATGTTAAGTTGCTCCTCTAAGACGTCGCTGTATTTGCACTTAGGAAGAGATTTCGCACGCAAATTTTCAACCTTGGAGGATTGTGAAAATTTGGGTATATTAGTACTTTCCATGTAGCGCAGTACACAAAAGGGGCAATAGAAATCAAGGTCCTTGTACTGCGCTGCTCTGGTATTATATAAAGCGCAAACATGATGATACCAGCAATTACATTTGCCGCATTGAATCATTGATTCCTCCTTTGTGTCAGAATTCACCTTTCGTTCAAGCTTTGACTTTTCAAAAATAGATTCACCGCAGCTAACACTTTCTCCTGGTCTATCATGGCATGTTTGACACCATACATATTTGTTCTCGCTTGTGCAGTAGTACGAAGTTGACCTCTTGATTTTGTTGTCGCATACACAGCAGTAATACACAATCGGTTCAAATTCAAATTTTTGTCCCGCACAAAGATTACAAGACCTAGGACGCATGCGCTTCTGTCCGTCCTCCTCTTTAATCCTTTGCAACGTGAGAACCAAATCATTTTCAAACGCAATCGTGCTTCTCTTGGCAATAATATTGACATCTGTACCATCAGGATTGTACAGCAAGGCATTATCATATACCAGGCGCACGTCAGCAGCAAATTCTTTTAAATTTTTGTACTGAAAACTTTCCACTTTTGTCTGGACGGTTCCTAGATCCATAGGTTTCTCAATAACGTCGAAATAGTCCAAGATTCCAAGAGCGGTAGGGTCTACCGCTGTCCAGAATATGATTTCATTAAACTCGATTCCCTTCTGACCTACTAATAGCATTGACATCTTCTGCTTCAAATCATTGGGAGTAACTTCAGTGCTAAATTCCGCCAAAGACCGAATATGTCTCTTGATGTCATCCATATGCATTGTGTTGATCACGGAAACTACCGGATTGAAGTATCGCTTTAAATCTTGCATGATTTTCATTTGTTGCATTCTTCTCCTTTCTTCCAGCTGTTCTGGCGTATAATTTATTCTCGGGCGAGGTTCCTCTACAACCATTTTTCTTGCAGCAGGTTTTTTCTCTACTTTGATTTTGCCAGTTTTCGGTTTTTCAGCTTTTACTTTAACAGCCTTCTTCGCTCCTTTTTTGGGATCTGTTTTGATTTGATTCTTTGGGGGCGGCTTGATGTTTGAGCGACTTTGCATGGTTTTCATTTCCTCTTCTAATTCATTGGCCCTTCGAGCAGCACGATTCGCTTCCTCCTCCGCTTTTGCCTTCATCTGACGAAGTTCCTCTATCTGCTTGTTTGCCGATGACGACCCTCCTCGTTTTTGTTCGTTTAAATATTCATGTATCAGTCTCTTTACAGGAGGACAAATAGGACACGATTCATTATTGCAACTATTGTAATGGTTCATAATTTTACGTGAGGAAGAACAATGATTCACAGAACACCCTGCATCGGTGCATCCGTGTATATGCTTTGCGAATTGACGCATACTTTCACACTTTGGATGATCTGGACACGGTTGCGGAGGAGATACTTTACACTGTCGAACATGATATAGAAGGCGCAAAAGACGATAAAGTCTCTCTTGGTGGTCTCTCTGTTGACTAGGTTTCCTGGACACTGAGTTAGGCTGTGAAGAGGAATGTGTGTCATTATGTTGCCGAGAGACTGGAGGTGGAGGAGGAGGTACTGTTCGTGAATATGGCTGCTGACTAGAAGCTTGCTGCCTGCTGGATTTTTGTGCAATAATCTGAAGACGATGTTTCAGCGTATCTAAGTTGGAGTATTCTTCCATGGATCGAGCATTTCGATACAACGTGTCTTCTAAGCGCTTTGCCATCTGGGTCACTTTTTCCTTAAATTCAGGGGTCAGTTCCGGCCTTTTCTGTTTTAGCGTATTGAATATCGCAAATGCTATTTCTCGCCTTTTAATAAGATCAACCTCTGGTTTCTGCCACGTCGTCCTTTGCTGGTATCCGTTGGGATGGTTTCCTGATGACTGATATGTCTGCTGATTCATTATTAATTGATATGAGTTTATAACGGCATACAGACAGCTATGCTTCGATCAAAGTATATTCAAACAAAATATTTGAAATCGAGGGTCTAATTCAAAAGGAAACCTCAATATCGAATTTTCCAAGCAACGTAATTCTCTCTACTGACAGCAAAACACCGATTATTAATTCCTGTGAAGATTTCACGAAAATAAAACCAGCGCTTCCTTCTGCACAGGTCAGAATCTAAACACTGGATAGATAATAAACTGACAAATAGATACGAGCAATAGAGCTGTTCTTCTCTTACGTCAGTGCTACCTCTCCTAATTCACTTTGCTATTCAGATATTTCTCTCTCTTTTCTCCCTTCCTATGCGTGCCTTGCTCCCTTCCTAAAAACAATGGGCGTTTTGTATTCAAACCACTAATGGAATTTAAGGTCCCCGCAAATTCCCTTTCTAGAGTATTTTTATTAGTACCTGGTACAATACCAAGGTACAATGTACCAGGTATTCTTTTTAAAACGCTACATGAACTTTTGAAATTCGAAATATGACGATATGCTTATTAATGCCTCTGAAATAATCTTCAAATATTGAAGATCAGGCACTATTAAAAAAATTGAGAAGCGAAACCACATCAAACCTGAAAAGAATTTGAACTAGTATTCGGAAACGGATCAATTCCAACTTTGATTTGGACTGCGACAGCAATTTCTACTTGTCTGGCACACAGAATAATTAGAGTTGCACAAAGTACACTTGATGCTTGCCTGATCTGCGTAATGGTTTTCAGGACAAGCGATGGGCTTCACTGACGCTGATGGACAGTATGAACCAGCAGGACAAAACCCACTACATTCCTTGGTGTACAACCCTACGGAAGATCCAAAATTGCCAGGTGGACATGCGGTCATTCTTCCATTTATGCAATAGTATCCAGCAGGGCATACCACCTGCTTGTCTACGTCAGAATAGAAGCCCATATCGGTCATAGAGGGAAGACCGCTCCCACTAGGGCAGTACAAGATACTATCACTATTGTCAAGAGTGTATGGCAAGAATGGATACCTTGAAAGGGGCTTCTGTAACTGCAGTATAGGACTTTGTCGAGGATGGTAATATCCAATGTCGTCTTTATCAAAATGCACGGAAGAAATAGGACCAATATTGCGACCTCTCCACCCTTGACTCCATTCATTTGTAGGACTAGAGCCGCAAGGAACACCGCGAGGATGTCTAATGCCATTGCTGGGGTAAAAGTATCTAGTGACGTTGTATGCGTTGGTGATCTCGTCTTCGTTCAGATGGTGATCCCAGTGAAGGATTCCTCCATACACTGCATCAGAGTACGCGTTTCTATTCGGAGTATGATACATTGGCTGGTCCGTTTTGCCGGAAGACGTGGTTCCATATATCATTGACAGGTGAGTTCCAACAGTTCCTCTATCATTTCCGTTGTCTGTCTGACTCCATACTTGTGTTAGAGGAGTTGACGGAGTGGCAACATATGCTTCGCTGGAGTCAGAAGCCCCACCTGATGCCAAGCAGTAGAATACCCATTTTTCTTTTTCAATAACTATTGGTACGTGGGCGTAGGTGCCACGATTCACTCCAGAACTGACAAAAATTCGATCTCGATAGGACCAATATGTGCCTATCATGAAATAGTCGTTCGTCATTTCCTCCTTTTGCATTCCATCCAATCCATAAATATCATCTGTGAGAAGCATCTTCCACATACACATTGTTTTAGGCCCTGCTCCTGGTTTCCATCCAGTTTGCAAGAATGTATCGCTTTCACCTCGACCTCTGAATCCCATGTGAATATCATCCCACTCGAGCGTATTGTAAACATCGTATAACCCCCTATTGTCATACGCCAGATTCCATTGGCTTGGGTCACGTTCAGTTCGTACCGGCAATAACGAAAATTCAAAAAACTGCTGAGGATATACATCAAGCATTTGCACCACACATCGAGTATCTGCGAAATTATTGCCGAAAAATGTCTGATTTTCCTTGTTAAGACCTAAAGCGTCGCTGCAATGATACTGCGTTTGGCTGACAGATTGAGATGGGCAGAAATATCCTGGCGAACATTTCCCGGTGCAGTTTGATGAAGTTAAACCATGCGTAGCTCCATAGGTTCCTTCACTACAAGCAGTTTTATTGCCATTGACACAATAGAAACCAGGTTCACAAACAAACTGCCAAGATCTATCACTGTTAGAGTAATACCCTGGGTTTACTAACAACGGAACAGTTGAACCATTTGGACAGAACGAATTCGAGGATGTGCAATTATTGGCGAATTTGGAGACAGAGCCTTGAGGACAATAGTACCCTGCTGGGCATCTTCCCGAGCAGTAAACCGAGAAAAGACCAGGAACATCTCCATAGGTACCTGCTTTACACAGATGTTTGTCGCCGTTTTCGTCGCAAAAGTATCCGGGTTCACACTGGGTCTGGTTTGATTTTAGTGCATTCGTGTAGAACCCTAGAGATACTGGTGTTGGATTACCACTACCTGCAGGACTTGAGAAGAATGTTAGCGCGCTTTTTGTTGTGACGCTGTATGAAGAACTTACCAATAATATCCATCTACAGGACATGGAAATGCGGTGGGGACGAATGATGCGGCAGGGCAATAAAAACCCTCAGCACAGACACCAGAACAGGTGTCACTAGTTAACATAGTGGAGTCACCATAGGTTCCAGGCGGACATTCAAATCGTTCTCCATCAAGACAATAGTGTCCTATATCACATGGGAAAACACTGCTTCTCGCCTCTCCCAAAACTGTCGCACCTTCGAAGTAGAAGGCATTGTATGCAAAGAAGGAGCACATCAGCTGATCTGCATGACAAACTGACCGCGTTGAAGCACGATGCTTTGAATCTGTATCAGTATAGTACCCTGGAGGAGCGAATAGCGGCGACTCCCCGTTCCCTGGAGGACAATACAGGTGCGACCCACCGCATTCAGTTTTTACATTTTCTTTGCATATAAATCCAGGCGGACATTGAAAACATTGATCCTGGTCCAACAGACCTTGCGATTCATTGTTCCACGTTCCTGCTGGACACGGGTATCGAACTCCACGAGTGCAATAAAACCCCAACGGACAAATGAACTGTTCAGATCTATTCGTGTTGGAAAAATTACCAAGACCGACTTTTACAGGAAATTCGCTTTCTTCAGGGCAATAGATTTCAGGAGCGATGCATTCAATCTGGCGAATACTACCGGGAGGGCAATAGAACCCAGACTCACAAACCTTTGAACAATTTGTTTGCATAAGACTTTTTCCGTAGGTACCTCCAGGACATGGCAATCGAGCTCCTGTCTCGTCGCAAAAATAACCTCGTTCGCATTGCTTTTCCTGGTTGTCCATAACGTACATTCCAGCTCCGATTCTCAATGGAGAGCGACTCCCTGGTGGGCAGAAGTGAATCCTATCAGGAGGACAAGGAATCGGGTTAATAGTACCAGGAGGACAATAACTTCCCGCCGGACAGATTCCACTGCACATAAAATTGGTCAAATTATTCGTTTCTCCATAAGTACCTGCACTGCATTTAAACACCTCGTTGGAACCACGAGGACAGTAGTGACCGAAGTCACACAGAGCCCTATTGAACGTCTTCTTAGAGACCTCAATCATCGGAAGAGCTCTGGCTTGCTTCGCGGGCATTGATAATGGTTTGACGCTACCTATTGGACAACGAGACCCTTGAGGACAAGATGCACAAAAACTCTTTCCAGCATCACCGTTGTAGAAGCCATTAGGACATTTGTATCGTTGGGAGTCCTGACAATAATACCCTGGTGGACATACCCTTGCTTTTCCTGCCGCGTTCAAGTACACCTCTATGGCGCAACATGTATAAGGCAACAACAAGAGCCAACGCATCATTGAAACGGTACTATTTTTCGAACCCTTTTTTTTATCTTGTTCACTAAGAAAGTAGCATTAGATCGCAATCCGTGAGGTAATCAGAAGCAAGAACATTATGTTTTACTACACGAATGCTGTCAAGAAGCATATGAACATGTGTTTTGGAAGCCGATTCTTTAGTAGCTCTCTACGTAACGGCAACAGATTGTCAACAGTGACAGAACTCAATAAGTATGTGGCTAGTTTACCAGATGTCATTAAAGACAAGAAACAGGTCATTGATCTCATGACTCAATATAAACAATTTGCCTCGAAGTTTCGGTCACGAAATTCCATATCACCGTCTGGAGTCAATAAAATTAATCGATCACTTGTTCCGTTGGTCAATCAACTTCAAAACATTGAAATTTCGAAAGTTCTTGAATATTTTGCAAGAATGGAAGGTATGGCTCCATTGCCTCTCCTAGCAAGTATACAAAGTCAACTCAAGACCAAAGTAATTTCGTTTTCACCGAGGGATTGTACTACCTCATTTTGGGCTTTAGGGAAGCTTCGAAATCCTGTTGATGACGCTGTGATTCGTAGTATTGAAGGAAATATTTTGAAAAAGTATCAATTATATCAGGGTATAAATGTGGCACAGTCCTATTGGGCGTTTGCTCGTTTACGTCAAATTCCTTCTCCTAAAGTTTTAGAGGTCTTGGAATCGCAATTATTGAAACTAAACATATCGATAAAGGTACAAGAGATTTCGAATATTTTGTGGGCCTGTGGCACGCTAGGAATTCATCCATCTGATGAGTATTTCAAGTTCAGTGAGCACCAGATTTGTTTGAAAATTAAGGAATTTAAATCACAAGAGGTATCTAATTCCATATGGGGATTTGCCAAGATGAATCACACTCCATCAAACGAAGTTCTGGATGCTTTGGAATCACAACTATTGAAACTCGAAGCATCTATTGAACCGCAACATATTTCGAATATCTTATGGGCGTATGGTACCTTAGGCATTCGTCCATCTGATGAGTATTTGAAGTTCTCTGAGCACCAGATTTGTTTGAAAATAAAGGAGTTCAAGTCTCAAAATCTGGCTAATTCCATATGGGGATTTGCCAAGATGAACCATAGCCCCCCAGAAGAGTTTCTGGTTATCCTGGAATCTCAACTGCTGAAACTAGAATTATCGGTAGAATCACAACATGTTTCGAATATCTTATGGGCGTATGGGACCTTAGGAATCCGTCCATCTGATCAATATTTAAAGTTCACTGAGAATCAGATTTCTCTGAAAATAGAAGAATTTGATTCTCAAAATCTAGCCAATTCTTTATGGGGATTTGCAAGAATGAATAGCATTCCGCCAGTCGAAGTTCTAGATGTCTTAGAATCACGGCTTTTGAAGCTGGGCAGATTAATATCGGCACAGGAAATTTCAAATATATTATGGGCATATGGTACATTAGGAATCCGCCCATCTGATGAATATTTGCGATTCTCTGAACAGCAAATTTATTTGGAAATAAAAGATTTCCGGTCTCAGAATCTAGCTAATTCCATGTGGGCCTTTGCCAAGATAGATCACACTCCACCAAAAAAAGTTCTTGATGTCTCGGAATCACAACTTTTAAAATTGGGCAGATCAATTACGGCACAGGAAATTTCAAATATATTGTGGGCGTATGGTACGTTAGGAATTCGTCCATCCGATGAATATTTAGAGTTCTCTGAGCAGCTTATTTATTTGAAAATAAAGGATTTCACATGTCAGGATCTGGCCAATTCTATGTGGGCATTCGCCAAGATGAATTACATTGCATCATATGAACTTTTGGATGTTATAGAATCCCAAATATTGAAGCTAGACATATCAATAGAACCGCAAGCTATTTCTAATATCTTATGGGCGTATGGTACCTTAGGAATTCGTCCGTCTGATCAATATTTAAAGTTCTCTGAGCAGCAGATTTGTTTGAAAATAAAGGAGTTCAATTCACAAGATGTAGCCAATTCCATATGGGGATTTGCCAGGGTGAAACACACTCCACAAAATGCAGTTCTAGATGCTTTTGAATCTCAACTAGTGAAACTTGACAGATCAATAGAGCCGCAACATATTTCGAATATATTATGGGCCTATAGAGCATTAGGAATTCATCCATCAAATGAATTTTAAATTTTTCTGAGGACCAGAGAGGATATTAGTTTGGAAATAAAAGAGTTCGCCTTTAAAAACCTGGTTAATTCCGTATGGGATTGGCTAGATGTTTCAAGGTTTATTGACCGATGAATTTGTATTCGAAATTTACTTTCTTCAGGTGTTGAGCTGAAGTACCATCAGGTATTTCTCACCAAAATAGAACCGAATACAAGATTCTTTTGGTGAAGTTTCGACTTATTATGGTCAATTCGACTGATTCTAAAATTACGAAAAACAACACTGAATGTAAGCTTGGGAGGGATAGGAATAACTTGAATAAGTAGAGTGAATTTAAAATGATCTTTAAAAATTAAACCTGACTAGAATAATGGGTCAATTTTTAGGCCCAATTTCCAATTAGAGCCATAACTGCCATACCCAGTACAAGCCCAAAATAGGCCAAAGCACCAAGTTTGATGGAACCATCATGAAGGATTACATTATGCGTGATCCAAATATTGCACATACTAACAAGACCCAAGTACAGAAGCACACCTCCACACAGAGAGTCTAAAATCCCAATCATTGCATTTAATCCAGGACTTTCTTCGTCATCGTAGGATTCGTGAACAGCAATTCCAATACAAATTCCTATGCCTGTGGTAAACGAATATCCAACCACCATCAACCATTTCTTAACAGGTGAACTAATATTGGCATCTAGAATAATCTGTCCCAATGCGAATCCTTCAAAGAACTGATGAAACGATATTGCCACGAGGAGCGCATCGTATGTGGACGAGTTCTGAATTCCAAGGTTGAAACCGATGAGCACCGAATGCAGCAAAACACTAATTTCTGCAGCAATAGCAACGTGTTCCCTCTTTCTTGAGGAATTATGTTTAAGGTCGAGGGAATCAGTAGTGGTTGGTCCTCCGTGACCGTGACCCATATCGATCAACCCTTCTTCTCTCTCACATGCCTCCAGAGGCGGAGTGAAGTGACTTCTCGCTATAAAAAAATCCACCAAAGACATTGTTAGTAATCCGATTTGAACGAACACGTATGGCCATGCTTCATACACTTCACTGTTCAAGATACCAGGGGCAAGTTCAAAGTATTCGGGAGCTTCTCCAATCAAGTGAATACAAGCAGTGCCAATGACAATACCGGCACCTAGACTCTTCATGAAGAGCAGCAGTGGTGCAATAAATGTCTTGTTCTTTATTCTTGCCACTCCTAGAGAGAGAAGCACACCAAGGGAGGAGCAACCAATAATAATGAATACACCGGCGATTTGCATATCCAAGTTGTAAGCCGCATCTTCGTCTCCGTCATCCCCGTGCAATATTCGAAAAAAATCCATTCTAAATTATTGAGGTATTTGCAAGCCAATTTCAAATTCACTTGTTAGTTTCTGGTTTGTTCTGCAGCGCTATGCTATTCGGAACAAGTTTACTTTTTTCTGGCCCAAATTTCGAACAGAGATTCTTGAAATCAACCAATCACAGTCCATCATTCGAAGAAAAAAATCTGAAAGAATCTTGCGGGGGGGCTACTCGTCCATCGTTTTGAATTTAGCGTTTCCGATTGGGTGATTGGCGAATCTGTTCACTAGCCACGTGACGCACCGGAAAATCACGCTAGTTCTTCATATTTCTATAAGAGCAATTAGTGCATCTATCAAAACAGCTTTTTTGGCCCGGGATTTCGATTTCATTCTCAAATTGAAGCCGAATTCAAACTGCAAGGCATTAATATCTGCACCAATGGTGTTGTTGAAGCCATATTCCGCGACCAGGTGCCCTCTATTGTATTTAGGATGGTCTGGAATACTGTTTGATGGAGAATATATCTTCACTCGGTTTGTCAAATAGCCAAGTAGTCCACGTTTAGAATACATTTCCTCTCTTGACTTGACCACACGACCATCTTGAGTCCCGACAACAACACTGTCCATCATGTTTTTCGCACTAATTCTTAGTCGTTCATCTGAATTTGGTTTTTGAGCATGTACATCAATTATGTAGATGGGAGAACCGGGAAACTTTTTATGTATTTCATTGATGCTGTCCATAATATGAGCGTGGTACGAATCGTAGATATCTCTTGCCAAGTTCACTTTGGATGCAAATCTTAAATCTGCAACTCCTTTTTTTGAATATTTATAATCAGCAATCGCTTGGCATTTAGGCCACATAATTTCGCAACAAGCTTTGGATCCATTCACACGGCGATTCACGTCAATGAACTTACGATGGAAATTGGCAACCACCAGATAAGATTTCCTTTTGTGTTTTTTAAACATGAAGTTCACTGCCTCGCTTGCCAAAAGTTGGGTGTTTGTATCGGAACTAACTCTTGAAAGCCTGCTCTGACTACTCGTCAAGTTGAAATGCTGGGATGACCCCTTCCCTTGCTGCTAAGTGCTTGGACTGCCATGAAACGCTATCATCTTTGGTGGAGGCTCCATGGGGAACACTGAATATCACAGGGATGTCGCCCTGTTGATAGGTTATCAACCTAGGATTCGGAAGTTCGCTTTGTGCACCTTCGATCACCACATATGGATTATAATATGGTTCAGAAACAATCTTTACAATATGAGGACAAATCTCGTGAAGGTGTTTTCCAGTTTTTCGGGGCGGTTTCAATTTCCTTTCAACTTTGCCATTTGCCACTTCGTTCCCAGACACATTTCTCATCCGGAATATATTCAACAAACCAAGAGCGTCAAAACGCACAATATAATTTAGGAGACATTTGCACTTGCGTTTTGATAGTTTCTAATTCACTGCCGTTATCATTAGGTAACACCTGGCGTGCTCTCCCCATTTTTTATGCTACGGTAGCATGCCTAGCTCATACTTCCTAGAATAAAAAATAAAGCTCCTTTTTGATAGCGAATATTATATAGCTAGTACTCGCCATCCAATAGTTTATTTTGTTGATAGCCTGAAGCTCGACGCGCTCACATTGATTCTATTTGAAAATGTTTCTTATGCAACAAGTGACCCAAGGGGATGCTGCCGATGTCCCACTTGAGATTCCTTCCGAAGATGCTTCCGTTGGGCAACTCATAAAGTATAACTATACTAGAATCAAACGGGACTATTTCGATGGCGCACAAGGAGCAGTGAATAAAAAGCTGATGCTTAATGTATCATGCTTTGTACTAGCTGTAGCTGGCATGAGTCAATATGGAGAAAAACTTGAATGGAAGTAGATTTTGCCGTTTAATTAAAATATATAAAACAAGAAACGTTGGATTAATTAACATCTTTTATTTATAATCAATGAACCCATTATTTTAGATGATATATAATGAACATGTGCCAAGGAGCTTAAATCAAGAGTGATTCAAAATCTGATGGCTGCAATCCTGGAAACCGGAACATTAACTGCGTCTAAAGATTTTAATTGTTAGTACATGGGACAGACTTGCTATCTTTTAACTCACCATTGTGGAATTCGATATCCTGTCCGCTTGCAGTTCTGAAAGGCTGATACACGGAGAATGTTTTTTTGGCTGATGGTGGCGTCGCGTACCCAGCTGGATTTCGTTTCTTTGCTTCACTAAATATTGCACCAATCCTTTCTTGCAAGTCAATTGAAGCTCTTTGAGGGGATTCCATATCACAGAATTAAAGTTGGTTGACTGAGTTTTACAACTATTCTATACGACGTCGACGAAATAACGACCAAAATTTGAATTGACTGTTTTTAAAAAACAACAAAAATCG
>Ga0105053_10004827_pt1 | contig 19560 bp, 18 predicted proteins | sample BON01_FD_78093 | JGI IMG/M metagenome (GOLD analysis project Ga0105053, IMG submission 78093) | Freshwater microbial communities from Lake Bonney liftoff mats and glacier meltwater in Antarctica - BON-01 | ecosystem: Environmental > Aquatic > Freshwater > Ice > Glacier meltwater | place: Lake...
AGCCATCGACCACCCCGCGACGCAACAGGCGCAATACACCCGCTCGCCCTCGTCACGCAGTCACGCTCAATGGCGGCAGCCAATGGACCGATCACGACCGCTCATGAATAGGACGGGCTAGTTGCCTGTCCTATGCCGTCACCCCCGGCCCAGCTAGCGGCGCAGCGATAGTTTCCATGATCTCGGCTTGCACCCCGCAACCCCGCAAAACCGCCACAGTTGCCGCTCACGATGCAGACTTGCGGTAAAGACACGCATAGCCGGCCAAGCCATCATTTCCGCTGAACAGCCGGTCACTAGAACAATCGATATGATGTCTATCTGACCGTCCGGGAAAGATAATCCGTATCAGGGCGCTGTCACAGCCCTGCCGCGCTGAGCGCCTGATCCATATCCTCGATTACATCCTGCGCGTCTTCCAATCCGACATTGATCCGCAGCATCCCTTCGAGCACACCCATTTCGGCTCGGCCTTCTTCGCCCATATTGGCGTGGGTGCTGCTGGCGGGGTGGCACATCAGGCTGCGGCTATCGCCGATATTGTTGGAAATATCGATCAATTCCAGCGCATCCAGAACGGCGAATGCCTGCTCGCGGCTGCCCAGCACAAAACTGAAAATCGGTCCGCAATTGTCCATCTGGCGCATCGCCAATTCATGGCGCGGATGGCTGGCAAGGCCCGGGTGGAGCATGACCGGCACGCGGCTCTCCATGAATTGACCCAATTCCAGCGCATTCTCGCTCTGTTTGTGCGCGCGAAGTGATAAGGTTTCGAGGCCCTTTAATACTACCCAAGCGTTGAACGGTGCCAAATTCGGCCCGGTGTTGCGCTGGAATGGCAGCAGCTTCTCGTTGATAAACTCTTCCGACCCGCACACCGCACCAGCCAGCACGCGGCCCTGTCCGTCCATCAGTTTGGTGGCGGAATAGGCCACCACATCGGCGCCAAATTCCATCGGCCGCTGCAACGCTGGCGAACAGAATGCATTGTCCACCACGCTGGTGATCCCATGCGCCTTGGCGATGGCGCACACCTTGGCAATATCGACGATATCCAGTGTGGGATTGGCTGGGCTTTCGAAGAAAAACACTTTGGTGTTTGGACGGATCGCCCGCTGCCAGGCATCATCATCCGCACTGTCGATAATGGTCGTCTCGATCCCGAAACGGGGCAGTAAATGATCAACCAGCCAGCGGCAGGAACCGAATGCGGCCCGCGCGGCAACGCAGTGATCGCCGGCCGACAATTGGCACAAGAGCGCTGCGGTCATCGCCGCCATTCCGCTGGCCTGAGCGCGGCAAGCCTCTGCGCCTTCCATCAGCGCAATGCGTTCCTCCAGCATCGCCACGGTCGGGTTTTGCAGCCGGGAATAAGTCATTCCCGGATCATCACCGGCAAACCGCGCTGCTACGGTCGCGGCATCGTCATATGTATAGCCCGAGGTGAGGAACAGTGCCTCGCTCGTCTCGCCATGCTCGCTGCGCCATGTGCCGCCGCGAATGGCCTGAGTGGCCGGGCGCCATTTCCGGGTAATCGAGCGGTCTGTGCCAGTAGTTTTCTTCATGGTCCGGGCTGCTTAGTCGGCAGCGATAGCGCGGGCAAGCGCTGCGTCGGCAATATCGCTGCAGCCAATGGCGTCGAGCATTTGCGCGCCCTCCACCATGGTCAGGATTTGCCGCGCGGTTCCGGCGGCATCATCATCGCCCGGCGGCGCAAAATCCTCCACCCAGCCAAGCAATTTATGCATGATATCGCGCGCGCTGGTACGATAGGTTTCGTTGCCGCGCGCAGCCTCCGCCACAATCTGCCACCACAGCGCCAGATAGGGCGCAAATTCAGGCCCCCTGGTGGCAGCAGCGATGGAATACAGACACTCGCCCCGGCTGTCTGCACGCCCGGTCGGCAATGCCTCGTCCAGCGCATCGGAATAGGCCTGGGCTAAATATTCCAGCAGCGCGCCAACCAAGGCTTCCTTATTGCCAAAATGATAGATCAGCATCCGGTCACTGGTCCCCGCTGCCTTGGCCAATGGGCGCAGGCTGGCATCGGATAGGCCGTGTTTCAGCACATGCCCGGCCATCGCCTGAAGCATGGTCTGCCGATCAAGCGGGACGCGAGATCTGGATTGAGGAAGTTCGGAAGTATTTTTCATAAAGGGCTTGTAGCGGGCGCTACAGTACGGCACAAGTGTAGCAGTCGCTACATTGCAAATCTTTCTATGGAGGAAGCCAGATCATGACCCCAACACAAATCCTTTTCGGTGCCGGTATTCTTGCTGCCGGTGTGATGATTGCCTATTTTCTGATGAGCAAAAAGCCCGCCGGATCATGGCTGCTTGCAGCTGCACTCTGCGCAGCATTCATTGCCTATACGGGCGCAGCTATTGCAACAGAGGGCCCGGTGGGCTTCATCGACAATCAAGCGACCAGCTTGCTGGGCGTGCAGGTTTGGTATGACCTGATCATCTCGCTCGGGATTGCGATAATCCTGATCTTGCCGCGCGCACGGGCAGCCGGAATGGCAACTGCGCCGTGGATAATTTTCATCGGATTAACCGCTTCGATTGGTCTGCTGGCAATGATCGCGCGGTTGCTGTGGCTGGAACAGCGCAGCACCTGAGCAGTTTCACGTCTGCGGCCTGATCGCACTTTAACAGGCTTGTCGCCCAGCGCCGGGCTGCCTAGACGCAGCCATGATGAGCCATCCGCATTCCCACCAGCCGCCGCAAGATCCGATTGCCCTGACCGCGCTGATTGCCTTGGCCTTCGCCGGTCTGTGCATGATCCGCCTGGCGATTCCCTCAGCGCCCTATTTCGATGAAGTGCATTATTTGCCCGCTTCGCGCGCGCTGCTGGATCAATCGCAATGGCTGAACCGCGAACATCCGCTGCTGGGCAAGGAAATCATCGCCGCCGGGATCGCATTGTTTGGCGACCGTCCATTTGGCTGGCGGATTTTCTCGGTCCTTGCCGGAACGATGGCGCTGTTCGCATTCTGCCGGGCCATGTGGTTCGCAAGCTGTTCGCGATTTGCTGCGCTGGCATTCGGACTGCTGCTGGCCAGCGGGTTCAGCCTGTTTGTCCATGCCCGCATCGCGATGCTGGACATTTTCATGGTGTGCTTTTTCGCTATCGCCCTGTGGCAGATTGCCGCTGCAACGCAGGAGCCGGAGACCGGGCGGCGCAGGTTGGCAGCCGCAGGTGCCGCACTAGGCCTGTCGATGGCGGCAAAATGGAATGCTGCGCCCCTGGCGGTCATACCGGGCATAATGTTCCTCGTGCTGCGCGCATTCGCAGGACGCAGGCGCTTGCTGATGAGCAGGCGCGGAATGCCGCTGCCGGGCATGACCTTGGTGGAGGCTGGAATATGGCTCGGCGCGCTGCCGCTGGCGGTCTATTGGCTGACCTTCGTACCGGCTTATTTCTTCGCCGATGGAGCGCTGGAGCCGGGCGGTTTCATTGCCCTGCACCGCGAGATCATGGCGCTGCAATCCAGCGTAATCCAGCCGCATCCCTATCAAAGCAATTGGCCCGACTGGTTGCTGAACATCCGCGCGATCTGGTATCTTTATGAACCGGTTGACGGGGCGCAGCGCGGTATTTTGCTGATCGGCAACCCATTGACCATGCTGGTTGGCCTGCCCGCGATGCTGTGGTGTGCATGGGCCGGAGTCGTCCACAGAAGGTGGGATGGGCTGGCGGTGTTCATCTTCTTTGCCGCGAGCATCCTGTTCTGGAGCGCAGCGAACAAACCGATCCAGTTCTATTACCATTATTTCCTACCGAGCTGTTTTCTGCTTGCGGGTCTGGCACTGGCGCTGGATGAAATGTGGAAACATGGAAACCGCAAGATAGCGGTCGGAATTCTGACGGGAAGCTTGGCTATATTCGCATGGTTCTACCCGATCCTCAGCGCCGCTCCGCTCGCCGGACCGCAGAGTTTTAGCTACTGGATGTGGCTGGATAGCTGGCGTTAGCCGAGAACCTTAGCCAAAACGTCCCCAGACGAATTTGCTCGATAGCGCGTAGTTCCACACCGATCCCAGCACGATCCCGGCCATTACCGCCAGCGCCCAATTAACTCCGCGCGCTTGCAGCAAAGTGGCTGCGGCAACATTGGCAAATGCCCCGACGGCGCAAGTCGCGCAAAAACCGAGCCAACCCTTCAGCATGGCCGAAAAACCGCGCAATTGCCGGTCGCGATAGGTCAGCCAATTGTTGAGCCAGAAATTGAAACTCATCGCCGTCAAAGTCGCGATGTTCTGCGCAAAGGCAAAACCGCTGCCGAGCGATAGGAACAGAAGGCCGACGACCGCAAAATGGACGAACACCCCCACTCCGCCGACAGTGCCGAACAAGGCAAAGCGGGTCGGGATAAACCGCCCGAAGCTGCGTTCATACAGTCCGACCAGAAATTCGAACGCAACAGCTCGGTCCAACTTGCTTTCGCCCGCGCGCCGCTGCGCCAATTGCAGCGGAAATTCGCGGACCCTCAGCGCAGGGCGCGCAGCGGCGAGGATGTCCAGCAGCACCTTGAACCCGATACCTGACAGGCGCGGCGCCAATGCACGGACCTGAGCAGTTTCGAGCAGGAAGAACCCGCTCATCGGATCGGTAAGTTCCACGCCGGTCAATTTGCGTGCCAGCCGGTTGGCCAGGCCGGAGCCTGCCTCCCGCCGCGCGCTCGATAGCCCCTGTGCATTTCCGCCTTCGATAAAGCGGGAAGCAACCGCGACATCGCATTCGCCGCTTTGTACGGCCATCAACATCGCGGGCAGCAGCGCTGGATCATGTTGGTGATCGGCGTCCATCACTGCAACAAAGGGCGCGGCAGTCGCGCAAATTCCTTCAATCGCTGCGGAGGCTAATCCGCGCCGCCCGATCCGCTGGATAACCCGCAAATGCGAGTTGGATTGCGCCAGTCTGCGGGCCTCATCCGCTGTGCCGTCGGCGCTGTTATCATCGACGAAAATCGCTTCCCAGCCTACTGCGCCCAATACCGGCGACAGCGCTGCGTCGATCCGTTCAACCAGCGCCGCCAGATTCTCGCGTTCGTCCAGCGTTGGCAGGATCAGGGCGAGTTTAAGGCTCACAGTCTCAGAGCCGCTCCAACACAGCGTCACCAATTGCGACGGTGCCGATATCGCCGCCCAGATCGCCGCCGCGAATACCGTCAGCCAAGGCCTGCGACACCGCATTTTCAATCCGCACAGCTTCTGCCTCACGTCCAAATGAATGGCGCAACATCATCGCGGCGGACAGGATCGTGGCCATCGGATTGGCAATACCCTGACCAGCAATGTCAGGCGCGCTGCCGTGGATCGGTTCGTACAGGCCAAAGGTGCCAAATTCCGTCATCCGCTCACCCAGCGAGGCACTGGCGAGCAGGCCGATGGAGCCGACACACATGCTTGCCTGATCGGACAAAATATCACCAAACAGATTGCCGGTGACCATGACATCGAATTGGCCCGGTGCCTTGACCAATTGCATCGCGGCATTGTCGACATAGAAATGATCGAGGGTGACGTCCGGATATTCCGCAGAAACCTCGATCACCACGTCACGCCACAATTGGCTGGTTTCCAGCACGTTGGCCTTGTCGACGCTGGTCAGGCGGCCTTTTCGGCCCTGCGCCGCGCGGAAACCGACATGGGCGATCCGGCGGACTTCGCTTTCGGAATAGGACATCATGTCCCACCCCTCGCGCTGTCCGTCAGCAGTCGTCCGTATGCCTTTGTCGCCGAAATAGACATCGCCGTTAAGCTCGCGCACGATCAGCAAATCGATCTGGCTGGCAATTTCCGGCTTAAGCGCGGACATGTCCTCCAAACCGGCAAAGGTCTTGGCAGGGCGCAGATTGGCGAACAGTCCGAGTTCTGCCCGCAGCCCCAGCACCGCCTGTTCAGGCCGCAAATGTCGTTCCAACCCGTCACACGATGGATCGCCAACCGCGCCGAACAAGATCGCATCGCAGGCCTTGGCCATATCGAGCGTTTCAGGCGGCAGTGGATGGCCGTGGCGGCGATAGGCTGCTGCGCCGACGTCGCCCTCGAACAGGGTCAGGCCCGGCAGACCAAGTGCTTCGAGCACCCGAACAGCTTGGGCGGTAACTTCCACGCCGATCCCGTCACCTGCGAATATAGCAACTTTCATTAATTCATCCTTGATCGCTGATCCGGGCGAGACGAGCGCCCAGCAATGTGCGGGATGCCATAACATCGCCTCTGCGGTCGGCAAGCAGGTACTGTTCAATCGGCTGGGCCAGAGCCTCGAACGCCGCCATCACCGCGCCAAAATCTGCCGCATCGGGCCGCACGCGCCTTCCCTCTTGGGCGCCATAACCAAGCTCCCTCAGCAGCAGCATTTCGTAGGTAACCAGCGCATCAGCCCACCCGCGCGCAGACGGCGCATTGCAGATTGCATCGAGCAAAGCGGACAAGGCAGAATAGAGGCCGGGATAGGGATTCCTTTCCGGCAAAACCGTGGCGCTCAGCGCGCAGACCCATGAAATCGCCGCCGCGGGCAGCGGTTCGGACAACCACGGACCGCGGCTTTGGATCAATTCAAGTTTGGCGAAGGGCAATTGCGTATCGGATTTGGAGCGCAGGTCGATTGCGACCAGATTGCCCGGTATCACCACGGGGCGCAGGTTGCGCCCTCGCCCGCCCGCCACATAGGCGGCGACCATTCCCTCTGCCTCGGTCAGCATACGCGCAATGACCGCAGTCTCGCCATGGGGGCGAGCGGATAGGAGAATGGCGGAAGCGCGAAGCTGCATTGTGCCGCGCTAGCCGATTTAGGGGCTGGTGCGAAGAGTAACGATTAGCCTTGCTTGGCTTCTAGCGCGGCAAGCCGTTCGCTGAGTTTTTCGTTTTCTTCCCGCGCCTTGGCGGCCATATCTTTCACCGCGTCGAATTCTTCACGGCTGACGAAATCAAGTCCGCCCATCGCTTCGCGCAATTTCTCGCGCGTGCCTTCGCGCGCTTCGCGGGTCATGCCCGCAAAGGTCCCGGCCGCACTGTTGGCGAGTTTGACGAAATCGGCGATGATCGGGTTCTGGCTTTGCATCGCATCCAAATGGGATGCGACGCCGCATTTGTCCAGCCCCTCAAGCGCCGGGCGCGGGCATCCGCCCGGTTCTCGCTTCGCGAGTGCTCCGCAACGGCTTTCCTCGCATAAGCTCGGGCGGCCGGTCGGCCTTTGGCTGCCGCGACCAGGATCATGACTTCAATCCGATGCCTTGGAATGGCCGGTCGGCGACCAGCGGACCGCAAGCGCAACCGCGCGCCGGCCGGCTAGGCCGCCCCTCGGAGGTATTTGCGTAGCAAATTACCGCGAGAGAAAACAAAACCCCTCAAATCTCTATCCGCTGCACCGCGCTGACAGGCTCCGCGCCGTCAGCTTCAGGGTTCAGCCGCAGAAATTCGTAATTGAGCACTGTCGCAAACAGTATCTAGGCGAGATAGGGCAACATCAGTAGTGCCGCCGATTTGCGGACTCGCCACACCAACACAATGGTGATGATCACCAACACATCCAGCACGCAAATCAGGATCAGCGCATTGGTGATCTGCTGCGCCCCGAAAAACACCGGCGTCCACGCCATATTGACGGCGAACTGGATCAGGAACACCGCAATCGCGATGCCCCGACCGCGGGCACCCCACGCTGAACAGATCAACGCCAGGGCAAAACCCAGCATCAGATATAATGCGCTCCAGACAATTCCGAACCAGACCGGCGGCGGGAAAATCGAAGGCTTGACCAGCGATTGGAACCAGATGGTGTCCGGCCCCCCGCCCAAGCGCCCGGCCAGAAAACCCAGCAACATGACCGCTGGCACTGTAACCAGCGCCCAGCGCAAGAAACTGGCGCGAAGCTGACTGCGGGATGCGATAATGTTCATGGATGTTCCCTAAACGATTCGGACATTAGCGATAGTGGCGATACCGCAGGGTCCGCGCAACAGGCGCTTTGGGCCGATCCCGGATTGAGACCCGCTATAAACCCAACGAGGAATTTCTACTGGCGGATCGCATAGATCAGAAATTCGACATTGCCTTCCGGTCCGGTGATCGGGCTGCGAACAATGCCTTCGACCTGCCAGCCGATCCCGGTCAGCCATTCGCTGACTTCATCGCAGACACGGCTATGCAACTTTTCGTCGCGGACCACCCCGCCCTTGCCCACTTCTTCGCGGCCAACCTCGAACTGCGGCTTGATCAGCGCGACCAACCGGCATTCCTGTGCGGCAAGGTTTAGCGGCACTTCCAATACTTTACGCAAGCCAATGAAGGACGCGTCACACACCACCCAGCCGCATGGCCGGTCTATCTGGGCGGCTGTCAAAATGCGCGCACTGGTTTGTTCCAACACTGTTACGCGCGGGTCTTGGCGCAGTTTCCATGCCAATTGGTTGGTGCCGGAATCAACCGCAAACACATGCTCGGCGCCCTTGGACAGCAGTACATCGGTAAACCCGCCGGTGGAACTGCCGATGTCCATCGCGGTGCCGCCTGCCGGATCGAGCCCGAAATGTTCCAGCGCATGCGCCAGCTTGATCCCGCCCCGTCCGACCCAGGGATGATCGCGCCCGCGCACCTCCAACGGCGTATCTTCGGGCAATTGCTGTCCTGATTTTGCCAGCTTGGTTTCGCCGGAAAACACCAATCCCGCCATTACCAGCGCCTGAGCACGGGTACGGCTTTCCGCCAATCCGCGTTCGGCCAGCAATTGATCTAGACGTCGTTTTCCAGCCACTACACTCTTCTCCATGGACCCAAATGCCGTTAGCGCGCATTGAGCGTAAGAGAAACCGTGATCAATCCGGAGTGCCCGTGAACAAACTGAATTTGAAAAAAATGCGCATCCTTGCCGCGTTACCGATGCTCGCCCTGGCCAGCTGCGTAGCGGCGCCGGAACCAGCGCCGCCGCCAGTATCACAGCCTGCGCCCCCCTCAATGACCGGGCCGGTGCAGCAACCTATGGCCGCGCCGCCTGCGAATTGGATCGATGCGCCCGTAACGCCCGGCGATTGGATCTATCGCGGCACCGCAGGCGGATCACAGGCGCTGTTCGGTACCAATTCCGCCGAGCCTGTGCTGACATTGCAATGCAGCCGGGCCGCTGGCCAGGTTTTGCTGGTTCGCCGCGGCGATGCGACCGGACCGGTGCCGATGCGGATCATGACCGAAACCGAAAGCCGCGCTGTAACCGCCACGCCGGACCGTGGTTCTGTCCCTAGTCTCGTCGTGAACATACCGGCCCGCGACGGCCTGCTGGATGCGATGGCGATCAGCAAGGGGCGCTTCGCGGTCGAGATCACCGGAATGCAGACGCTCTACCTGCCATCCTGGCCCGAAGTTTCGCGGGTAATCGAGGATTGCCGCTAGATCGCGACAGGGCCATTTCGCCAGCGCGCTATTCTGACGTGGAAAAACATTATTACAAGACTTGCGTTCCGACGCAAAACGAATCACATTGCACTCAAGATCAGCGGCGAACGCGGTCTTGGGCTCCCCGGTGATCGGGCGGCTCTGGCTATACAGCGCGAAAGGAGGTGATCCGATGTCTCATGGTTCAGCAAGGGGGTCGGTAAGTTTCCGCACGGAGCATTATTGCCGATAAGTCGGCAATAGAGGCTAACCGTGGGCGGCACTTCCGGCCGCTGACCATGCGAAGGGCGGTACCAGGCTGAGGCCGGGGCCGCCCTTCTCATCTAAGTGGCTACGGTGGAAATTGACGCCTTGCCATTTATTACCAGATATGCACCTTTCACTTGCCTAATGTTTCAGAGCACATTAGGCGCCCCCTCGACAAATGAGGACAATTGTAATGGCCGATGCTCCGGCAACCCTGTTTACCCAGATCCCCCACCCCGCGCCCACGTCTGATGACGCGCGCAATGCGGCAATTGCTGACCCCGGCTTCGGCAAGGTTTTTTCAGACCACATGGTGTCGATCGACTATACCGAGGGAACAGGCTGGCATGATGCCACTGTCGGCCCGCGAGTGCCGATCCCCCTCGATCCCGCCGCATCAGTGCTGCATTATGCGCAGGAGATCTTCGAAGGGATGAAGGCATATCGGCAGGAAGATGGCAGCCTTGCCCTTTTCCGGCCCCACGCCAATGCGGCGCGGTTCAACGCCTCCGCCACCCGCATGGCGATGCCCCATATTCCGCAAGAACTGTTCGTCGAGGCCGTCCGCCAACAGGTCCAGATCGACCGCGACTGGTTTCCCGCTGTCGAGGGCGGTTCACTATATCTGCGGCCCTTCATGTTCGCGAGCGAGGCATTCCTCGGCGTGCGTCCGGCGCTGGAATATAAATTCATCGTGATCGCCAGCCCGGCAGGCAATTATTTCAAGTCCGGCTCCCCAGCGGTGTCGATCTGGATCAGCGATTACTCACGCGCAGCGCCCGGCGGCACGGGCGCAGCCAAGACCGGCGGCAATTACGCGGCCAGCCTGGTGCCCACGGCAGAGGCTTTCGCGCGGGGGCATGATCAAGTTCTGTTCCTCGATGCGGTCGAACACAAATGGGTCGAGGAACTGGGGGGCATGAATCTGTTCTTCGTATTTGAAGATGGCAGCATCGTCACTCCGCCGCTCACCGGTACAATCCTGCCCGGCATCACCCGCGACAGCTTGCTGCAATTGGCCCGCGAAGAAGGCCTGACTGCGCGCGAAGAACCCTACAGCATCGATCAATGGCGCGATGACGCGGCCAGCGGCAGATTGCTCGAAACGATGGCCTGCGGCACTGCTGCGGTGGTCACAGCGGTCGGCCATGTTGCAGGGCCGGACGGCGAATTTACCATCGGATCAGGCGGCCCCGGCCAACTGACGATGAAGCTGCGCGAAAAACTCGTTGGCATCCAGCGCGGCGCAATTGCCGATACACACGGCTGGGTGACGAAGGTGGGTTAACTTCCGATTGGCTGTTTATGGGCCAGTGGCCGATGTTTGCAGTTACGCTATTTGGCCTTGATCAGATCTATCCCTATGAGGTTCGAATTGGAAAGAGGCACTGTTGCGCCGACAAAGTGGGCTGAGCTCATTGGCTTTGAAAAATAATACCCCTGCATCAGGCGCACGCCAAGAGACCTCGCCTGGAGGGCCTGCGCCTCGGTTTCTACGCCTTCCAGCACACATTCGAGACCGATCTGCCGAGACAATGCCAGGATAGTCGCTATGATCGCCCAACCATGGTCGTTAGCGATACCATCATGGCAAAAAGACTTGTCGATCTTGATTTGGTCCAGCGGCAATTTGTGGATGCGGGAAAGGCTGGACTGGCCAATGCCAAAATCATCGAGTGCAATGCGGAAGCCCCTGGATCGCAAGCGGGTGAGATTTCGGGTTGCCTGTATCCCGCCGGACAAGATGGCAGTTTCGGTAAGCTCGAGCACAATCTTTTCACGGGTAACAATGTCAAAGATATCGCTTTCCAGCAGCCAATCTACAAACTTGATGCTGGAAATGTCTTTGACCGATAGGTTTATATGCAACGATATATCCGAGAAAGCCGATGGCAACTCTCTGATCGATTTAGCAATGATGATCTTCGTCAACTCGCTGGTTCGATGTGTGCTTTCGGCCATCGGGATGAACACGTCCGGCATCACCATTGCGCCGCCAGCCGCATTCCAACGCGCCAGCACTTCTACTGACTGTGTTTGGCCGCTGTCGAAATCAACAATCGGCTGGTAAACAACGTCCAACTGCGTGGCCAAATCTGCATCATCGAACAGCTGCGTGATCCGGGCTCTTTCTTGCATCAACAGTTCATCGCCGGCCGAGAAAATTGTTACCTTCCCTCCATCCTGCTTGGCTTTGTATAGCGCCCAGTCAGCGCGCTCGATACACTCGTTCTCAGACATCCCATCGGTTTTTCGCAGCCCTATGGATGCTTTGACAGATAGCAGTCGGGATTCGAACGAGACGGGTTTCGCAATTAGTCTCGCCAGTTCCTCGGAATGACGGATCGCATCGCGCTTGCTCAACGAACCCGGCATAAGAAAGCCGAATTCGTCACCGCCCAATCTGCCGCAACTGATCGTAGCGGGGGCCCCAGATAGGCGCTTTGCAACCGCCTTGAGCACAGCGTCGCCAGCTCGATGCCCGAACAAATCATTGACAGTCTTGAAGCCATCAAGGTCGATTAAGCCCAGCCAAAGGTCATCTTTGCCAGCTTGCGAAACCTCGGCCTCGAAACTCTCAAAGAATGACCGCCTGTTGGCAATACTGGTGAGATCATCAATATAGGCTTGGCGGTGTAGGCGCTCGTTAAGCGTGGCTGCTTCTGCCTCTCTTTGCTGCAAGGCGGTTCTGGAACGTATCAGTTCAATCAGCCCCATGTGCTGGGTCCGCGCTATTAACAACAGCAGCAGGGACACCGGCACCATTGTTATGCTTATCGGCCAAGCGTTCTCATGCCCAACGTAGAGAAACATCGTAATCGAAGGAACTACACTTGTGAAAGTCATCCCAAACGCAGTCTTGGGCGATGGCTGCAATCCCAAGATACCAACGAAGCTGGTCAGTGTGGCAATGAAATGGATAAGGCTTTGCTGTTGGGTGTTACCGAATGGATAAAGGCTTAGGCCAAACAGAATCACCCCGGCGGTAACCGCAGTACCTTTAACGGGTAGCAATTTCAGATCACGTGAGATTTTAGCCGGCAATCGACGGGCAACCATCCGGGGATGCCAATAAATTGCTCGTAAAACGGCAACCATCAGCAGCGGGCCAGTTGTCAGTATAAGGTGGGTATCTGATACTGTGCCTTTGAACGCGTTCGCAATCAGCAACACGTTTACCATAGCGATAGCATACACAAATGGCATGCGCGTCGAAAGATGACTGGCAAGGGCAACATCAATATTTTGGCTGCTTTGCCGCGCTACTTTTTGAAATTCTTGGCTCAGCTCTAGTGGCAACAGGTTAGGAACCAACTGTCGCAGGCTTAATCCGGACCGAGTCCGTTTGCCGATTTTTGGCTCCTGCGAGTGCATCCAACTGATTTAATTACAAAAAGATACCAACCCGTTAACTAGGGAATCAGTATTACTGCACTGCTTCATGCCTGGCACTGCGTCGCAAAATTATGTCCAGGAGACCCTTGTCAGAAACTGTAGCCCCTGACTGCCAATCGCCAGGGGGCACTGCGGGCGCAAATCACATTAGGGGTTTGCGGTAACCTTGGGCCATCTGCCGACCCGAAGTATAAATGCTGAAACTAAAATGCCGAGACGCGAGGGGCGGGCTAAACCTACCCCTCGCGTCTCCGAGCACATATCAAAGACCGTCAAGTCCTTTGCTGACCAGCACATTCACCGAAACGCGGCGGTTCTGTGCCTTGCCGTCTACGGTGTCATTGCTCGCCATCGGGTCCGCTTCGGCCATCCCGGTAGGGGTAAGCATCCGGTAGGGTTTCCATCTGCAGGCCTGCTGAAGGTAATTCACGACGCCGCCAGCCCGCTTTTCGCTCAGCAACTGATTGAATTCCTGGCTCCCGGTTGAATCGGTGTATCCGACAACCAGTAGCAGGGCGTTATCCATCGCTTCGGCTTGGGCGGCGGTGCTGCACAGTTCGTCTTTGTCCCGAGCAGAAATAACCGCCTTGCCGGTGTCGAAATACACATTCGTCGTACTCTTGATGTTATATTTGTCGATATCAGCCATGCGACCGCGCAGTGCCTCTGTTGCCGCAGTCTGTTCCGCAAAGCCCTGATTTGTGCCGGTACGGATCATTGTTGCGGTTTTGAGGTCATCATTGCGTAACCTGATCCGGCTCGCCACCAGGCCGCCGCCCCATTCCACTGTCTTGACAGAAACTGGCAGGCCGTTGAGCAACGATTCCGCTCCAAGCGTTTTACGGCCAAGGCCCAATAGCCCCTTGCTGGCCCGGATTTCGGTGCCTTGGCTGATGCCGATCACGGTGTTCGCGCCGCCGGCGCTCGTCACTTGTATTCTGTCGCCGCTGCGCTTGGAGATGAAACCGTCGATCTCAAGCCCTTCAGCCAAGCCGGACAGATCAGCTGGAACCATGCCGTTAACCGTCATCAAGATTTCGCCCTCAGGCAGGTCCTGTTCCTGCGCAGACAAGCTGCCCGATGCGGGCACAGTCATCATGGCAAGCAAGAACAGAACACTTGGCCCCTTGGAATTGATACGCACTACGCTACTCCTTCAAACTTCATTGGCCGACTCTGCGTGTCAGGTTAACCTTTCTGGCAGATGAACGCCCTCATGAACACCGTCGGTTGTAAGGATAATTGGAGCGCAACGTGCGGCGAACCGTTATTGACCGCGCTGGACGCCAAAACGCGAAGTGCGGCTCAGGCTGCAATCCGGCTGGCGCGCATCGCAATGTTGGTCAGCCACGGCGCGCGGCTCGCCAGCTTGACTAGCGGACCCCCAAATCGCTCGCTTTCGGCAGTTTCCCAGATCAGCTTTGCCACGCCCACTGGACGCCGCGCGGCGCGGGCCATGGCGCGCTGGTACTTCTCCGCTGCGCCGCCGCCGCCTTCCAGCCAAAATCTTGCCGCCATGGCGCCGCTGGTGAGCGCGATGGACATCCCTTCGCCCGCCAGTGACGGGATCACCGCCGCCTGATCGCCCAGCCGGAACAGGCCCGGCTGAGTATCGGCCGCGATCCAGCCATAGGGTACCGCGCCGACACTATCGATTGGCAGGTCCTTTCCGGCAAAGGCCATGCGCTTGCCGAATTGCGGATGCTCCGCCGCCATCCGGTCCAGCAAGGCGCGCGGATCGCCGCCTGCCTGCGCCAACATGCTTTTGCGCAGGGCCAGGCAGATGTTCGCGCTGCCGTCTTCTTGGCAAACAATCCCGGCATAGCCGCCCGGGAACAGGTGCAATTCAATCTTTCCGGCGAGCAGTTCCGTCTGGCCAACTTGCGCCGGAATCCTGATCCGCAGACCCAGCGCCGGATCGCTCGATTGTCTGGGGCGGGAATGCCCGCGCACATCATGTTTACCAGCGGCGAGGAAGATGCTGTCCGAATGCCATTCCTGCCGCTCGCCCTCCGCAATACCGGGCGACAGTTTGCGAATTCGGTCGATCTGTAAATCCGCCCCGCCGGCCACCGCCAAGCCGCGCAAGGCAGTATCGAGCCCCCGGCGTGACAGGCCAAATCCGCGATCAGGCAGCTCCGCATGCGCCTCCGCCTTGCCCGCATAGAGCGACAGTTTCGTCACCGGATGCGCGCCAATTTCTGCAAGATCGAGGCCGATCCCGCGCAATCGTTCCGCGCTGCGCCAGCTGAGGAAACCGCCGCACAAGGCATCGCCTACTATTTCGTCCCGGTCGATCAGTATCGGCTGCGCTCCGGCGCGGGCCAGCGTGATCGCTGCCATTGCTCCGGCGGGCCCAGCGCCAAGGATCAACGGCCGAGAGATGGACCCGTTCACCGGACCACTTCTACGCACAGGCGAAACGGAAACGCACGGTATACTCGCGCGCCGCCAGCGCCCGCTTCGACCAGCAAACTTGGCCATTCATGCGGGCGATAACTGCGCGCAATCGACAGGCGTCCATCATGTTTGACGATTGGGTGCCACCGCATCAACCAAGCCAGCACTGGCCAGCCATTGAATGCAAAGCGGTGCCGGTGCAGGTCGTTGACCATCCAGCCAGCGCTCGCCTCGCGCGCCATAAAGCGGAGGAAATCCGTCAACTGATCGCGGGTCATATGATGTGCGACCAGACTGGAAATGATGCAGTCGAAACCTTCACTCGAAAGATCCGCATAATCCCCAGCATGATAGGTTATTGGCAAATCTTCAGGCGTTACGCTGCGCGCGGCCGCCACGCTGTTTTCGTTCAAATCGACGCCGACCAGCTTCGCCGCGATGCCCCGCCGCGCCGCCCATTTGGCAATCTGGCGCAGCATATCACCGTCGCCAAACCCGACATCCAGCAATCGGAAGCTCTTGCGATCACCCACTGCGCGCTCGAGAAATGCCAGTGTTGGGCCATGCGCCATGGTGATCCGGTTAACCTTGGCCAGATCATGCAGGACCTGCGTATAGATCGCCGGGTCCAACGCCGGATCATCCATCAATTCTTCTTCGATGCGGCGCGCTTCAAGCATGGATCAGGCGCCGATGCTTTGACCGGAATCCTGCCAGCCGAAATGAAGCCCCTCCATCGCCAGTCCCGGACCGAAGGCAAGTGCGACACCGCGCGCCGGTTTTTGGCGGATAATCCGTTCCAACACGAACATCAGCGTGGAAGATGACATATTGCCGCAGGTCCGCAAAACCTCGCGGCTATCCTCCAGCGATCCATTTGCCAGTTCCAGCCCCTTCTCAACCGCGTCGAGGATCGAGCGGCCGCCTGCATGGACAGCCCAGGCGTCGATTTCTGCCACCGGAATGCCGCCGGTGATCCGCTGGCGAACCTCGTCCCGGGCGATCGCCGCGGCAATCCGGCCCGGCACTTCGCCCGACAGACGCATCTTGAATCCCGTATCGACAATATCCCAAGTGATTAGCTCGGCGCTATCCTCCAACGCCGCTGAAATGCCGCTGCCGAGGCCCAGTCCTGCGCCCGATCCGGTCACAATCGCGGCTGCTGCGCCGTCACCAAATTGCGCGCCCGCCAGCAGCGGTTCGATATCAAAATCCTGTTGATGGTGCAGACTGCTCAGCTCGACCGTAACCACCAGCACCCGGGCATCCGGTTCGGACCGGACGATGTGCCGGGCGGTGCGCAGCGCGGTAATCGCGGCATAACAGCCCATGAACCCGATCAGCACGCGCTCAACATCATCGGACAGGCCAAGGCGGCGGGCAATGATCTGGTCCACTCCCGGCGCGACGAAGCCAGTGCAGCTGGCCACCACAATATGCGTGATCTTTCCAAGCGGCGGCAATTTCTCGATGGCTTTCAAGGCCAGATCGGGCGCGGCCTTGGCATAAATTTGCATCCGCTGGGCGGTGGTGGGTTCGACCGCCCCGCCATACAGCCCGCGCCCCTGATCAAGCTTTGCGTCCTCTTCAGACAGCACCGACCAGCGGTGTTCGATGCCGGAACGCCCCGCCATCCGCTCGTACAGTTTCGCTTCCCGTGTTGCCCCCAACTGAGCCAAGGCCCAGCGGCGATAATCCGGTTCGAAATCCAATTCGGGAATTGCGGTCGCGATTGCAGCGATGCGGGGCATAGATACTTTCTGTCGAAGTGCGGGGCGATGCACAGTTTCAATCTACAACCGACAGTAGGCCATTTTGCTCCCGAACGCGCGTGTTTTATCGAATGGGCCGCATTCCGCCGCCGCAATCTGCCGCTAATTATGCACCGGCGCCACCCCGCCCCCCTGCGGCAGTTGGTCCGCCACTTCGCTGTCATGACCGGACCGGCGCGGGAATTTTGCAAAGATCATGATCACCAGGCCCAGGATGTGCAAGCCCATGATCGGCAGGAACATATTGCGGAACCCGCCCATCTGATCGGCGAATCCAAGCGACCATGCGCCGATGGTAATACCCAGATTAGCGCACGCCATATAGAGGGTGAACTGCGTCGCGGCGACCTTTGGATCACACAGCCGCATGGAAATCGGCAGCGCAACCACGGTGATCATGGTATCAAACGATATCCAGATGAACACGAATGTGGTGAAAAACGCCTCTTGCGACCACAGCGCCACGCCCAGATACATGATCATGCTCATGGCGATAAAGGCGGTAAACATTCCGATCGTGGACATTTTCGCGCCGAATTTATCACCCAGCCAGCCGCCCACTGTCATACCCAGAATGCCGGCCACCAGATTGGCCATGCCAGTGGTGGACCCGATAACAGCCTCGTCCCAACCGACAGAACTGTTCGCCATCAACGGCGTCATCCCGTTCAATAATCCGTAGTGATATCCGCGCACCAGCAGCACTGGGATCCACAGGATACTGGCCGGTACAATCATGGATTTGAAGGTGCTGGACAGGATTGGTCACCATGCTTCGGCTTGAATTGACAGATTACGCGCATTGGCCTGGCCCGCAGTCCACGGCAGGCGCCGTTCGCCGCTCCGTTCGCGCAGGACCACGACATAGAGCGAAATCAAGCCGATAAATGCGGCGGCGAACAAATAGGCTGCCGATGCGCCGAACTGCGAAATAATGATGCTTGCCGCTGCGGAGGAAATGGCGATACCGATCGCCTGACCGCCGAACATCATCCCGCTGGCACGGGCACGCTCTTCTTCCTCCATGATGTCGACCGCAAGACCGTCTACCGCAACGTCCTGATAGGTGGTTGCCATGTTCACAATGAATCCAGCCGCGGCAAGCAGGGCAATGTCAGTTGATGCCGGGCCGACAATTGCGCAACCGATCAGAGATATGATCATAACCATCTGTGCACCAATCAACCACACCCGCCGTCTGCCCATTGGCAGAAATGTGTAACGGTCCATGATGAACCCGTTGACCAGTTTCAGCGTCCACGGCAGCGCAGTGAAGCCAAGCACATAGGCCACATCTTTTGCCCCTGCCCCGTTCGCGGCCATCCACGCAGGAATGGCGACCCAGAACAGCCCGATCGGCACGCCTTGCGTCACATATAGAATGAACAGGGTGAACAGCCGCAAGGGCCGGCTTTGATCCAGAACCCAGCGATTCTCGGCAGCGGTTGATGTCATGCGCAATACCCCTTCGCGCCATTTCCCCGTTTCGGAGACTACAGCAAGAAGCGACCCGCCATGAGAGTTAGATCAAGCCCGCCAAATAACCAAACCGGACGCCTGAATTTAACCAAGTCAGGGCAGGATTGACGGTTTTTTGACGTTTCAGCGCTCGGGAACCCCGTCCCGCAATTCTTTCAGCCACAAATCGGCCACGGCATCGCTGGGTGCGCGCCAATCGCCGCGCGGGCTTAATGCACCGCCGCTGCTGACCTTCGGACCGTTGGGCATCGCGCTGCGTTTGAATTGGCTGAAGGCGAAGAACCGCTGGAGGAATTTCTCCAGCCAATGGCGGATGGTTGCCAGATCATATTCGTTCTTCTTGGCCTCGGGAAATTCAGCGGGCCACTGCCCCTCGCCCGCATCGCGCCACGCGTGCCATGCCAGAAACGCGACCTTGGATGGACGCTGGCCGAACCGGATTACGTGATGAAGGAAGAAATCGTTCAGCTCATACGGGCCCACGGCTTCCTCGGTGCTCTGGACATTTCCATCGGCGCCAGCAGGCACCAACTCGGGCGAGATTTCGGTCGCCAGAATGGCTTCCAGTACTTCGTCCGTTGCCGCATCAAATTGCCCGGTGCGCTCCGCCCAACGGATCAGATATTGGATCAGTGTCTTGGGCACACCGGAATTGACCCCGTAATGGCTCATCTGATCGCCCACACCATATGTGCACCAGCCGAGCGCGAGTTCGGACAAATCACCGGTCCCCAGAACAAAGCCATTGTGCTGCCCTGCCAGCCGGAACAGATAATCTGTGCGCAGACCCGCCTGCACATTCTCGTAAGTGGTGTCGTAAACCTGCTCGCCATTGGCGGTGGGATGGCCGATGTCCTCCAGCATCTTCG
>Ga0105053_10004835_pt1 | contig 19535 bp, 16 predicted proteins | sample BON01_FD_78093 | JGI IMG/M metagenome (GOLD analysis project Ga0105053, IMG submission 78093) | Freshwater microbial communities from Lake Bonney liftoff mats and glacier meltwater in Antarctica - BON-01 | ecosystem: Environmental > Aquatic > Freshwater > Ice > Glacier meltwater | place: Lake...
AGTCTCTGTCGCAGATTCGGAAACGATCACGTCTTACGAGGCTGGGATCAAGTCTAAGCTGCTTGATGGGCGGGCACGCTTCAACCTCTCAACCTTCCTCTATAATCTGAACGATGCACAGCTCACAGCGGTGGGCGGGGACGTCAATGCGAACCGCGTGATCAACGCAAAGAATGTGCGCGGCTATGGCTTTGAGATGGACGCGGAATTCGCTCCGACTGACCAGCTCGTTCTCACCACAAGCCTTAGCTATAACAACACCGAAATCCGGGACGAAAATCTGACGAGCGCTGCATGTGGTGCAACCCGCCTCGACACCTTTCCCAATGTGTCGCTATGCACCATTCTTGATCCAATCGTGATCCCCGCAGCACCGTTCTCTGCCGCAATTGTCAGCATCGATGGTAACAGCCTGCCGCAGGCGCCCAAATGGATCGCCAATTGGACCGCGCGCTATGGTGTCCCGGTTGGTGACGGCGAGGTCTATCTCTTCACCGACTGGGCCTATCGTTCCAAGATCAACTTCTTCCTTTATGAATCGGTCGAATTCCAGGATCGCATGCTTCTCGAAGGTGGAGCTCGCCTCGGTTATAAGACCGATCGTTACGAGATTGCCGGCTTCGTTCGCAACCTCACCAATGATAAATCTGCCGTGAGCGGGATCGACTTCAACAATCTGACCGCAATGGTCAACGAACCGCGTATCTGGGGAATAGAGGCTGGTATCAAGTGGTAAGCCTCTCGCATCCTGCTGGAATTCGTTAGAGGGGGAGGGGGTTTGTTCGATTTCCAGCCGATCTGGGACGCTTAGGCCTTTCACGGGAAATGCCAAAAGAGCCCCTCGGTCGGCTGGCTAAACCCCCGCCAGCCTCGCCGTATCCAATATCGCGCTGACAAAGCCCTCGGGGTCATCCTCCTGGATGAAATGACCGCCTTTTAGCGTGCGGTGGAGGGTGTGCTTGGCGCCGGGGATGCGGTCTTTGAACTGGGCGTCGCCGCCTTTGGTGATCGGATCGCCGTCGCTAAAGCAGCAAGTGAACGGCTTTTCGAATGTCTCCAGTACTTCCCACGCGGCCAATTGATCCGGTATCGCGACATTATCACCCAGCGGAACCAGCGCAGGGAAGACCCTTGCCGCGGCCTTGCTTGCTCGGGTGGGGAAGGGCGCGTCATAGGCCGCGACTTCGGCATCGGTTAGCTCGGTTTTCGTTGCTTTCTGTAATAGCCCGCCGATAGGAAATACCGGGCTGACTTTGGCAAAGGTACGCCATGCGGCAAAGGCCTTTGGCGGATCTTGACCCGCTGGCAATCCGCCATTCGACATCACCACACCGGAAAATTTGTGCGGCATCGCGGCGACCAGCCTCAGGCCGATCAGTGATCCCCAATCCTGACAGACGAGCATGACCTTATCGAGGTTTAGCGCCTCGAACCATTCCTGCATCCACGCGACATGGCCCGCATAGGTAAATACCGATTTATCGGTTGGCTTATCCGACCTTCCAAAGCCGATAAGGTCCGGCGCGATTACCCGGTAACCGGCCTTAACCATTGGACCGATCATCTTGCGGTACAGGAAGCTCCAGCTTGGCTCGCCGTGCATCATCAGCACCACGGTACCGTCACGCGGCCCCTCGTCGACATAATGGACGCGCAGGCCTTCGATCAGTTCGTGATAATGCGGATTGAACGGAAAGTCTGGCAAGGTGGCGAATTGTTCATCGGGCGTGCGGAAAATCTCGGACATGGCAAATCCTCTCGTCTGGGCGCATGATGGACGCTTACGGGGCAATTGGGAAGGGTACTGAATGGGTTTGGCAAGTTGGTGGGACCGGCACGGGGTGCCGCGGGTAATCAAGTTGGCTTGCGGTGCGCCGCAGATCATGAAATTACGCAGCCAGTTGGTGCCGCAGGCGATGGGCGATGTATTCGAAATCGGTTGCGGCGGCGGGATCAATCAGGAATTTTACCGCGCTGATGCGGTGACCAGCTATGCCGGGATCGATCCGGGAGCCAAGCTGCTCGATTACGCTCATAGTGCCGCGGAAAAGAAGGGCTGGAAAGCCGACATTCGCCATGGTTTCGGGGAGGATATACCCTTCAGCGATGCCAGTTTCGACACAGTGGTTTGTACCTTCACGCTGTGTTCTGTGCAGGATCAGGCACAGGTCCTGAAGGAAATGCGCCGCATTCTGAGGCCGCACGGCAAACTACTGTTCCTCGAACATGGCCGCGCGCCGGATGCGAATGTCGCCAAATGGCAGTACCGGATTGAACCGGTGTGGAAACCAATCGCGGGCGGATGCCACCTGACCCGTCCGATCACCAGCGAAGTAGAGTCCGCCGGGTTCGAAGTGAACCAGATGGGCGCAGGATATATTCCCAAGACCCCGCGCTTTGCCGGGTGGGTAGAATGGGGTTCAGCGACGAAGCGCGAATAGGGCGCATTTGAATGCCAATTTGCATTCGTTCCATTTCGGCCTAGCGTGCCGGTGGGCGCGAATCGCGATGATGGCTGCGGCCTCATTGTCTTGTAACAATAGGGAAATCACATGAAGAAAATTATGCTTATATCGGCAGTTACGGCGCTCGCCGCGTGCTCGCCAGCAGAGACCACTGACGAAGCTGCAACGTCCACAGAGGCGGTCGATGTTGTAGCGGAGTTGACCGCAGCTGACGGCGGACCCAGCATTGGTATGTTCAAGGTTACATCAGCTGACGGAAGCGTCGCAATGGAGGATATCCGCGCGGATGGGACTTACACCTCGACGACGGAGGGAGAGGAACCAAAGACGGGCAAGTGGGAGCAGAAATCTCCTGAATCCTTCTGCAGCACTCCTGATGAAGAAGGTGCTGTTCAGAAATGCTACGCCGAAAAAATTGATGAAACCGGCGTTTGGACCTCTGTAGACCCGGACGATGGTGAAGTTTCGACGATCGAGCGCGTCGTAGCCGAAGGCTGATCTAAAGAACTAATGGAGGCACCGAGGTGCTCCATAAAAAGAAGGGCCCCCAATCCAGACGGAGAGGGGGCCCTTTTTTGGTTTCGGTCAGTTACCCGAAGGTCCGCTGCCACCAACCGCCCTTGCGAGGTCCGGCGGCTTCGCCTTCTTCCGCAGGGGCTGCCTCAGAAGCCTTTGCAGCAGTTTTTGGGGCTGCCGTCTTGGCTGGAGCTTTTGCTGCAGGCTTTGCGCGCGGTTTAGATGCAGCCTTTGCGGCTGGCTTGGTCTTCTCCGGCTTAAGCTCAGCCTGAGCTTCGCCATCTTCGGCGACCGGATCAGCTTTCTTGGCGCGCGAACGACGCTTGGGCTTTTCCGCCGGAGCATCATCAGCCGCTGGTGCGGTTTCGGAAGGAACTTCCTCCTCTACCTTTTTACGGCTGCGCGAACGGCGAACCGGCTTGGACTTTTCTCCAGCCGTTGCCGCCTCTGAATCCGCTGCGGGCGTTTCCGCGTCGGTTTTCTTGGCGCGTGAACGACGTTTCGGCGCTGGTTTGCTTGGGGACTTTTCGTCCGCCATCGCTTCGGCGGTTTCAGGCGCGCCATCGGGGCCGGCTACAACCGCGATGTCTTCCTTCATCTGGGCAGAGACCTCGGACAGGTTTTCTGCGCCTGCCACAGGGTTCTCCGTGCCTTCAGCACCGTTTTCGCCTTCGCCTTCACCGCGGCCACGACCGCGCCGGCGGCGACCACCACGGCGGCGGCGCTTTTTCGGCTTGTCCTCACCGTCTTCATCAGACGATGTGTGTTCCTGGCTTTGCTGAGGACGATCATCCGAACCCGCATCGCTATTTGCGTTCGGACCTTCACCCGTACCATCGTTCGAATTATCGTTCTGGTTTTCACCGCCAGAACGCTTTCGACCGCGGCCACCACGCCGACGCCGACGCGGCTTGTTCTCGCCGTCATCATCATCGTTACCATTGTTGTTCCGGCCCCGGTTCCGGCCATTACCGCGATCATTATCGCCGTCATCGCCTTCATCATCGGCGTAATCGTCTTCCGGAACATCGTCGTCATCGTCTTCGATCACGATTGGCTCGAATGTCGGGGCTTCGGTCGGACGCGGGCCGGAACTGCCGACCGTCATCTTCGCGCCTTCATCCTCGCCGCCTGGCATCACTTCCACTGTCACGTGGTAACGATCCTCGATCTCGGTCAGATCGGCCCGTTTGGAGTTGAGCATATAGACCGCTGCTTCGGTGCTGGCAGTCAAAGTTACGACTGAGCCGCGGCCCTTGGCTGCTTCGTCCTCGATCAAGCGCAATGCCGACAGGCCAGCGCTGGATGCGGTGCGGACCAGGCCGGTACCGTCACAATGCGGGCAATCGCGCGTGGTCGCTTCGAGCACGCCGGTGCGCAGGCGCTGACGGCTCATTTCCATCAGGCCAAAGCTGGAAATACGGCCAACCTGGATACGCGCGCGGTCATTTTTGAGCGCATCCTTCATGGCGCGTTCGACCTTACGGACGTTGTTATTGTATTCCATGTCGATGAAATCGATCACGACCAGACCGGCCATGTCGCGCAGGCGCAATTGGCGGGCGATTTCACGCGCAGCCTCAAGGTTAGTCGCGGTTGCGGTTGCTTCGATCCCGTGTTCCTTGGTGGAACGGCCGGAGTTGATGTCGATCGATACCAGAGCCTCGGTCGGGTTAATTACCAGATAGCCGCCTGACTTCAGCTGGACTACCGGGTCATACATTGCCCGCAATTGGTCCTCTGCGCCGTAACGCTGGAACAAGGGCACAGGGTCGGAATATGCTTTTACCCGGCGCGCATGGCTGGGCATCAGCAGCTTCATAAATTCCTTGGCAGCTTTGTAACCGCCTTCGCCTTCGACCACGACTTCTTCGATTTCACGATTATAGATGTCGCGGATAGCCCGCTTGATCAGATCGCTGTCGGAATGGATCAGGGCCGGGGCGCTGGAGCCTAAGGTCCGCTCACGGATTTCGTCCCACACTCTAGCGAGATAGTCGAAATCGCGCTTGATTTCTGGCTTGGTCCGCGAAAGTCCGGCTGTGCGAACGATGAGGCCCATATTCTTGGGCAGGGTAAGATCTGAAACGATGTCCTTCAAACGCTTGCGGTCACCGGAACTGGAGATCTTGCGGGAAATCCCGCCGCCATGGCTGCTGTTTGGCATCAGGACGGTATAACGGCCTGCCAGGCTGAGGTAGGTGGTCAGGGCAGCGCCCTTGTTGCCGCGTTCTTCCTTTACGACCTGAACCAGCAATACCTGACGGCGCTGGATTACGTCTTGAATCTTGTAACGGCGGCGCAGCGCCATGCGTTTTGCGCGCGCTTCGTCGACTGCTTTGGCGCGGCTTGGTTTGCCGCCACCGCCTTGACGGCGACCCTTTTGGCCTCGGCCACGACCACGTCCGCCGGGGCGGTTGTTGTCTTCAGCTTCTTCTTCGTCTTCGCTGTCGTCATCTTCTGAATCGTCATCATCGTCGCCGTCCAATTGGCCTTCTTCGATGGTGGCGACGGAGTCTTTTTCCGAAGTGTCGATTTCTTCCATGCCTTCCTCGGCAAGGTCTTCGACCAATGCTTCAGAGGATTCGTCTTCGGCATCATATTCGTCGCCGGGCAGATTGCCGTCTTCTTCGTCGGCTGCGCGCAACTGGGCTTCTTCGAGTGCGGCTTCGGCTTCTTCAGCCAGCAGCGCCTCGCGATCCTCTTTCGGGATCTGGTAATAATCAGGGTGGATTTCACTAAATGCCAGGAAACCGTGACGATTGCCGCCAAAGTCGACAAATGCCGCCTGCAGCGATGGTTCAACCCGGGTTACCTTGGCGAGGTAGATATTGCCTTTGATCTGCTTGTGTTCAGCAGATTCGAAATCGAATTCTTCAATTCGGTTTCCTTTGAGTACCGCCACCCGGGTTTCTTCCGAGTGGCGCGCATCGATTAGCATGCGCGTTGCCATTATAATTTCTCCAAGCGCATCCGGGCGGGGCATGATCAAGGATCATCCGAGCCAGAGGGATACGCGCTACTGTGTGAATACCGCTGGTCCCGGCGGGACGAACGGAGATACAAAACCGGTCCGGGCGAAGTTTCGCTGCGGAACGGGGTGACGTGTCTGCAATTGTGGGAATGCGCATTAATCGCGCAGCCTGTCCGTCCCAAGCCCCGACGCAGCGCAGTGGCTGTTCGCTGGGAATTAGGGGTAGGCTTCTCATCTATGCATCAACCTGTGGAGGCATCGGGTTTCAGGCCCTTTGCCGTTTCCGGTTGCCCCTTTGCCATATACAGCGCCCTTAGCGCAGTCGCTGACAAAGATAAGCGAATTTCCGGTATGCTTCAGCTAGCACCGCAAAATTCGATGAGCAACCATATTGCGCGTCGATTCGTAATCGAGCGCATCTTTCCTGACAATGTTGCCCCAATGATGTTGCAAAAGCTGCCCGCAACAACGTAACAGTGGTGCGTAATGTCACTTCGCACCCAGCTTTGGCTCATTTTTTGCTCACCAGTATTGTTGGTGGCCGGACTATATGCGCTCGGGCTTACCATCCCCGTTCCTTATCTGGGGCGTGATTACGTATTGCGGTTGATCTTGCCCGAAGCCGGGGATCAGGTTGATTTACCAACAATTTACGGGCCGGAAGACAAGAGCCGCCCTTTGTTGGTGATTGATCCTGGTCACGGCGGCAAAGATCCAGGGGCCAGCGGCGCAGGTTACCGCGAAAAAGATCTGGTGCTGGCTTTGGCGTTGGCGCTGCGTGATCAATTGGTGGAAGAAGGCGGGATCAGGGTTGCGCTCACTCGGGATGAAGACCGGTTTCTGGTGTTGCAAGAACGGTTCGAAATTGTCCGCCGACTTGACGCTGACCTGTTCCTGTCGATCCACGCCGATTCCGAGGGTGACGGCCGGGAAGCTGCAGGCGCAAGCATTTACACTTTATCCAAGGATGCATCCAGCGAAGCGGCTACGCGGTTTGCAGCTCGTGAAAATAGCGCGGATGCAGTCAATGGCGTGGCGCTGGAAGATCAAAGCGCAGATGTGAACGCGATATTGGTCGAATTGTCCCAGCGCCGGGTACAACAGGATTCCGCAGAATTCGCCAGTTTGATCATTCGCGAAGGGGCCGGAGTTTTGAAATTCCACCCACAGGCGCAGCGATCTGCTGCATTAGCGGTGCTTCGCGCGCCGGACGTGCCCTCAATTCTGTACGAATCCGGCTTCATCACCAATCCAGAGGATGCGGTACGTTTGGCCTCCGCCGAAGGTCGCCGGAATTTTGCCGAGACGATGGCCCGGGCGGTTCGAATCTATTTTGCGCGCCAATCCGGAACGTAAAGTCCGGTACATAAGCGCGCAATGTTTCTGGCGTCTGACAGAATCTCCGTGCTAGAGACTGGTTTCTAATATGGCTGAACAATCCACCTCCGAATATTTCCGCTACAGGATCCGCCGCGATGCGCGCGGCGCAATGGCGTGGTTCGGCAATAATTGGCGCGAACGGAAGCAGTTTCGCTGGGCTGCGATTGCGGGCGGCGGGATGTTGTTGCTGTTGATCATTGGCTGGGCATTGCTGGCGCGCGGATTGCCTGATGCCGAATCATTGCTCGATTATGAGCCGCCTTTGCCAACAGTTGTGCGCGGAATGGATGGAGAGATCGTCCATTCCTATGCCCGTGAACGGCGGGTGCAGTTGCAATATGCTGATTTCCCGAAGCAGTTGATCGAGGCCTATTTGGCGGCGGAGGATAAAACTTTCTTCAGCCATGGGGGAATCGATGCTGGCGGCTTGGCGGGGGCAGTGATCGACTATGTCACCAAACTGGGTTCGGACGAGCGGGCTGTTGGCGGCTCGACCATTACCCAGCAGGTGGCGAAGAACATCTTGTTGACCAATGAATATTCGGTCACTCGCAAACTTAAGGAAATGATGCTTGCGCGCCGGATTGAAGCCGTGCTGACCAAGCCGCAGATTCTAGAACTTTACTTGAATGAAATCCCGCTAGGACGCCGCAGTTTTGGGGTGCAGGCCGCATCGCGGGCTTATTTCGACAAAGATGTCGGCGATTTGGAATTGCACGAAGCAGCTTTCCTCGCAATCCTGCCCAAAGCGCCTGAAACATACAGCCGCGAGAAGAACTTCGGAGTTGCCCTGACGCGGCGCAATTTTGTGCTCGATCAAATGGCAGACAATGATTTCATCACCGAAGCGAACGCGGCGCTGGCGAAGGCGAAGCCCCTGGGGATTGTCGCCCTGCAGGCCGATACGCGAACGGTAGATGCAGGCTATTTCCTAGAAGAAGTGCGGCGTCAGTTGATGACAGAGTTTGGCGAAACTGCGGAAACATCAAAGAATAGTGTTTACGGCGGCGGATTGTGGGTTCGTACATCGCTCGATCCCCAATTGCAGATTGCTGCTCGTGACGCGCTTCGGGCGGGAATGATCAGTTACCACGGCAATCGCGGCTGGGCCGGTCCCATTGCAACCTTGAAGGCCTCTGATGGCAGTATGACGAGCCAACTCGCGAGTTCATACCTGGGAATAAATTACAAAGACTGGCGTGTCGGGGTAGTCACCGAGCGCGCAGGTTCGAGCGCCACAATCGGTTTTTCCGATGGCTCCACGGCCCCGCTCTCTGGTCTGCCTAAATCGCTTAAGGAAGGCGATGTGATCGCTGCGTCCCCGACCGGCAACGCCTATACCGTGCGCACCATTCCCGAGGTTTCCGGCGGTTTCCTTGCCCAAGACCCGCAAACGGGCCGCATATTGGCAATGCAGGGCGGCTTTGATAGCCGCCTGGGGGCGTTCAACCGTGCAACACAGGCAGAGCGCCAGCCCGGATCTACTATCAAGCCATTCGTTTATGCGACCGGCCTCGATAATGGCATGACCCCGGCGACCGAAGTGCCAGACCAGAGCTATTGCTATTATCAGGGTTCAAAGCTGGGCGAGAAATGCTTCACCAATTTCGGGGGCAGCAGAGGCGGCGGGGTCCATACGATGCGCTGGGGCCTGGAACAGTCACGCAACCTGATGACGGTTCATATCGCCATGGATTCGGGCATGCCCAATGTCATCAACACGTTCAAACGAGTCGGGATTGGCAGCTATGAACCCTATCCTGCCTTCGCGCTGGGTGCTGGCGACACGACCGTGCTCAAGATGGTCAATGCCTATTCTGCGCTGGCCAATCAGGGGCGCCAGTATGAGCCAACCGTTATTGACTATGTACAGGACCGGCGCGGCAAAGTTATTTGGCGGGCGGACAAGCGCAAATGCGGACGCTGTAATATGGCCGAATGGGACGGGAAAGGTATGCCCCGGATGGTTCCTGGCGGCAAACAGGTGCTGGATGCACGCACGGCCTTCCAGACGGTCCATATGCTCCAAGGCGTGGTTACACGCGGCACGGCCACTCGCCTGCGCAATTTGAACCTGCCGATATTTGGCAAGACCGGCACCACCAACGGCCCGACCAATGCGTGGTTCGTGGGCGGGACGCCGGAATTCGTGGCGGGTACATATCTAGGATTTGATGCGCCGCGAAACATGGGCGGTTATGTTCAGGGCGGCAACACTGCGGCGCCAATTTTCAAACGTTTTGTCACCGCAACCAAGAGCCGGTGGAGCGCAGACCCATTCAGCGCGCCGAAGGGTGTGCGGATGGTGCGGATTGACCGGATTTCTGGCAAACGTGTTTTTGAGGGCGCGGGCAGTACTGATCCCAAGGCATCGGTAATCTGGGAAGCCTTCAAGCCGGATACAGAGCCACCGCGCAGCACGCGGCAGGATGCAATTGAATCAAAGCGCAAAGAAATTCTGGCGTTGATCCGCCGCGGTAATACTGCGGCTGCAGCAGCACCAAAAGATGCGGCTTCGCCTGACAAGCCAGCAGATTTCGTGGAAGAACAGGGCGGGCTGTATTAGCGTTTCCTAACTGTCCGACCCATCCGATATCCTTTACAATCGGGGCATGTTCGCTAAGCGGACGGCCCATTCTGCGGAGAATTAACCATGCGTGCCGAAGGGCAGGCCCATATAGATCGGATCGAGGCGGCGCTGGCGCTCGTGCGTTTGTCGCTCGATTGGGAACGAGCGCTACGGCGGCTCGACGAGTTGAACGCGCGGGTGGAGGATCCGACCCTGTGGGATGATCCCAAGGGCGCGGAAGCCGTCATGCGCGAACGCCGCAGGTTGGAAAGCGCAATCGGAACCGTTCGCGAGATTTCCTCCGAAATGGCGGACGCGGTCGAATTCGTCGAAATGGGCGAAGCCGAAGGCGATGATGATATTGCCGCCGAGGGTATGGCCAGCCTCGAGAAACTCGCCAAGCGCGCTGATGCGGATAAGGTCACGGCGCTGCTCGCGGGCGAAGCTGACGGCAACGATACCTATATCGAAATTCACGCAGGCGCGGGCGGCACTGAAAGCCAGGATTGGGCCGAAATGCTCCAGCGGATGTATTCGCGCTGGGCCGACCGCAAAGGCTACAAGGTTGAGATCGTGGACTATCACAGCGGCGATCAGGCGGGGATCAAATCCGCAACGCTGCTGGTGAAAGGCGAGAACGCTTACGGCTATGCCAAGACCGAAAGCGGCGTGCACCGTCTGGTACGGATTAGCCCGTATGACAGTGCGGCAAAGCGCCATACCAGCTTCAGTTCGGTCTGGGTCTATCCGGTGATCGACGATGATATCGACATTGATATCAATGAAAGCGACCTCAAGATCGACACCTACCGTGCCAGCGGCGCGGGCGGGCAGCACGTCAACACGACCGATTCTGCCGTCCGCATCACGCACCAACCAAGCGGGATCGTGGTTGCCAGCCAGAATGACCGGAGCCAGCACAAGAACCGCGCTACCGCAATGAACATGCTGAAAGCGCGCCTGTTCGAGAAGGAAATGGCCGAACGCGAAGCGGTGGCTTCGGGCGAGTATCAGGAGAAAACCGAGATCGGCTGGGGGCATCAAATTCGCAGCTACGTTCTGCAGCCCTATCAGATGGTCAAGGATTTGCGGACGGGCGTGACATCCCCTAGTCCGGATGCGGTGCTGGACGGCGGAATTGACGAGTTCATTTCTGCTGCCTTGGCGCAGCGGGTTACCGGCGATAAGGTTGAGGTGGAGGACGTCGAATGAATGCAGGGGGAATGATCCTGCGAGCTTTCTGCGGCGCTGCTGCGTTGTTGCTGACTACCGCTTGCGCGCAGGTGGACGATCAGTCCGATCGCCCTGAGACCTCTCGGGAATTTCCCCGTGCAGACCGTCCAGTGTCTGATCTGGGCGCAAATCAATTCTCTACCGAAACCCAGCGTGACGGGGTGGGTGAAGCACAAAAAGTCATGGATCTGGCCGAAATCGAGCCGGGCATGACAGTGGCCGATATTGGCGCGGGCGAGGGTTACTACACCGTTCGTCTGGCACCGCGCGTTGGCCCGTCTGGCCGGGTGTTGGCGCAGGATATTGACCGCGATGCGCTGGACCGCCTGGCCCGACGTGTTGAGCGGGAGCGGTTCGACAATGTCTCCATCAAACCTGGCGAGGCGGATGATCCGCGCCTGCCGGAAAATAGCTTCGACCGGATATTTCTGGTCCATATGTATCACGAAGTGACCGAACCTTATGCGTTTCTGTGGCGGCTATGGCCTGCTTTGCGAGAGGGCGGACAAGTGATAGTCGTGGATATCGACCGGCCAACTGATCAGCACGGCATTGATCCGTTGTTGTTATCATGTGAATTTAAACAGGTCGGTTTCGAATTGGTCGCCTTTAAGGATGCGCCGGAACTGGCAGGGTACTATGCACAGTTTAAAGCAGCAGCTACCAGACCGGAACCAAACGAAATCAAACCATGCCGGGGGTCGCCGGGCGGGGCACAAAATGCGGCCGACTAACCGCAATAACAGGACTGTGAAGTAATGGGATTCAAGGGTTTAACCCCCATCATCTATGGCGGGCGCGAAGTCTGGCCATTGATCGAAGGCGGCAAGGGCGTGTCGGCAACGAATCACGCCAGTTCTGGTGCATGGGCCGCAGCTGGCGGTATTGCCACTGTCAGCGCAGTCAATGCGGATAGCTATGACGCTGAGGGCAAGACAGTGCCGCAGGTCTATGACGCATTGACCCGCACAGAACGCCACCAGCAATTGATCAAATACGCCATCGACGGCGCGACCGAACAGGTCAAACGCGCGCATGAAATTGCCGGCGGCAAGGGCGCGATTAACATCAATGTCTTGTGGGAAATGGGCGGCGCGCAGGAAGTACTCGAAGGGGTGCTGGAACAGACCAAGGGCATGATCACCGGCGTCACTTGCGGGGCCGGAATGCCCTACAAACTCGCGGAAATTGCCGAGAAGTATGACGTCTGTTACCTCCCGATTATCAGTTCAGCGCGCGCGTTTAGGGCGCTGTGGAAACGGTCCTATCACAAGGTTCCGCATTTGATGGCCGCGGTGGTTTACGAAGACCCATGGCTGGCTGGCGGACACAATGGCTTGTCCAACGCAGAAGACCCGAAAGTACCAGAAGATCCCTATCCCCGCGTTGCCGCATTGCGCGAAACGATGCGCAAGGAAGGCGTGTCGGAAGAAACCGCCATCGTGATGGCAGGCGGCGTGTGGTTCCTGCGCGAGTGGGAAAACTGGATCGACAATCCTGAACTGGGCCAGATTGCATTCCAGTTCGGCACCCGGCCATTGTTGACGCAGGAAAGCCCCATCCCGCAGGGCTGGAAAGACATGCTCCGCACGGTCGAACCCGGCGATGTATTGCTGCACAAATTCAGCCCCACCGGTTTCTATTCCTCCGCCGTCAAAAACCCTTTCCTGTATGATTTGATCCATCGCAGCGAACGGCAGATCCCCTTCACCAAAAAGGGTGAATGCGAAGAGAACGTGCAGCTGAGCGAAGAAGGCAAAGGCCGCAGTTTCTGGGTCAAACCGGAAGACCGCCAACGTGCCCAATCATGGATGGCGGAAGGCCATACGGAAGCGCTGAAGACGCCCGATGATACCATCGTATTCGTCACGCCCGGCAGCCGCGATACCATCCGCAAGGACCAGAAGGATTGCATGGGCTGCCTGTCACATTGCGGTTTCTCGGCATGGAAAGACCATGACGATTTCACCACCGGCCGCCTGGCCGATCCGCGCAGCTTCTGCATCCAGAAAACCCTGCAAGACATCGCGCACGGCGGCGACACAGATCAAAATCTCGCCTTCGCCGGACACACTGCGTATAAATTCAAGCAGGATCCGTTCTATTCCAACAATTACACCCCGACGGTGAAGGAATTGGTCGACCGGCTTTTGACGGGGGATTAAGCGGGGCTGGCGGGCGAACTGCGGACCTTGGCATTCGGGCTTTGTGGATAGCATTTCATTTGCCTAGCATAGACTCCGCAGGGCGATAGTTTGTAATGGGATCGGCATGACGGTGAACCAATTTCCAGCGACCATCAATCTTTTCGTATAAGCTTGTTACACGGGCGGCGAACTCAGAAAATTCCGTACTTGTTCCGAGTTTTGCACGGTCATGTTCAATCTCAACCAAGCACACGAACTTGCCATCACCATAGACCGCGATCCGGTCTACTGCGATCACTGATCCGTCCGTATATTTGGTTGCTGCATTGCTAAGCGTCTTTAGCACTTCAGTCCGACCCCGACCGAAAGGGCCGAACGGATTACCTAGAGTTATATCCTCCCGATCCGCAAATAGCGCGGCATAGCCCGATGGATCGCCGTTCAAGATTAGTAGAAGAGCTTCATGGCTTTCTGAGATTACAACCTCAAGATCAGCAGGGACATGCATTGCCTCGCTAGTGGTGGGTTCGGCCATGAGCTGTTGAGCTGGACAGAATGACATGGTCGCGGCCATGCCGAGCAAGAATAGCTTCATTTTCGAATTAGTCATAAGGCCCCCGAAAAGATAAGTAGACTGTTCTGATAGGTCACATGAAACTGCAAGACAATCAGACTACTTTCTCGAAATGCATTATCAATTCGGAACGTCAGCTGACCACCAAATCGACGCCCCTCAATCCAGCTCCCAAGCCCGCTCGCCGTGGCTGGTGATGTCCAGGCCTTCGCGCTCTTCGTCTTCGCTGACCCGCATCGGGAAGAACAGGCCGACCGCCAGTGCGAGGATTACGCTAGCTACTGCGCTCCACAAGGCCACTGCGCCTACGCCGATGATCTGCGCGCCCAGCTGGCTGGCCATGGTCATGCCTTCGGAATATCCGACACCGCCGAAATAGTCTGAAATCAACACAGCCAGCATGATCGAGCCGAGAATGCCGCCAACACCGTGAACCGCGAACACATCGAGCGAATCGTCGATTTTGAAGCGGCCTTTGACCAGTTGGATCGCACCGTAACAGATCACTGCGGCCATCACGCCCAGCACAATCGCCGAACCGGGCGAGACATAGCCTGCCGCCGGAGTAATCGTGGCCAGACCGGCAATCGCGCCGGTGGCCCAGCCAACGCTGGTGGCTTTGCCGACTGTGAATTTCTCCACCAGCAACCATGTCAGCGATGCCACGGCAGCCGCGAGATGGGTGTTGATGATCGCGGCGGAGGCATCATCGGTGGCCGACAGCGCGCTGCCGCCGTTAAATCCGAACCAACCGACCCACAGCATCGCGGCGCCGACCATCGTCAGGGCGGGTGCGTGGGGCAACATCAGTTTTTGCGGAAAACCAGTCCGTTTGCCCAGCAGCAATGCGATTACCAGCGCGGAAACGCCTGCGGTGGTGTGAACCACAATCCCGCCAGCGAAATCCATCATGCCAAGCTGGCTCGCCATAAACCCGCCGCCCCAGATCCAATGGGCGACCGGAGCATAGACGATCAGGCCCCACAATGCGCAGAAACCCAGCACCCAAGCGAACCGCGCACGGTCCACCCATGCGCCGACCATCAGGGCCGGGGTGATGACCGCAAAGGTCATTTGGAACAGCGCAAATGTACTTTCCGGTATTAGCGTACCTTCGCGGACATTGCCGAGGTTGTTCAGCATCCACGCCCGTCCGCCGCCAAGGAAACCTTGATCGGTCACTTGCCCGAAGGCGAGGGTATAGCCGACCACGATCCACAGGACCGAGGCGACCGCAGCAACAGCGCCGATTTGCAGCAGCACGGACAGGAAGTTCTTGCCGCGCACAAGGCCGCCATAAAACAGGCCAAGGCCGGGCAGGGTCATCAGCAACACGAGTGCAGAGGCGGTGAGAATCCAAGCGGTGTCGCCGCTATCGTTTACAGCAATCCGGCCAGCATCCTGCGCCGAAGCCGCAGCAGGTATCATGGCGGCAAATACCGCAGCGCTTATCTTACGAAACATTATGCCCTCTCCGCCGTTTGCAACTATCGCAATCGGCCACTTTTCCAGCCTGTTACGCCAGAACATTCCTCAATCGCAAGTCTGGGTACGAAAAGACTGACGAGGGCTGCTTAGACCAGACCTTCCAGCACTTGATCGGGCGGACGGTGGCCATCAATCCAGAACCGGATATTGGCGATAACTTTCTCGCCCGACGCCTCGCGCCCTTCCATCGTGGCGCTGCCGATATGCGGCAGGGTCATGACATTGGGGTGCGCGAGCAGCCGTTTGTCGACATTCGGCTCGTCTGGATAGACATCCAGACCGGCGCCGCCCAATGCGCCCGCTTCCAATGCTGCGATCAAGGCTTCCTGATCGACCAGATCGCCGCGCGCGGTGTTGATCAGGCACGATCCTGCTTTCATCATTCCAATCCGGCGCGCATCAATTGATCCGATGGTATCGGCCGTTGCAGGGCAATGCAGCGTAAGTATGTCTGACATCGCGACCAGATCGTCCAGCTGCTCGACATGCTGCGCGCCGAACATGGTTTCCAACGATAGCGGCAGGCGGTGGCGATTGTGGTACGCGACTGTCAGACCGAACGCTCGGGCGCGGTATGCCACCGCCTGTCCGATGCGGCCCATGCCGACAATGCCCAAAACCTTGCCGCCCAATTGGCGCCCCAGCATACCCGACGGAGCCCAGCCGCTCCATTCGCCGCGGCGGACCAGTTCAACCCCCTCGCGCACGCGGCGCGGCACGCCGATAATCAGCGCCATCGCCAGATCGGCTGTATCGTCGGTAAACACGCCGGGCGTATTGGTGACCATAATCCCGCGCCGTTTGGCGGCGGCCAGATCGATATGATCTGTGCCCGCGCCAAAACTTGCGATCAGGCCCAATTGATCACCTGCACCTTCGATCAATTCAGCATCAATCCGGTCGGTCACAGTCGGGACCAAGACGTCGCAATCCTGCATCGCGGCGGCCAATTCTGCGCGTGTGAGTGGGGTGTCATCGGAGTTTAGCTTGGCGTTGAACAGTTCAGCCATCCGCGCTTCGACAGCGGGCATCAGGTGGCGGGTCACTGTTACACGCGGTGTGCCGGAACGGCGTCTGGCTGGTTTTGCGGTGTCTGAAGGTATCGAATGGGGCATTCGTAAGCGCTAGGACGGGTTGCCCCGGCGGGTCAAGCGATCCGCGTTGGTCCTATCCCAAAATCAGCGGTGGCTGCAGCGCGCTTCGTGCTTGAAGGGGAGTTGCTGCGGGCTCTATACAAGACAGATGATCATGCGAATCCTCACTGCCATCACCTTGCTGTTTCTCCCTCTGGCCAGTCCCGTGGCGGCGCAGGACCGTGAGACGCCGTATTGGGCGACGATTGTGACCGACGAATTGAACATGCGCGTCGGCCCGAGCATGCAATACCAGATCGACTGGGTTTATCGGCGCGAAGGTTTACCAGTGAAGGTTGTTCGGGTGGTCGACCGGTGGCGGCTGATTCAGGATTCCGAAGGAACGCAAGGGTGGGTTTCCAGCCAGTTCCTCAGCCTGCAACGCGGCGCTGTGGTTATCGGCGACGGGCTTGCCCCGATGCGTGATGCCCCTAGTGACAATGGGGCGCTCAAATGGAACGCAGAACCCGGGGTGGTTGGTGAACTTGGTAAGTGCGATGGTGGATGGTGCGAACTCGATGTGGCGGGCCGGATCGGGTGGATCGAAGCAAGCCGCATCTGGGGCGCGGGCGAACCCTAGGCTGCCAAACGAAAAAAGGGCGACCACAGCGGGCCGCCCTTTTCATAATGTTTAGAAGTTTATTCTGCAGCAGGTGCCGCAACTGACAACGTAACATTCTCGCCAGCATCGCTAACCGATGTGAAGCCGCCATCTGCGCCAACTGCACTGTTGGTCCAGCATTCTGCTTCGGCACCTTCGGTAGAATCCGTGAAGCAGATTTTACCGTCCACAATTGCCGAGGTACCTTCAACGGTTTCGCCGTTGCGAACGGCAACATAGGTGCCGTCTTCATTAAGCGTGAAGGTTGAGGTCGAGCTGTCTGCCCAAGTGACAGTGTAATCACCTGGCGCAACCGAACCTGCCACTGCTTCAACAGCAACGGTTTCTTCCACCGCAGGCGCTTCGGTTTCAGCCGGTGAACATGCGGCCAATGCGGCAACGCTTGCGAATGCAATCAATTTTTTCATTTTATTCCCCTCTTTTGGTGATACCCGCCCAATCCGGACGGGCGATTTAGATTTTTGATACCTTCAGATTAGGCGACTGGTTTAACCGTTACAGATTCGCCGGCATCGCTGGTGGAAACCCAGCTGCCATCTTCCGCTGGTTCGCCAGGGGTCCAGCACATCGGGCCTTCTTCATCGCCTTCGGCGTCGAAGCAGACCTTCTTGTCCATTCGAACTGTTGTGCCTGTCGTTGTAAGGTCACCCTGCGTAGCGGAGAATATCCCCTCCGCGGTTGTCGTCATCGTCGCTACGGAGCCATCTTCATAGGTGACTTCGTATGTGCCGGGTCCGCCAACCTCTGCCGCTGGTTCTTCAACTGCGGCCTCAACAGGCGCTTCGGCCTCGGGTGCAGCTTGCGAGCAGGCAGCAAGTGAAACGGTTCCCACGATCAAAATCAGTTTTTTCATGTGTCTTCCCCTCCATAAGGAGCGGCAAACTATCACGAGTCCCCGATCATGCCAAATTTTCGTTAACCACAGGGTATTTGTTCCGGCGAAACCCCAACTATCAAGCCAGTTCCACCGCAATCGCAGTTGCTTCGCCGCCGCCAATACACAGGCTTGCGACTCCGCGTTTCTTGCCTTGCTGCTTTAATGCGTTGAGCAAAGTGACCAGAATCCGCGTCCCGCTGGCGCCGATCGGGTGACCCAGCGCGGTGCCGCCGCCATTCACATTGATTTTGTCATGCGGGATGCCGATGTCGCGCATCGCGAACATGGCGACACAGGCGAAGGCTTCGTTGACTTCCCACAGGTCGACATCGTCCACTGACCAGCCAGCTTTTTCCAGCAGCTTGGTGATCGCGCCAACCGGGGCGACTGTGAATTCCGATGGCTCCTGCGCATGGGCAGCGCTGGCGATGATGGTGGCAATCGGGTTGTAGCCCTTGGCCTGCGCAACACTCGCCCGAGTGAGCACGATAGCCGCTGCGCCGTCCGAAATTGAACTGGAGGTTGCCGCAGTAATAGTGCCGTCCTTGGCAAAGGCTGGACGCAGGGTGGGAATTTTGTCCGGCTTGCCGCGCCCAGGCGCTTCGTCCGTATCGACCACCACATCGCCGCCGCGCGTGGCCATGGTGACCGGCACGATTTCATCGGCAAACGCGCCGGTGGCAATCGCGGCATTGGCGCGGCGCAGGGATTCGATTGAATAATCGTCCATCGCTTCGCGGGTTAGCTGATATTCGTCAGCCGTTGCCTGCGCAAACGTTCCCATCGCGCGGCCTTCCTCATAGGCATCTTCCAGCCCGTCGAGGAACATATGATCATAGGCCGTATCGTGGCCGATCCGCGCGCCGGAACGGTGTTTTTTCAGAAGGTATGGCGCATTGGTCATGCTCTCCATTCCGCCAGCAATTACCGTGTCGATAGTTCCCGCTGCCAGCGCTTCGGCGCCCATAATGACGGTCTGCATGCCGGAGCCGCAAACCTTGTTGACCGTGGTGGCTTCAACTGATTTGGGCAGGCCTGCTTTCAAGGCGGCTTGACGGGCAGGGGCCTGTCCAAGCCCGGCGGGAAGTACGCAGCCCATGTAAATCCGGTCCACATCTGCGCCCGCCACTCCGGCGCGCTCTACCGCTGCCTTAACTGCTGTTGCTCCCAATTCGGTCGCTGATGCATCAGACAATGCGCCTTGCATGCTGCCCATCGGGGTGCGAGCATAGGAGAGAATAACGACGGGATCGGCGGCTGAGAATATGGACATAAGGGAAGCTTGCCTTTCTTGCTGAAGCATGTGCTACTTAAAGGTCATGTAGTGCTGCACTGCACCAGAATCAAATGGAGAGAATGATGGCCGACAACAAGCAATCTGAGTTGGAAGAAATTCTCGCCCTGCAAAGAGCCTCCTTTACCGCCGCGCGACCCGAAGCCGCTGCAATTCGCCGTGACCGGGTCAAGCGGGCGATTGCCTTGCTGGTCGACAATAAAGAGGAACTGGCCAAGGCCATGAGCGCGGATTTCGGCAACCGCAGCGTTCCGATGAGCATG